>Ga0073934_10003247_pt1 | contig 30639 bp, 24 predicted proteins | sample LarsenN4metaG_FD_76834 | JGI IMG/M metagenome (GOLD analysis project Ga0073934, IMG submission 76834) | Hot spring sediment bacterial and archeal communities from British Columbia, Canada, to study Microbial Dark Matter (Phase II) - Larsen... ...
ATCGGGAGTCGCTCGGCCCGTACGACCTCGAGGCCGAGCCGGTCACACAGCGTGACGAGCGGGCGGAGCGCCCAGTACGAGACGTGCTCGTGGTACACGGTGTCGAACGCCCGCTGCTCCAGGAAGTCGAGCAGGTAGTGCGCTTCGACGACGAACGCGCCACCCGGCCGCAGCGCGACGGCGATGCCTTCGAGGAAGCCTTCGAGATCGGGGATGTGCGGGAAGGTGTTGGTGGCGGTGACGAGCGACGCGTACCCCCAACGCTCGACGATGTCCGGCGCGGTGTCGCGTCCGAAGAACCCGACGTAGCGATCGATCCCGCGTTCGTGCGCGAACCCGGCGAGGTTCTGCGCGGGATCGACACCGAGCGTGCGCACGCCGAAGCGCGCGAAGCTGGCGAGCAGGGACGCGTCGTTGCTGCCGATGTCGATCACGAGGTCGTCAGGGCCGAGGCCGTGGCGCTCGACGAGCACGGCGCTCAGTTCGTCGAAGTGCGCCCGCAGCGTGTCGGAGGCACCGGACACGTAGAGGTAGTCCTCGAACATCGCGCTCGGCGGAACTTGTTCCATGAGTTGCACGTGCGTGCACGCGCGGCAGAAGCCCACGCGCAGCGGGAACGACGGCTCGTCGTCGGTGATGTCCTCGGGGAGGAGGAACTTGTTCGCGAGCGTCGTCTCGCCCAGGTCGAGGAACAGCTCGACCGCGTCGTGCCCGCACGCGATGCAGTGCGCGGTCAGGTCGCCGGGGGACCGGCGCGTCGTCTCCTGGTCAGCGAGCACGTGTACGTCCTTCCTGCTCTTCGTTCGTCTGCGGTCGCCTGGCGAGGCGCGCCAGCGTCGCCCGCTGCCGAGGTCCGACTGTGCCGTTCAAGAGCACCCATGCACTGCGTACGTCGCGCCGCATCGAGGGCTCGATCCGAGCGCTGTCCCGGAGCTTTGCGGCCGTGGCAATCGGTGCGGGTCGCGGGGGGAGTGCCGCGAGGCACTGCCGGGCGAGCTCGAAGCGTGCCCACTTGGCGGCGGCGCGGTCGAGCTCGCGTGCGTTCGGGAGCTCGCGGCCGAACAGCATCAGGAACCGGCGCGTCTCGTCGCGGAACAGTTTGACCTGCGCGAACGTCCGGGCGAACGCCGCTCGCGCGTCGGCGACGCCGCTGTTCACCGCGTTCTGCCCGATGTGGTAGCGCACCGTGCCGAGCGGTTCCGCGATGAACCCGATCCGGCCGTACAGCGAGCAGCGCAGCGACGCCGCGAGCTCCAGCACCTCGGCGTCGAACAGGTCGAGCGTCCGCGTATCGAGCGCGGCGCGCCGGTAGAGCGACATCGACAAATGGGAGCGGCGCCCGTCGGCGAACGTCCGCCACCGGAACTCGTCGGGTGCGCGGATGACGTCGACGGCGGACCCGTCCCAGCTCGCGACCTTCTCGATCGGTTCGAGGTCGATGTCGCCGACAGTGAACGCGCTGTGGACCATCGCGACGTCGCGCTCGCGGTCGAGGAGCGCCACGCGGCGCTCGAGGCTGCGCGGCGCGAGCACGTCGTCGTCTTGGAGGATCGTGAGGTACGGGCCCGACCCGGCGTCGAGCGCGCGCAGGTGGTTCGCGGCGAACCCGATGTCGGCGGGGCTGCGGTCGAGCCGGAACCGCCGGTCGAACGAGCGCACGACGTCGGGCGTCTCGTCGTCGGACGCGTTGTCGCACACGACGACCTCGAAGTCGGGGAACGTCTGCGTGGCGAGGCTCTCGAGCGCGTCGCGCAGCATGCGAGCCCGGTTGCGGGTCGGGATCGCGACAGTGACCAGAGGCGCGCGCATCGTCACCCCAACAAGACGTGCGTGCCGTGCGGCTCGTAGCCGACGTGGAGCTCCTGGAGGTCGCGCAGCGCGGCGCGCACGGCCGCCCGGGAGTCCTCCTCGACGATGAAGAGGAGGAACCCGCCGCCACCGGCGCCGCACAGCTTGCCGCCGATCGCGCCGGCCTCGGTCGCACGCTCGTAGTACTCGTCGATCGCCGAGTTGCTGATGGCCGACGCGAGGCCCCGCTTGAGCTGCCAGCCCTCGTGCAGGACGCGGCCGAAGCGCTTCACGTCGATCATGCCGTTGCCGACGAGCTCGGCGAGCTCGAACGCCTGGTCGCGCATCGACTGGAGGTGCTGGAAACGTGCGGCGACGTTGTCCTTCTGCTCCGCGAGCACGGAGTTGGCGTCGCGTTGGTGTCCCGTCCAGAACATCAGCATGCTGTCGAACAGCTCCTGGCGCAGGCGCGGCGCGAGGTTCTGGTGCTCGACCGTGACGGAGCCCGTGCCGCGAAAGCGGAACACGTTGCACCCACCGAAGGCCGCCGCGTACTGGTCCTGCTTGCCGATCGGCTCGCCGAGCACGTCGATCTCGATGTGACTCGCCTCCTCGGCGAGCTGCCCCGCCGAGACCCGCTCCCCGCGGAACGCGTGCAGCGCGTTGAGCAGGCCGACGGCGAAAGCGCTCGAGCCGCCGAGTCCGGTCGACGCGGGTACGTCGCCCACGGTGGAGATGTAGATCGGCGGTTCGATCTCGAGGAAGCGCAGGCACTCGCGCGCGATGTTGTTCTCGATCTCGTCGATCGAGTTGACCTGCTCGCTCTTCGAGTAGTTGAGCCGGATCGACTCGTTGAACAGGGCGCTGTGCCGCTTGACCGTCACCGTCACGTATTGGGTGATCGCGGTCGAGAACACCGCGCCGTCTTCTTCCTCGTAGAACGCAGCGAGGTCGGTACCCCCGCCCGCGAAGCTGACCCTCAGCGGCGTGCGGGTGACGATCGGTCGCGTCGGGGAGTGCACCTCAGCCATGCTTGAGCGCCCAGTCGTAGGGGATGTCGGGTGTGTCGTACGGCATGCGCAGCATCTCTTCCGGCCGGTGCGGCTCGGTGGCGGCGTTGGCGAGGATGACCTGCTTGTCGCCGTAGGCCTTGTAGCCGTTCGCGATGCCGGGCGGGATCTGGACGAGGACGTAGTTGTCCTCGCCGAGGAACACCTCCTGGAGTACGCCGTTCGTGGGCGAGCCGTCGCGCATGTCGTACATGACGAGCTTCGCCCGACCCTGGAGCACCGCGTTGTTCACCGTCATCGAGGTGTGGATGTGCCACGCCTTGATCGTGCCGGGCCATGCGGTCGAGAAGTAGATCTCCCCGAAGGCGATGAAGTGTTCGTCGGTCGCCTTCAGCATGTGCATGATCTTCCCGCGCTCGTCGACGATCTGGCGCAGGGGGATGACCTTGACGCCGTCGATCACGATGCGAGTCCCACCCGTTCGTTCCATCGGAGGGCGTCGTCGAGCCGGCCGCTCGCCAGCAGGAAGTCGAGCCACTTCAGCCGTGTGAAGCGCGCGTCGGTGTAATGCTCGTGGGTGAGTCCGACTCGGGCGAACGCGTCGGCCAGCTCCCGCGCACCCGTGGCCGGCGTCCACGTGAACTCGAAGTCCGGGAACGTGCGCGCGAACTTCGAGAAGTCCGCTCGGTACGTCCGCTGGTCGGCGCTGGGCGTCCCGAGCACCTCGAGCCGCGCGCCCGGAACCGCTGCGACTGCCAGCTCGGCGAGCTCGATGACGCGGTGGTTGAGCTGCTCGGCGCCGTTGTTGAAGGCTTCGTTGTGGACTGCGTCGAGCGGCGCGCGCAGCACCATCTCGAAGCTGCGAGCGACGTCGGCCACGTGGACCACCGGCCGCCACGGCTTGCCGTCGCTCAACACCGTGACCTTGCCCGTCGTGCAGGCCGACGCGACGAACTCGTTCAGCACCGTGTCGAAGCGCATCCGCGGTGACACGCCGTAGACCGTGCCGTTGCGCAGGAAGACCGGCGAGAACGAGTCGTCGGCGAGCTCCCGGAGCGCCGCTTCGCTGCGGACCTTCGACTGGGCGTACGTCGTGCGCGGGTCGAGCGGCGCCGTCTCGTCGACGACGTCCGCCGACAGCATCCCGTACATGATGCACGAAGACGAGAAGAGGAAGCGGCGTACGCCTGCGTCGCGCGCGAGCTCACCCAGGCGCGCGGTCGCGAGGTGGTTGATGTCCTCGGTCCACTGCTCGTTGAGGTTGCCGATCGGGTCGTTGCTCAGCGCAGCGAGATGCACGATCGCGTCGAAGCCGGCGACGTCGTCGACGACAAGGTCGCGGACGTCTTTGCGGACGTAGGGCACCAGCGCGTCGTCGTCGCTCTCGTACAGCGTGCAGGCGTCCAAGTAACCCGTGTCGAGGCCCACGACGTCGTAGCCGCACCCGACGAGGTAGGGGGTCAGCACCGAGCCGATGTAGCCCCGGTGCCCGGTGACGAGCACACGCGCCGGCCGTTCGTGCGGGGCGACGGTCATCGAGAGGTCCTTTCCAGTGGCCGCCGGTCGGTGCCGGCGCTTCCGAGCAGCATCGAAGTGATGTCGAGCAGGCTGCGGTCGCCGTCGACCTGCTCGAACAGGCAGCCGGCGGCCCGCGCCGCCTCGCCGTCGCGATCGTCGTCGCCGACGAAGACCGTGCGCGTGAGATCGAGGTGGTGGTCGCGCTGCGCCTCGAAGAGCATCCCGGGCCGCGGCTTGCGGCACGCGCAGCCCTCGTCCCAGTCGTGCGGGCAGAAGTAGAAGCCGTCGATGCGGCCACCGGCGGCCTCGACGTCGCGCATCATGCGCTCGGTGACGGCGTCGAGGTCGGCCTGCGTCATCGCACCCCGGTTGATGCCGGCTTGGTTCGACACGACGATCACCTTGTAGCCGGCCTCGTTGAACATCCGCAGCGCTTCGAGCGCGCCCGGCAGCCAGACGAATTGCTCGGGCGTCCGTACGTACTCGGCACGGGCCATGCGCACGTTGAGGACGCCGTCGCGATCGAGGATGACGGCGGGGCGGAATGCGAGGAACGCGTCGGTCAACGGCAGGCGGTCGAGGCTGCCGACGCTGTAGTAACGGTGCTCGGACCAGTACGCGTGCAGGCGCCCCTGCCTCGCCAGCGGCTCGTAGACGGCTACCTCGAAGAGCTCCTGGCCTTCGGTGGGCAGCAGGTCGAGCACCTCCTTGCGGAGGATCGCGTAGCTGATCTCGACCCCCGCGAGGCCGGGTGTCGTGCGGCTGCGGTCGACCACCTCGACCTTGCCGTCGTCGCCGACGATCACGCTGCTGCGCGTGTACTCGTCGCGGTTCGCGTACACGGTGATCTGCGCGGGAGCGTCGTGCGACTGGAACGTCTCCCACATCGCTGCGAGGTTCATCGGCCAGTAGTTGTCGCAGTACAGCAGCAGGAACACGTCGTCGAGCCGGTCGCGCACGAGCTGCACCCGATGCGACGTGAGGTCGTCGGGACTGGAGATCGAGTAGTCGATCTCCAGCCCGAGGCGCGAGCCGTCTCCGAAGTGGTCGACGATGACGTCGGGCAGGTAGCCGAGCAACAGCTGCACCCGCTCGATGCCCTGGTCCCGCAGCATCTCGAGGACGTACTCGAGGAACGGCTTGCCGTGGAACTCGATCATCGCCTTGGGGCGAGTGTCGCTGAGCGGCGCCATGCGTGTCCCCCGACCGCCGGCAAGGATCACCGCCTGGGTCGGCGGCCGGGGCTGGTTCATGGGCCGGCGTCTCCGCGGGGAGCGACGTCGTGCATGAGGCAACTCGTGATGACGTCGGCGACGAGCGAGTGCGCGGTCTCGACGAGCCCGTACTCACCGAGCCCGGTCGCGACGTGCACGGCGTCGTCGGTCATGTCGAGGAGCGCGCCGCCGTCGAATCCGAGGAGCCCGATCGTGCGCAGGCCGCGTGCCTTCGCGAGCGCGACGGCGTCGAGCAGGTTCGGCGAGTTGCCACTCGCGGAGATCACGATCAGCAGGTCACCCGGCGACGCGAAGTTCTCGAGCTGACCCGAGAAGACGCGCTCGTATCCCTCGTCGTTCGCGAGAGCGGTCATCCACGACGCGTTGTCGCAGAGGCTCATGACGCGGATCGCCCCGCGCCCGGAGCGCTTCGTCGCCTTGCCGAGATCGTTGGCGAGGTGGCTCGCCGTCGCAGCGCTGCCTCCGTTGCCCGCGATGAAGACGGTCGCGCCTTCGTCGCGTGCGGCCCGGACACTCGCGACGACACGCTCGATCGCGTCGATGTCGAGCGCGGTGAGGATCGTCGTGAAGTCGCGAACATAGGCTTCGGCGACCGTGCGGACGTGGCTGAGGGCGATCGACATCGTGTTCCTCCTCAGCCCGCGAGCCGCGCTCGGTTGCCGCCGGTCATCTCGTCGTAGATCCAGCGGTAGGTACTGGCCATGCCCTCCTCCAGCCGGACCTTCGGCTCCCAGCCGAGCGCCTCCCGCACGAGGGTGTTGTCGCTGCTGCGACCTCGGACGCCGAGCGGAGCGTCGAGTACGTAGCGCCGGTGCAACCGGGCGCCCGCGATGGACTCGACGATGTCGACGAGCTCGTTGATCGTGACCATCTCGTCGCTGCCGACGTTGATCGGGTCCCTGACGTCGCTCTCCATGAGCCGGAGCGTGCCTTCGACGCAGTCGTCGATATAGGTGAACGACCGGGTCTGGTTGCCGTCACCCCAGATCTCGATCTCGCCGGAGCCGCTCAGCTGCGCCTCGATGACCTTGCGGCAGATCGCGGCCGGTGCCTTCTCGCGCCCGCCGTCGTAGGTGCCGTAAGGACCGTAGACGTTGTGGTAGCGGGCGACACGTGTCTCGATGCCGAAGTCCTCGTAGAAGTGTCGGCACATGCGCTCGCTGAAGAGCTTCTCCCAGCCGTACCCGTCCTCGGGCATCGCCGGGTACGCGTCGTCCTCCTTCAGGCCGTCGACGTCGGGGCGGTCCTGCTTGCCCGCCGCGTACACGCACGCGGAGGACGCGTAGAAGAATCGACCCACACCCTGCTCGCGGCACGCGACCAGCAGGTGCGTGTTGATGAGCACCGACAGCATGCACAGGGCCTTGTTGTTCTCGATGAAGCCCATCCCGCCCATGTCGGCGGCGAGGTTGTAGACCGCCCCCGCGCCGTCGACGGCGCGTTCACACGCGTACTTGTCCTGGAGGTCGAGCTCGAGGCACTCGGTCTCGGGCACGCGCTGGTGCCATTCGTCGAGCGGCTTGACATCGATCGCGCGGACGAGCTTGCCCTGGCTGGCGAGCTCGGCGACGAGGTGGCCGCCGATGAAGCCGCCAGCACCGGTTACGACGACGAGATCAGTCCGTGACATCAAGGCTCTCCTGCACAAGGGGGGTTGGCTGGGGTGCGGCCGCGAGAACGGCCTCGAACTTGTCGGTGATTGCCGCGATGTCGAACGCTCGCTCCGCCGCGTGGCGCGCGGCGCGACCGAACACGTCGCGCACGCTGCGGTCGGCGAGGAGGCGAGTCGCGCCGCCGACGAAGCCGTCGACGTCGTGAGGCTCGACGACGACGGCACACGCCGCCTGTTCCAGGACGCGGGCCGCGAGGTTCGACGACGGCAGCGCGGCGAGGATGGCGCGTCCGGCGCACATGTAGCTGAGGATCTTCGAAGGTACGGAGAAGACGCCGGCGTCGGGCTCCAGGATCGCGACGAGGACGTCGGCGCTGGCCAGAACCTCGGGGAGCCGTTCGTACGGCTGGAACGGCAGCACGCGGAGGTTCGCGACGCCTTCGCGCCGCGCGGCGTCGCGCAGGAACGTGGCGCCGAGGCCTTCGGACACGACCACGACGACGACGCCGTCGGCCTCGTGGCGCCGCGCGAGCTCGAGGAGCAGTGCGGGATTGTGCTTCAGCCCGAGCGTGCCCGAGTACAACACGACGGTGCGGCGGGCCAGGTCGTGCTCGACTGCCCACGCGTTGTCGCGGGGGAGCTGGGGCAGCTCGTCGATCGGTGCCCAGTTCTCGATGACGTGCACGCGATCCCGTTCGACGCCCCAGTCGGTGAGCACGGGGACGAAGTCGTCCGAGATGGCGACGATCGCGTCGCTGCGGCGCAGGATCGAGCGTTCGAGGGTCACGAACGCACCGCCGACGACCCGGCCGGCGAGCGCGCTGCGGCGCGTCACGACCCGCTTGATGCCGAGCCCGAGCACGTCCTGGTGCCAGAACACCGTCCGAACGCCGGCGCGGCGGGATCGTTGCATCAGCGTCCGCTGGGCGAGCAAGGGCGTGTTGCTCGAGAGCACGACATCGGGCTGGAACGCCAGCACGCGCCGGGCGGCCGTGCGGCCGTACGCCACCTCCTGGCGGAGGCGCTTGGTCGGGTTGTAACGCTCGAACGTGGTGCCGAGCGCGATCGGCTCGATCGCGAGCGACTCCGGATCGTCGTCATGCACCCGCAGGTCACCCTGACCGGTCGTCACCGAGGCGCAGTAGAGGTGGAGCACGTCGTGCCCGCGGGCAGCCAGCTCGCGGCTGAGCTCGACCTGGAACGGGTGCCCGGCGTAGTCGTGCACGACGATCCGCCGGCGGGACACCGATGCGCGTGCCGGTTCGAATCGCTCGACCGGGAGCGCGCTCACGGCGATCTCCGGAAGAACGTCGCGAACGTCTTGACGACGATGACGAGGTCCCGCCACAGCGACCAGTGCTCGATGTAGTGGTTGTCGAAGCGCGCCCGCTCCTCGATCGAGGTGTCACCGCGCAGGTGGTTCACCTGGGCCCAGCCCGTCATGCCGCCGGGGAGGCGATGCCGGTCCGTGTAACGGGGGATCGACGCGTCGAACTGCTCGACGAAGAACGGTCGCTCCGGGCGCGGCCCGACGATCGACATCTCGCCGCGCAGGACGTTGATCAGCTGCGGGAGCTCGTCGATGCTCGTCTTGCGGAGGAAGCCCCCGATCCGGGTGACTCGCTCGTCGTCCTCGACGTTCCAGGTCGTCTCCGAGTCGTCGTTGACGGGCATGGTGCGGAACTTCAGGACCTCGACGACCTTGCCGCCCTCACCGACCCGCTTCTGCCGGAACAGCACCGGCCCGGGGCCAGACGCCCGCACGACCAGCGCGGTGACCGCCATCAGCGGCGCCAGGAGCACCAGCGCAGCCGTCGCGACGACGACGTCGAAGATGCGCTTCGCGCGGCGCGCCGCCGGTCGGAGCGCGGCGCGGCGGAGTCGCACGAGCGGGATGCCCCAGATGTGTTCGGTGTCGGGGCTGCGTGGCGCGACGCCGAGCTCGAAGAACCGCGGAACGATGTGCACGGACACGCGGTGGTTGTCGCACGCGCGCAGCACCGTCACCATCTCGGGCTCGCGGGTGCTCCCGAACGCGACGACCACGCGCTCGACCTCGAGCTGGCGAAGGATGTCGTCGAGCTCTCCTACCGTGCCGATGATCGGGGGATCGAGCTCGTCCTGGAACGTGTCGAGGAACGCGACGGGAGCGAGGCCGTACTCGGGGTGGTGCCGCAGCGTGTCGGCGATCACCGTTCCCTGGTGGCCGGCGCCCACGACCAGCGTGCGCTCGACGAGCAGGCCGCGACGGCGCAGCGTGCGGACGACCTGGAAGCTCACGGTCCGCGCTGCCACGAGCGCGGGAAGCGCGACGACCGGAAGCCACAGCACGCCGGCCGCGTCCCGCGCGGCCGCGATCGGCCCGAGCACGAGCAACGGCAACGCGGCCTGGCTGAGGATCGCCGGAACGTCGTCGAAGACGCTCGGCGCGATGCGCGCGCGGTAGCTGCTCTGCGCGTTCCCGACGGTGAGGGCGGCGACCACGAACGCGACGGTCCACCCCCACGACGGTGCGACGAACGCGACGGCACCGAGCGCGACGGCGTCGGCGACCGGGACCACCACGCGTGCGAGCGTGCGCACCGAGGCGCGCGGGGCACGGGTACGGGCCGCGAGCACCGCGTAGCGATCCACCGCCGACGCGACGCGAACCCTGCCCGTCGTTGCACGGAGCCCCGGCCCCGCACCCACCCTGGCGATCCGTGCCCGAGCGCTCATTGCGCCTGCTTCCCCGACCCTTTGTGTTGGAAGGATTTACCACTCATGCTGCACGTCTTCAACGCGTGTTGTTGCTGATGTGTGTGGCGTTGTTGAAGTTGTCTTGATGAAACTGACCCGTGACACGGGCTGTGACGCTTCACAACGTCGCGGACACCGACACGACCGGGACCGCGGGCGGGTTTGCCCCGAGCGATCCGAAGAACGGTTGGTCGGAGAACGTGAAGATGCCGCCGTCCTCGCCGACCATCAGGTACCCGTTGCCGTAGCGCACCATTCCGACCACAGGTTTGTTCAGCTTCGTGCTCCCCATTGATCCGCGGAACGGAGCGTCGAACGCGAACACGCCACCGTCGAAGGCGACGAGCCAGTAGCCCACGCCGTCGAAGTCCGGTACGAGCGACATGACCGGCGCGTTCAAATGCTGGCCCCCCATCGACCCGTAGAAGCGCGCATCGCCGAACGTGAACACCCCACCGTCCGATGCGACCATGTAGTACCCGTTGCCGCTCGGCGTCGTGACCGAGTCGAGCACGGGCCCGTTCAAGGCCGTATTCGACATGTCGCCGAAGAACTGCGCATCGCCAAAATTGAGGACGCGTCCGCGGGTCGTGAAGATCCAGTAGCCGTTGCCGGACCGACTGCTCGAAATGCTCACGACGGTCTCGCCCGCCGCGAGACCCGCGAGGTTCGCGTTTCCGAACCAACCGGCGTCACCGAACGCGAAGACCTGACCGACCGCGTTGACGATCCAGTACCCGCGCCTCGTGGGAGTGGGTTCCAGATCGACTGCGTTGATGGTCGGCGCGTTGCCGAGCCACGCCGCGCCGCCGAAGGCGTAGACGCGGCCAACGGAGTCGACCATCCAGTACCCGGGCCCCACACCGCTCGGCGCCGGCGCCGCCGTCGTGGGGGTCGTCGTGGTCGGAGGCGCCGTCGTGGTCGTCGTGGTGGTCGTGGTCGTCGTCGTCGTCGTGTTGCTCGTCGCCGCGCCGACGGTCACCGTCGGGTCGTTGCCGTCGGTCGGGCGCACGAAGACCCAGTCGTAGATCGAGTTCGATCCACCGCCCGCCATGCCCTGGCCGAGGAAGAAACCCTTCTGTTCTCCTGCGTGCGTGTTGTCCACGCCGGTGAGACGGTCCACGTCGCCGACCCGGTACCGAAGCTGGCCGGAACCGACGTACGCGAACTCGTGAACCGCGGTGCCGGTGCTCTCGGATGCCGTGATGGGACCGCCTGGGTCGACGTCCGGCGTGACGAGTGAACCGAAGTTGTCGTAGCGGCGGAGCCTCAGCCCGTTGTCGCCAATCGAATTCGTCTGCACCGCGTACCCGCGGTCAAACGATGCCCACTGATACTCCGGCGTTCCCGCAGCCGAGGTGAACCAGGGGCCGAGACCGGCGCCGATACCGACTTGGGCGAGCAGTGTCGACGCGTTCGCCCCGGCGGGGGCCCGCCGCATGAAGCGGATCGCGAAGTTGCTCGTGAGCTGCGCGACCGACGGCGGAACAGAGACAACCTCCGTGTAGGCCTGCCCGCTCCCTCCCGGCTCGAGGCGTAGCTCGCCGCCCGTGATCGAGATGTGCCCGAAGTTGATGTCGTCGTTGACGAGCGGCATGGTTTGGCCGAAGCGGTCGAGCTTCCACGCGCCGTCGCCTTCGACATCCATGAGGAACACGCGGTCGTCGTCGGGTGTCAACACGACGCGCGAGGCGTCTGCGCCCCGGAACATCACCGTCGACGTCGTCGTCGAGAAGGGGTTGCCCGTCGCCTCGGTGAATGAGCTCCCGTTCCACGAGCCCGGTGCGACGGTCGTGAAGTAGCGGCCGACATTGTTCCAGGTCGTGCCGTTGTTACCGTGTGCGAGAAGGATCCACCGCGTTCCGTCGAACACGATGTCGTCGGGCACGACCGCTCCGACATTCCAACCCGGGCCTGGGCTGATCGGGTTCACGATGGCACCGAACGAGTTCCACACGCTTCCGTTCGTGGACCTGGCGAGTCCGATTCGGCCGTACTCGTTGTTCGGCGGCGGCACGTCGGGTCGTCCCTCGAACAGCATGACGAAGCCGCTGCCGTCGTGCAGGACAACGGGACTCGTCCGGTCGCGGCTGTCCCACTCACCTCCGCCGACCGGCGGTTTCGAGGGACTGAACACCGGGTTCGACGGGTCAGGAACCCAGGTAACGCCGTTGTCGCTGCTCGTGAAGTGGTTGATGCCGAACTGGCTGCCCAGGTCGCCCGCGGATTTCGACTCCGCGTACATGTGGAGGAAGCCGCCGCCGTCCCGGTACGCAGTCCCATCGAGGTTGCGGACGATGTACGGGTCCTCGCCGAGAGCGACGATGGGTGCAGAGGCGCTCTGGTCGGCCCATGTCTCGCCGTCGGGAGAGAACATGATGCCGAGGCCGACCGAACCGCCCGCGTCAGCGCCGGAGTACGTGAACTTCCATCGTCGGGCCGGGTTCGGGTCGGCCGGGTCCTCGACGATGTTGCCGACCTCGCGGACCTGCGCGCTCTTCCAGGTCGAGGGCTGCGTTTGGACGATCGGGTTCCCGCTGTACCCGCGCGAGTTGAACAGGCGCGCGCCCGCTCCGTCGGTGCCCCCGAGCCCGGCCGCGCTGAAGTCCTCCACGCTCGAGAAGTCGTCGGCGAACATCGGGAACGTCGCTTCGATGTTGCTCTCGGGTGCCGCGCCGGCCTTCCCGTAGAACATCCGGATGGTCGAGTTGCCGTTCGGGACCGACGGGACGTTCACCCACACGACTGCCGCCGTCGACGTCCAGGACTCGATGAAGTACGGCAGTGGCGTGTTCGTCGTCGTCGTGAAGCGGAGGTCCGCGCCGTCCGAGGCGACGCCGGCGAGCTGGGACGGGTTCAGGTTCACCCGGACCGGGAAGTCCGTCTTGCCGGGCCCCGGGTTGTTGATCGTCAGGTCGCGCCGCCACTGCCAGGTGGCGTCGGGTCCCGCCGCGTTCACCGTGGTGGCGACCGCCACGCTTGCCAACAGTGCGGCGAGCACCGCGAACGCGCGGAAACGAACCCGTCGACGAGACCGAAACGACACGCCGTTGCCTCCGTTGCCATCCATGGCGGGCTCTCGCCGCCTGGCACCTCCACCCCGAGCAACCGACGGTATTCGCGCGGATCGTGAGATGCGAGGGGTCGGTTCGGTGCGAACCGTGCACGCGCTGCGAATGCGCCACGAATTTTTCTCGCAGAGTGTTACGCGCAGCAACTTGCACCACTTGCCGCGCGGCACGAGTCACTCGCGCACTGTGCTAAGAGCGCGCGGTGCGTTGTCTTTGGCTCGCCGGTGAATGCCCCGATGTCGCAGATACCGGGTTGCACGTGTACAGCCGCGGCATATCGGAGGCGTTCGCGCGCGCGGGTGTCGACGTCGTCGGGATCGGTTTCGCGCGCGGCCCCGCGAACACGACCGCGAGTGTTCGCTGGCAGCGCATCGACGATCGCCGCCGGAGCGCGCGCGCGAGCGTGCTCTCCGTACGCCCCGCGATGGCTCACTCGTACGCGACCGGGCGTTATCGCGAGGTGCTGGCGCAGGAGTTGGCGTCCGAGTGGGACGTGGTCGCCTTCGATCACCTGCAAATGGGCTGGGCCGTCCCACTTGTACGCGCTCGGGCGCCACGTGCGGTTCTCGCGTACGTCTCGCAGAACCACGAGGCGTCCGTCCGGCGCGAGGTCGCCGCGCGTGCCCGCGGGGTCCGCCGGCCGGCCCTCGCGCTCGACGCGTGGAAGGTGGCTCGGCTCGAGCGCCGGCTCGTTCTCGCCGCCGACGTGGTCACCGCGATCACGGCGGAGGACGCGGCGCGCTTCGCAGCCGAGGTCAGGCCGGGTGCCGAGGTCGTCACGGTCGCGCCCGGCTACGACGGATACATCGCCGACGAAGCCCGCTCGCTGTGGGCCACGCCGCGGCGAGCCGTCGTGCTGGGCAGTTTCGAGTGGCACGTCAAGGAGGCGAACCTCCGTGCGTTCCTCACGGCGGCCGATCCGCTCTTCGCCGCCGCGGGCGCCGAGCTACGAGTCGTCGGGCCGGTGCGGGAGGAGTTCGCCGCGGAGATGCGGCCGTTGCGCGCGACGACGTTCGCGGGTCGGGTTCCCGAGATCACGAGCGAGCTGCTGCAGGCGCGCATCGGCGTGATCGCCGAGACGGTCGGTGGCGGGTTCAAGATGAAGGCCCTCGACTACGCGTTCCACCGGCTGCCGATCGCGATGGTCGAGGGCTCCGCGAACGGGCTTCCACTCCGCCCGCCCGATTCCGTGCTCGAGTTCGCGGGCGTCGACGAGCTCGCGGCGGGTGTGCTCGACGCCCTCGACGCCGTCGATCGGCTCGAGCGGGTCGCCGAGCGGGCGTTCGAGGCAGTGCGCGCGCAGTTCGACTGGTCGTCACGAGGGCGCGTGCTGCGCGAAGCGGTCGAACGGCAGGCCGCCCGTTGACGTGCTCGTCGCATCGGTACCCTGGCCGGCATGCGCCGCCGCGTCGTCCTTCTCGGCGTCGTCGTCGCGCTCGCCATGCTGTCCGGCGCGGCGGCCGTCGTCCATGAGCGCGACGTTCCGCGCCGAAGCACCGAAGAGCTCGAGGAGCTCGTGCCCGACGGCGCGGCCGTCGACGGCGGTGATGCCGGCTCGCCCAGCGCGCCGCCGGGGTCCGCCGGCGACGATGCGGCGGCGGAGTCGCGCGACGCAGAGTTCGGCGTGTTCCTCAACTCGCCGGCCGACGTGACCCAGTATCGCGAGGCGTTCGCCGCGTTCGAGCAGTGGGCCGGCCGGCGCATCGAGCGTTACAAGCTCAACATTGCGTGGGACCAGGGCTGGTCGCAGTTCGAGTTCCCGTTCTGGCTCGGCGAGTTCGACGGCGAGCCCGTGTCGATCGCGACCCCGTTGTTCGTGCGCGGCGCCTCCGTCGACGACGTGCTGCGCGGTGCGCACGACGATTCGTACCGGCGTCTCGCCGACCGTCTCATCGCGCACGGGATGCAGGACGCGATCCTCGTGCTCGGCTGGGAATTCAACACCGACTGGTTTCCGTGGGGCACTCGTCTCATCGGTGATGACGCGTACGTTGCCGCGTTCCGGTACGTGCACGACCGCCTGATGGAACGTCCGGGAGCGGCCTTCACGTTCGACTGGGCTTCGGTTCCTGGTGAAGCCGATCCGCGCGGCGCGTACCCGGGAGACGAGTACGTCGACTTCATCGGCAGTGACGTCTACGACCGCGACTGGGAATTCGGGCCGGCGCAGGGCGGCGACTGGTACGTGCGGCGCTGGAACAAGCTCGTCGCGCAGGATTGGGGGCTGGCGTGGCTCGCCGAGTTCGCGGGCGCGCACGGCAAGCAGATCTCGCTTCCCGAGTGGGGGCTGGTCACGCGCGACTCCGACGAGAACGGTGGTGGCGACAACCCTTACTTCGTCGAACAGGTCTTCGCATGGGTTGCCGCGAACAACGTGGCGTATCACGCGTATCACAACTCCGACAACCCTGATTTGAGCAGTCGCCTCGACGACGACGACGTGCCGAACGCGGCCGACGCGTTCCGCGAGCTGCTGATTCGCTGACGCGCGCGCGCAATGCGCGCGCAATCGTCACGTTGCTCGACGCACGCGTTGGGCTCGCGCGCTTGTGCCCGACGTGATGTCCTACGGAACTCACGAAGTTCTGCGTTCTGCCGATGATCCTTCTTGGATACACGAAGTCGAGTCCCGGCCCGGCTATACCGGTAGGGGCGCGCAGGGCTGCTCGTGTCGTGCGCGTTCCGAAGGCGCAACGACGCCGGCCAAACCTTCTCGCCCGGAAGGGAGACCGCAGTGCATCGTGCGATTCGTGTCGCGCTTGCTCTCGTCCTGCTCGGCGCGGGACTCGTCGCGTACCACGCGCGAGTGACGCGGCCGCCCGACAGTGACGCGGCGATCGTGCCCGCGTTCGGAGTGTTCTTCACGGGACCGGCCGACCCGGCCGACTACAAGGCGCGGTACGACGCGTTTTCCCGCTGGGTCAAACGACCCAACGCACCCGCGATCGAGATGTACAAGCTGAACGTCGCGTGGGATCAAGGCTGGGGCAACTACGAGTCGCCGTTCTGGCTCGGTCGCTTCAACAACCTTCCGGTTGCGCTGCTGCTCCCGCCGTTCGTGCAGGGCGCCTCGCCGTCGGAGGTCGTGCGCGGTGCGTACGACGAGCACTACCGGCGGTTGGCCGACAAGCTCATCGCGCATGGCCACGAGGACGCCGTGCTGTCGCTTGCCCACGAGTTCAACACGGACTGGTTCCCGTGGGGAACGCCCATCATCGGCGACGGCATGTACGTCCGGGTGTACCGGCACGTCGTCGACGTGTTCAGGTCGCGCCCGGGCGCGAACTTCCGATTCGACTGGAACCCTGTCCGCGGCGGTTGGAACCCGCTCGGCGCGTACCCGGGTGACGGCTACGTCGACGTCGTCAGCACCGACCTCTACGACATCGACTGGGAGTTCGGACCGTGGCAGGGCGGGGACTGGTACGTGAAGCGTTGGAACAAGTTCCTCACGCAGGACTGGGGTCTCAACTGGCTCGCGTCGTTCGCGGCGTCGCACCGCAAGGAGATCGCCTTCCCGGAGTGGGGTCTCGTGACGCGCGGCTCCAAACACGACGGTGGCGGCGACAACCCGTACTTCGTCGAGAAATTCCACGAGTGGGTCATGTCGCACGACGTGCTGTACCACGCCTACCACAACGCTTCGAACCCCGGAATGGACCACTACCTCGACGACGACCTGCCGCGCTCGGCCGAGACGTTCCGCCGTCTCTTCAGCGAGGGCGTCTACACGCCCGGAGCCGGGCCCGCAGGCGGGGGCGGTCGCCCCGCGGGTGTCACGCCCAAGCAGACGGTGGCCAACAACCTCGGGCGCGCGTACTGGACGGTCACGGTCGACGGCGAGGTCGACGCGTACAACGGAGCACCGTGGCTGGGTGACCTGCTGACGATCGCCGGCCGGCAGCCCGCCGTGGCGATCGTCGCGACGCCGTCGGGCAACGGCTACTGGATCGCGACCAGCGACGGCGGCATCTTCAGCTTCGGCGATGCGCCCTTCCTCGGTTCGATGGGAGGGATCCGCCTGAACCAGCCGATCATCGACATGCAGTCGACCGGAACCGGGGCCGGCTACTTCCTCGTGGCGTCCGACGGAGGGGTCTTCACCTTCGGCGACGCGCGGTTCGCCGGTTCGACCGGTGCCCTGAGATTGCAGGCACCCATCACCGACTTCGAGCTGACTGCCGACGCGGGCGGCTACTGGCTCGCCGCGCAGGACGGCGGTGTGTTCAGCTTCGGCAACGCGCCGTTCCGCGGGTCGGCCGCGACGATCCCGCTCAACGGACCGATCTCGGGGATCACGTCCGAGGGTGACGGCTACCACCTCGTCGGGACCGACGGAGGCGTGTTCTCGTTCGGCGCGCCGTTCCTCGGCAGCCTCGCCGGTCAGATCGCGAGCGGTGTGTCGCGCATCGAGGTGTTGCCCGGCGGCTCGACGTACCTGATCCTCGGTTCCGACGGGTCGGTGCAGAGCCTGGGTCAGATCGTCGCGCGCGGCGACGCGGCCGGCGAGCGGGCGCGCGTCATCGCGTTCGCGCTGCGATGAGTGAGGCAGTTCGCGGTTCGTCGTCGCCGGGGCTTGCTGCCGGCGCGACGAGGCGAGTCACCGCGAGCGACGCGAACACCATCATCATCAGCTCCAAGGGCAGCTTGTAGCGCGCGAGGGTGAAGAACACGGTCGGGATGAGGACCGAGAAGCCGATGTAGCCGTAGAGCAGCGCGCGCACCGGCCGCCGGCCGCGGTAGGTCGCGAGACCGTAGGCGCCGAGCGCGAGCAACGGCAGCCATGAGGCGAAGTAGACGGGGTTCTTGCTCCGTGAGTCGTAGAAGTCGGCGGTGAGGAGCATCCCGAGCTTCTTGACGTCACGCGCGATCGTGCCGAGTGGGTCCTCGGTCATGGAGTCGACGGCGGCGTCCATGTAGAGCTCGTCGCGCTCGACCTCGTAGGAGTCGCTCGCGGGGATGCGCGCGGCGCGCGGCTCGAGATCGTCGTCGAACTCCTTCTGCGAGCCGGTCGCCCCTTCGTGGTTGCCGATGTAGAGGTTGAACCCGCCGGTCGTGGTGATCGTCGGCACGAAGCGATCGAGCACGATCGAGTTCCGCACGACCCACGCGGCGGGAAGGAGCGCACCGACGACGAGGAACAGCGCAACCAGGCGGGTCCGGGCGCCGCGCTCGACGACGAACCACAGCCACACCGCCGCGAGCAGCAACAGCGCGACAGCTTCCGAGCGCAGCAACGCCAGCGCGCCGAGGAGGCCCGCGGCCGCGACGACTGCCCGCGTCGACGGGCGCGGGGCCGCGATCCGTAGGAACAGCAAGATCGCGAGCAACTCGAGCGGGACGTACACGTTCGATGCGCTCACCTGTGTCGCCTGGTACACGAGGGGCGGGTAGCACGCATACGCGAGCGCGGCGAGCGCTCCCGCGCGCCGGTCGGCCAGCCGCGTGGCGATCGCGAACACCAGCCACGCGGTCGCGAGCGCCAGCACCACGTTGAGCCCCTGCAGCAGCCGGATCGCCGTGAGGTCCGACGCGGTCGTCTCCAGTGCGCCGGCAACGATCCCGACGTAGACAGGAGGCATGAACGCGGAGGGGAGCGGGGTGCCTTCGTGCGCGAAGTCGTCGGGCTCCACGAGGCCGTCGGGCCGCTCGGCGAAGTAGCTGAAGCCGCGGCCGACCTCGAGGTTCTTGCCCATCACGCCGAACTCGTACGTGTCGACGCTCGCGGCGTCGGTGGCGGCCACCGCGACCACCCGGATGGCGACCGTCAGCAAGAGCGCGACGACAAGGAGCCGGTCCGGCCGGTCCAGCAACGCGGCAACGCGCTGCCTCCACGCCGCTCGTGTGGTCGACATGTGTGCTTCCCTGCTCGCCCAGCGTCACCTGGCCGCGGAGGCTCGGCCGGGACGACGAGGGTAGCCCGCGAGGCGGCCGATTTCCTCGCGTCGCGCCGTGACGTGACATCGGTCACGCGTGTGCCGCAGCGCGTCTGGCGGACGGCGCGTGGCCGTTACGGGTCGGGGCGGGGCGCGCTCGGTTCGGAGTGGCGCGCGCTCCCGCGGGAGTGCGCGTGCTTGCGGCGACGGACGTACTCGGCGTCGCAGATGCTGCCAACGGCCCAGTGGACGTCGAGGCGTTCCCCGGTCGCGGTGGCGTCGTGCGCTCGTCGATGCGGTCGTCGGCGAAGGAGTCGGCGAGGCGTTCGACCTCACCTCGTACGTCGGGATCCGGGGTCTCGTTCGCGATGCGGCCGCTCGGCTTGACGAACTCGAGGGGCCCGGTGGCGCTGCCGGCGATCTGCCAGCCGCGGTCGTGCACCGCCCGATGGTGGTATTCGCACAGCGCCACGAGATTCGCGACTGTGTGCGCGCCTTCGCGGGACCGCTAGACGATGTGGTGCAGATGCAGGGCGCCGGTGTTGGTGAGCGCGTCGACACGGCGCGCAGGAAGGTCGACGCCGGGCTCTTTGGGGATCTCGGTGTCGACGAGCTGATTGACCGCCGCCATGATCGTCGCGATCACGTCGTTGGGCGCGCGCACCGCGAGCGTGCTCGTGCCGTCGTCGCCCGTCCAGCAGCGCAACGTGCGAACCTCGGCGTTGCGGGCGGCCGCTTCCGGATCGGCGAGACGGCCCGCCCGTACGTAGCCCGCCGCGATCCGGTCGAGCTGCGCGGCGGTTGCAGTGCGGGCCAGCTCGACCAGGTCGGCTTCCATCTCGGGCAGCGCGACCAGCCTCGTGAGTGCCCGCGCCTTGGAGTACGAGAGCTGCCCGGCCGCGAATGCCGCGCGCACCTGCGGCAGCTCCGCCAGGGCGCGGCCGACCCGGACGTGCTCGTGGGCCGCGCCGAGCGACAAGCCGCACTTCCACGACAGCCAGTGCGCCATGGAGATGCACTCCCACGCCTCGAACGCGCGCCGGCGGTCGAGCTCGGCGATCATCTGCAGCCACTCGCACGTCGCGGCCGCCAACCGGGCCGCCAGCGTCGCGACCTCGGCCTCCAGCCGCTCCGTCGGCACCGCTTCCACGCCGGCGTCCATCACGGGTGCCACCGTTCCCCACCTCCGAAGACCGAACAGACGTTCGTAGGCTACCGGGAACCTGGGACGGCGAGGACGCGCTACGAGTCGGCCGGGATCGGCACGGTCGCGGTGTCGCGGCCACTGCGCAGCACCCGGCCGGGACGGGCGCCGGTCGGCGTGCCGTCGGCGACGATCGTCGTGCCGTTGACGATGACGCGATGCATTCCGATCGCCTCGGCGAACAACCGGGGGCTGTCGCCGGGCAGGTCCTCGACGAGGTGCACCTCGGCGGTGTCGACCGTCGCGGGGTCGAACAGCACGAGATCCGCATGGGCGCCCTCGCGCACGACGCCGCGGTCGCGCAGGCCGAACAGCTCGGCCGGTGCCTGGGTCATGAGCTGCACGCACCGCTCGAGCGAGACGAGCTGGCGGCCGCGCAGGCAATCCGCGAGGAAGGCCGTCGTGTACGGCGCGCCGCACATGCGGTCGAGGTGCGCGCCCGCGTCGGAACCGCCGATCAGCACGAGCGGGTGCTCCCACGCCTCGGCGCGCATCTGCCACGACTTCAGGTCGCTGTCGGACGGCAACGGCCACAACACGGTGCGCAGCTCGTCATTGATCACGATGTCGAGCAGCGTGTCGAACGTGCCGCGGTTGGCCCGCTCCGCGATCGCCCCGACCGTCTGGCCCTTGAGTCCTGCGTTGGCGGCCGAGTACGTGTCACCGATCATGTAGCGGCCCCACGAGGCCAGCCGCGCGAAGACCCCGGCCTCTGGCGAGTGCGCCCGCTCGTTCATCCACGCGCGCGTCTGCGGATCCTTCAGCTTCGCGATGCGCTCCGGCACCGGCAGGTTCATGACGTCGCTCCAGCCCGGCAGCATGAACAGCGCGCAGTAGTTGCGGAACGACATGTTCATCTCGACGAGAACGGGCATCGTCAGTGCGACCGCCTTGCCGCCGCGCTCGAGCGCGTGCTCGCACGCAGCGAGCTGGCTCCGATAGCGGTCCGGTTCGCGCGAGTCGATCGTCAGGACGTTCCAGTTGAGCGGGCGGCGGCCGGCCAGCGTCATCGCGGCCATCAGGTCCACCTCGTCGTCGCTGAAGCCGCGCAGGCACCCGCTCGTGACGTACTCGAGCGTCGTCCCTTCGTGGTCCTTCACGGCGGCGCACAACGCGAGCACCTCCTCGTTCGTCGCCCACCGCGACGCGACCGGTTGGCCGTCGCCGTCGGAGTGGGTGAACGAGAGGGTCGTCGAGAACCCGAGCCCGCCCGCCGCGATCGACTCGTGCAGCAGCGCGACCATCGCATCGAGCTCGTCGGGGGACGCCTCGCTGCCGACGCTGCGCCCGCCCATCACGTTGCGTCGGATCGCGCAGTGACCGACGAGGAAGCCGACGTTGAGCGCGACGCCCTGGCGTTCGATCGCGTCGAGGTAGTCGCCGAAGCTCTTCCAGCTCCACGGGACCCCTTGCTCGAGCGCGGGCAGCGGCATGCCCTCGACCTTCGCCATCATCCGCCGGAGGTAGTCGGCATCGGGTGCGTTGAGCGGTGCGAGGGTGAAGCCGCAGTTGCCCGCGATCATGCTCGTGACGCCGTGCAAGTTCGACGGGCTCGCGACCGGGTCCCAGAAGAGCTGCGCGTCGTAGTGGGTGTGCGGGTCGACGAACCCGGGCGCGACGACGAGTCCGCCCGCGTCGACCGTCTCCGTCGCGTCGTCCGACACGTCGCCGACCGCGACCACGCGCCCGCCGCGGATGCCGACGTCGGCGCGCCGGGCGGGCGCGCCCGTGCCGTCGACCAGGGAGCCGCCCCGGATCACGCAGTCGAGCATCGAGCCTCCCGGGGAGGAAATAGAACGTGTTCTATTCTGCCTCGGCGGCGGCGCTCGGACAAGCGGCCCGCCACGACGCCATCAACCGCGGCCGCGCTTGGCGGCGCGCCGGGCCTCGCGCCGCTTCTCCTCGGCATGGGCCCGCGCCGCCTGCTTGCGGGCCTCTTCGGCGCGGCGCGCGTCCTTCGCGGCCTTGCGCTGCGCACGCTTGGCCGCCTGCGCCTCCTCGTCGCGGGCGTTCGCGGCGGTGACGCCGCCCTCGTCGGCGTCGTCCAGCGCGACGGGCTCGCCGATGGCGAACCGCTCGTCGCTGTCGAGCAGCTCCGCCATGACGCCCTGGCACGGCGCGTCGCTGGCCGCGTACGCGGCGACCATCAGCGTGACCCACGGCGCGCCGAACTGCTCCACCACGCCGGGCAACACCTCGAGGAGATCGTCGCGCGACGGGTCCTCGTGACGCGGTCCGAGCTCCTTGATCGTCACGTCGTTGACCGGTTCGGTGAGCGAGAACGCGACCGAGAGCTGCCGCGCCGGACCGGCGACCCGGATCTTGCGCCGCGCGAGCGGGACCAGGGCATCGCCCAGGTGCATCGCGGCGCGCGGCACCTGCAACTGCGTCGCGACGTCGAGCCGGTTCGTCTCGCTCAGCGATGCGAGCGCGCGCCGCAAGGTCTCGTCGTCGAGCGCCGCGAGCGCGCTTGCCAGCCGGTCGAGGTGCCGCCGGGCGTCGTCGTCGGGGGGCGTCGGTGCTGCGTCGTCCACGGGGCGTGAGTGTCGCGCGCCCGCCTCCTCGACTGGGGTAGGGGCCCAACTGGGGTAGGGGCGCGGCCGCGTCCCGGAGTATGGTCAGCGACGACAAACGCCGTCGACCTCCGGCGGGAGAGTCCCGACCTCGGCGCACGACGAGTGGGCCGGGCCGGGCGCCGAAGGAGCAACTCTCCCCGGAATCTCTCAGGCACCCGAACCGCCGGAGCGAGGCACCTCTGGAGAGCAGGGTCCGGTCGACAGACCGAGCCCTCACCGACGGGGAAAGCGTCCCGGGCCGCCCGCCCGGGTGCCGCGAATCTCTCAGGTCCCGCGACAGAGGGGGAGACGCCGCAGTGCGGCGCGACCCCAGCGCGAGCGACCGAGAGGAACGGCCATGGCAACCTTCGCCGACCGGCACATCGGACCCGACGCCGCGGAGCAGGCGGCGCTGCTCGCGACGATCGGCTACCCGTCGCTCGACGATCGCGTCGACGCCGCCGTGCCCGGCACGATCCGCGACCGCGCGCCGCTCGCGCTCGGCGGACCCGTCTCGGAGCAGGACGCGCTCGACCGGCTGCGGGCGCTGGCGTCGCGCAACGAGGTGTACACGTCGCTGATCGGGTTGGGGTACCACGACACGTTCACGCCGCCGGTGATCCTGCGCAACGTCGTCGAGAACCCCGCGTGGTACACCGCGTACACGCCGTACCAGCCGGAGATCTCGCAGGGGCGGCTGGAGGTGCTCCTCAACTTCCAGACGATGGTCAGCGACCTCACGGGCATGGATCTCTCGAACGCATCGCTGCTCGACGAGGGAACCGCCGCGGCGGAGGCCATGACGATGCTGCAGCGCGTCAACCCGAAGGCGGGCACGCGCTTCGTGATCGACGCCGACTGCCACCCGCAGACCATCGACGTCGTGTCGACGCGCGCCAAACCGCTCGGCATCGACGTCGTCGTCGGCGAAGCCGACCGGCTCGCCGACTCGGGCGGCGTCTTCGGCGTGCTGGTGCAGTATCCGGGCAGCAGCGGCGAGCTGCGCGACGTGCGCGCGCTGGTCGAGCGGGCGCACCGCGCGGGCGCGCTGGTCGCGTTCGCGGTCGATCTGCTCGCCCTGGCGCTCGTCACGCCGCCCGGCGACATGGGCGCCGACGCGGTCGTCGGTTCGTCGCAACGGTTCGGGGTGCCGCTCGGGTTCGGAGGGCCGCACGCCGCGTTCCTCGCGACGCGCGACGACTTCAAGCGCACCCTCCCCGGCCGGCTCGTCGGCGTGTCGGTCGACGGCGCGGGTCGTACCGCGTTCCGTCTCACCCTCCAGACTCGCGAGCAGCACATCCGCCGCGAGAAGGCGACGAGCAACATCTGTACCGCGCAGGTGCTCCTCGCCGTCGTCGCGGCGCTCTACGGGTCGTATCACGGGCCCGACGGGCTGCGCGCGATCGCGCGGCGCGTGCACCGCCTCGCGGTCGTGCTGGCGGCCGGCCTGCGCGCCGGCGGCATCGACGTCGCGCACGACGCGTTCTTCGACACGATCACGGTGCGAGTTCCCGGTCGCGCACGCGAGATCGCAGCGGCGGCGCGGGCGCGCCGGGTGAACCTCCGTCTCGTCGACGACGGCACGCTCGGCATCGCGCTCGACGAGACGAGCACGCCCGAGGTCGTCGCGACCGTCTGGGACGCTTTCGGTGTGCGCGCCGACTTCGACGCCCTGGAGGCGAGCACACCCGACGCGATCCCCGCCGAGCTGGTGCGCACGTCGGAGTTCATGACCCACCCCGCGTTCCACCGGTACCGGTCCGAACACCAGATGCTCCGGTATCTCCGGCGCCTCGCCGATCGCGACCTCGCGCTCGACCGGACGATGATCCCGCTCGGGTCCTGCACGATGAAGCTCAACGCGACCGCCGAGATGGAGCCGATCACCTGGCCGGAGTGGGCGCGCATCCATCCGTTCGCGCCGCTCGAGCAGGCGCAGGGCTACGTCGAGCTCCTCGCGGACTTGGAACGCTGGCTCGCGGAGATCACCGGCTACGACGCCGTGTCGCTGCAGCCCAACGCCGGCTCGCAGGGCGAGTACGCGGGCCTGCTCGCGATCCGTGCGTATCACGAGCAGCGCGGCGACGCGAGCCGCACCGTGTGCCTCATCCCGGCGTCGGCGCACGGGACCAACGCGGCGAGCGCCGCGATGGCGGGCATGCGAGTCGTGGTCGTGGCGTGCGACGACCGGGGCAACGTCGACCTCGACGACCTGAAGGCGAAGGCCGTCGAGCACGCCGGCGCGCTCGCCGCGCTCATGGTCACCTACCCGTCGACCCACGGCGTGTACGAGGAGCACATCCGCGAGATCTGCGCGGTCGTCCACGAGCACGGCGGGCAGGTCTACCTCGACGGCGCGAACCTCAACGCGCTGGTCGGGGTCGCGAAACCGGGCGAGCTCGGCGCCGACGTCTCGCACCTCAACCTGCACAAGACCTTCTGCATCCCGCACGGCGGCGGCGGACCGGGCGTCGGGCCGATCGGCGTGAAGGCGCACCTGGCGCCGTTCCTCCCGAACCACCCGCTGCGGCCGGAGGCGGGGCCGACCACCGGCGTCGGGGCGATCAGCGCGGCGCCGTGGGGTTCGGCGGGCATCCTGCCGATCCCGTGGGCGTACATCACGATGATGGGCGCGGCCGGCCTCACGCGAGCGACGCACGCGGCCATCCTCACGGCCAACTACCTCGCGGCGCGCCTCGCACCGCACTATCCGGTGCTGTACACGGGCGCCAACGGCCTCGTCGCGCACGAGTGCATCATCGACCTGCGCCCCATCACCCGCGACACCGGCATCACCGTCGACGACGTCGCCAAGCGGCTGATCGACTACGGCTTCCACGCGCCGACGATGTCGTTCCCGGTTGCGGGGACGCTGATGATCGAGCCGACCGAGTCGGAGGACAAGGCCGAGCTCGATCGCTTCGTCGAAGCGATGATCGCGATTCGTGGCGAGATCGATCGGGTGCAGTCGGGCGAGTGGCCCGCCGACGACAACCCGCTCGTCCACGCGCCGCACACCGCGGAGGACGCCATCGCCGACGACTGGAAGCGCGCGTACCCGAGGGAGATCGCCGCGTTCCCCGTCGGCGGGCTGCGGCACACGAAGTACTGGCCGCCGGTCGGCCGCATCGACGGCGCCTACGGCGACCGCAACGTGATGTGCGCGTGTCCCCCCATCGAGGCCTACTCCTGACGCCGGTCGGCCCAGCCACCGGGGACTCGGCCGTCGGTACGCACGAAGCGGTGCGCGAACACCCAGCGGTTGCCGCTGGGGACGAGGCGGTCGCGGTAGCGGCCCCAGTGGTCGACGCCGGCGTCGGTCACGACGAGGAAGTACGCCGACGCACTCGCTTCGGTGGGTGATCGGACGTCGATCCGCACGCTCGACACGTGGTGGCGCATCGACACGGTGTCGCTGTCGCGCAGGTCGCGGTTGACGCCGCGGAAGAACGCGTCGAGCGCGGCGCGTCCCGCCTGCGGTGGTTCGCCCTCGACCTCGAGCACGCCGTCGTCGGCAAACATCGCGAGCAGGTGGTCCCACATCCCACGGTCGGCGTAGTAGGTGTAACCCGCGATGGTGTCCCGGATCGACTCGCGCGCGGCGAGCTCCCACAGTTCCACGGCTGGGGAACGTACCTGTTCAGGCGACCGCAGCCATCGCCGCCCGCAGCACGTCGGCGAATCTCCGCTCCGGGTTCGGCCTAGGTGGACTGTCGTACCGGTCCCAGCGGCCCCGGGCGGCGTACAGGCCGCGCGGCCGCGGCGCAGGACGCATGTCGGCGTGCTGCAGCGTCTCGTACGCCAGCACGATCAGCTCGAACGAAGCGCGGTCGCCGCCCCGGTCGGGGTGCGTTGCGAGGACCCGCTCGCGAAACGCGTTGCGGATCTCTTGGGGTGTCGCATGCTCGGGCACGCCGAGCAGGGCGCGTGCGCGCCGGCCGTCCATGGCCCACCTCGTCCCTGAGTCTCTTGCTTCCTGCGCCGCGGCTCCGTCCGCGACAGCACTTCGATCGGCCGGTCGGCGGGCGGGCTGAACGGTCGTGCCCGGAATGCCCCGACGATCACGAATCGAGCACGAACCCGAGCAGTGCCACCGTGTCGGAGACCGGCTCGAGCTCGACCCGCACGGGCAGGTCGAGGCGCAGCTCGCGGGGGTCGACGCCGCGCACGTTGCCGACGAGGCGTGGTCCCTCGTCGAGCTCGACGACGACGACGGCGTACGGCGGGTCGAACGCGGGATCGAGCGCCTGGTGCGTCACGGTCCACGAGTAGATGCGGCCGCGCCCGCTCGCCCGTTCCCAGGTCGCCGCCCGCGAGCCGCATGCCGCGCACCGATGCCGAGGCGGGTGGCGCCACGTGCCGCACGCGGCGCAGCGCTGGAGCCGCAGCTCGCCGCGGGCGAGCCACGCGTAGAACTCGGCGTTGGGTCCGACCGGTGTCGGGACGATGCGGGTCACCGGTCCGCCCCGAGCACGACGAGGCTGCCGTCGCCGAAGTCGCCCCATCCCGTGACGCACCCGAGCTCGGCGCCGTCGACCTGCATGGCGCCGCCGTCGCCGCGCAGCTGGCGCACCGCTTCGACGACGTGGTTCATGCCCCACATGTGGCCCTGCGACAGCAGTCCGCCGTGCGTGTTCGCCGGCAGCGCGCCGCCGTGCGCGAGCCGCCCGTCGCGCACGAACGCGCCCGCCTCGCCGCGCTCGCACAGCCCGAGCGCCTCGAGCTGGAGCAACACGACGTAGGTGAAGCAGTCGTAGACCTGCAGGAACTGCATGTCGTGGGGCGCGACGCCGGCCATCGCGAACGCACGCGGCGCCGCGTCGGTGAGCCCGATGCGGAACGGGTCGGGCCGGTTGGCGATGTCGTCGGCCGGGTACGGGTGACCTTCGGCCGCGCCCAGGATGACCGCGGGCCGGTGCGGGAGGTCGCGCGCGTGATCGAGCGACGTCACCACGACCGCGGCCGCACAGTCGGTCTCGACGCAGCAGTCGAAGAGCCGGAACGGCTCCGAAACCCACCGCGCCGACAGGTAGTCGTCGAGCGTGAGCGGCTTGCCGCGCATCAGCGCCTTGTCGTTGTGTTGCGCGTGTGCGCGGAACGCGAGCGCGATCTCGGCGGTGTCGGTGTCGAGCGTTCCGTAGAGCTGCTTGTGGCGCATGCAGATCCACGCGTAGAACTGCACGGCGGCGCGGGCTCCATAGGGCAGGTAGAAGTCGAGCACGACGTCGCCGACCGCGCCCGCGTCGAGCCCGCGGCGCGGGCGCGGGATCCCCTCGCGGGGACGGAACGCCGAGTACCCGTTCCAGCCGACGACCACGAGCACGTTGGTGGCGAGGCCCGCGGTGACGGCGAGCGCGGCGTGCTGGAGCGACGCGACGGGGCTCGCGCCGCCCATGTGGACGGTCGTCGCGAACGACAGCTCGTCGATGCCGAGGTTCGCCGCGAGCTCCTCGCTGGAGGTGTAGCCCGGTGGCGGGATGATGCCGTCGATGTCGGCGACCGCCAGGCCGGCGTCGGCGATGGCGGCGTCGGCCGCCTGCAGCATCAGCTCGACCGGCAGATGTGGTGAGCCGCGCACGTAGTCGGTCTCGCCGATCCCGACGATCGCCGCGCGCCCGGCGAAGGAAGAGGTCGCGCCAACAGTCATCGGCGGGGAACGTACCTTGACGACATGCGGAGGCTCGTGTTCGTGTTGGTCGTGCTGGGGTTGGTCGCCGGTGGGTGCGGCGACGACGACGTCGAAGCCGACGCGCCGCCCGACAGCTCGGTCGACGGGACGACCGCGACGACCGTTCCGGGCGACACGCCCGTCTCGAACGACGTCGACCCGACCGGGCCGGTCGAGCCGGGCGGTGCCGAGCGCGTCGAACCCGACCCCGGCGCCGTCAACGTGCACCCCGTCTCGTTCGACCCGGCCGAGGCGCAGCCGGTCGACGAGAACGGGCCGGGTGTGCTGGTCCGGTTCTGGGGTGGCATCGCGCCCTGCTTCGTGCTCCAGCGCTACGACGTCGAAGAGTCCGCCGAGGAAGTGGTCGTCACCCTCTACGCGGGGAGCGACCCCGCCCAGCCCGATGCCGTGTGCATCGAGATCGCGCTGCAGTACGAGGTGCTCGTGCCGCTCGCGGCCCCGCTCGGCGACCGTGTGCTCGTCGACGGCTCGCCGGCGTGACGGCGTCACCCGCTGTCACCCGCCGGCTCCGGTCTGCTCACGATGCAACGAAGTCACGAGTGCTGTCGCGTATGCATCGGCCGCCTCGGGGTACGGGTAGCCGTGGGCGGTCGCAACGTTGGTCGCGAGGCGGCGGAACAGGTCGATGGTGGCGAACAACGCGCGCCAGGAATCGTCTCTCTCGTAGCGCGCGAAGGTGGTCGCCAGGGCGGCCCGCGCACTGGGGTGGGCCCATTCCTCCAGGAACTGGCCGTGCTCCCATGTCTCGGTTTCCGGTGCGCGCACGTGCGTGTCCCACTCCAGCACCGAGAGCAGCAGTCGCTTCAGGGCGCCGTCGACGCCGATCGTCCTCGCGCGCCAGAGCTCACCGCGGCGGAGATGCTTCGCCGTCCAGACGGCCGAGAAGAAGAACTCGTGCACCGTCGCGCCGAGCTCGTCGCGCGACGGTGCCGTCGTGGCCCGTGAGCCGGGCCCGACGTATCGCAGCGCTCGTGCCACGGTGCCGTCCTTGTCGATCAGCACGCGTGCGCCGCGTGCGACGTACGCGGCGGCACCCTCGTGAAGTGCAGAGGCGGCGCGATCGAAGGCGCGGACCTTGAGAAGCGCCGGCGTCGTGTGCAGGGTCCGAAGCAGCGCCGCAAGCACCCGCGCGGTCGACACCGGGATCGGCGCGATACCCGCGTCGACTCGGTCGGCGAAGAGTACGTGCCACGTGCGGCCGGGCCGCTCGCGGTAGCGAACGACTGGCTGTCCGATCGCCTCGAGCCAGCGGTCGTCGGAACGGAAGCGCGTCGCGTGGCGCACGATCAGGCCGACGTCGAGATCGGACCACTCGTCGGCAGGATGGTCGTCGCGTGCGAACGAACCGACGACGACCGCGGCGCGGACGTCGGGATCCGATGTCGCCCAGCGGCGCAATCGCTCCTCGAGCTCCCGCGCGGGAGCGAGCCCGCGCCCACCCTGGCCCGCCCCCACAGCCACGTTGTGCAGGCTATCGCCGCGCCGCGGCGGCGCCTCGTACCTCGGGTGGCTCACGGCACGACGTCGAGCGAGAGCGCGCGCACGCCCATCGACTTCGGTTCGCCGTACGCGACCGCGTCTCCGAAGGACACGACCCGGCCGTCGGACAGCAACACCCAATAGCCACGGCCCGTGCGGCTGCCGGTCAGCGACAACGCCGCCGGCACGTCGCACCATCCCGTGCCCGGCAGCGAGCCCTTGAACGTCGCGTCGCCGAAGGTGAACACACCGCCGTCGCGCGCGAACAGCCAGTAGCCGTTGCCACCGCTGGTGGTCGCCATGCCGACGACGGGCGCGTTGAGCCGCATGGCGCCGGTGGAGCCCATGAACGTCGCGTCGCCGAAGCTGAAGATGCCGCCGTCGCCCGCGAGCAACCAGTAGCCCCGTCCGCTGGGGGTGGACGCCATCGAGATCACCGGCGCGTTGAGCGGCGTCGCGCCCATCGACCCGTAGAACGTCGCGTCGCCGAAGCTGAAGATGCCGCCGTCCTTCGCGAGCAGCCAGTAGCCGTTGCCGGTACCCGTGGGGCTCATCGCGACGATCGGCGCGTTGAGGCGGGCGCCGCCCATGCCGCCGTGTTGCTGCGCGTCGCCGAACGGGAAGACGTAGCCCGCCGCGTCGACGATCCAGTAGCCCGCGCCGCTCGGCGTCGGCGCGAGGTCGACGACAGCCGGCGCGCTCGCCGAACGCCCGACGTTGGCGCCGCCGAGATAGGGCGCGGCACCGAACGTGTAGACCGCGCCGGTTGTGTCGACGGCCCAGTAGCCGCGGTTCGCGGCCGCGTCGGGCGTCGGCTTCGGGTTGACCGGGAGACTGCAGAGCCCACCCGCGGCGTAGCCCTG
>Ga0073934_10003251_pt1 | contig 30611 bp, 30 predicted proteins | sample LarsenN4metaG_FD_76834 | JGI IMG/M metagenome (GOLD analysis project Ga0073934, IMG submission 76834) | Hot spring sediment bacterial and archeal communities from British Columbia, Canada, to study Microbial Dark Matter (Phase II) - Larsen... ...
TCGGCTCGGGTTTATTACATCGACTGGGCTTTGGAGTTTCCGGCCTATTATGCTCACGTGGGAGGCGCTGCCACGGCCGGTTCGCCGGCGAACATCAACACCTACATTTCGGCCAATAAAGTTATGGCGCTAAATCAGTTTCGGTTGGGGGCTTCCACCTACACTTTCGGCGGGAACGTGATGCTGGGCAGTACCGTTCTTTCTCACATTAACTACACCTCTACCGAGAAGCTTTGGCAAGCGGGGGAAGCGCTCTATCCCGCCACCAACCAGCTGCCGGATTTCGCAACCTGGAAATTCAAAACCGAAGCCCCTTACGCCGAAAGGCCTGAGGCGCAGAACTTCTCCTTTAACTTTTGGACTTCTCCGGCTTACTTGGTGGAGTGGCAGTACGATCGGGTCGAAAATGTTTATCGGCGCTTCCAAGGCGGGGCGGTCCATGTGGACCAGGCGACCCAGCAGCAGCTCCGGGCGAAGAACGTAATCGTAGCCAAAATGGTCGAGCGCTCGGCGGGGGACGGGACTGCCCACCGGCTCTATACGACTACCGGTTCCGGCGATGCCGAAGTTTACTTGGATGGCGGGCAAATTGCCGCGACCTGGAAACGGCCCGCGCTTTCAAACCGGATGAAGTTCTACAAGCGCGGGACCGATGAGGAGATTGCATTCAACCGGGGGCTCACTTGGATTGAGATTATTCCGAAATGACCACTTCGATATTAGTTCAAGGTTACTCTGATCGAAGTCGTTGGGTAGGAGGAGGTGATTAAAATTGCCTTTGATTAAACCGGGCCGAAAAGTTGCTCGTTCCGCCCGCCGCATAAGAGAAGGAGCGATCCGGGCCGTCGCCACGGCCGGATCCCTGAAGCGCCTCTTTGTTTCGCAGGCGCGGATCGATATTCTTAAGCTTTTCCTTCTTCGCCCGGCGATCTCCTACCACGTGCGCGAGATTACTCGGCGCGTGGGAACCGAGATCAATGCCGTCCGGCGCGAGTTGGAAAACTTGAAGGAGTTAGGGATGCTGCAGTCTGCTTCCCAGAAGAACCGCTTGTATTATGCCCTGCGCCGCGATTTTCCCCTGCTGGGAGAAGTCTTGGGTCTGGTTGTGAAGGAGGAAGGCTTGGGCAAAGCGCTGACCCGCGAGCGCGGACTGGGAGAAGTGAAATTCGCCTTTATCTCGATTCCGTTCCTTTTGGGCCGAAAGGCCGGTGAAAAAGATATTGATTTGATGGTCGTGGGTCGAATCCCGCTTAAGAAGGTTAGCGAGATCGTGAAAGAAGAAGAAAAGCACCGCGGCCACGAGATCAATTACGCGGTCTTGTCCGAAAAGGAATTTGAGGAGCTTAAGAAGCGCCGTGACCCGCTGATCATCAATGCGCTCTTGCAGCCCAAAGTAGTGCTGACGGCCGGTGCCGAAAGCTACCTTACGCTTTAGAGCTCCGTAAAAAGCCTGGACCTGCGGGACTGGCGGTTCTCTAGAATTGGTCTGCTATCATTGGAGGAGATGGCTAAAGTAATTATCCGGACCGGCAACTCGGCTGCGGTCACCCTGCCCTCGGAGTTTATGAAGGTCCTCAATTTACGCATTGGCGATCGGGTGGAAGTAACCGTTAATTACCTCAAAGGTGAGATTATTTTCCGTTTTCCGACAGCTCGTCAATTGCCCCTCTCGGTCAAGAAATCATGAAATTTCCTTTCCGGCGCGCGGGGTTGGTCGTTTTGCTTCTCACTATTTTGGCGGCGATTCCGGCCACGGCCGGGATTTTTTGGGCCGGTAAAGGTCAATTGAATCTTTTGGGTCGAACACTTTCCTACGATTTTACCCTCCGGCGCGGTTTGGATCTGCAAGGAGGACTACAGCTTGTGCTGGAAGCCGATATGGATCAAGTAGCGGAAGGAGAACGTTCCCGCGCGCTCGAGAGCGCCCGCTCAATTATCGAACGGCGCGTAGATTTCCTGGGGGTGGCGGAGCCGGTGGTGCAAAGCTCTCGATTGGGAGATTCCTACCGCATTGTCGTTGAGCTTCCGGGCGTGACCAACACCGAAGATGCGCTGGCTCTTATCGGCGCGACGGCCCAGCTCGAGTTTCGCGAAGTGAAATCGCAACCCGAGGAGAGTTTTATCCCGACCGGGCTGACCGGAAAGGACTTAACGAGAGCGGATCTTCAATTCGATAATACGACCGGAAATCCCCAAATCGGCTTAACTTTTACGGCTGAAGGAGCGCAGAAGTTCGAAGAAATTACGGCCCGCAACGTCGGCCAGCCCTTGGCAATCTTTCTGGATGGGGTGGTTCTCTCCGCGCCGGTCGTTCAAGGTCCGATCAGCGGCGGTCGGGCGGTAATTACCGGCACCTTTACTTTGGCGGAGGCCCGCCGCTTTGTCGCCCAATTAAATGCCGGGGTTCTGCCGACCCCGATTTCTGTCCTAGAGCGGCGGCAGATCGGCCCCACGCTGGGGCAGGAAGCCTTGCAAAATAGCCTCGCGGCCGGTTTAGCGGGTTTAGCCCTAGTGGTTCTTTTTATGATCGGCAATTACGGGTGGCTGGGAATTCTGGCCGCCGCGGCTTTAACGGTCTACGGGATCCTAACCTTGGGGCTTTACAAGGTCATTCCGGTGACGCTGACTCTTTCGGGGGTAGCGGGCTTCATCCTTTCCGTGGGAATGGCGGTCGACGCCAACATCTTGATCTTTGAGCGGATCAAAGAGGAGCGGCGGTGGGGGAAGGATTTGAAAACCGCGATGGAGCTGGGGTTTGGCCGGGCTTGGGATTCGATCCGGGATGCCAACCTGGCGACGCTGGCAACCGTTTTTATCCTTTTCAATCCCTTCAACTGGCAATTCCTGGTCACTTCCGGCCTGGTTCGGGGGTTTGCCTTAACGCTGGGTTTAGGCGTTTTAGTTTCGCTTTTTACGGGAGTAGTGGTGACGAGGACTTTGGTGAGGTTGTTTTACAGGTAGATGAAATTAATAAATCCGAAACTCGAATATCTAAATCCTAAGCAAATTCGAAATTTAAATGTTCCAAATTCGAAATGTTTCGGATTTGAAATTTATGGCTTAAGATTTGTTTCGCATTTCGAAATTAGTACTTCGAATCTTAATCACCATGTTTAACTTTATGAAATACAAATTGCTCTATTTCTTGATCTCCGGGGCCGTAATTTTGCCGGGGGTGATCTCGTTCCTGTTTTTCGGCTTCAACCTCTCCATTGACTTTACCGGCGGGACGCTGTGGGAGGTTAGATTAGCCAGCAGTCAGAAGCCCGTAGTCGGTAGTGGGATCAAAGAAATTTTCGAGGGAGAAGGCCTTTCCGCGGAGGTGCAATCTTCCGGAGAGAACCAGTTTTTGATTAAAACCGTCCCGCTCGATCCCAGCCAGCGCCAAAGGTTGGCGGAGAAGCTCAAAACAGCGCTGGGGGATTTTGAAGAGTTGCGCTTTGAAACTCTGGGGCCGAAGTTGGGAAGCGAACTCCTCCGCAAGTCCGCCGTGGCGGTGGCGCTGGCGATTTTGGCGCTCTTTTCCTACATCGCTTACCGTTTCCGCCATTGGCTTTTTGGGGCCGCGGCGATCTTAGCGGTTTTTCACGACATCCTAGTTCTCTTAGGCGTGTTTTCCTTGCTGGGGTACTTCCGGCAGGTGCCGATCGATACTCTTTTCGTAACGGCGGTTTTGACGACGCTTTCCTTTTCCATGCACGATACCATCGTGGTCTTCGATCGCATCCGGGAAATCCGGCGGCGGTCCGGCTTCTCCTTGGAAGAAGCCATCAACCAAGCGGTCGGGGAGACGCTGGTGCGGTCTTTGAACAATTCCTTAACGATCGTTTTTATGCTCGTTGCTCTCCTGCTCTTGGGAGGAGAGACGTTGCGCTATTTTGTCCTGGCGCTTTTGGTCGGCACCATCACGGGGACTTACTCTTCTACGTTCAACGCCGCCCCGCTCTTGCTGGTTTTGGAACGGTTCTCTAGACGGAGAAGCTAAGATGCAGAAGCGCTGGGAAGTTCTTAGCAAGTCCGCCGCCGGCAGAAACGCCGCCGAGGGGGGCGCTAACGGCAGAACGCTGCTGCAGGAGTCGGTAGTCGAAACTCTGCTCAGGAACAGGAACATTACGGACCGCGAAAGTTTCTTCCATCCTCTTTCCGCCAATCAGCTAATCCGCCAATCGGCTAATTATTTTTCCGACCTCGATCAAGACCAGCTCGACCGGGCCGTTTCCCGGATCAAAACTGCTATCCAAAAAGGGGAAAAGACTATTGTCTGGGGCGATTACGACGTGGACGGGATCTGCGCGACGGCCGTTTTATGGCAAACGCTACATGGGTTAGGGGCAAAAGTTCTTCCCCATATTCCCGACCGGTTTGAGGAGGGGTATGGTTTGGGAGCCGAGAGGATCAAAAAACTGGTGGAAGGGGGTTGCCGGTTGATTATCACGGTCGATTCCGGAATAACGGCCGTTGAAGAGGCGGACTTAATCCAGGAACTAGGCGTTGATTTGATAATTACCGATCATCACCTCCAACCCAAGAAATTGCCGGAGGCTTACGCCATCGTCCACACCACGGCTCTTTGCGGAACCGGAATCGCCTGGCTGCTGTCTTCCAAACTTGTAACTGGTAACTTGGAACCTGAAACTAGTTTAGATCTGGTAGCAATTGCGACGATCGCGGATCTCCAGCCCCTTTTGGGAGCTAACCGGGCCTTGGTCAAGCGGGGGTTTGAAGTTCTCAATGAGCTTCAGCGCCCCGGACTGGCGGCCCTAGTTGAGGCGGCCGGCCTGAAGCCGGGAGGTTTAGGGAGCTACGCGGCCGGTTGGGTTTTAGGACCGCGGATCAACGCGGCGGGGAGAGTTCACCACGGGATTGAAGCGCTTCGGCTTTTGTGCACCTCCGATCCCACCAAAGCTCGTCAGCTGGCCCAACTTTTGAATTCGGCTAACGCCCAGAGGCAAACCTTGACGATGCATGCTTTCGATTCCGCGAAGGGGCTGGTGAACGGCGGTGACGATTTGATCGTGGTTTATCACGACCGCTGGCACGAAGGCGTAATTGGGCTGGTTGCCGGAAAAATCGTGGAAGAGTATGGGCGCCCCGCGATCGTGATCGCTAAGGGCGAGGAATTTTCCAAAGGATCGGCGCGCTCGGTGAACGGGATAAACATCGTTGAAATCCTGCGGGCGCAAGGGGATTTTTTGGAAGACGTGGGAGGGCACGAAGCCGCGGCCGGTTTCACGATCAAGACGGCTTACTTGGAAAAATTCGTGGAAAGCATCCGCCGTCAAACCCGTTCCTTGCTGGCCGGTCTCGATCCGCGTCCCGTTTTGAAGATTGATTTGCCCCTGCCGATCGATGAAATTAATTTGCGGCTGGTGGCGGAGTTGGAAAGGTTTTCTCCGCACGGGGTCGGCAATCCCGAACCGGTTTTTGTAGACTGGAAGGTGCCGGTTCTCGGTAAAAAGAGAGTGGGACGGGAAGGTCAGCATCTCAAGCTCTCTTTGGCCACTGGTCTGGAGGCGGTTTGGTTCCAGGCGGACGAGATTGAGCTTGACCGCGGACAAGTTGTTTCGTTGGCCTACACTCCCGAGATTGAGCGTTGGCAGGGGAAGGAAAACCTTGTTCTTCGAATTCGCGATCTCCAGCCGCGATCCTAAATCCTTTCTCCTTTCAGCTTAAGGCGGACCTGTCTTTGATAGATAGGTTAAGCTTAGACTGAAGTGCTTGAATTGGAAGAAATTTTGCGGAAGCATCAAGAATATGAGCCGAACCCGGATCTTGATCTAATTCGCCGAGCCTATGCCTTTGTGGAGGTGGCTCATTTGGGACAGAAAAGGTTAAGCGGTGAAGATTTAATCCAGCACCTTTTGCGCGTGACGGACTATCTTGCCGATTATCGGGTGGATTCGGTTACCTTGGCGGCGGCGCTCCTCCACGATGTGCTGGAGGAGAGTAACGTGAGGAAGGAAATGCTGGTTCAGGAATTTGGCGAAGAAGTGGCCGCTTTGGTGGACGGCTTGACGCTGGTCCGGGCGGCGAGCGGGCGGGTGGCGCTTGGCAAGGGCAAAGACTGGGAGAATCTGCGCCATCTGATTTTGGCCTCGATTCACGATCCGCGGGTATTGGTTATCCGCCTAGCGGATAAAATTCACAATCTGCGGACCTCGGCAGCTCTTTCCCAAGAAGAGAGCCGGGAATCGGCCCAAAAGGTCTTTGACATTTGGGCCCCTTTGGCGGCGATTTTGGGCCTCTATCGCTTCAAATCGGAAATGGAGGATCTCGCTTTTGCAATTTTGAATCCCCAATCTTACCGTGAGGTGCAAAAGGCCGTCCGGACCCAGAGTGCCGCGATGGCCAAGGCGATTGAATCCGTTCGGATCAGGTTGGGGCAGGACCTTAAAGAGGAGCGGATTCCTCACGAAATTTCCAGTCGAACTAAGCACCTCTACGGGGTGTACCTTAAAATGCCTCGCTACAAGAGCATTGCGGGGGGAAAGATGTTTGATGTTTTGGGGCTGCGGGTAATCACTTCCTCGGTGGAGAACTGCTATCGCGTTTTGGATATGGTTCGGCGGATTTGGAAGGAGGTGCCGGAGCTTTTCGACGATTACATTTCCCGTCCCAAGCCCAATGGTTACCAATCCCTTCATGTCGTAGTAGCTGCGGGGGAATACTTAGTTGAGATCCAGATCCGAACTCGTGAAATGCACGAAGCCGCCGAATACGGTTTGGCGGCCCACTCCGCTTACAAAGAAAGGATGCCGAGTGCCAGAAGAGTGCAGACTCGCATGAATTTAATTAAATCGCTTGTTTCGTGGGGTAAGGGGGAGGAGCTCGATCTTTTTCCCGACCAAGTTTTTGTTTTTACTCCTAAAGGGGATGTCAAAGCTTTGCCTCGAGGCGCCACTCCGGTGGATTTCGCTTTTGCGGTTCATACCCAAATCGGCAACGAGTGCGCCGGCGCTAAGGTCAATGGCAGGCCCGTTTCGTTGGATTATCCGCTTAAGACCGGGGAGGTAGTGGAGATTTTGGTTTCAAAGGGGAAGAAACCTTCCGTAGATTGGCTGCGCTTTGTCAAATCCGAACACGCCCGTTCGGAGATTGAGAAGGTTACGCGTGGATAAGTTATCATAGAAACGATGCAGAGGATTCTGGCCGCGGAAACCCCCAAAAACATCGGTAAAAAAGTGCTCCTCGCGGGTTGGGTCTATAACCGCCGCGACCACGGTAAGCTGGTTTTTGTTGATTTACGTGACCGATCTGGATTAGTTCAGGTAGTCGGGAGTAAGGAATTGGGTGAGTTGGGGTCCGAGGATGTGGTTGAGATTTCTGGTAGTGTTCAGAAACGGCCGAAAGAGATGGTCAATCCAAAAATTCCAACCGGCGGGGTCGAAGTAAGGATTTCCGAAATCAAAGTTCTTTCCAAATCTTCCCAGCCCCTGCCGATCCATATTGATGAGATCGAGGAAAAGGCCTCCTTGGACAAAAGGATGGACTGGCGTTGGATTGATCTCCGCCGTCCTGCCAATCGGCTAATCTTTGAGGTTTGGACGGCGATGGAGCACGCCTTCCGTCAATATTGGATCGATAATAATTATATTGAGATCCATTCCCCTAAATTGATGGGCGCGGCAAGTGAAGCCGGATCAGAGCTTTTTGAGGTCAATTATTTTGATCGCAAAGCCTACCTTGCCCAATCTCCCCAATTTTATAAACAGATGGCGATGGCGGCGGGGTTCGAGCGCGTTTTTGAAGTGGGGCCGGTCTTTCGGGCCAATCCGTCTTTCACCTCCCGCCACGATACCGAGTTTACCGGATACGACGCCGAAATTTCCTTTATCGAATCCCATCAAGATGTAATGGAGGAGCTGCAGAAGGGGATCGCTTATGCGCTTGCGGCTGTAAAGGAAAAGTTCGGCAGTGAGATTGAAAAAACCTATGGTCGAAAATTAGTTGTGCCGAAAGTTCCGTTTCCGCAGGTTACGATGAAGCAGGCGAAAGATATATTGGTGAAGGCTGGCGTTAAAAGCGAAAGAAAAGGAGATCTTAGCCCGGAAGAAGAACGCGAACTTTCCGATTATATTTTGGAGAAAGAGGGCCACGAATTCGTCTTTGTGACCGAATATCCTATTGAGGTGCGTCCTTTTTACCATATGCGCCGGGGGGACGAACCCACTCTGACTAAAAGTTTTGACCTTCTTTGGAACGGTTTGGAGATTACCACAGGAGCGCAGCGGGAGCACCGTTACGATGTTCTCGTCTCTCAAGCCAAGGAAAAAGGATTAAAGCTGCCCCCGATCCAATTTTATTTGGATTTCTTCAAGTACGGTTGTCCTCCCCACGGGGGGTTCGGATTGGGTCCCTCGCGAATGCTAATGAAAGTTTTGGGGGTAGAGAACGTTCGGGAAGTAACCTATTTGTACCGGGGTGTTAATCGGTTGACTCCTTAGGAAATTACTCTTTTATCCAATCTCCGGAAATTGCCTGTGAGTAAGCGACAAATTCGAATTCTTTCCCGTCTCCGGTTTTTGCCACCCCGGAAAAGACATAGATCGGCTGGAGGTATTCTTGGTGGACGGTGTCGTCAAAGTAAGCGAGGGAAACCGAATTAATTTGAATAGTTTGCAGATCTCCGCTTGTCCCGACGTAGGCGATTCCTTGTCCGGTTTTAACTTCTTCCCAGGCTTCCCCGACGTCGCGCAGGGGATAGGTTTCAAATTTTTCTTTATCAATTTCAGTTTCTTGGGCGTTGTAAACGATTCCGAGAGTGTTGTTGATTTCCGGTTTTAATCCGGTAGTGATTTGAACTTGAATCAAACCTTTTTTGGGATCGGCGGGGAGAATCGGGAAGTTCTGCTCGGCAATTCCCGTAAGGGATCGGAAGAAATTGACCTCGGTGAGATGCGCTTCCGAGATCGAGCCTGCCTTTTCGAGCTGGGGACCGGTTCCCGCGGCGAGAAAGAGCGTGGTTTGGTTGCCGGTGTCAAAACCGAACTTGAGGAGCCCTAGTTGCGAGAGAAGCTGTTGGGCGGATTTAACCGCTTCCGCTCCGGAAGGGGCGCTGCCTTTAGGGAGCGTGCTCATGCGGGAAACCGAGGTAGCGAGATTGAAGTTTTGGGTAGTGACGTTTACGGTAAGAGTGCGTTGATCGATCAAATCTCGAAAAGTAAGGAGTTTCTTATCCGCACTTAATTCTCCTTCGCCGCCGAAATCAAGCGCGTCCGCCAGCTGGCGGGCCTTTTCTTCTCCCAACAATGTCGGTTGGATGGGTTTCATCGCTACGACATAAGCCCGATCGTCGAATTGCGGCAAGGCCCCAGTGGGGGTTTCCAGAAGATAGGTTGGATTTCCTTTCACTTCCAGAGAGGGGAGCCGCAGTTGGGGCAGTTTGCCGAATCCGATTGTCGGCGGCGGCTCCGGTGGAGGATTGAGTGTGAGATAGATGTTGACGGCGAGGCCATACAGAACTCGCAGGATGATAAACGCGACGACTGCTAGGGCCGCAATCACAATTCCTCGGCGAACGACGGCGGCGAATTCGGATAGATTCATCGGAACAAGTTTAGCAAAGCCGGTCTGCCGGAGGTAAGGAACATGTTAAGATTTTTTCAGATGGCGGCAAAAAAAGAAGCTTTGGCGGTCAAAACTCGAATTGCCCCCTCTCCCACCGGTGTTCCCCACGTCGGGACCGCTTACGTTGCCCTTTTCAACTGGGCTTTTGCCCGCCAAAATAAGGGAAAATTCCTTCTCCGGATCGAGGACACCGACCGGGCCCGTTTTGTGCCGCAGGCCGAGGGCCAAATTTTGGCCGCGCTGAATTGGCTAGGGTTGAATTGGGATGAGGGCCCCATCCGCCAATCCGAACGGCTGCCAATTTATCTGGAGCATGCGGAAAATTTGATCAAGAAAGACCGCGCTTACTACTGTTTTTGCAGCGAAGCGCGCTTGGAGGAGGTGCGCCAAAAGGCGCAGAAAGAAGGCCTCTCGCCCCGTTATGACCGGTTTTGCCGCAAGTTGGACCCTAAGGCCGCCGCCTCCCGGGCCGAAAAAGAAAAATTTGTGATCCGGTTAAAGGTTCCCGAAGAGGGGACGACCTCCTTTGCCGACTTGATCCGGGGCGAGATTCACTTTGAAAATAAAGTTATTGATGACCAGGTCCTGATCAAATCCGACGGGTATCCGACGTATCACCTGGCGGTCGTCGTGGATGATCACCAAATGGGAGTAACCCACGTGCTTAGGGGAGAGGAGTGGATCTCCTCCACTCCCAAGCACATCCTTCTTTATCAAGCTTTTGGCTGGGATTTGCCGAAATTTGCCCATTTTCCGGTCCTTCGGGAAACCAGCCGTGCCAAACTCTCTAAGAGGAACGGTTCCGTCGGGATTTTGGAGTTTAAGGAAGAGGGCTATCTGCCGGAGGCGCTTTTGAACTTTTTAGCGCTTTTGGGCTGGTCGCATCCGCAAGGGAAGGAGATTTTTCTTTTAGAAGAATTTGTGGAGAAGTTCGATTTGCGGCGCATCTCCACAACCGCCCCGGTTTTTGATCGAGAGAAATTAGACTGGATGAACGGGGAATACATCCGAAAAATGAAAAATGAAAAGTTAAAAATTAAAATTTACGAATACTTGAAAGAGTATCGGGGGTTAGAGATCGATCAAGATCTTTTGGAGAAAATCACCCCTTTAGTAAGAGAGAGGATTAAGAAGTTGGGGGAGTTTGAGGATTTAGCCGGATTTTTCTTTCACGACGTGGCCTGGAATAAGGAGGAACTGGCGGCGCGGGGAGAGTCGGCCGGATCGGCGGCGGAAAAACTGCGGGAGGCACTGGGCCGATTTGAGAAAGAAGACGACTGGACGACTAAACGATTGGAAGAAGAGATGAGAGGACTCGCCCAAGAAAAAGGTTGGAAAGCGCCGGACCTATTTATGCTTTTGCGGGTGGCGGTGACCAGCCAGACCGTTTCTCCGCCGCTTTTCGAGTGTATGGAGGTTCTCGGAAAGTAAAAATCCTTAGCGCGGATCAATGGAGCGCTTCGGGTTTTGGAGACCGATTAAGAAACTGGCCGTTTGATCTCGAGCACTTCGCACTCCCCGCCCCACCAAACCTTCAGAGCTTTCCAAATCGGAAGAATAGTGACGAGGTAGTAGAGTAGAACAAAATCTTTGAGGATTGAAGCCGCCTTTCCCCAAAAGATCAAAGTGCCGATCTTAGCAATTGCCCACCCTTTTCCTACTGGAATAATAAACGGCGGTTCGAATTTTTTGTAAGCTTTCATCTTCTTTCTTCGGACTTGCGCGATAATGTTGTGGGCGGCAATTTTTCCGTCGGCTTCCGCTTTCACGGCCGTCCAGGCCACTCCGGTGGCGGCGTTATCGCCCGCGACAAAAATATCCTCAAAACTCTTGACGCGAAGATAGTTGTCGACGACCAGCGCTTTCTTTTTATCCAGAGGGAAAGTGTTCGGATCTAGGAAGCGGGACCCCCGGACCCCGGCGGTCCAAATTAGCACGTCGTAGGAAATTTCCCGTCCGGTAGCGAGAATGATTTGATCCGGTTTAACTTCCTGGATTGGAGAAGACACCACGACCTTCACTCCTAGAAGGTTAAGTCTTTTGGCGACGGTTTTGGAAACGATCTCGGGTAGTCCCGCCAGAACTCGGGGAGCGGCCTCAATCACGGTAATTTCGATCGGACAACCGCGGTAGCCGGTTAATTCCCCGGCGATTTCGATTCCGGTAAAGCCCCCGCCCCCGACGACCACCTTGATCGGCCGTCCTTTGGTGACGGCGCAGTGCGCCAAGTGTTGCCGGATCCGCTCGGCATCGGCTACCGATTTTACCCCTAAACCGTATTCCGCTACGCCGGGGATGCCAAAATCTTCAGTATCGGCGCCGAAAGCAAAAACTAACTTCCAGTACGGAATTCGGTCTCCCGAATTGGTTTTGACAATCTTCTTGATCGGGTCCAGTTCCGTGACGGTCGCGTTAATAAATTCGATCTTTTTGCCGGACAGGCAGTGGTGGAACGGCAAAAGCACGCATCGTTGGGAGAGTTCGCCGGTGGCGACCTCATATAAACTAGCGGTGTAAAGGTGGAAAGTATTTTGGTCGAGCAGAATAATCCGGTAGCGAGGGTCTCGCCGGAGTTTTTTTTCCAGGTCAAGGGCGGCGCGGAATCCGCCAAAGCCTCCGCCGAGGATAACGATGTTCTTCGTTTCCATTTTTCTAACCTAGCCTAATAGCTTCGCGAGCCAGGGTATTTTTTGTTCCAAACCCTTCGCCTTTAGCCAGCTGTAAATTCCCCAGCTACTTTGCGCTCCCAAGGCCCCGAGAACCAAGAAGATCGAAATGTAAACAATGTGCTCGTCCACAATGTAGCTGTTCGCCCCGATCTTCGGGAAAGTTAGGACGGGGAAATAGTAGAGCAACATCAGCGCTGCTCCTGCCCAGGAAGCAATCCTAATCCCGATTCCCAGGATCAACGCCGCACCGACTAAGGTTAAGCCCCACTTGTTCAAGAAGTTAACCCACCCAATATTTTCGGCCGAAGCAAACCACTGGTAAAGCTCGGGGAAAGTCTTCGCCGCTTTGAGGTAGCCGGCCGCGGACCAATTCGGATTAAGGACTTTCGTCAGCCCGGCGTAGAGGAATACCCAGCCTAGGCTTAGCCGGAGGAAAAGCAGCGTGAATTTTTGCCAAATTGTCACTGCGCCTCACCCCCTTTATCGGTAATAGGCATCTGCCTGAGTTTAACTTTTTTGGAGATTAGAATTCTACGGGGAGAATTGGTTTAGGGGTTTTGTCCCAGTTCTTGAAGGATCAGGCTGCGGAAGTCCTCGTATCCTTGAGGATTTTGGATTTTCCGACCGTTTAAGAAGAAGGTGGGCGTGTAACTGACGATCGCGATTCCACTGGAGTAATCTTCCTTAATTTCCTCCTTCAGTTCGGCCGAATCCAAATCAGTTTCGAACCGGTTGACGTTCAAGCTCAGCAGTTGGGCGTAGGAAATGAACTTCTCGCGCGCGTTGATCTGGCCGGCCCAGTCGGTTTGGTTTACGAAAATCAGATCGAGCATTTCCCAGAACTTCTCCTGTCGGCCGGCCGCTTCGGCGGCTTGGGCGGCTAGTTCGGCCTGTTTGTGATTGGGAAGAGGAAAATGGCGGTAGACAAAAGCGATTCGATCGCCGAACTCTTCGACAATCCTGTTCACAAGGGGAGCGTAGGCGGCGCAGGCCGGGCACTGCAAATCGCTGTACTCTACCAGCACCACGTCGGCGTTCCGATTTCCCTTGACCCAATCGGAATCGGCAATTGCGCTTGCAAGGATTGCGGGTTGGTCACTAGGAGAACTGGCGAGTTTCGCCATTCCCCAGGTTGCTCCAGCGAATCCTAAAGTCACGATTATCCAAATCAATAGTTGTTTCATATGTCTTCTTGGCTCCGGGACCTGGACTCGAACCAGGATTAGTAGATTCAGAGTCTACCGTCCTACCATTAGACGATCCCGGAATAAGTGCAACAAATTGCGGAGGAGGATATTAACGCCGATCCCAAAATCCTCTTTCCAAGAGGATTTTAGCATGCTATTCTTAGCCGAAAGGAAAGGAGAGGCGGATGTTTAAGGAGCCCTCGTCCGAGATCAAAGATCTAATTCTTAAGGAGATCCGCGATTATGTTTGGGTTTCCATTCTCACCGTTGCCACCGATGATCCTGCCGACCGCGGATACCTTTTCTACGTGGTTAATCCGGAACTAGCCGCCAAGATCTTGGAAGGCGCAATTGGTTGGGAGGAGGACTTGCAAAAGTTGATCGCGATCAATTTTTTCCTCTTCTCCCGTTGCTTGTCCCGCATCTTGGAATCGCCCTTGGCGGGGGTGCCGACGCGGCGGGAAGCGCTGGATGAGCTTGCCGGAGTTTTGCGAAGGGTCTTCGAAGCGGTTAGCAAGATCGAGGAGGATTATCGCCTCTCGACGCTGGTAGAACGCGGCGATCAAGAGCTGCCCCCATTTATCAGAATTATGGCCAATGATCCCGAGTAGTTTACTGCTCGGGTTTTTCTTTTCCTCCTCTGCTTTATAGGTCAATTGAATAATCACTACTAATTTGGTAGTAATTACTTCTGAATGCCTAAATTCTTAACTTCTCGGGGGGACTACGGGCTACTTTTGATGGTTTACTTAGCGGGTAATTCCGATAATGGCCCCCGATCTATCTCGGAAATTGCGGATTCGTCGCATCTCCCGCCCCAATTTTTGGAACAAATCACCTTGGAGCTTCGCCGAGCGGGATTAATCAAGTCCAAGCGGGGCAAGGAAGGGGGATATTTTCTGGCCCGCCCTCCAGAAATGATCAGCATCGTAGAGGTTTTGGAAGCGCTGGAAGGCCCCGTTCGAACCGTTACTTGCCAAGGGATGGATTGTTCCGTTTCTCCCCATTGTCTGACGCACGACTTTTGGCGCGCTTTTCAGCGCCACCTGCACAAAACTCTCCAAGTAATTACCTTGGCCGATTTGTTATTGGAAAGCCCGCACAAATTGTTGCCAGTGGCCCAGGTTGGAAGGAAGGAGAGTTCCTAGGTTGCCGGGCCATCGCCGAACATATGAAAGATCAAGTTTTATCCGCGCTTAAAAAAGTTAAAGACTTGGAATTGGGGATCAACGTGGTCGATTTGGGGTTAATTTATGGAATCAAGGAGAAAGGAGGAAAAGTGGCAATCACTATGTCGTTGACGACGCCGTTCTGCCCGTATCTTCCCCAGATGCTGGAACAGGTCAAAAAAGCCGCCCGCGGGGTGGAAGGGGTCCGAGAAGTGGAAGTGGCCGTAGTTTGGGTTCCTCCTTGGACACCCCAGAGAATGTCGGCGGAGGCGAAAGCGGAATTAGGGATGCTATGAAAAGGCAAAAGCTGGAAGTTCGCAACCTGAGAGTTTCCGTGGGAGATAAGGAAATTCTGCGGGGCGTGGATTTGGCGATTCAATCCCGTGAGATCCACGCCCTGATGGGTCCCAACGGCTCCGGAAAATCAACCCTCGCTCTGGCGCTGGCGGGGCACCCCAGTTACACTACCCAAGGGAAGGTTTATTTGGGTCGGCGGGAGCTAATCTCTCTTTCCCCAGAGGAACGTTTTCGCGCCGGGCTGTTCCTGGCTTTCCAACATCCGATTGGGATCGAAGGGGTTTCCCTTTTCAGTTTGATCAAAACGGTCAAGAGGGAGGCCGCCGCCGGCGACGTTTTAGCAATGCTGAAAGATTCTCTGCCAAAAGTTGGGCTAGGGGAGGATTTTTTGAGGCGGACCGTTAACCTCGATCTTTCGGGGGGTGAGAAGAAGCGGAGCGAAGTTCTGCAAGCGCTGGTCTTTAACCCGAGATTTGCCGTTTTTGACGAGATCGATTCCGGCTTGGATGTGGATGCCCTGAAAACGATCGCCGAGAACATCCGCGTTTTGTCAGATAAAGGAACAGGAGTGTTAATTATTACCCACTACCAACGAATCCTTAAGCATCTCAATCCAGATTTCGTCCACGTCCTGGTCCGCGGCCGGATCGCCGCCACCGGCGGCAGGGAATTGGCGGAGAAGCTGGAAAAGGAGGGATACCGCGCTTTCCAATGATTAAGAGAGTTTCCTCCCGTTCTGACCCTGCGCAAGCGCATCACCGCCGATTCGCCCAGTGGCGAAGGGGACAGTACCGCTTCGGCTTTTCGGATCCGGAACGCTACGTCTTCAAGTCTTCTCGAGGTTTAACGCGGTCGGTGGTGGAACAAATTTCCCACATTAAGGGTGAGCCAGAGTGGATGCGGGATTTCCGCCTCAGTTCGCTGGCGATCTTTGAGTCAAAGAAAATGCCGGATTGGGGGGCGGATATCTCCGGAATTGATTTTGGCCGGATCTATTATTATCTTCGCCCTGCCGAGAAACAGGAGAAGAGCTGGGATCGGGTTCCGGCCGAGATTCGCCGGACCTACGATCGATTGGGTGTGCCGCAAGCCGAACGAAAGTTTTTGGCCGGGGTTAAGGCGCAGTACGATAGCGAAGTGATTTACGGTTCTCTGCATCAAGATCTAGCCCGCCGGGGAGTCCTGTTTATGGGGATGGACGAAGCGTTGGCGAAGCATCCGGACCTGGTTAAGGAGTATTTCGGGACGCTGGTTCCTCCCCGCGACAATAAATTCGCGGCCCTAAACTCCTCTGTCTGGAGCGGCGGCTCCTTCGTTTATGTTCCCCAAGGTGTGCAGGTGGAGATGCCGCTCCAAGCTTATTTCCGAATTAATGCGAAAAACATAGGGCAGTTTGAACGGACGCTGATCATCGCCGAGGAAGGCAGTTTTGTGCATTACGTCGAGGGGTGTACCGCCCCGGTTTATACCACCGATTCGCTCCACTCCGCCGTGGTAGAAATCATCGTCAAAAGAGGGGCCCGGGTCCGTTACACGACCATCCAAAACTGGAGCCGCAATGTTTATAATCTCGTGACCAAGCGGGCTTGGGTAGGGGAGGAGGGGATCATGGAGTGGATTGACGGGAATCTAGGGAGCAAGGTCACGATGAAATATCCCTCGGTTTATCTGATGGGAAAGGGAGCGCGAGGGGAAGTCCTGTCCTTGGCCTATGCCGATTCCGGCCAGCACCAGGACGCCGGCGCGAAAGCGGTGCATGCCGCGCCCTACACTTCTTCCGTCATCACCTCCAAGTCGATCTGTCGGGGCGGGGGACGCACCAGCTACCGGGGATTGCTGGAGATCAATCCCGGCGCGGTCGGTTCCCGCGCCAACGTCCGCTGCGATGCCCTAATTCTGGATCCCCAGTCCCGCTCAGATACCTATCCGACGATGAAGATCAACGAGAAGCAATCTTCGGTGGCGCACGAAGCCACGGTGACAAAGGTGGGCGAAGAGCAGCTCTTTTATCTGCAGAGCCGCGGGCTTTCCGCTGAGGAAGCGGTGGGAATGGTCGTGAACGGGTTTATTGAACCGATCGTCAAGGTCTTGCCGCTGGAGTACGCGGTGGAGTTGAATAGACTAATAGAGTTGGAAATGGAAGGATCAGTTGGATGAGATGCAAAGTCCCGTACTCAACGCTTCTGGCGAGATATTCCGCGGATGCGGACTTGAGCCGGAAAATTGTAGTGCGGGAGAAGGGTCTGTTGGATGAAAATAAGCACGAAATCCTAAACGAATTTCTATGACCAAAATCTCAAGTGGGAAACGTCTGGAACATTCTACTTTAGTGCTTAGAGTTTGTTTCGGATTTGGAATTTGGGGTTTCGAATTTTGAGCAGATGATTTTTATTTCGATCAAAGGAAGCAAGACCAAGAAAATTGAAGTTTCCCTCGTCAAGGAAGGCCAAGAAGAGCGGTTGGTGGTGATCTTCGCAGGGAAGGGCGACGACCGGATTGATTTGGATATTTCGGCGATTCACTCCGCCCCTAAAACCAAAGGTCGGGTCACGGTTAGGGGAGTGCTTCGCGACCGCGCTTCCGCGCGGGTCCGGGGCTTAATCAAAATCAAAAAGAAGGCCCAGGGTTCCGACGATTTTCTGGAAGAACGCACGCTTCTCTTAGGAAAGGAGGCGCGGATTGAGGCCCTTCCTTACCTGGAGATCGAAGCCGACGAGGTCCGGGCTTCCCATGCGGCGGCATCTTCCGCGGTGGATGAGGAACAGCTTTTCTATTTGAGAAGCCGGGGACTGAATCAAGCGGAGGCCGAACGGCTTTTGGTAGCCGGTTTTTTCCAAAAAGCTATTGCAGCAGGGGAGGACAAAAAGCTAAGATCGAAGCTAGAGAAAGTTATCAATTATGCCTTGGATTAAAGTTGCTAAAGCCGCCGATATTCCCGATGGAGAAATTCGGGCTTTGCCCGCCGGTGAGAAAAAAGTGGCAGTTGCGCACGTCGGAGCGGAGTTTTTCGCGATCGACGATACGTGTACCCACGCCCAATGTTCTTTGGCGGAAGGGACCTTGGTCGATCATGAATTGGAATGTCCCTGCCACGGTTCGCGCTTTGACGTTGCTAGCGGTGCGGTTCGCTCCTTGCCGGCAACGGTCCCCCTGAAAACCTACCCGCTGAAAGTGGAAGGGGAAGAAATTTTCGTCGAAATTTAGAATGATCGACGTCCAGAGAATTCGGTCCGATTTTCCAATCCTTTCCCAGAAGGTGCACGGGAAGCCTCTGGTTTATCTAGACAATGCCGCGACCTCGCAAAAGCCGGCGGAAGTGATTGAGGCAATTTCCACCTACTATCGCGAGTATAACTCCAACGTTCACCGGGGCGTCCATGCGCTGGCGGAGAAAGCGACCCAGGCTTACGAGGATGCGCGCGGGAAGGTGGCGAAGTTTATTGGAGCTAGTCCGAGCGAGATCGTTTTCACGCGGGGGACGACCGAGGCAATCAATTTGGCGGCTTACGCTTGGGGAGATCAATTCCTAAAGAGCGGCGATACGATTCTTTTGACCTTGATGGAGCATCACAGCAATTTAGTGCCTTGGCAGCTTTTAGCGGCTCGAAAGAAACTTAATTTGGAGTTTATGCATGTGACCAAAGAAGGTTTTTTGGAGGAGGCGGAGGAAACAATCCGCCGCGTAAAGCCCCGGCTCTTGGCGTTCACGCACGTGTCTAATGTTTTGGGAACGATTAACCCGGTCCAAAACTTGGACAAAGTTGCCCATTCTATCGGAGCGAAGGTTTTGGTGGATGGCGCCCAGGCGGTCCCGCAGTTGCCCATTAATGTGGCAAATTTGGACTGCGATTTCTATGCGTTTTCTTCCCACAAGATGCTCGGGCCTACGGGCGTAGGGGTGCTTTATGCCAAGGAAGAAATTCTGCGCCGGATGCCTCCGTTCTTGGGAGGAGGGGAGATGATCAAGGAAGTTTACCTACGGGAATCCAAGTTCAAAGATCCGCCCCATAAGTTCGAAGCCGGTACTCCCCACATCGCGGGCGTGATTGGGCTGGGAGCGGCGGTGGATTATTTGGACCAAGCGGGGATGGGGAACGTGCGGGCTTATGAGGAGGAGCTGACCGCTTATGCCTTAAAGAGGTTGGGGGAGTTGGAAGGCCTAACGATCTACGGGCCGCCGAGCGCCGCCCAGCGGGGCGGGGTAGTGTCTTTCAATGTGGATAAGATCCACCCGCATGATCTGGCGACAGTCCTGGACGAAGAGGGAATTGCGATCCGTTCCGGCAACCATTGCGCGATGCCGCTGCACGACCGGTTGGGAATTGTGGCGAGCGCCCGGGCGAGTTTCGCGCTCTACAACACAACTTCTGAAGTCGATGTCTTGGTAGAGGCGATCGAAGGAGCCAAGAAAGTATTTAAGGTATGAGTTTAAGGTTTCGGATTTTGGATTTTGATAATGATGGATATCTATCGCGATGAAATTTTAGACCATGCCCGCCATCCCCGCAACCGCGGGAAGATTTCCAATCCGACCCATCGATCCCGCACCCCCAACCCCCTCTGCGGGGATATGATCGATTTAATGATTCGGCTGGAAGGAAAAAACTCGTGGGTAAAGGAAGTAGGATTCGAAGCCAACGCCTGCGCCGTTTCGGTGGCGGCGGCTTCGATGCTGACCGAAAAGATGAAAGGAAAAACCAAAAAGGAACTTAGGCGCCTGCGGGAGGAAGATGTGGTTTCGTGGTTCGGCGGCTCTTTGACTCCTTCGCGGAGGGAGTGCGCTCTCCTTCCTTTGAAGGCCCTGCAGGAAGCATTGGCGGTTCGACAGGCTCACCGTCCCGAGCCGAGTCGAGGGAAGGGAGGTGAAGAAAAATGATCGAAGTTAGCAAAACCGCACCCGGTTTTTCTTTGCCTGGCTACTACCAAGGTCAAGAAATGAAGTATGCTCTGGCCGACTATCGGGGCCGTTGGGTGGTGGTCTTTTTTTACACGGGCGACCGCACTTCGGTTTGCTCAACGGAGGTCACGGCATTTAATGATCATCTGGGCGAGTTCGACGCGCTCAAAGTTTCGGTTCTGGGAGTCAGCGGGGATGCGCTTGAATCTCACCGCAACTGGGCGGACGAGTTGAAACTCAACTACCCGTTGCTCTCGGATGAGAGTGGGGATGTCAGCCGCCTTTACGACGTTTATGACGAGCAGGGGAAACATGATTTTCGAGGCACTTTCATCATCGACCCGGAAGGCATTTTGCGCTATTTGGCGATCGGTGAGCCGAAAGTCGGCCGAGGAATCTCGGAAACCTTGCGGGTGGTTCAAGCTCTCCAGACCGGAGAGGCTTGTCCGGTGGATTGGCAGCCGGGGCAACCAACGCTTGGAAAATAGGTCCGATCTTTTCTGCTAACATAAGTGCATGGCCAGACGCCGCTCCTTTCGTACCGATTTTACGGTCCTCTCGGTTTTCTTTGTTTTGATCTTGATCAGCGCGACGATTTTTTACCGGCTCATGGAAGGGTGGAGTTGGATGGACTCTTTTTACTTTTCCTCTACTACTCTGATCACGATCGGCCACGCCGAGCTTCTTCCTTCGACCGATCTCTCCAAGCTCTTTACAATTGTTCTCTCCTTTGTAGGTGTGGCGACGTTTTTGGGTTTGATTACTTTGGTTGCCGGAGAGCTTCTTAAAGAGGAAGAGGCCTGATTTACGTTCCCCGTAGGTTATAATTGGACTGTCGGCGGCCCTCGCCGATAGCGCACACGAAGGGGCGCGATCGTCTCCGCTTCAGACGGAAACTTGGTGTTTGGGACGTGGCGTTCCGTTCGCGAGTGCGAGTGGCGAGCTGAAGCTCTACTTTCACCTCTACTCTCACTACGCGAGACTCAACCGAGCGGAGCGAGGGCAGCCCAACGCTAAATCTGGGCGTGTTCGTCCAGCCCGGTCCAGGACGCGGCCTTCTCAAGGCCGAAACACGGGTTCGAATCCCGTACACGCTACCAAAACACCGGTTCGAGTCCGGTTGGGGTTACCATTCCGTGATCATGCTCTGCCCCGGAGGGATGGCTGAGTTGTTTCTTAGGCCATTCCAGCCTTGTTATGTAAGTAATAAGTTATAATTAAGCTAGCCGTGAAGGACTTTATCGACGCAATCAACGATATGATCCGCGATTTTGCGAAGAGCTGCTCGTTCATTTTTGCCGTTGCAGTTCTGGGGGGTATTTTCGCTTTGACTTTGGTCATTTAGTCTGTTAAAGTTCAAGCGTTAGTTCTCAAACACACGCCCCAAAAGAGGGGATTCTTTTTTTCGGTAGCAAAACTAGATTGTTTTGCCTGCCGATAGGCAGGGGCGGGCGTCCTTTTTAAAGAGATGGCAGAAGAAAAAGTTTATCTGACCCAAGAGGGTCTCAAAAATTTAAAAGAAGAGTACGATCAGCTGGTGAACGTGCGCCGCAAGGAAGTTGCGGAGAAACTGCAGAAGGCGCGGGAGCTGGGCGATGTTACCGAGAACGCCGCCTACGATGCGGCGCGCGATGAGCAGGCTTTTGTGGAAGGCCGGATTACCGAATTGGACGATCTTTTGAAGCGCGTCGAAGTGGTCGAGGAGGAGAAAGCCGGAGCGGTCCGGGTTGGTTCGCGAGTTAGGGTCCACTTGGATGGCAACGAGCAGGAGTTCCAGATTGTGGGGGCGCCGGAGGCCAATCCGGCTGATGGTAAGATCTCTCACGAATCTCCTTTGGGTCAGGCCCTTTTGGGAAAAAAGGTGGGCGAAAAGGTGGAGATTAATGCCCCAGTCGGAAAGCTCGTTTACCACGTTTTAGAGATCAGGTAATTCTCTGGTCCAGTTTTTGCGGTCCCTAACTGCCGGCTACTGATTACTGGCTATTGACCACTGACTGGCTGGCTACTGACTGCTAGCTATGTATATAATTCCCTTGTTATGCCGCTGGAAGAGATCCGCCGGGTGCGCTTGGAGAAATTGCAGGCCCTGCGCAAGCAGGGAATCGACCCTTTTCCCAGCAAGTTCGACAAAACCCAATCGCTGGTCCAAGTCCGCGAGACCAAACTCGGTGCCAAAGTGCAGACGGCGGGCCGCATTATGGCTTGGCGCTCTCACGGGGGGATTGCCTTTGCGGATCTTACCGACTACACAGGAAGGATTCAGCTTCTCTTCAAAGAAGACACCCTTTCCCAGTCGGACTGGCAACGGCTTTCCTTTCTCGACATCGGAGATTTTATCGGAGCGAGCGGGGAGCTCTTCAAGACCAGATCTGGAGAATTGACCATCCTGGTAAAGAATTACGTTTTGTTGACCAAAACGCTCCGCCCCCTTCCGGCAAAATCAGGATTGGCGGATGTGGAGGAACGTTATCGGAAGCGCTACTTGGATTTGCTCGTCAACCCCGAGGTCCGCGAGCGCTTCGACCGAATTTCGGCCATTACCGAAAGCATGCGCCGGTTTCTTATCAAAGAGGGCTATATTGAGGTCCTGACCCCTACTCTCCAGCCTCTCTACGGCGGGACGCTGGCGCGCCCCTTTGCTACCCACTTTAACGCGCTGGACGCCGATTTTTACCTGCGGATCGCGAATGAGCTCTATCTCAAGCGTTTGATCGTGGGAGGATACGAGAAGATTTTTGAGTTTTCGGTCGATTTTCGCAACGAGGGGATTGACACCACCCATAATCCTGAGTTCCTTCAGATGGAGACGATGTGGGCCTACGCCGATTACGAAGACAACATGAAGTTTGCCGAGCGGATGATCCCGGCGATCGCCAAAGAAGTTTTGGGGAGCGCCAAAATCACCTATCAGAACCAAGAGATTAACCTTTCTTCCCCTTGGAAACGGTTGCGTCTCACGGAGGCGGTGGAGAAGGAAACGAAGCTGGATTGGGGCCGGGTGAAGAGCTTGAAGGATGCGCAAGGGATGGCGAAGAAATTGGGCGTTTCCCCAGCCGGTAAGCATTTGCGGGGGGAGATCCTCGAAGAGATCTTCGACCAGCTAGTCAAACCGAAACTGATTCAGCCTACCCTAGTTTACGATTATCCCCGGGACGTTTCCCCGTTGGCCAAAACGGTTCGGAACAACCCCGACGAAACGGAAAGGTTCGAGGTCTTTATCGGAGGGAGGGAACTAGCGAACAGCTATTCCGAGGCCAATGACCCCCTTCTTCTTAGGGAGAATTTCGAAGAACAAGCAAAACTGCGGAAAGCCGGCACCCAGGAAGCCCACCCCATCGATGAAGATTTCTTGGAAGCCATGGAGTACGGGATGCCGCCGACCTCCGGTTTCGGTATCGGGATGGAGCGACTTTTTATGCTCTTGACTGACACCGCTTCCATTCGAGATGTCATCCTTTTTCCGGCCCTGCGTCCCGCTCGTAGCGAGGTTCGGCGAGGTCGATTTGCCTCTCGGAGCTCACAGAGCGAAGAAAGGCCAAAATAAGTAATGCTCGATTCTAAGTTTGTTCTGGAAAATTTAAAGGAAATTAGAAAAACGGTCGAAGAACGGGGGATGAAGATGGATGTGGAGAGCATTCCTAGACTGGTGCAGGCCCGGAGCGAGATCCTGGCGCAAGTGGAGGAGCGGCGCGCGGAGAGAAACCAGATTAGCAAAAAGCCGTCGAAAAAAAATATCCAGCGCGGGTCAGAAATCAAAGCAGAACTCAAAAATCTTGAACCTCAATTAAAGAATCTTGAAGAACAGTTGGAAAAGATCCTCTGGCAGATTCCTAATCTGATTCATCCCAAGACGCCCCGCGGGTTTGAGGAAAAAGACAATAAAATTGTCCGGGCGGATGAGCCTCCGAAGTTGTCGTTCAAGCCGCTCAGCCATGAACAGCTCGCTGAGAAGCTCGATTTAGTCGATTTCGAAGCCGGTTCCCGGGTCGCCGGGGCCAAGTTCTACTATCTAAAAAACGAGGCGGTTCTGCTTGAGTTTGCGCTTATTAAGTACGCCTTCGACTCCCTGCTCAAAGAGGGATTTATCCCGTTTATTACGCCGGACTTGGCCCGGGAGGAGGTTATCGGCGGGATTGGATTTGTACCTCGCGGGCCGGAATCGAACATCTACAACGTTGAGGGAGAGGATTTGGGGTTGGTCGCTACCTCCGAAATTCCGTTGGGGGGATACCACGCCGGTCAAATTTTGGAAGAGCGGGTCCTTCCTCTGAAGTATGTTGGTTTTTCCCATTGCTTCCGCCGAGAGGCGGGGAGTTACGGTCAATACTCCAAAGGTCTGTACCGCGTGCACCAGTTTTCTAAAGTGGAAATGTTCCTTTTCTGCCGCCCATCGGAATCGGATCGGCTTCACGAATATTTGCTTGGGTTGGAGGAGAAGATCTTCCACGGTTTGAGGATTCCCTATCGCGTGGTAGATATCCGCGCCGGCGATCTTGGGGCGGCGGCCTACCGCAAGTTCGATCTCGAAGCTTGGATGCCCGGGCGCGGTGAGTGGGGAGAGATTACTTCCACTTCCAATACAACCGACTACCAAGCCCGTCGCTTGAACATCAAATACCGCGGGAGCGGCGGGACAACGGAGTTTGTCCATACCCTGAACGGTACGGCGATTGCGACCTCTCGGGCCCTGATCGCCATTCTGGAAAATTACCAAAAAGAAGACGGGTCGGTGGAGGTGCCGAAAGTACTCATCCCTTATGTGGGGAAGAAGGTTATTCGGCCCGCTTAGGTCGAGCTTCGCCCAAGGCGAAGCTCGACTCGGTCGGCTCGCGATGGGTGGTTCTAACTCTCCCCAGGTCGTTTACACGGTTAATTCCCATTACAGCGGGAAAATCAATGTTTGGAAAAAAGGCGGAAGCTTGGTTTTGGAGGTTGGGGGGTATCCCCAGTCTGTTTCGGTTAACACTCCGGACCTGTCCCAGCGCTACTGGTACAAGGCGGTGGAGGCTGTTTCCCACAATCTTATAGCACTCAACCCCAGGGGTCGGGGGATTCGAGTGCTGGTGATTGGAGTGGGAGGGGGGACGATTTTGCACCTCCTCTCACGGAATTTTCCCGAGATCAAGATTGTAGGAGTGGAAATCGACGAAGAAATTATCAAAATCGCCCGGCAGTTCTTTGAGCTGGACAAGATCTCGAATCTGGAAGTCGTGATGGGGGATGGGGGAGAATATGTTCCTGCTTACCAAGGAGAGCCGTTCGGTCTGGTTTTTGTGGACGCCTACTTGGGCGGAAATTTTCCGCTCCATTTCGAAGAGGAGAATTTTTTGCAACAGCTTTGGCGAATAGCACACCCGAAAGGTGTAGTCGCCATCAACCGCACGGGCGGTTTTGACCCCCGAAAATTTCGAGAGCTGCTCGGGCGGGTATTTGCTAAGGTGGAGATGGTGAGAATTCCCCTCCCCGGATTCTTGGGCGGGATGGGGGGAAATTCTCTCTATCTTTGCAAGTAAATGGTAATTTTTTTGGCGCAATACTTGGCTTACGCGGTGTTTTTGGTTGTACCTTACCTGTGGGTGCGGCGGGAACGGCATGATTTGGTCAGGATTTTTGTGACAGTCGTAGCAGCCTTTGCGGCGTCGGAAGCGCTCAAAACTTTTCTCTCAATGCCGCGGCCGTTCGTCGCCGAGGATTTTCAGCCCTTGATCGAGGTTGCCCAGCGCGATTTTTACGGTTCCTTTCCCTCCGGCCACACCACTTTTTTGGCCTCTTTGGGAGCGGCGGTATTTTTTACCGAAAAGATTCCGGGTACGCTGATCATGCTTTTGGCTCTGGCGGTCGGCGTCGCCCGGGTTTTAGCGGGAGTGCACTATCCGATGGATATCGTCGGGGGGTTTTTGATCGGAGTCATCGTGGCGGGGTTTTTCAAGGCCCTGCACGAGCTCTTTCCGCTTTGGTGAATTGTTTTTGCAATTTATCCCGAGCGTAGCCGAAGGATAATATGATGCCTTTATCTCAATCTCTCATTTTGGGAATTATCCAAGGTCTAACCGAAGTTTTGCCGATCTCCTCTTCGGGGCATCTCATTTTAGTCCCGTCCCTGTTGGGATGGGATCCGCACCCGCTTTCCTTTGATGCGGCCCTTCACCTGGGTACGGCCCTGGCGCTGGTGGTTTGGTTTTCCGGCGATTGGCGGGCGCTTTTAGCCGCGCGGCGGTGGCGCACCATTGGGGCGATTATTTTGGCTTCCGCGCCGGTGGGGTTAGTCGGGCTTTTGGGGGCGGGTTTTATCGAGCAAAATTTTCGCAGTCCGGGGCTGGTGGCGGGAGCTTTGGCCGCCGGGGCGGTTTTGATGCTGCTGGTCGAATGGTTTTACCAGAGAGGGGGAGATAAGCGAGAAGAACTAACTATCCCGGATATTTTTACGGTGGCGCTGGCCCAAGTTTTTGCTTTGGTGCCCGGCATTTCAAGATCGGGGATCACGATTTTGGCCGGGATGGGTAGAAAGCTCACCCGCGCTTCCGCGGCGCGGTTCTCCTTTTTGATCTCACTGCCGGTTGTTTTTGCCGCTGGCATCTGGGAGCTTTTTTCGGTCTACCAAGAGGAGTTGCTTCTTAACGATTGGAAAAGCTTTGCAATCGGGATTGGCACATCCTTTATTGTGGGGCTCCTCGCGGTTAAGCTCTTGTTTGGAATTCTGAATCGCTTTTCACTGGTTCCCTTCGCGATTTATCGTATTGCGGTGGGGGTTTTAATTCTGCTTACGATTGCCTGAAGCCTGATGCCTGGATACCTGACGCCTATTACGTATGCCTGTCCGCAACTTTGGAAGCGCCGAAGGAATCGGGCTTGGTTTTGACTTCGTATCCGCTTCCTTTAATCATTGCGACGACCTCCGAAATCACATCGCGGGTGGCGCCGTTTTCGCCAACATCCACGTGGATCTCCAAACCGACTTCCAAAAGCCGGGGTTCACTCTTGAGATGGTGGATAAAATCATTGGCGAATTCCAGCGAGGTTAGCGCTTCTTCATAGATTTTTTCCTTGAGAGTGTAGGGGCGGTTTTTCTTGTAACCTTTCCAGAAGTAGATTCCTCCTCCGCCGACGCGGTGAACAACGAGGGCGGTAACGAAATCCACTCCCGTGCCGTTATGATTTTGGGAATCAGTGCCAATGATAATCCGATATTTCTGGTCCGGAATTGCTGAGACAAAATGGGAGATTTTCTCAATAATTGTCGGAAGGGCCAGTTTCCCGTACGTCGGGCTGTGAAAAGTTTCTATTTCTCTAATTTCAGTAATCGTTTTCATTGTGAGCAACGCAAATAAGGTTGGGTTCGAGTTTATCTCGAACCGCTCATCGTGGTAATTATACCACCGGAAGAGTTACGGGACAGGAATGGCGAGAGAGTTGAGAATTGCATCCAGGGTTTCCAAATCTTCGGAGCTGGCGCCGGCGAGAACAGTAAACCGGTAGGTTCCGCTCGTTCCCCCGACGGGGCCGGCGATCGTGAATTGAGGTGCGCCGAAGTCGAAGAGTTTCTCCTGGATTCCGCAGGCGGCTTCGAAGTAAGTTGCTCCCGGGTCGGTATCCCCAATAGAGGTTAGTTCCAATCCGCCGGACGCGAGTTTCGAAAAATTCCAGGCTGCTGTAGGGAAGATCTCGCAAGTCTACGATCGTAGGGGCGGCGGAGCCGACTTCGCTATTCGTGGCTAATACCGAGTTGTAGTAGGAGGTAGAGTCGTCGTCGAAACGGAAGTAGACAGCACATTCGCCCGTTCCTCCAATCCCGTAAACCGCTTCGAGCTTGAAGATTGTTTCGGCCGCGGGGTTTCTGATTTCTAGCCTGTCAACCCGGTATAGGTTTGTCCTCCGACGAGCATCGTGGTACCGTTTCCGTTCTGATACTCGGTGACCGTCCAATCGTCGGGGACTTCGGCGCTCACGAATGGCCCTTCAAAAGTACTGGTGGCTGGTTCGGTTTCTGGAGTTTGGGTCTTTTCATCTTCCTCTCCATGCCTGTCCTAATTTACCATATTACTGGTATTCTTCTTAGTGTATGTTTTCTTTTCTTAGCAAACTTTTTGATTTCAACGCGCGGGAATTGAACCGCCTGCGGCCCGCGGTAGAGCGGATTAATGCGCTCGAGCCGGAATTCAAGAAGCTTTCCGCGACCCAGCTGAAGGAAAAGACTGCCGAATTCCGCCAAAAACTAGCCACCGGCGACTATTCCCTAGACACTATCCTGCCGGAGGCTTTTGCGGCGGTGCGGGAGTCATCCCGTCGGACGACCGGGATGCGCCACTATGATGTCCAGCTGGTCGCGGGGGCGGTTTTGCACCAAGGGAAAATTGCCGAACAGAAAACCGGGGAGGGGAAGACCCTTTCGGCCACCTTGGCGCTTTACCTAAATGCGCTCACCGGCCGGGGAGCGCATCTAGTTACGGTCAATGATTACCTAGCCCGCCGCGATACCGAATGGATGGGTCCGATTTTTCACGCGTTGGGAATGAGCGTCGGGTGCCTTAATCACGAAAAGGCGTACCTTTATGAGCCAGCCGGTCGGCCTGAAACTGGCAACTTGAAACTTGCAACTGAAACTCCTGAAGAACTCGAGCTGGGCCAAGGACGGTTCCTGCGCGAGGTTCCGCGCCGGGAGGCCTACCAAGCTGATGTTACCTACGGCACCAACAACGAGTTTGGCTTCGATTACCTGCGTGACAATATGGCTTATCATCCTACCCAAACCGTGCAGGGTGCGCATCACTTCGCGATCGTGGACGAGGTGGACTCGATTTTAATCGATGAGGCCCGGACGCCGTTGATCATCTCCGCGCCGCAGGCGGAAGCGACCCAGCGCTACTACGATTTCGCGAAACTGGTTAACGAGCTCGTTTCCAAGACCGACTATACTCTGGATGAAAAAGCGCGTTCGGTCACACTGACGGAAGTCGGCCTCCGCAAGCTCGAGCGGATGTTGGGTGTGCCCAATCTTTATGAACGGGATTTTGAGGCCGTTCGGCACGTCGAACAGGCGCTCAAAGCCGCGACGCTTTACCAAAAGGATCGCGATTACATTGTCAAAGACGGCCAGGTGATTATCGTCGACGAATTTACCGGTCGGTTGATGATGGGAAGGCGCTACTCAGAGGGATTGCACCAAGCGATCGAGGCCAAAGAGGGGGTGGCGATCCAAAAAGAGAGTAAGACGATGGCGACGATCTCTTTTCAAAACTATTTTCGGATGTACCAGAAGCTGGCCGGAATGACCGGCACCGCCGTGACCGAGGCCGAAGAGTTTTCGCGGATTTATAACTTGGAGGTGGTAGTGATCCCGACCAACGAGCCGATGATTAGGGTCGATTATCCCGACGTTGTTTACAAGAGCGTTACTGGCAAGTTCCAGGCAGTGGCGGCCGAGATTGAAGAGTGCTACCGGCGGGGCCAGCCCGTACTGGTGGGAACTACTTCGATTGAGAAGAATGAGCTCCTCTCCAAACTTTTGAAGCGCAAAAACATCCCCCATCAGCTTTTGAATGCCAAGCACCACGAGAAGGAGGCGCAGATCATCGCTCAAGCCGGGAAGAAAGGGGCGGTGACGGTCGCAACGAATATGGCGGGGCGAGGGGTGGACATCAAGCTGGAGGAAGGCGCGGTTGAGTTAGGAGGGTTGCATGTAATCGGAACCGAGCGTCATGAGGCGCGGCGGATTGACAATCAGCTGCGGGGGCGCTCGGGTCGGCAGGGAGACCCCGGCTCCTCGCGCTTTTTTGTTTCCTTGCAAGATGATCTGATGCGGATCTTTGGAGGGGCGATGGTGGAGGGAGTGATGAACCGCTTCGGGATTGCCGAGGACGTGCCGCTGGAGAGCAAGCTTGTCTCGCGGGCGATTGAGAGTGCTCAAAAGCGGGTTGAGGGTTACAATTTTGACCTGCGCAAGCACTTGGTCGAGTACGACGACGTCGTTAACCAGCACCGCGAGATCGCTTACGCCCTGCGCCGCAAGATTCTGGGGGGAGGGGAGGAGATGGAGGCGTTGCTGTTGGCCAAACTGGCACCGTATTCGGGGAAGATTGAGGAAATCTGGAGCAAGTGTAAAAAAGATTTTGGCGAGGACTGGCTCAAGATCGTCCAGCAGTTGGCTTTACAGTCATTCGACCTTTTATGGACTGAGCATATTGTCACGATCGACGAACTGCGGAGGGGAATCGGCCTGCGCGGATATGGCGGCCGCGACCCGCTGGTGGAGTACAAAAACGAAGCCCGCCTTCTCTTCGACCGGTTGATGAACGAAATTTGGGCGGTGCTGGCTCAGCGGTTGGAGCGGGTCGAAATCAAACGGAAAGAAACCGTTTCCCGGCCGATGCCGCGGCCGGTCGCCCTACATCATCCTACGGCAAACCTGGGGCAAGAAACGGATGTAGAGTCAATAGGCGACAGGCAGCCGGCAACCGGCGGCAAGAAAAAGATCGGTCGAAATGACCCCTGCCCTTGCGGTTCTGGGAAAAAATACAAAAAATGTCATTACCCCCAGTTTGGATAGGGAAAAAACCTGCCCCGCACACAACGCTCCTGCGGGATCTGAACGCAGTCAAGATGAGCCAGGAAGTTGCTGTGCTGGGTAATATTTGAAAAATGGCCGAAATATTTATTTACTTATTGATTGCTCACTTGATCGGTGACTGGCTTGTCCAAACCTCTTGGATGGCGGGTGAGAAATCCAAGAATTTTTGGGCGCTGGGGGCGCATGTTCTTACCTACCACTTCTTTACCCTAGGTGCTTTGTATTTAGCGGGAACGGATTTGATTAGCGCCTTCGGGACCA
>Ga0073934_10003252_pt1 | contig 30598 bp, 26 predicted proteins | sample LarsenN4metaG_FD_76834 | JGI IMG/M metagenome (GOLD analysis project Ga0073934, IMG submission 76834) | Hot spring sediment bacterial and archeal communities from British Columbia, Canada, to study Microbial Dark Matter (Phase II) - Larsen... ...
AGCAATTTCTTCGAACTCGCCGTCGCGGCTGCGATCAGCCTCTTCGGCTTCGATTCGGGCGCGGCGCTCGCGACCGTCGTTGGCGTGCTGATCGAAGTGCCGGTGATGCTGTCGGTGGTCGCCGTCGTCAACCGGACGAAGGGCTGGTACGAGACGGGGCTGCTGTGAAGCGAGCGGCATCGGACAATCGGCGCAGGACCGCGGACACTGCGACGCCCGGGTGACGCGCCGCGGTCCGCACATGCGAACGCATGAAGATGCTTGGGCGGAGCGGCGCGAAGATTTCCGTTCGACCTCGGGGCCTTGCTCACGTTGCAGGATGGGCCGTAACCAACCTGGATGAGGGGCGTCTTGGCCGACAGCACATTCTGGCGCGTTGTCAAAGGTTTAGTGTCGCGTGCCGCATTAATGATGTTCTAAGGCGTCGGTAAACATTCCCTTGCCAACCAATGCTTTGCCTCATAGTGTTCGCAACGGGAGCGTGTGTTTTTTCGGCTGAGCGGGGCCCGATGTCGAAACGGTCATCGGCGGACAGCGGCAATAGTTCATGCGTTGCATTGCAGGCCGCCCTCGCTAACGGTGGTTTCCATCGAGTTGCTGGGCCTGTCCTTTTTGCACTGAACGCGGGGCACGCGCGCTCGCGGGGCAGGCAGCATCCTTACAGCCGAGATCGCCGCCGCAATGACGGCGGATCGCTGCATCGTGCCGCTGCCCCTCCCGAGAGGCCAGGTCGGCAGCAGCCGACGCCGGCGAATGCATTGCAATCGGCAGCCGCTGCGAAGGGCAAAGACACCAAGCGGCGCTCCACGCTACCAAAGACGGTCCTTGCGAAGGCGCCGCACGCGGCGCAGACAGCGAGCCGGATCCAGTCTCAACTCAACATGGGAACAGGGAATTCCAACTGTCTCTGAGCCTCATTGGCGCAGAGACCACAGGTTGCTCAAACAAAACTTAAGATCATCGGTTTGGCGTAGGCGTCAGGTGTAAGCGTATGTCCCCTAACGGCAATATGTCCGCCAATAAGGCGCAGGCCGGCGTTGAGCCGGCTGCCATTTCACGCATCCTTCCGTTCCCGGTTCCCGTGCGGATGGCAATTGACGTCGTCAAGCTGACCGACGTCGTGCTGGTGGTGCTCGCAGCGATCCTTGCGCGTGAGATCTACCTGGAAACCGTGCTTGAGGCGAATGGCGCATTCGGACCGTACGTCACGGTCGGCTGCATCATAGGCGTCATCCTGCACCAGGTAGCCCGGCTGCAGGGGCTTTATGACCCGACGGTACTTCTCAGCTGGCGCAGGCACCTGTGGAAGCTCTATTCATCGATACTTCTGTCTTTCCTTATCGTCATTGCGTTCGGCTACCTGCTCAAGGTGTCGGCGACGTACTCGCGCGGCTGGATGCTGCTTTGGATCGCTCTCTGCTTCGTTCTGCTGACCGGTTCCCGGCTGGTCGCAGCCAGGGCCCTCATCAGGCTTGCGGCAACAGGAGCGATGGCGCGCCGCGCCGTGGTGGTTGTGCCCGGAGCGGCGGCCGAGGGCTTCCTCGAGGAGCTGCGGAACACGCCCGATCTGGTGCTCTCCCAAGTCCTGTTCGTCGATCTGAACAAGCCCGACGAGACAACCAATACGGTAAGATCGCTCATCAACGCCGGCCAGCGCGGCGAGTTCGACGAGGTCATCGTCGCCATCTCGGACAATCTCTCGAAGGCCCGGGCACAACTCCTCGAGCCGCTGAGAGTGCTCTCCGCCGATGTCTGGGTCTACATGGCAGAGCTCTCCATGCCCGTGCACAACGTCGCCCGTCTCGGCGAGGCGACGGCCCTGCAAGTGAGGCGGCGCGCCCAGCCGATGCGCGAGTGGAACTTCGTCGTCAAAGGCATTTTTGACTACGTTGGCGCGGTAATCCTGCTGCTTTTGGCGTGGCCCGTCATGCTCATGGCGGCAATCGCCATAAAACTCGACAGCCGCGGGCCGGTTTTCTTCGTCCAGAAGCGAAACGGCTACAATCAGCGCGTCATCAACGTGATCAAGTTCCGCACCATGGACACGAGGGATCAAGATGTCGTGGTGCAGGCGAGGCGGGGCGATCCGCGCATCACGCGTGTCGGGCGAATCTTGCGGGCGACGAGCATCGACGAGCTGCCGCAGCTCTTCAACGTCCTCAAGGGAGAGATGTCGCTCGTCGGACCGCGTCCACACGCCGTCAGCCATAATGAGCTCTACGAACGGGTCCTCGAGCACTACCGGAACCGTCACATGGTGAAGCCGGGCATCACCGGCCTCGCTCAGGTCAACGGCTTCCGGGGGCCGACCGAAGAGCTCGACAAGATGCGCAAGCGCATCGAGTACGATCTCGAGTACATCGAGAACTGGTCCATCTGGCTGGACATCAAGATTCTCGCCCGCACGGTGGTGGTGGCCCTCACGCAAGAGAATGCGATCTGATCGCAGGGGCGGCGCGATCCGCATCCGTGTGGCGGGGGGCGGGCAGGCGCAAACAGGCCGGCCAAAACAGCGCCGGCCTCTTGGGCGTTACATAGTGATGGCGGGGTGAGGCCGCGGAAGCCGCCGGCGCTCCGAGCGAGGGCTACGCGGCCAGCCGCAGGGCGTCGTCGAGTTCACCGGCTGCGAGCCGGCGCTTGATCTGCCCGATGCGCCGATAGCGGAACCCCTCGATCTCCTCCAGCGCGATCCCGCGCGCCTTGAAGGCCTCGAAGAGCTGCGCCGCCCCCTTGCGCGCGGTCCACTGCGGGACGAAATTCGGCAGCGCGCGCGCAATCTTGGAGCAGTCGACGCGGTAATTGCGCGTGTCGGGCGATGCGTCGCCCGCAAATTCGAGCTGGCATCCCGGCACCGTGTCGCGAACGATCTCCGCGAGCTCACGCACACGGTAGTTCTCCTCCGGCCGTCCGACGTTGAAGGCCTCGGCATGGATCGCTTCACGCGGCGCCTCGAGCGCCGCGATGAAGGCGCGGCAGATGTCCTCGACGTGGACGATTGGCCGCCAGGGTGTACCGTCGCTCTTGATCAGAACCTTCCCGGTCGCCACGGCGTGCGCGGTGAGGTTGTTCAGGACAACGTCGCACCGCAGGCGCGGCGAGACACCATACGCCGTCGCACTGCGCAGCAGTACAGGCGAGAAGCTCTCCGTCGCCAGCTTCAACAGATCGCCCTCGGCGCGGACCTTCGAGACGCCGTAGGGCGTGACCGGATTGAAGGGGGACGTCTCGTCGAGGAGGCTGTCGCCGGCGGCACCGTAATTGGAGCAGGAGGACGAGAACAGGAACCGGCGAACCCCGTGCTCGCGCGCCAGACCCGCCAGCCGGACCGTGGCCAGATGATTGATGTCATAGGTCAGCTGGGCGTCGAGATCGCCCAACGGATCGTTCGACAGCGCGGCGAGGTGAATGACCGCATCGAACTCGCGCAGAAGGCTCCCATCCACGTCGCGAATATCGGCGCGAATCTCGCGAATTCTCGCTGGAGGCGGCCCAAAGTCGCAGCCGTCGTAAAGTCCGATATCGAGCCCGACCACTTCGTGGCCCGCTTTCCCCAATAGGGGAACCATCACCGCGCCGATATACCCCAGATGACCGGTGACCAGGACCTTCATACGACGAACCTCAATTCATTTCCGGCAACAGTAGCCCCTGCACTTGCCGCGATAGTAGCGGCGGCTCGTGTAGTAGACGCCCGAATAGTCCCACGCCGGACTGCGATAGCAATGGTCTACACGAGCGATTTCGTTCGCACGGTAAAAATAGAATGCGTCGGCGGGCGCCGGGCTCAGTGCCGTCCCAAACACCACCAGCGACAAAACGTATAGGGCTCTCGGGGATTTCATGTCCACCTGCCGATTCGAACATCCTTATCTCGGTTCAATGGGGTAGCCCGGGACAAACCCGAGCGTCAATTGTTCGATCGCTTTTTGTTCCAGGTGTGCCCGTTCGGCGACAGCTCCCACTCTCCGCGCGCGGTCCCTGTCAGCGCTGTGACGAAGCGCGGTCGGGATCAATCAAGCGAGAGGCGCATTGGACCGGGCGCACTTCGCGTGCCATGTTCGGGTCTGCCGCACCGTCATTGCGACGGGGTGTAGTCGGGCCAGCTTCTGTCCCGCTCCGAGACCAGCGTGACGGGGAGAGGCCATTCGATCCCGAACGCCGGGTCATCGTAGCGAACCCCGGCGGCGGAGGCCGGCGCATAAAACTCGTCCATCATGTAGCCGACGCAGCTCGACGGCGCGAGCGTCTGAAAGCCATGCGCCAGACCGGCCGGGATGTAGAGCTGGCGACCATTCCGCTCGGTCAGCTCGAAGCTTTCCCACTGCCGGTAGGTTGGCGAGGTGGGACGCAAGTCGATGAGCACGTCGTAGATGGCGCCGCTCAGGCACCTGACGAGCTTGACTTCCGCATGGGGCGCCCGTTGGAAGTGCATGCCGCGCAGCGTGCCCGTCGCATGCGTCAACGAGAAACTTTGCTGGACGAAGTTCGTCGCAAGTCCTGCCGACGCGAACTCGCGCGCACAGAACGTGCGCGCGAAATACCCGCGTTCGTCGCGCGCCGGTTCGAGCTCGACGACCACAACTCCGGCAAGACGGGCGGTGTGAAACTTCATGCTCGCTCGACGGCCCTCACCCAATGGCCTTCACCGCGAACCTTCTACCAGCGGACGGAGCTCACACCAAGCGGGAGCACGCCGATACGGGTCAAATGGTCCCGGGAAAGCACGGACTTGCCCGTTTGGCGGCAGGTCGCGGCAGGGCGACAGGGACGGACAAGCGCCGCGCCGCTCGCCCTGCGAGCCGGAGCTTGCTCGCCCGTCGGTGCGGGAGAACGGCCATTTGCCTAGATTCGGCACAGCCCTCGCGCGGGCGCCGGCGATGAGCTAGATGGGCGGCTGGCGGCAGGTACGGAACGGCATGGGGCGCATGGGCAAGCGCGTGGTTTTGACGGTCTCGGGGCTCATTCCAGCCGACATCCACGAGCAGATCGCGAGCGGGCGGCGTCCGCGGGCCGACTATCTCGAGCTTGCACGAAGCTTTGACGCCGAGCTCCTGGACTACGCCTCGGCGCGCACGGCAGCGGGGCTCATCGGCCGGATGCTTTCCCGGATCGGCGGCCCCAACCTGACGATGGCCTATGCCTGCTGGAAGGCCCGCGGGAAACTCGAAGCAATCGTCACAGACGGCGAGCAGATCGGTCTGCCGCTGGCCCTGCTCCTCAAGTTCTCCCCGGGACGCCGGCCGCGCCACATGATGATTGTCCATGTCCTGTCCGAGCCGAAGAAGACCGTCTTTCTCGACTGGCTCGGCGTGCAGCGCTGCATCGACCGGTTCATCACGTACTGCAGCTGGCAACACCAGTTCGTTATGCGCCGCTGGAACCTGCCGGGGAGCCGGGTCGTCAGGACACCCTTCATGGTCGACCACCATTTCTTTGCGCCCGGACAGGTTCAGCCCGCATTGCCCGCCCGACGCCAAATCTGCGCGGTGGGCCTCGAGCGCCGCGATTACGTCACGCTCCTGCGGGCCGTGGAGGGGCTCGACGTGAATGTCGTGATCGCGGCCGCCTCGCCGTGGTCGAAGCGAGGCGACGGCATGGCCGGAGAGCGAATCCCGGACAACGTGACGGTCAAGAAGTTCACGCAGTACGAGCTGCGGCAGCTCTATGCCGACAGCCGGTTCATGGTCATGCCGCTCGAGCCCGTGAATTTTCAGGCCGGAGTGACGGCAATCCTGGAGTGCATGGCCATGGGCAAGGCGGTCGTGTGCACCCGCGTCCCGGGCCAGACCGACGTGGTGATCGACGGCGAGACGGGTCGCTACGTACCGCCGGGGGACCCTGCGGCCCTGCGCAAAGAGATCGAGCGCCTGTTGGATCATCCGGAGGAGGCCGACAGATGGGGGGCGCGCGGCCGGCAGCTGATCGAGCAGGAGATGAACCTCGACCGCTACAGCCAACGCCTCTCGGCACTCCTCCGCGAAATGACGCAGGAGGTGCAACCCGCGTAGCGGAGCGGCCGGCCGGCCGGTTCGTTGCGGTTTGGCCCTCGAAGCCGCGCCGCGATTGGAGACCAGACGGGGCCCGGGAAGTCCCGCGCCGAGGGATGGCGGATGGCATGTCAGAGTGCGCGTATCATGGTAACCAACAGCCAAGAAGCCGAGACGACCACTTGCACCGGCCCGCGGCCGGGGAATTGATGCGGTGGCCCGCCAGACCCGAAAGGTCGACTGGAACATTCCGGAACTGAAACCGTGCCACAGCCGCCATTTCGCCTCAGCGTCGTCGTGCCGACCTACAATCGGGTCGCAAGACTGCGCCACGTGATCGAGGCTCTCGCGCAGCAAAAGTATCCTGCCGACGCCTATGAGGTGGTCGTCGTCTCCGACGGCTCGAGCGATGGCACAGACCGGTATTTGCAGACGGTTCGAACGCCAATGCGATTGCGCTGGTTTTCCCAGTCCAATCGGGGCCCGGCGGCGGCACGCAACGCGGGCGTCGCCCATGCGGACGGCGAGTTCATCGTCTTCATCGACGACGATGTCGTTGCCGAGCCTCAGCTTCTTGCCGAGCACGTGCGCGCTCATCGGGAGGCCGACGGCGAGGTGGCCGTGATGGGCCCGTTGCTCACGCCCGAAGGATTTGCCATGGCTCCGTGGGTCCGCTGGGAGCAGGAGATGCTGAGCAAGCAGTACAGCGCCATGATGCGGGGGCGTTGGCATCCGACGGCGCGTCAATTCTACACCGGCAACGCCTCCGTGCGCCGGTCGCACATCCTGGCGGCCGGCGGCTTCGACGAGAGCTTTCGCCGGGCGGAGGATGTGGAGCTCGCCTATCGCCTGGCGGCGCGCGGCGTGGGCTTCGTGTTCACGATGAAGGCCGCCGCCAAGCACTTCGCCGAGCGCAGCTATCGCTCCTGGCTCGACGGCGCCTATGCTTATGGCCGCAACGATGCCAAGTTTGCGCGCGATCGCGGCCAGTCATGGCTGTTGCCGGTGGTGCATCAGGAGTTTGGCGAGCGCCACATCCTCGCGCGTGCGCTCGTGCGCCTGTGCAGGGGCCGTCCGCGGATCGGGTCGGTCGCGGCCGCGACGCTCAAGCTCGCCGCCGACGCCGCCTCGCTCATCCATGCCGAGCGCGCCGAGCGCGCCGCCTACAGCGGTCTCTTCAATCTGCGCTACTGCTCCGGTCTGCTCGATGAGCTCGGCGATCCGGATTTCCTGTTCCGTCGCATCGCGCCGCCCGTCGAGCCGGTTCCTGGAACCCAGTCCTGATGGGCCGCGCCTGCACAGGTCGAACGTGCACGATGTTCTTGGCCCTCGCGCGCCGGTCAGGATAAGGAGTTCACGGATCCCGCACGGCGGCGCGAGCTTTCGCGGCACGAAGTCCATCGCGCTCCGGTCCTCCAGCGGCGGGCGATCGCAAGTCCTCGGCGGGGGGGCTTGCGAGCGGAATCCGTCCCGCCAGCCCGATGCTGGGTCGCTCGATCAGCCACCAGACGCACCACGCGAAGGCCAGGCAGGCCCCCGTCACTACGAACCACCAGAACGCCTCCAGAATCGGCGAACGGCCCGTCAGCGTGTAGCCAGCGCGGAAGGCGGCGCCAGTGATCGGGTTGTGGGTGAGATAGAGCGAGTAGGATATGGCGCCGAGCACCTGGAGCCAGCGCCAGGAGCAGGCCGAGACGATCCGGCCCGAGGCCGCTGCCGTCCAGAGGAGAAGCGAGGTCAGGACGGACGCGGTCGTGAAGTTGTCGCTGTGCGACATGCCCGCGAACAAGAGCAGCGCGCCGTAGGCGAGATAGAAGGGCACGACTTCGGCATGGCGCCAGGCCCAGTATGCCCCAGCGCCAAGCAGGAAATTGTGCCACAACGGCAAAAAGCTTCCCCGCCAGGGCTCCGTCGTCACGAGTCCGAGCGGCCAGAGCAGACTCAAAAGGGCCGCCAGGCCAAGCAACAGCGCCGTCCTGGGTCCCTGGAGCGGCAGAAGCGGATCGTTGCGTGCCAGTCCCAGCAGCAGCACGTAGACGAAGTAGAACTGCACTTCCTGACACAGGGTCCAGAAGACCGGGTTGATTGCCGGATAGCTCAGAACCTCTTGCAAATAGAGGAGATGCGCCATGATCTGGCCGGCCGCGTATGCCGGCTGCTCCTTTCCCGGCACCACCCGCGCGGACAACACGGCGAAGCCGATCGCCAGCGCAATCGCGAACCAGTAGGGCGGATCGAGCCGGATCGACCGCCGCAGCATGAAGCGGCCGATGAACGATGGCGTGACGCGACTGCGCGCGACCGAGTGCGAAATGACGAAACCGCTCAGCACGAAGAAAACCGGCACGCCCAGCGCGCCGTGCTTGAGCACGTGCGCCACCCATGCCGGAAGCGCCGCGAGCAAACCAGAAAGATGATTGCCCTCGTAGGCGTGATAGAACACCACCCCGAGCGCTGCGACGCCGCGCAATGCGTCCACAAAAGCGAACCTCTGCCTGGACTGCTTCGCCGCAAGGTCCGCCACAAGCCGTCTCAGCGCCGTTGTGGATCAAGAACGGCGCGGGCCAGGAAGCCCGGCAGAGCCGCAAAGCACGAGGCATAGCGGCCGAGCAGGCGCTGCGGATCGCCGATCACGCGCCACAGCCATTCCAATCCCCAGCGCTGCATCCAGTGCGGCGCCCGCACCTGCGTGCCGGCGATGAAGTCGAGGCCGGCGCCGATGCACACGAACGCGGTGTTGGGCAGCTGCCTCTTGCCGAGATCGGCGAACAACTCCTGCTTCGGTGCGCCGAGGGCGACGAAGCAGATGTCCGCTCCCGATGCGCCGATCGTCTCGATGCACCGGCGCGCGATGTCGGATTGCGGATCGAACTCCTGCGGCGGCGCGAGCGTGCCGGCGATCTTGAGGCCCGGATTGCGCGCGCGCAGGACTCTCGCCGCCTTGCCGAGCACCTGCGGGCTCGACCCGAACAGATAGATGGCCTTGTCCGAGCGCGCCGCCTGCGCGCAGATCGGTTCGATCAGATCCGAGCCGGCGACGCGGCTGACGCGGGCGCCCTGCAGCCGGCAGGCGAGCGCAATCGGAAATCCGTCCGCCGTGATCAGGTCGGCGCGGCCATAGACCTCGCGGAATTTCGGGTCCTTGCGCAGCTTGACCACATGGTCGAGGTTGAGCGTGAAGACGTTCTGCGCCTCGCCCGAGCCGGCGTTCCGGCAGATGACGGCAGCGGTCTCCGCAAGCGGAAGCGCACTAATTCTTAAGTTTTCGACAACAGCATGGACTGACATGGACGCGACCCACTTAACTTTTTGTAAACTATTTGCTCGGGAGGCGGGATGCAAGGGTCGGACCAAGCCAGGGTTTATTCGCCCGGGCCGAACGTGAAGGGCGTCCAGATCACGCGGTCGATGTGCCCGGCCCCGGTCGCCAGCATCACCAGTCTGTCGAAGCCCATCGCGCATCCGGCCGCATCGGGCATCCGATCGAGAGCCGCGAGGAAGTCCTCGTCGATCGGGTAGCGCTCGCCGTAGACCCGCTCCTTTTCCGCCATCTCGGCTTCGAAGCGACGGCGCTGCTCCCGCGAATCCGTGAGCTCGCCGAAGCCATTGGCGATCTCGACGCCGCAGATATAAAGCTCGAACCGTTCGGCGAGCCGCGGATCCGGCCCCCAGGGCCGGGCCAGGGCCGCCTCATGCGTCGGATAGCGCGTGAGAAACTCGCAGCATCCGATCCCAAGCCGCGGCTCAATCCGCTCGGCAACAACCCGGCTGAAGAGATCGGACCAGGTGTCATCGGAAGCAACACGGACCCCGGCGCCGCCGACGGCCGTTCGCATCCTTTCAAGATCGACGCCGTTGGGCCCGATCGTCGCGAGGAGATCGATGCCGCAGATGTCGCGAAAGGCGCCGCACACTGTCGTCTCGCGCCACAGACGAACATCGGCGAGCCGCTCCCGCCAACGCCATCGGTCGGATCCGGCCGCGTCGGCCGCCGCAGCGACGATGCTCCGGCAATCCTGCATGACGTCATCGTAGCCCTGTTCCGCGCGATACCACTCGAGCATTGTGAACTCGGGGGCGTGCAACGGTCCGCGCTCGCGGTTCCGGAAGACGGGCGAGAACGCGAAGATGCGGCGCTCGCCGGCCGCCAGCAGCTTTTTCATGGCGAACTCGGGGCTCGTGTGCAGGTAAAGAGGCCGCGTCTCGCCGCTGTCCGACAGATACTCGGTCGGGAAAGCGTGCAGGTGCGCCTCGTTGCCGGGCGACGTCTGGAGGCAGCCGGGCTCTACCTCGACGAAGTCCTGCTGAACGAACCAATGCCGGATGGCCGCCTTGATGTGGCCTCTCGCCAACAGAAAGGAGCGTCGGTCGGCATGCTTGTCGGGATGCCAGAAGGGACGTGGGTCGGACATGGGGTGGCGTCCGTTCGCGGTCACACAACGAAGAAGCGGCCGCATGCTAGGCTGCCGGCTTCCTTGCGGCCAGGACGGCGTGGCGCTGTGGGTCGGACGAGACCGCTCCGGATCACCGCGTGTAATTTACATTTCGCCGCGGAGCTTGGCGTTTTCCCGCAAAGCGGGTAAGAAGCGCCGAAATCAAGCTTGGCGGCATCCCCCCGCACAGTTGTGCAAACGGCAGCGGCGGCCGCCGCGACAAATAGCCCCAAATGGCTGCAATGAAACGGAGACTGCCTTGGTAAAGGTCATCGCCAGCGAGGTGCGCAAAGGGAACGTGCTCGAGATCGATGGCGATCTTTGCACCGTGCTCAAGGCCGAAAGCATCCGTCCAGGCAAGGGCACCCCGACGACCCACATCGACATGCGCCGCATCTCGGACGGCGTGAAGATCGTGAAGAGCTACCGTACGACGGAAACGGTCGAGCGCGCGTTCCTCGACGAGAAGACCTTCAACTATCTCTACGAAGACGACATGGGCTACAATTTCATGGAGCCCGAGACGTTCGAGCAAATCTCGATCCCGAAGGATCTGATCGGCGATCAGGCGATCTGGCTGCAGGAGAATATGCCCTGCACGGTCCAGTTGTTCGAGGGAAAGCCCGTTGCGGTCCAGCTGCCGCCGCGCGTCGTGCTCGAGATCGTCGAAGCCGATCCCGTCGTCAAAGGGCAGACCGCCTCGTCGTCCTACAAGCCGGCCAAGCTCTCGAACGGTGCGCGGGTCATGGTGCCGCCTCACATCGAGGCGGGAACCCGGGTGGTCGTGCGCACAGAGGACGGCGAGTACGTCGAGCGGTCGAAGGACTGATCCGCCGCCGGATCGCAATGCCCCGGCTGGCGCTGGGCTTCCGGAGCGGAGGGGTCGAGCGTGTGCGGCGCCGGTCGGTTCGAAGCCGCCACGCGACGTCGTCATTGCCCGTCGCGACGATTCGCCAGCGATTCACCCGTCGCGGCTGCCATGGGCCCGGATCGCCTCGTAGCCGGCGAGCGCCGCGGCGCGGGCCGTCCGGTGATCGACGATCGGCTTCGGATAGGTTCTGCCGAGTTCAACCCCTGCATCAGCGAGCACACGCGCGGGCGCTGCGAACGGCGCGTGAACATGCTCGGTGGGAAGCCGCGCAAGCTCCGGGCACCATCGACGGACATAGACGCCGTCGGGATCGAACTTGCGGCCCTGCTCGACCGGATTGAAGATTCTGAAATAGGGCGCCGCGTCGGCGCCGCTGCCGGCAACCCACTGCCAGCCGGCGGCGTTGTTGGCGAGATCGGCATCAACGAGCGTATCCCAGAACCATGCCTCGCCGTGACGCCAGTGAATGCGCAGATGCTTGACCAGAAAGCTGGCGACGACCATGCGAACGCGGTTGTGCATGTAGCCGGTAGCCCACAGCTCGCGCATGCCCGCATCGACCAGCGGGTAGCCCGTGCGCCCGCGCTGCCAGGCCGCAAGCTCCGCGCCCGGCTCCAGCCACGGATAGCAGTCGAAGGCCGGACGCCAGTTGCGCTCGGCAAGCGTCGGGAAATGGAATAGCAGATGATGCGAGAATTCCCGCCAGCCGAGCTCGGAGAGGAACTTCTCGACATCGCGGGTATGAGTGCGATCGCCGGTCTCCAGCGCCGCCCGCACCTGCCACCAGATCGTCCGTGGCGAGACCTCGCCGAAGTGCAGGTGCGGCGACAGTCGCGAAACATTGGCGAGATCCGGCCGATTGCGCAGCTCCGCATAGCCTGCAAGACCGCCGGCGATGAAAGCCTCGAGCCGCTCGAGAGCCCCACGTTCTCCCGGCGTCCAATGGGCGGGAAACCCTGCGGCCCAGTTCGGTCGGCGCGGCAGGAGGTCGAGCGCCGCCAGACCTTCGCCGAGACCTTGCAAGGCTGCGAGGCGGACGTCCGGAGGCGGCTGCGGCCTGGCAACCGGGCGGCCGAGACAGGCGCGCCAGAAGGGCGTGAAGACCTTGAACGGACCACCGGCTGCGGTTGCGATCTCCCACGGCTCATGCAGCAACGCGCCATTGAATGACCTGACGGCGAAGCCGGCCTGCGTGAGCGCTGCCTTGACGGCCCGATCACGGGCGATGGCGTAGGGTTCATACACGCGGTTCCACACGACGCGCGTGGCGCCGCACGCGCGAGCGAGCTCGCAGACGAGGGAGCGTGGATCGCCGCGCAAGATGACGAGGCCGCCGAGTGAATTTTCCAACGCGGCGAGGCTGTGGTGCAACCACCAGCGCGAGGCCCCGCCGAGCGGCCGACCGGCCGGCGGCGGAGTCTCATCAAGAATGTAGACCGGTACGATCGGTCCAAGCCCCGCCACCGCGGCGAGCGCCGGATTGTCGGCACATCGCAAGTCCTGACGGAACCAGACAAGTGTGGTCATGCGCCTCTCAGCTGCAGCCGGCCGCGGGCGATATCGTCCCCGACTCCCCCTTCCCCTTCACCATGCGCGAAATGCATGAGACGGCAAGATTGCGGCCAGGGACGGCGCGGGAACGGGCGATGTCGCCAGCCGCGGCCCTTATTCGCCGCCGGCCCAGGCGCTCGAGCTTTGGCGCCAGCCGCGCCAGCCGCACGCCATCTGCAACGCGGAAATCGCGGCGCTGGATCACGTCCCAATGGGTACGGAGCGCCCCGCGCCGACTGGCTGCTGCGGACTGCCTCCCGGCCGGCTATTCTTGGGGCTGGAAGTCGGCCGACCGGCCTCACCATGTCACGACCACGACCGAGAGCGCGCGACCATGACCGAAGCGATCGTTCGTCACTATCGCGCCGAGGACATCGTGGCGCGTATTCTGGCCGCCGTGCGGCCGGCGCTCGCTCCCGGAGCCCGCCTGACCGCAGAGGCGCTGGCGCCGATCGACCATTTTCACGGCCGCGGCGTCATCGCAACGCGCGAGCTTGCAAAGTTGCTCGCTCCCGCGCCGGGCGAGCATCTGCTCGACATCGGCTGCGGAATCGGCGGGCCGGCGCGCTGGTTCGCCGAGACCTATCGGGTGCGCGTCACGGGGATCGACCTGACGCCGGAGTTCTGCGAGGCGGGCGTGCAGCTCACCGCGCTCTGCGGTCTGGCGGAGCAGGTAACGATCCTTCAAGGCGACGCGCTCGCGCTGCCGTTCGCGGACCGAACGTTCGATCGAGCCTATTCACAGAACGTGGTCATGAACATTGCGGACAAGGTGCGCTTTTACGGCGAAGCTTGCCGGGTGCTGAAGCCGGGCGGAACGCTGGCGCTCTCAAACCTCGCGCTCGGACCGGCGGGCTCCCCCCACTATCCGACGCCGTGGGCGGCGACGGCGGCGACGAGTTTTCTCTCGACACCGGAAGAAACGCGTTCGGAAATCGCGGCCGCCGGTCTGGAGATCGTATCGTTCCGTGACATCACGGCCGACGTGCTGCCGGGCTTGCGCGCCATGCGCGCCAAGATCGAGGCGGAAGGACCGCCGCGGCTTGCGGCGCATGTGTTCATCGGCCCGAGAATGGTCGAGTATATGACCAACACCAACCGCAACGTCGAGGAAGGGCGTGTCGCCATGCTCGAAATCCTCGCGAGACGGCCAGCCTGACGGGCCGACGGCCGCGGTGCTGACACGATCCGCCCTCACCAAGTGCAGATTGTCAGGCATCTCCATGCACAAGGCATCGGCATTTCTCATCCGTCTCCTGACGACGGCGGCGCTTGCTCCGGCTGCCTTGACCGGCTGGCTCGATTGGCTTCCGCGAGGCGGCCGGCTGCGGACCGGTTCTGCATAGCTGCGTTCCAGTCAAAGGGCTGGAAGGGGCCTCGTTCGCGACGCGCCGGCTTGCTATGCTTCACCTGTCCCGGACCCCTGACCAAACCCAACCGCGCTCGGAGGACGACGCCCATGCAGCTCAAGGTGGCACCTGTAACCCGCGACGAATGTTCTCCGGACGAGTGGCAGGCGCGAGTCGATCTCGCGGCGGCCCATCGCCTGGCCTACATGCACGGTTTCAGCGAGGGCATCTTCAATCACCTGACACTGATGGTCCCCGGCCGCAGCGATCGCTACTACCAAATCCCCTTCGGGATGCACTGGTCGGAGGTGCAGGCCTCCTCGTTCATGGAGGTCGGCTTCGACGGCAAGGTGAAGCGCGGCTCGGGCGACGTCGAACGGTCAGCCTACGCAATTCATATGCCCATGCACCGGGCCAAGCCGAAGCACTGCGCGGCCGTGTTCCATACGCACATGCCCTTTGCCAGCGCACTCACGCGCCTCGAGGACCCGCGCATCAAGGAGATCGGCCAGACCGAGGTCATCATGATGGGCAAGATCGCCTACGATGACTCCTATGACGGCCCCGCCTTCGATCCGGCAGAAGGCGAGCGCCTCGCCAAGATCCTCGGCGACAAGACGGTCCTGTTCATGGCCAATCATGGCGTCACCACGGTCGGCACCAGCGTCGCGGAGGCTTACGACCGGCTCTATTACATCGAGCGTGTCGCGCAGGTTCAGCTCTATGCCATGTGGACCGGCCAGCGGTTGAAGCAGCTGCCCGAGGCCATCGTCGCCAAGACACGGGTGCCGAGCGGCAGCGAGATGAGCGCCGGAATGCCGAAGTACGATCCGCCGCCGGCGGTGCGCCATTTCGAGGCGCTGAAGCGCATCCTCGATCGCAAGGAGCCAGACTACAAGGACTGAGACCAGCTGCGGCCGCACACGTCGGACAGCGCGTGGTCCGACGTGGGGCCGGCGACCTCAAGGACAGCTTGGCGCCGTCGGGCGGCGGGCGTGCGGCGGCGGCTCACTGGCGCGCGTAGCCGTTGAGCCGTCCGAGAAAATCGGCGATCGGATGCCGGGCCCAGGCCTGGGTCACGAAATCGCGATGCGCCGAGCCGCTGCCAATGTCGAGAAAGGCAATCCCGCCAGCCCCCATGACCGCATCGAAGCTGCGGAAGACCGGCAGGGACCGCTCGGTCAGAATGCGCTGCAGCTCGTGATTGCGTGCGCGCGTCGAGCTCGTATAGGCGCTGACGAACACTCGCGAGCGATCCTTGAGGATCCAGTCGGCGAATTTGTCGACCTCCCCGTAGAGCGCATCGAAGAGGATGATGCCGCGGAGGCGACGGTTGAGGCCGCCGTGATGCGCGGACCAGGCGGCGGCCACATAACCGCCGCTGTAGGCCACGATGACGACCGGCATAGTGGCGAATGTCCGCTGCGTCTTCGGATCGCCGTGCAGCTTGGCAAGCTCGCGAGCCGCCTCGCCGAGGAGCCGTGCGAAGCCGCCCGGCTGCCAGAGCTTGCCGATGCTCGAGTCGGCGGCGTTGACGGCAAGTTGCGGCGCCACCAGAACTGCATTCGTGCGCGCCATGGTGAGCTGCGCCGGCACCTGCTGGCGGCGGAAGACGTCGTCGCCGAGCGTGGCGCCGTGACCGTGAAAGAAGACGATCATCACGCCCGGGCGGCGGACGTCGAAGCCTTGCGGAATGTGCAGCAGTACGCGCCTGTCGCTGAAGGTCTCATCCTCCCAGAGGACGCGACCGCCGCCCGTCCGGTGCCCCTTGCGACCGTCGATCTCGACGTCGAGGAAGGGACGGCCGCTGCGGGGAACGATGCCGTTGTAGGGGAATGGCGCCGTATCGAGCGGGACGAGCGCCGTCTTGCCCTGACGGATCGGCTGGGCGCGCGAATGGACGCGGTGCGGGATCGGGACCCGGTCGAGCGCGATGCCGTGCGCCGCCTCATCGGCGGGGGAGCTCGCAGCACGTTGCGCCCGTGCATTCCCGGCGGCCAGGCCAAGGCTCAGCATCGCCGCTGCGATGGCAGCGCCGGTCCAGATGGCCAGATTTCGGTGCGGGACCCGTCCCATCTCCTCTCGCGTCGCGCCAATCCTCCAGGAGAACCGCCCGTGTTGCGCGCCGGTCACCCGTGTCCAAGCGGCGTTGAACCGACCCGGTAGGCGCTGAATCTGGCGGCAACATGGTTGAGGAACCGTTTCGGTCCGCAGGTTCCCGCAATCGCGGCGCCCCTTGGAGCAAACTGTGGCGCACAGGCAACCCGCAGGAGTCGATTGGCCGCATGCCTGCGTCACGTGGCGTTCACCGATTGAGGCGAAGGGCGTGACGCCATAGCGTACGCGCGCAAATCACTTCAGGCGGGACGATATGGCAGGCGAAGCGCGGAGCGGCGGCGATATTTCGGATCGTGACGGTTCCGCCCAACGAAGCGTCACGACCATCACCGCGACGGCGCTGGCGATCGCCGACATGGTCGGAATCGGTGTGTTCACCAGTCTGGGCTTCCAGGTAAAGGATCTGCCGTCGGGCTTTGCGGTTCTGGCGCTCTGGGTGGTGGGAGGCATCGTGGCGCTCTGCGGTGCGCTCAGCTACGCCGAGCTCTCGGCGGCCTTTCCCCGATCGGGCGGCGAGTACAATTTTCTTTCGCGCGCCTACACACGCGCGCTCGGCTTCATGGCCGGCTGGATCTCGGCGACCGTCGGCTTCGCCGCCCCAACCGCGCTCGCCGCGATGACATTCGGCAAGTATCTGGAGGGAGTGGTCCCGGGCGTTCCGCCGCTGGCAGCGGCGGCACTGCTGCTGTGGCTCGCAACGGCCGTGCAGTTGCGCGGGATCGCCATGAGCAGCCGCTTCCAGAATTTCTCGACCTACCTAAAGGTGGCCCTCATCGTCGCCTTCGTGGTGGCCGGCCTCGCCATCGGAGACCGGCAGCCCGTGACGTTCGTGCCAACGATAAAGGACATCGGCTACATCACGAGCGCGCCGTTTGCGATCAGCCTCGTGTTCGTCATGTACTCCTATTCCGGCTGGAACGCCGTGACCTACATCGCCGGGGAAGTCCGGAATCCTCGCCGCAGCCTGCCGCTCTCGATCCTTGCGTCGGTGCTGATCGTCGCGTGTCTCTACGTGTCGCTCAACGTGGTTTTCCTGATCACGACGCCCATGACCGAGATGGCCGGCAAGATCGAGGTCGGCCTCATCGCCGGCCGCCACATTTTCGGAGAGAACGGCGCCCGGATCGTCGGCGCCCTGATCTGCTTCGGCCTCGTCTCGACGGTCAGCGCGCTGATGTGGATCGGACCGCGGGTGACATCGGCCATGGGCGAGGACATGCGACTTCTCAGACCTTTTGCCAGGGTTTCGCCGAGCGGAGCTCCGACCCCGGCCATCATTTTCCAGGCCTGCGTCGCATCCCTGCTGCTCTGGTTCCAGAGCTTCGAGGCCGTGCTCGACTTCATTCAATTCAGCCTGACGTTCTGCTCGTTCCTTGCCGTGCTGGGCGTGATCGTCCTGCGCTGGCGCCAGCCGGGGCTGGCGCGGCCCTATCGCGTCTGGGCCTATCCGCTGACGCCACTGATTTTCCTCACTGTCATGCTTTTCATGATGTCCTATATCGTCATCGAGCGCCCGGTGCAGGCACTGGCGAGCGTTGCGGTCATGGCCGCAGGGCTCCTCATCTATGCCGTGGCAGCCGCCGCAGGCATGACCAAGAGGACTGCTGAATGATCGACCGCCGCACCGTCCTGCTCGCGCTTGGCGGCCTCCCTTTGCTTTCCGACGAGATCAAGGCCGCATCGGCCGAACCCGCCACGGCCGACGATACCGCGCGTTTCCTCGCGGGCCTGCCGCCCGCGCCTGCTTCGCCGCTCAAGCGCTGGACGGCAGAGCCTGCCTGGCGCGGGCACGCCGCCGAGTTCGATCGCATCTGGTCCAGGCTCGAGAAGGCGCAGCTTTCCCGCATCCGCGCCTGGTCCGAAACCTATCTCAGCCAGCGCCGTCCCGTTCTCCTTTACATGTTCAGCGGCCCCGATTTCCTCTACGCGGATGCGTTCTTCCCGGACGCGGAGACCTACGTGCTGTGCGGTCTCGAACCCGTCGGCGCCATTCCGCAAGTCACCGAGGCCAACCGGCGCGCAATCGCGCGCATCCGGGGCGCGCTGAGCTCGGTGCTCAACCTGAGCTTTTTCAAGACCATCAACATGCGGTCCGACTTCGCCGGCGGCACACTCGGCGGCGTCCTGCCGGCCCTTTATGTTTTCCTCGCACGCGCCGGCAAGACCGTGGAAGATGCCACACTCGTCCGCCTCGGACCCGCGGGCCAGATCGAGCCGCTGTCGTCGCTCGCGGGAGGATCGCCGATGGGCGTACGCATCCGCTTCTCCGATGCGGAGCGCCAGGGCCGCACCCTCTATTACTTTCAGGTCGACGTCTCCAATCGCGGGCCGCATCTCGCGAGTCTCGAGGAGTTCTGCCGCGGGCTCGGCTCGGCGGATGCGTTCATCAAGAGCGCCTCGTTCCTCATGCACACCGACGCGTTCTCACGCATCCGGGAGTTCCTGCTCAGGCAGGCCCACACCATCGTCCAGGACGACTCCGGGATTCCCGTCCGCTTCTTCGCCCGCAGCGATTGGGATCTCGTACCGTTCGGGCGCTACCTCGGGCCGATCCCGCTTTTCGCCAATCGCTATCAGAGACAGCTCGCCGAGCTCTACAGCCGTGGCCGCGCGATCCCGATCGATTTCGGCGTCGGCTACCGCTACCGGCAGAACGAATCGAATCTGCTGCTCGCCTTGCGCAAGCCGCAGTAGTTGCCGGGGACCGCCGATCGGGCGAGCGGCCGAAGCGCGGGGTCGCCACCGCGGCACGCTACCTGAGGGTTGCCGCGGCGGTCCACCACTGCGGCTCCGCCAGCGCAAGCTTGGCCTCGGCCTGCCGCGCTTGCGTGAGCGACGCAAACACGGCAAAGCAGGTCGGTCCGCTGCCCGACATCCGCACGAGCCGCGCGCCCGGCAATGCGGCGAGACGCGCGATTACCTGCGAAATCGCCGGACAGATGCGCAGCGCCGCGGGCTCCAGATCGTTGCGCCCGGACATGAGCCAGTCGATGAGATGGTCGGGATCGCGGAAAGCGGGCGGCAGCCTCGGACCATTGCCGGCCGCGGCGCGGCCAACCTGCGACGCCGCCAGCGCCCGGAAGACGTCCGCCGTTGCAAGGGGAATGCGCGGATTGGCGAGCAACACCGCGACGGCCGGCAGCGCCGGCACTGGCGAAAGGCGCTCGCCGATGCCCTGCAGGCGTTGCGCCCGCGCCTCGAGACAGACCGGGACGTCGGCGCCGACCCGCCGCGCAATGTCATGCCAGTCGATCGCATGGGCGCGCGCAGGATTGGCCTGCCGGACGAGGCGAAGGGCGGCCGCAGCATCGGCGGAGCCACCGCCGATGCCGGCAGCAACCGGCAACCGCTTGGTCAAATGAAACCGGCCCGTTGCCAAACGGCCATCGGCTTCCTGCAGGAGGCGCACGGCCTTGGCGATAAGATTCTCTCCCTCGATTGCGGACGCGAACGGTCCTTCTGCCGACAGGGTGAAGCCTACGCCCGGTTCGAGACGCAGATCGTCGGCGACATCCGCAAAGGCCACGAGGCTATCCAGTTCATGATAGCCATCCGGGCGCCGGCCGCACACCGCGAGCGTGAGGTTGACCTTGGCGCGGGCCAGCTCGACGAGCGCTGTCATGACGCCTTCGATCGCCCGGCTGGCTCTCGGTGTTCCGCCATAGTCTCTACTCGAGCACCGGCCGCTGCGTCCCGGTCTTGTTCTCGGTCCGCTTCTTCGGCAAATCCGGCGTCCGGGAGGCTTCGCGCGGTTTCTTGCCCGCGCGCGCCTGCGGCTTTGCCGGCAGCCCCTTGGCGAGCTTGCGGTTGATCTTCTCGATCTCCTCCGGCTCGGGCTTTAGCGTAAGCGCTTGCCGCCACTGGAACCTCGCCTCGTCGTAGCGACCGACACGCCAGTAGGCGTCTCCCAGGTGATCGTTGAGCACAGGGTCCTCGGGCCTCAGTTCAACGGCACGTTCGAGATGGCGGACCGCATCCTTGTAGTTGCCGAGCCGATAGAATGCCCAGCCGAGGCTGTCGACGATGTAGCCGTCGTCAGGTTTCTTCGCCACCGCCTTTTCGATCAGCGCCAGTCCTTGCTTGAGGTTCTTGTTCTGGTCGACCCACGAATAGCCGAGATAGTTGAGCACCAGAGGCTCGTCCGGCGAGAGCTGCAGCGCCTTCAGCAAGTCCGCCTCCGCCTGAGGCCACTTCTTGATGCGCTCGTAAGAGGTGCCGCGGGCGTAGAAATACGTCCAATGCTTCTTCTCGGGTTTCGGACCGATGATGGCAATTGCCTTGTTGTAGTAAGCGATGGCCTCCTCGAAGCGCTTGTGGCCGCGCATGATCGTGCCGATCGCATCGATGGGACGCAGATCGGTCGGATCGCGCGCCATCTGCGCCTCGAGAATCCGCTTCGCCTCCTCGACGCGTTCGAGCTGGTTGAGATTGAGCGCCTTTCTGATCTCGATCGCCGGCTGCATGGGCGAGTCCTTCGGCACGCGATCGTAGGCTGCGATCGCAGCCTCATACTTCTTGGCGGCTTCGTAATGGCTGGCCAGAGCGGCCAGCGCGAAGGGCGAATCCGGCACGAGATAAAGCGCCATCTGGAGATAGACCGCTCCGATGTTCGCCATGGCGCCTTCATTGGTCATCGCCTCGCCGAGGCCGTAGAAGACTTCCGAGATGCCGTCGAGCGGTGTCTTGACAAGGAGACCCGTGCGCTCGCTGTCTTTCAGACGCTCCGCGAGAGCCTTGGCGACCGGATGCACGTTGGCCGCGTTTTTCTTGATGTACTCGTCGATCACGGCCCGGGCGAGCTTCTGATCACCGGCCGTCGAGGCGTGTTGTGCGTAGGCAAGGGCCACCCGAAGCGACCGCTGGTCGCCGCGGAAATTGCGCTCGTGGATGGGCCGCGCCTCGCTTCGCTGCCCGGCGACGTCGAGCAGCAAGGCCTTGTGGTAGCGGATGAAGAACTGGGTCCACTCCGGCTGGCGGATCGTATCGAGCAGGGCGGTCGCCCCCTTGATGTCCCCTTCCGCCGACAGGAGCCAGGCGCGCACCAGCACGCTGGTGAGTTCCCCCATCACTCCGCTGGCGCCGATCTTGAAATGATCCTGCGCCTCACGCCAGCGCCCTGCCTTCGCGCTTTCGATGCCAAGCAGCAGCTTCGACATGCGGTGCGTCGGCTGGCTGCCGAGAAGCCTCCTGGCGAGCACGATGGCTTCGGCGACGCGGCCTTCAGTCGTCAGCATCATCACCGATTGCTCGATCAAGGCCTCGTTCCCCGGATCGCGCTCGAGCGCGCGGCGGAAAAACTCGGAGGCGGCCGCGGTGTCGTTCTGGCCCCGGGCGATGCGCCCGGCAAGGTAGCTGCCGAGCAACGAGCCGCTTCCCCGTTCAAGCTCCGGTCCCCGGGCCTCCGTCCCCTCTGGATGTGCCCCGACCATGAATGCAATTGCGGCAGCGGCGCCTGCCGTTAGCCCGAGCCGCAGGGGTCGTTTGCGCATGGGAACATCCTCGGAAACAGCAACCCTGCTCCTGTTGATTCAACGATCGGGAAACTAGCAAAACTGGCGCGACGTTGGCCACCCGTAACGGAATGTATTGATCAAAATTGCTGCGATCTTTTCGCCACTCCTCGCCGACCTACCCGGATCAAGAGCAGGTCGCAGCCGCTGCTGCGAAAAGCTCAAGCCTCGGGCGTCAAACCGGCGAGCACTCTTGCATAGACCGGCCGGTCGATATTGCCGCCGCTGAGGACAACCCCGACGCGCCGACCTTGCCAACGGCCGGCCGCGTTCATCACCGCGGCGAGCGCGGCCGCGCCCGCTCCTTCGGCAAGGGCATGGCAATCCTCGAAATAGACGCGCATGGCGTCTGCGATCTGGTCCTCGGTGACGGTGACGATGCCCGCCGCACCCCGATTTATGATCTCGACGGCGAGGGGGTGAGGCTCTCGCACAGCAACACCGTCGGCGAAGGTGCGCGCGGAATTGGTGGAAACGGGTTTGCCCTGGGCGAACGACAAGGCGTAGGCCGGCGCGTTCGCCGAGACGACGCCGAATATGCTGGTCGTCAGTCCGAGCAGGTCGCGCGCTGCGATCATGCCGCAGATCCCTGACCCGAGGCCAATTGGCACATAGACGGCATCGAGCGCAGGAGCGGTCCGAAACAGCTCGAGCGCGTAGGTGGCAACCCCCTTGACGAGAGCGATGTCGAATGACGGGACCATCAGCAGTCCGCGCGCGCCGGCAATCCGGACGGCCTCGCCCTTGGCCTCATCGAAGTCAGCGCCATGCTCGATGAGCTCGGCGCCGAAGCCCCGCATGGCGTTGTTCTTCTCGATGGAGTTGCCGCGGGGCACAACGATGGTTGCGGGAATTCCGACAGCGCTCGCAGCCCGGGCGATCGATTGTCCGTGGTTGCCGCGCGTCGCCGTCACGACGCCCGCCGAGCCTCGGCCGGAGCGCTCAAGCTCGCTCATGTAGACGATGCCGCCCCGGACCTTAAAGGCTCCCGTCGGCGTATGGTTCTCATGTTTGACCCAGATCTCGACGCCCGTCCGCGCGCGAAGAAGCGGCCACGCATACGTGGGGGTCGGCGGCACATGCCGGCCGACCAGGTCCGCCGCCGCTTCGAGTTCGCCAAGTGAAAACATGGTCATGCCCTCGTGCCGTCCGGCGAAAGCGCCAGCGCCGTCCCGATCATGCTGTCGCGCGTGACGAGGGTGGCCAATCTGTCCGCACTCCAGCCTTCCGTACCTTTGGGGCGCTCGGGCAACACCAGGAAGCGGCAATCGGCGGTGGAGTCGACAACGCGCACCTCGCGCGACTTCGGCAATCTCGTCCCAAACTCGGCCAGGACGGCGCGCGGCTCGCGCACCGCGCGGGAGCGGTACTCCTTCGACTTGTACCAGAGCGGTGGAAGTCCAAGGATCGCTCTCGGATAGCAGGAGCAGAGCGTGCACACGACCATATGGTGCACCTCGGGAGTGTTCTCGAGCACAACCAGCTTGAGCCCGGGCAGCTCGAAGCCCATCTCGGCAACCGCCGCATTGCCATCGGCCAGCAGCCGCTTGCGGAACTCGGCGTCCGTCCAGGCCCGCGCCACGATCCTCGCGCCGTTCTCCGGGCACTTGCCGTCCCACTCCTCGAGCTTGTCCTCGATCTCGCGCGCCGTGATCACGCCCTTCTCGATCAGGAGCTCGCGCAGCGCGATCTCGAGAAACTCCCAGTCCTCGCTCGGCTCCTTGCTGTCGGGCTGGATGCCGGCGTGACCGTGCGCGGGCGCCGGATGATCGTGATCACCGTGGGCGTGGTCGTGGCCATGATCATGATCATGCTCGCCGGTCATGCTGCTCGCCTGCGTCCTGGTCTTCGCTTCGCGCGCGGGGGTTCAGATGGTCCGAGTGGCTCGAGCCAATGCTCGTAGATCTCAGCGACGACGCTGTCCCGGTGAGCGTAGTCGCCGTCTCCCCGCCAGACCTCGTCCATGTCGAACCGGACCCAGTAGTTCACTTTGGGCGGCAGGCCATCGCCCCCATAGGCCAGAGACTCCGGATTGGGCCAGGCGCCGAAGTCCTTGAGGACGGTGCCGCGCCGGCCCTTCAGGTAAGACGGGGTCCGGACATGGCCTTGCCGGTCATCATTGCGCACGAGGACCCGGTCGCCGGATTTGAAGCGCGCGCTCATGCGGGTCCCGACTTTCGAACGGCGGCCCCGGCGGACGGTTTCGCGCCGGACTTGGCTCCGGCCGGCCCGCCGCCTTCCCGACCCGCCGGGAGAGGTGCGCCGGCCGGCTTGCGGCGGGGCGCCTTTCCCGCCGGCCCCGGAAGGCCATAGCGCCGCCTGACCTCGGCGAGCCGCCGGTCCACTTCGGCCTCGGTAAGGATGCCCTTCTCCACCAGCAGGGCCCGCATGGCATAGGCCCATTTCTGATAGTAGCCGCTCGACCGGTATGTCTCGGGAGCAAGGCTCTCGATGGCGCGGCGATTTTCGTCCGTCCGCCAGAAGGCACGCGGCTTTGCCCGCAGCAACAGCATCATGGCGTCGATGCGCCGCTCGGTCAGCGTCGGCAGGTGCTCGCTGGTGTCGATGGGACCTGCCCGGTCGCCGCCCATGTCATGCGCGCCGCGTTTCGGCTTGGGCATCGGTCCCCACACAGTGCTCGGCGCCCGCGACCGGCGAAGGCCGCTGGCGTCTCATCTCACTTCCGCGTCAGCCTCACCACCACGTCAATGTGGCTGATGCGCATTCCTTCCGGCGGTTCGGGAACACCCTGCACCTGCAGCCGCTCATGGCAGATGTCCATGAGCCGGCCCTCGTCCTCGATGTAGAAATGGCTGTGATTCGAGGTGTTCGTGTCGAAGTAGGCCTTCGAACCCTCGATGGCGAGCTCGCGCAGCAGTCCGGCGTGACAGAACTGGTGGAGAGTATTGTACACGGTGGCGAGGGAGACGCGCTCACCGGAACGCACCGCCTCGTCGTGGAGCATCTCCGCCGTCACGTGCCGATCCCCCTGCCCGAACAGCAGTTGTCCAAGGATCAGGCGCTGCCGCGTGGGACGCAGGCCGGCGGCGCGCAGTCGCTGACTGATGGAAACGATCGGTTCGCTCACGTCAAGGCGCATCCTTCCCGCCGCCCCCGAAGGGCCCGGCCGGCATCAATTCCTTGATGCAAACATATCCGCCCCGCACGAGAACCGCAATGTCAGACACCCTGACCTATTGCTTCCTCTTTGCGCCCTTGGTTTCGGTGGTTGACCAGCCATCCAAGATGCTGCCGTCCGGTCGCCGCTGGTCAGCCGCCTCGGGCGAGCGCTGCCCGCGCGCTTCGGCCGGCGTACTGGCGCGGATCTGCGGCACCGCGTCGCTGCCCCGGGAGGCGGCGTCGAGACGCGGGGTCACGCGTGGATTGTCCGGAGTCATCTGAAAGATTTCACGGAGGATGCCGGGGGCGAGGAATGAAAGTGGATTGACCATGACCTGCGGGTTCGCCATTGGCCCTTCAATGGCGTAAGTGAGCCCGAGCACGCCCTCGCCATGGGCCCCCGTGAGAAGCTGACTGAGGACAGGGATCTGGCCGATCGCCCGGCTGAGCCCCGACAGCGGTACGTAGGTGCCGCCGAGTTGCATCCGCTGCGCCTTGAAATCGAGGGTGCCCTTGAGGCTGGCGCCAATCAGCGGCCCGAGCGCGACGGCCTGCTGGATAACGACCTGGGCGTTTCCGGTCGCAAACTGCGCATCGAGCGTCTCGAAGTCAAACCGCTCGCGGATGACGCGACGACGCGGGAGCGCGGAACTCGCAATCGCGGGCCGGGATTCGTCGCCGCTTTGAAAGACCTCGGCAACGACGGGATCGCCGAGGATCTGATAGTTCCACACTCGGAGCCGACCGGACCGCTCGATCAGACCGCTGCCGTCGAGATTGACTTCAAGCCTGCCGCGCCCTTTCACCATGTTGGGATAGAAACCGATCATCTTGAAGGCGTAGCCGGCGTCCGTCGTTTCGACCTGCAGCGTCCGCGGCCTGCCGGCCATAGGCTGCAATTGGGCGATAAGCGATCCGCCGCCCTCGAGCGTCCCCTTGAGGTCCAGCGCCACGAGCTGCTCCGACCGCTTCGAGGCCTTGAGCTTGACCTGGCGCATGGCGGTGTCGTTGGCGCCGGTCACAGTGTCGATCTCTGCCGAGAAGTCGATGCCCGGCTTCTCCTTCCGGCGCGGCCGCGCCGGCTGGGCGACGAGCGCAAACAGCGATCGGTAGACGTCGGTCGCATCGAGCGTCCTGCCGTGCGCCTTGACCTCCCAGACGTTGTCCGGCCGGCGGAGGCCCTGCACCTCGAGATTGGTGACGACGTTGACGGAAAACTCGGGGAAAAAGTATTCGCGTGCCTTGTTGTCGGGTCCGAGCACGACCCAGCCGCCGATGGCGATGTTCTCCCCAACCAGCTTGAAGTTCTGCAGTTCGAGCGTCTTGGTCTGCCGGCGTCTGGCGATGTCAAACTCGAGCCGGGCCGGACGGCCGATCGGCTTGCGCCAGCTCAGCTCTTCGAGTGTGAGTTCGGCCGGCGTCAGGTCGGCGACCAGGTGCAGCTGCGGCTCCTCGCCGGCCCCGTGGTGGAGGGCGATTTGCACGGGCACCTCGCCGCTCACCATGCTTTCGAGCTCGATTCCGAGCTGGGCCCGGTCGGCGTTGTCGAGGCGCGTCGTGATGGTGAGCGGCGCCAACTTTGCCTCAGTACCTGACGGCGGATAGCTGCCGGCAATCTTCATGTGCACGCCCGCGAGCAGCGCATCGCCCTTGAGTTCGAGGCCCTTCTCGCCAAGCTCCATCGTCAGACTGGCGCCGCTCAGATCATGCGCCCCGACCAAGTCCTTGACGCGGCCGTCCGTGAGGCGCACTCGCCCCTCGATCTTCGGCTCGAACGCGGGCCCCTCGCCGCCGAGCGGCAGGATAAGCCTTAGCTGCGCATCGGCCTTGCCTTCGATGGCGGAGAGCGGGACACCGCCAAGACCCTTGATCGGACTGGCGGCATCCCGTTCGAGGATATCGAGGAACGCCGGCAGCGGCCCGAAGGCGCGGAAGGCGACCTCGGCGAGAGGAACCCTCTGATCGATGCCCACAATCGTCGCCCGCCCCCCCTTGAGCGCGATGCGACGCCCGCCGGCGGCCGCGACCTGGGCGTCCGGCACCGTCACCTCGAGCGCGGTGCCCTCGGCCCGCAGCAACGCCCGCGGAATTTCGATCGGCGGCAGCTCCTTCTTCAACTCGATCTCGAGATCGCTTGCCTCCATGGTCAACGCCAGCTGGCGGTCGCCCGAGCGGCGGGACACCGGGTCAGCCTCGCCGGACGTGGCAATCTTCACGACTCCGCCCCGGACCTTCCCCTTCGTGATGCCGCGCAGGGCGAACTCGCGCGCGCGGGGGGCGACGGAGACAGGCCAGAGCGTCTTCAGATCTTGCACCGACATCGGCCCGATGCGGCCATCGAGCGTCGCTCCCCGTCCGATCTCGCCCGCAAAAGCGATCTCCGCGCCACCCGCTTTCAGCGAAAGCTCCTCGAGCACGAGGGTCCCGGTTGCCGTCCGCGCCGTGCCGCGAGCGCTCCCCCGTTCGATGCGCAGCGGCGGCAATCTGGGGTCGCCAGCTTCGAATGTGCCATCGACCGTCGCGAGGTCGAAACGCCAGCCGCCGCCTTCGATGGCCGGATCGGCGACAAGCTGTCCGGCGACCACCAGCCGCGCATGGCGTGAGGCGATCTCGGATGGGGCGATCTCGAGCCGCCGACCCTCGCCGTCGAAGCGCATGACGAAGCGGCCGCGCTCGATGGGCGTCGGCGTACCGTCGAGCAAAGCCAGATAGACATTGCCGCTTCGCGCCTCGAATTCGAGCGTCGCAGCGCGAATCTGTCCGTCCGAGGAGAGCTCGGCAGAGCCGCGTCCGAAGAGCGGCATGTCGACGCCTTCGAGCGCGCGATAGCCCGTCAGCAGCGGCCATACTTGCCTTGGAACAAGCCCGTCAAACTCGGCCGCCAACCGGATCGTGCGGGATTTCTCGACGTCCTCGGCTTCCAAGGCAAGCGACCAGGGCGCTCCGCCCGACAGCACCCTGGCGGTCATCGTCAGCAGGCTTCTCCTCTGACGATGCTGCACGGCGATGTCGACCTCGGGCAGCGACCATTGCTCGCGCCGCCCGCTGCCTTCGACGATGAGAGATGCGTTGCGAAGCCCGATCGCCTCGAGATGGGAGGCGGCATCGTGGCCGCTGCGCATCCGAGCCAGCAGATGCGACAGGGCGACAGCGAGATCCCGCGAAGCCGTCTGTGTTGCTCGGTTGCCAGGCTTCAGCGCTTCGGCGCGCGTCGCCCCGTCGGACCCGATCGGCGCGGCAAAACGATCGGGCGATGGTTCGGCAATGCTGATCGACAACCGCCCCTGTTCCGTTCTTACGATCTGGACCACGGGCTCGATGAGGGTGATGCGGGAGGGCACCAGGCGCCCCGTGCCGAGGGCGCGCGTGCTCAGCTCGATGGCCGCCGATCTGGCCATCGCGATCACATCGCCGTCGCTCTCGCTGATGCGCATCCCCTCGAGGCGGAACTCGAGCGCCCCCCGCGGCGACAGCTTGAGGACGGCGTCTGCGATGTCGACGCGCATCCCGTGCATTTCGGCGTTGAGGGCGCGCTCGATCGGGGCGACAAGGAAGCGAACCGAAACCGGACCTTGCGACAGCCGAAAGTAGATGAGCCCGGCGGCGAGCAACAGGAGCGGGAAGACCACCGCGAGCAAGCGCCCGACCGCTCCGACCGGCCTCACGCACGCCGACGCCCAGCGTCTGGCGCGGTTTGCCGACGGCGCCGCGGCAGGGCGGGGTGCAGGGTGGGGGCTCGCCGCCGGGGCCGGTCGCGACATCGGCACGGTGGCCGGGTCCGACATGGACCCTGCGGGGACGCGCGTCCGCACGTGCGACCCCTGCGTGCCGCCCGGCGGCGCACTACCCGTGCCGTTCCGATATCCGCCCCGATCAGACCCCACCCGATTGGTCCCTTGCTTGCCCCGGCGAGCACCGGGCGCGACGCGCAATTCCCCCGGTACAGTCGGCAGAGTGTGCCAACACCCTTCTTCTTCCGCGCGTGCTATTTTCCCCAGCCTCCCGGCGCGGCCTCAGTCCACCGCCATAACACTCTGCGGTAAAATCCGGCCCCAATCGGCCTGCGTAGTGCCCACAAGCAGCTAAAAACGAGACAAAAGGAAGGCGCACATGGCGGAAGTTGGCAAACTCGCACCGGATTTCGAGCTCCCGACCGATTCGGGCAAACCGATCAAGCTCGCGAAGCTCAGGGGCAAGCCGGTCGTCGTGTATTTCTACCCCAAGGACGACACGTCCGGCTGCACCCGCGAGGCGAAGGACTTTTCGTCGCTGGCGGGAGAGTTCAAGAGGGCCGGCGTCGAGGTCATCGGCATCTCGCCCGACAGCCCCGAAAGCCATGCCAAGTTCCGGAAGAAGCACGATCTTTCCATTCATCTGGCGGCCGATGAGGACAAGCGCGCCGCCATGGCCTACGGCGTCTGGGTCGAAAAATCGATGTATGGCCGGACCTACATGGGGATCGAACGGTCGACGTTCCTGATCGATGCCAAGGGCCGCGTGGCACAGGCTTGGCGAAAGGTGAAGGTGCCGGGGCACGCCGAAGAGGTTCTGATAGCCGCCAAAGCCCTGAAGTAGGGACGGTCGGCCAACGGGCGGGGATATTCGTGGGCATGACCGGCAGCGACCCGGCGGACACCGAAGCAATGCGTGCGCCAGCGCCGCCAAGCGACCTCGTGACAGCGGCGCACCAGATCGTTTCCACCCCCGATCTCGATCGCAAGGTGCAGTTGGCGCTGCAGGCGAGCCGCCTGTGGCGCGAGCGGCGCCTCGCCCTCGGCCCCGCGAGCACCGCCCCCATCATGCCGGACCGACCTGGCCGGCCGCCGCGCCCGCAGCTGCTGCCGCCGCGCGCGATGGCGAGGCGGTCTGCGTTCGACCGGAAGGGGCGGGTGGCGCTCCTCCATTCGCTGGCTCACATCGAGCTTAACGCCGTCGACATGACGTGGGACCTGATCGGCCGGTTCGCGCACGCGCCGCTGCCACGGGCCTATCTCGACGATTTCGTGCGGGTCGGTTGCGAGGAGGCCCGGCACTTCCAGCTTCTGTGCGGCCGACTGGCCGAGCTTGGCGCCGCCTACGGCGACCTGCCCGCCCACGACGGCCTCTGGCAAGCCGCCCAGGCGACGGGAGAGAGCCTGCTCGCCCGCCTCGCCGTCGTGCCCTTGGTGCTCGAGGCGCGCGGCCTCGATGTCAGCCCGTCGATCATCGAAAAGCTCGAAGCGGCGGGCGACGGCGCGTCTGCCGCAATCCTTGCCGTGATCTATCGCGACGAGAAGTTCCATGTCGCCTGCGGCGCCAGATGGTTCCGCCATCTGTGCGCACGCGACGGCCTGGTTCCCGAAGCGACCTTTCACGATCTCGTGCGGCGGCACTTCCGCGGACCCGTCAAGCCGCCGTTCAATGATCGGGCGCGCGCCGAGGCAGGCCTGACGCCAGGTTTTTACAAGCCGCTCGTCTCGCAGCACCATGTCCCCTGATGCGCCGCGGCCCTCGGGCGCCCGGCCAGGCGCGATTCGTCCAGCGTGCCGCCGCCGCAGTGTCCGCGCTCAAACACATATGAGAATGCCCGAGGTGGGCGAATCGGAGATCTCCGAGACTTGGGTCGCCAAACCTGAGCCAACCGGAGATCTCCATGCAGATCAGAAACCTGCCCCGTCAC
>Ga0073934_10003253_pt1 | contig 30597 bp, 28 predicted proteins | sample LarsenN4metaG_FD_76834 | JGI IMG/M metagenome (GOLD analysis project Ga0073934, IMG submission 76834) | Hot spring sediment bacterial and archeal communities from British Columbia, Canada, to study Microbial Dark Matter (Phase II) - Larsen... ...
ACCGGGCAACCGAGAGCCTCGTAGAGGAGTATCTGGCGGGGGGTGTTGTTGATGTGATCGTCCCCGCGGATGACCGTAGTGATCCCCATGGAGGCATCGTCCACCACGACGACGAAGTTGTAGGTGGGGGTGCCGTCGGTGCGCTGGATGATCAGGTCGTCGAGCTCCTCGTTGTTGAATGAGATCGGACCCTTGATCAGGTCGTTAAAGGCGGTGACCCCGTCCTGTGGGGCCTTGAAGCGGACGACAAAAGGTCTGTCCGGGAAATCAGCGGCAAGACCGCGGCAGGTGCCGTCGTACTTGGGCTTGCGTCCCTCGGCCATGGCCTTCTCCCGCTTGGCTTCGAGTTCCTCGCTGGTGCAGTAGCACTTGTATGCCTTCCCCTCGGCCAGCAGCCTTTCGACATACTCCTTGTAGAGAGGGAAGTTGTCCGACTGGTAGAACGGCCCCTCGTCCCAGTCGAGGCCGAGCCACTGCATCCCCTGGAGTATGGCATCCACCGACTCCTGGGTGGAACGGGCCACATCGGTGTCCTCGATGCGAAGGATGAAGGTACCGCCGAGCTTTCTGGCCAGCAGCCAGTTGAACAGTGCGGTGCGGGCGCCGCCGATATGGAGGTAGCCGGTGGGGCTGGGGGCGAAACGAAGACGAACTTGCGACATGCGACACTCCTTGAATATAAGTAGCTACTCCTCTGACTCTTCCGGCTCGGGCAGCTCTTCCCCCGGCACCGTGTAATCACCGGAGACCCAGGCGCCGAGATCGATCAGCCGGCACCGCTCGGAGCAGAAGGGGCGGGATGGATTGTCTGCCCACTCCACATCTTTCTTGCAGATCGGGCATTTTACACGAATCGACACGTTGTTCATACCTTTCAGAGGGATATTTTGCGACCGCGCAGCATCTCCTCGACCTGTTCAGGCTTGGGACGCTTCGGGTTCTTGCTTGCCTGGAAGCGGCGCGCCTCGGCGAAGATGCTGTCCAGAAGCGGAAGCAGTTTCCCCAGGGTGGTGACCCGGTAGAATTTGCCCAGATGCTCGCCGATCCTGGAGATGTCGGCCTCGTCGGGAAAGACGATCACGGCAAAGATCTGGAAATTCCACGGGCTCCGCTGCTTGAGCAGCTTCATCAGGCTCATGGCGTACTCGTTGACCTGGTGGTAGGGGTTCTCCCCCCAGAGACAGTCGATCTTCTTCCGCTGGGTGCTGCTGCTGATCCAGATGTCATTGAGGAAATCGCCCGGGGATTCGATGGTCCCCACGTAGTACTTCGCCTCCAGGATCACCAGGGCATCGCGGCCCGCCAGGATGAAGTCGGTAAACTGGCGATAGTTGCGTCCCGGAGCGACGTCGAAGTTGTTCAGAAGCCGCCACTCACCCCGTTGGAACTGCTGGGAAGTGGAGACGGTTTCATAGATTTTCTGCTCGAAGACGTTGGAAAACTGGCGCGTCCGCACCGCCTCCTCCAGAACCTTGTAGGAGGACTCCCGTCCGGAGCTGGATGACTGCTCGAACTGTTCGACCTTCTCCTGAAGCTCCCGGATCTCCTCCCTGGTTCGCTCCAGCTCGGCGGCATAACTGGACGACTGCTCGGTCTGGGCACTCTCCAGCTCGCCGATGATCTGTTCGGCCAGTTCGCGGTACTCCTCTTCGTTGCGAATTTTCTGTTCAAGAGAGCGTATTTTCCCCACGTAGGTCTCGTACTGCTTGCGCGACTGTTCGTTGAGCCGGGTTATCTGCGAATCCTTTTCCATAAGCTGCTTGAGGTAGCTGTCGACCGAGGCCCGGAGTTCTTCCTCCCGCCGCAGCATGGAACGCCGCTGCCGCCGGCGCAGCATGAAGTAGAATTCGGTCAAGGTCCATATTATCAGGGCACCGGCGGTAAAGGCCAGGATGGTCCTTAAGTAGAAGCGGGCCGCGCCGATATCGCTGAATGGATGCATGAGCCAGTGCAGGTAATCGTCCCTGAAACTTGAGGGGATGTTCTTGATCACGTACAGCCGGCCGATGATCTGCCCCGGGTATCGGTCAGGTGTTACCGTCACGGTGCCGACCGGCATCGGGCGCTGCAGAACGACGAATGAATTGCCATTGAGCTCATCGACCGTGGGGCGGTGCAACCAGGGGAGCCCTGGATCGGAGGTATAGATGATCTTCTGCTCGGGACAGCTCCGCTGAGGCTTGACGCAGTCGGTTATGACGAAACCGAACAGGCCGAAACTGGCGTCGAGCACATCCTGGACCCCCTCGCTGTTTCCCTGGTCAAGGAAGAAATTCAGCTTGATGGTCATCTGGCTGGCGAGGGTCTTCAGGTCGGCGGTGTGCAGCTTGAACAGCTTCTTGCCGTAGAAGTCCTTGTAGGTGTCGTGATTCAGGTAGGTGGCAACCGAAAAGGAGACGAGCAGGATCAGTCCGAGCCGTGCGGCGCAGAAACAGATCAGTCTGTATCCAGGGATGGCAGATGGTTTCATATAATGAGCGTTTCACCCGGTCGCAGGGGCTGCTGGGATGGCGGGAAGGTCAGTGCCCGCATGAACAGCAGGAAAAAGAGCCCGAGCATGATCAGCACCAGGGCCAGGGACGGAAGCACCCTGACATTCTCAGGGCGGATAGATGCCCGCAGAAGACCGGCACAGATCATGATTATTCCGGCACCACCCAGTATCCCGCTCCAGAAGAAGGCGAGCTGGACGAACTCCAGGACGCCGACCAGGGAGAAGAAAAACATCCCGGCAATCTCGTGGCTGTAGAACGCACCGAGAATCAGCAGGAATAGCGAGGCTGACAGAAGCCTCAGTCCGTTTCTCACCGTCCGTTTCCGCATCCCTACCCCGCGCACCAACTGACGTCGCCAACTCCCAGGCGCAGCACCTCGGGGGAGTCCCCCAGAAGACTTACCACAGAGCTGACATCGGGGGGGAGCACGCCGCCGTCGATGACAATGTCCAGCTGCTTCCCCATCGCAGCGAAGACCTCCCGCGGGTCGCCGATCGGCTCCTCTCCGGACAGGTTGGCGCTGGTGGTGACAATGGGATGTCCCAGGGTGGTCACAATAGCCAGACAGATGGCGTTGTCTGGAACCCGTATCCCCACGGTTTTCTGCCTGGTCTGCAGAAGGTCAGGCACGATGCTCGTGGCTTCGAGAACGAAGGTGTAGGGGCCGGGAAGCAGGCGCTTCATCAGCTTGAAGGCATAGTTGCTCACCTTGGCATAGCGGGCGATCTCCGACTGTGACGGGCAGATGAAGGAGAACGGCTTCTTCCGTTCCCGCTGCTTGATCTGGTAGATCCGCTCCACCCCCTTCTTGCTGAAGATGCTGCAGCCGATGCCGTAGGTGGTATCGGTCGGGTAGGCGATGACCCCCCCCTTTTCCAGCACCTCGACCACCTGCTTGATGAGGCGCTGCTGGGGATTATCCGGGTTGATGGCAATCAGCATGGCTCTCCTGCCGGGTTGAGCTGCAGCAGACTCTTGTGGACGAAGCGGCCGTCCTTCTGGATCAGCTGGTCGTCGAACCAGATCTCGCCGTCCCCTTCCAGAAGCTTGACCATGTCCCAGTGGACGGCGGAGCGGTTGCCGTTGTCGCACTCGTCGTAACACTGGCCAGGGGTAAAGTGGATGGAACCGAAGATCTTCTCGTCGAAAAGGATGTTGCGCATGGGGCGACGGATTCCCGGGTTGACGCCGATGGCAAATTCGCCGATATATCGCGCCCCTTCGTCGGTATCCAGGATGCGGTTCAGGTCATCGGTCATCCCACCCGCCTCAGCCCTGACGATCCTGCCGCGGCTGAACTCCAGGCGGATGTTGTTGAATTCCTTCCCCTGGTAGATCGTCGGGCAGTTGTAGGTTATGTACCCCTCCACCGAATCCTTCACCGGGGCGGTGAATACCTCGCCGTCCGGGATGTTGAATCGTCCGTCGCACTTGATGCCGGGCAGTCCCTTGATGCTGAAGGCAAGGTCGGTGTCGGAAGCGGTGATCCTGATCCTGTCCGCCCCGTCCATGAGCTTCTTCAGCTTCTCCTGCTTCCTCGACTCGGCCTGCCAGTCGATGCAGCAGGCGTCCAGGACGTAGTCCTCGTACTCCTCCAGGCTCATGCGCGCCTCCTGGGCACCGCCATGGGTCGGATAGCGGGTGATCACCCAGCGGGTATGTTTCACCCGCTGGTCAATGATCGGCCTGGTGACCTTGGCATAGGAGATCATGGCGGCCTGGTTGGCCTGAGCCATGACCATGGAGTTGTCCGCAGCGCCGATGGCGATGTAGACGGTCACCTGCTTCATGAAATCCAGCTTGTGCCGGGGGAAATGGGCCAACTGCTCCCTGCTGGCGCTGTTGTAGAAGTGTCTGCCTATTTCGGGGACCGAGAAATCGTACTCCACGTACTTCGCCCCCTTCGCCAGGCAGAGGCGGTACAGCTCCTTCACCAGCGGCAGTGCCTCGAAGCCCCCCGCGGAGATCAGGACGACATCCACTTTTTTTACCCGTGTCGAATAGTTGACCAGCACCTCTGCCCAAGCAGTAACCCTCGCATCGCGCATTCAAGACTCCAGTATGATTTGATCTGGCATTTAAAACCCCGATCCCCGATCCTCAGCCCGTATGGCCGAACCCACCGTCACCACGGAGGGTGTCTGTCAGTTCATCGGTCTCCTGCCACTCCACCCGGCTGAACCGGGCAACCACCATCTGGGCAATCCGCTCACCCCGCCTGATCACGAACGGCTCGCTGCCGTGGTTGATGACAATGACGGAAATCTCGCCGCGGTAATCCGCATCGATGGTGCCGGGGCTGTTCACCAGGGAGATGCCGTGCTTCAGGGCAAGGCCGCTCCTCGGCCGGATCTGGGCCTCGTAGCCGTCGGGGAGGGCGATGGCTATGCCGGTCGGGACCAGTGTCCGTTCGCCGGGTGCGAGAACTATCTCCTCCGTCAGGTCGGCATGGAGATCCATGCCGGCCGAATGGGAAGTCATGTGACCGGGGAGCGGAAGATCGCTCCCATGCCTGACCCTCTTGAGGGCAACGCGTATCTGTTCCATCCTATGGGTGCCTCACAGGGAAATATCTTCAGAATCAAAGCTGACTTCGGACATGTTGCCGAGCAGTTGCAGGGTGAACTGGCTCTCGTCGAACAGTTCGTTGCACAGGTCCAGGACACTCTCACGGGTCACGGCTGAAAAGCCCGCAATGATCTGCTCCACCGGCTGGTACCCGCCGAGGTAGATCTCGTTTTTCGCCAACTTGGACATGATGTTGTCACTGCTCTCCAGGGAGAGGAGTATGTTCCCCTTCAACTGCTCCCTGGCAGAAGAGAGCTCCTCCTCTGTTGGGGGCTCCCGCTTCAGCAGCTTGATTTCGCGCATGACGATCTCCATAACCTCGTGAAACCGTTCACAGGTCGTCCCGGAGGAGATGACCAGCGCCCCGGTATCGGAATGGGACGCCAGATAGGAGTATATGGAGTAGGCCAGACCCTCCTTCTCCCGCACCTCCTGGAACAGGCGCGAACTCATGCTCCCACCCAGGATGGTATTCAACACCAGCGCATCATGCCTTCCCGGATGATTTTGCGCAAGCCCCTTTGTGCCGAGGCAGAAGAGAAGCTGCTCCAGCTCCCGGTCCGTCTTGCAGCACCTTTTCCGGTAGACCGGCGGCACGCTGAGCTGGCGGAGACTGCCACCCGGAACAGCGGCGAAGAGCGGCGCGAGCACGTCCACCAGTTCCTGGTGGTCAACCATCCCTGCCGCGGTAATGATGATGTCGCCGGCGCGATAGGTATCGCTCTTGTAGTCGACGATGAAACTGCGCGACATCCCCTTGATGCTCTCGCTGCTGCCGATTATGGGCATCCCCAGGGGGTGGCCCTCCCAGAAGTTCCGATGGAACAGATCGTGGAGCTGGTCGTCGGGAGCATCCTCCAGCATCCGGATCTCCTGGAGAATGACCTTGCGCTCGTTGTCGATCTCCTCCTCGGGAAAGCGGGAATTGAGGAAGATGTCGGCGAGAAGATCCACCGCCCTGGGAAGGAAATCCGCCAGCACCTTGGCATAATAGCAGACGAACTCGCGGCCAGTGAAGGCGTTCATGAAGCCGCCGATCGAGTCCGTCTCCCGGGCGATCTCGAAAGACGATCTTCTGTTCGTCCCCTTGAAGAGCAGGTGCTCGATGAAGTGGGAGACTCCGTTGTACTCGGGACGCTCGTGCCGTGAGCCACCGACGACCCAGAACCCGATTGAAACCGAATACGAATGGGGGATATGCTGGGTGATTACCCGCACGCCGTTTGTGAGAAACGATCTGTGTACCATTGGATAACTATAGCCTCGGCAGAACATTGCGCAAGGCGTTTCCCGGACTGATAATGGCTCCGGGACGTGCATATCACCCTGCTCATGATTTAACCCACTGTAATATCGACAATTTGTAAATTAATTAAAATCAGAATTTTTCAACCTGCAGACCCGGGCCCAAAAAAAGGGCGGCAATTACGCCGCCCTTCCGTGCACTGTCACTGTCTGCCGGAAACTATTCCGGCAGGGTCTGCCCGAGGGCTTCCTTGCGGGAGAGCTTGATTTTCCCCTGCTTGTCTATGCCGATGCACTTGACCAGAACCTTGTCACCCTCCTTGAGAATGTCGGAGACGTTCTTGACCCGTTCGGTGTCCAGCTCGGAAATGTGCACCAGTCCGTCGGTACCGGGGAATATCTCGACAAAGGCGCCGAAGTCCATGAGCTTCTTCACGGTACCCATGTAGAGCTTACCCTCTTCGGCCTCGGCGGTCAGGTCGCGGATCATCTTGATGGCAAGATCGCAGGCTGCCTTGTCGTTGCTGGCAATGTTGATACGGCCGGTATCGTCGATGTCGACAACAACGCCGGTTGTCTCGGTGATGTTCCTGATGTTTTTACCGCCGGTACCGATAACGTCACGGATCTTGTCGGTCTTGACGAAGATGGTGGTGATGCGCGGGGCGAACGGCGAGAGGTCGCCACGGGCAGCCTCGATGGACTCGGCCATCTTGCCGAGGATGTGGAGGCGGCCATCCTTTGCCTGGGCAAGGGCGGTCTTCATGATCTCCTTGGAGACACCCTTTATCTTGATGTCCATCTGCAGTGCGGTGACCCCTGCAGCTGTACCTGCCACCTTGAAGTCCATATCCCCCAGGTGGTCCTCGTCGCCGAGGATGTCGGAGAGGATGGCCACGTCGTCACCCTCCTTGATCAGACCCATGGCAATGCCTGCCACCGGTGCCTTGATCGGGATGCCGGCATCCATCATGGAGAGGGAGCCGCCGCAGACTGTTGCCATCGAGGAGGAACCGTTGCTTTCCAGGGTGTCGGAGACGATCCTGACGGTGTAGGGGAAGTCGTCGTGATTCGGCAGCACCCGTGCGAGGGCACGCTCGGCAAGTGCGCCGTGGCCGATTTCGCGGCGGCCCGGAGCAAGACGGAAGCTGGTCTCGCCAACGGAGAATGGCGGGAAATTGTAATGGAGAAGGAAGCGCTTTCTGCTCTCGCCGTAGAGGGAGTCGATTCGCTGCTCGTCGACGGAGGTGCCGAGGGTAGCGGCAACCAGGGCCTGGGTCTCCCCCCTGGTGAAGAGGGCGGAACCGTGGGCGCGGGGAAGAACCCCAACCTCGGTGGCAATCGGACGGATGGTTTTGGTGTCGCGACCATCGATACGCTCGCCGTCCTTGAGGATATGCTCACGGACCAGTTCGTACTCGAAATCGCCGATGAAACCCTTGATCTCCTTGCCGCGACCTTCGTATTCGCCAGCCAGGGCAGTCACTGTCTCGGCAATGACCGCATCAATGGCGTTGTGGCGCTCCTGCTTGGAGACGATCCTGACGGCATCCTTGATGCGGGAGTAGGCCAGCTCGGCAACTTTCCCCTTAAGCTCGGCATCGACCTGAGCTTCGACAACATCACGCTTGGCAACGCCGGCAAGAGCCTTGAGTTTTTCCTGGGCATCGAGGATCGGCTGGATGATCTGGTGGCCGAAGAAGATGGCGTCGAGCATCACCTCTTCGGAGAGCTCGGCAGCGCCACCCTCAACCATGCAGACCGCATCGCGGGAAGCCGCAACCACGATCTCCAGGTCGCTGGCTTCGAGCTGCTCGGCTGTCGGATTGGCAACGAACTCGCCATTGACGCGGCCGACCTTTACGCCGGCGATCGGGCCGAAGAAGGGGATATCCGAAACTTCGAGGGCAGCCGAAGCGCCGATCATGGAGAGAATTCCCGGATCGTTGTCCTTGTCCGCCGAGATGACGGTAGCCATGATCTGGGTATCGTTGAGGAATGTTTCCGGAAAGAGCGGCCTGATGGGACGGTCGATCAGACGGCAGGTCAGGGTTTCGTTATCGGAGGGACGAGCTTCGCGCTTGAAGAAGCCGCCGGGAATCTTGCCACCGGCATAGGCCTTTTCCTGGTAGTTGACGGTCAGGGGGAAGAAATCCTGGCCCTCCTTGACCGACTTGCTTGCAACGGCGGTAACCAGAACCATGGTATCGCCGCTCCTGATTACGACCGCGCCGTTGGCCTGCTTGGCCATCCGGCCGGTTTCGATGGTGAGCGTGCGCCCGCTGAACTCCAGTTCTACAGTATGTTTAGCCATGTTTCAAATCTCCTTCACCTATCCACATAGGTGTTGGGGCCGTCGATAAAATGGCTGGAAATCAGTGAGCAGGAAGTAGTAAGAAGTAAAAAGGCTTGCCCCCTTCACTGATCACTATTTACTACTCCCTGTTTTGAGCCGCTTTATCCACGCCCCCAACAGTTGTCGTTTTACAAAATAAATGGGCTCGAAAGCCCATGGTGAAAAAAGAAAAGGCAATATACCCCGTAGTCCGGGGTATACTGCCCAGTCTTACCTGCGGATGCCAAGTTTTTCGATAATGCTCTTGTAACGGTCGACACTCTTGCCCTTGACGTAGTCGAGCAGACGGCGCCTCTGACCGACAAGCTTCAGCAGACCACGACGGCTGTGGTGGTCTTTCTTGTGGGTCTTGAAGTGCTCGGTCAGGTAAGTAATGCGCTCGGTAAGAATAGCAATCTGAACTTCCGGAGAACCGGTATCGCTTTCATGCAGCTTGAACGAGTTGATAATTTCCTGCTTTTTTTCAGTAGCCAACATCAGTTACACCTCCTTTCCATAATATTTGTATGTTCGGGTTTAGATTCGGACATTTTTTGCGAAACTTCCTTATAGCACAGCAGCCCGACTACTGTAAAGGGGAAACCTGGTTAAACCCCCGTGAAATGCGCACCAGCCTGCCGTCAGGACGCTCATCCCGTGAAAGGACCTCGCCCACCGCGGCAATGACACCACGGAAACAGAGCAGCACCAGTCCGGCAGACGGGAACGCTTCGGGATTTACCAGGTGACTCTCCTCCGGTGCCATGCCGTTTCGTATCCGGGAATAACCGGAATCGGTCAGCTCCAGTTCGGGGAGATGGGAAAGCGCTTTCCTTATCGTGACAAAATGCCGGGCAGTGATTTCGTCCGGCGATAACGAAGCCAGTTCATCGAGAGTAAATGCATTTTCAAGGGTAAACGGGCCGCTGGCGGTGCGACGCAGCTGCAGCAGATGGGCGCCGCAGCCGAGGTATTCGCCCATATCGTGGGACAGGGTACGGACATAGGTTCCCCGGGAGCAGCGGACCGTGAACGAAATCTCGGGAAGATCGATGCTGTCAATGGTCAATGCATGAATGACGATGCCGCGGGCCTCGCGCTCCACCGTCTCCCCCTTGCGGGCCAGCTTGTAAAGCGGGACTCCGTCCCGCTTGAGGGCGGAGAACATTGGTGGAACCTGGGAAAGTTCGCCGCTGAACGCCGGGAGAAGATCCGTTACCATAACCGGGGTCACGTGGCGCCAGTTCCGCTCCTGCAGCACCGTCCCCTCCAGGTCCTGGGTGTCTGTACTGATACCGAGGCGCATGGTCGCCCGGTACTCTTTCAGGGATTCGTCGAGGAAGGTGATCGCCTTGGTCCCTTCGCCGAGGGCGATAGGGAGCACACCGGTGGCAAAAGGGTCGAGGGTGCCGGTATGACCGATTTTCTTCTGCCGGAAGAAGCGACGCAGGACCGCCACAACGTGGTGGGACGTGACACCCGACGGTTTATCGACAACGAGAAACCCGTCAAGCACTAGAGAACTGCCCTCAGATGGGAAAAGACCTTTTCACGCACCTCATCGATGCCACCTTCCACAACACAGCCGGCGGCATTGTGGTGCCCGCCGCCACCGAAACCTTCTGCCAGACGGGAGACATCCACCGCCCCCTTGGAGCGGAAGCCGACCTTGAAGGCCTTCTCGCTCAACTGGCGGAAGAAGATTGCAACTTCCACACCCCGCACCGAACGGGGGTAATTGATGAAACCGTCGGTCAATTCGGCGTCGCTACCGGTATTTTCATACATGTCCAGGGTTACGGTGAGGGAGGCAAACCTGCCGCACTCGGAGAAGGCAAGGGTTGCGAGAGCAAGCGCGAGGAGTTCCAGCCGCGGACGGGGCTGGCTTTCGTAGAGCTGGGAGGAGATGTCCCAGGCATTGACCCCCTTGGCGATCATCTCCCCGGCGACGGCAAAAGCCTCCGGGTTGGCATTGGAGTAGCGGAATGAGCCGGTGTCCGTGATCGTGGCCACGTAGATGCAGAGTGCGACAGCCAGGCTCACCTCGCGTTCCGCCTCCCTGATCAGGCGATAGATGAGGATACCGGTGGCGGCGGCCGTCGAATCGATCAGGTTATACAGGCCGAATTCGTCCCTGGTCTTGTGGTGATCGAGGTTGACGAAGGCGCCGATGCGCCCGGCAGCAGCGGCAACCTGCGCCCCGGCGCGGCGGAACTCGCCGACGTCCAGAACGAAACAGACGTCGTAATCCCGCTCCGGCAGTGCGGTGACGACCTCACCGGCCATGGGGAGGAATGCGTAGACTTCCGGGACCGGATCGCAGATATGGACGGTGACGTCCTTGCCCAGTTCGACGAGATAGTTTGCCAGCGCCAGGGAGGAGCCGACCGCATCCCCGTCAGGGCTTTCATGGGTGGTGACCAGAAATGATCTGCCGGTTTCGACCAGTTCGTTAATCTTTTTCAGCATCCGTCCCGTCCGTTTCATGAATCTGCTTCAGCAGGCTCTCGATCCGGCTTCCGTACTCCACGGACTCGTCGAAGCGGAAAAGGAGATCCGGCACATAACGCATCCGCAGCACCTTGCCGATCTCCCGGCGAAGGAACCCCTTGGCGCTGTTCAGACCGGCCTCCGCCCCATTCCGCTCTGCCTCTCCGCCAATGATGGAGAAGTAGACCGTCGCCAGATGAAGATCATCGGTGACCTTTACCCCGGTTACGGTGACAAAACCGACCCGCGGATCCTTCACCCCCTTGATCAGGAGCCGGGAGATCTCTTCATGAATGGCTTCCGCCACCTTTTCACAACGTTTGAACATTTATTTATTTCCTGAAACTTGTGAAACGCGGATTTTTTCGTCCTGGCAAGGCTGTCGAGGGGGGGCGCGGAGGCGTAGCAGCGCTACGCCGCACAAGCTCCCCTGAAGACTTACGCCGCCAGGGCGGAAAAAGACCGTTTCCTTACAGTGTGGCGGCGATCTTCTCCATCTCGAACGCCTCGATGATATCCCCGACCTTGATGTCGTTGTAGTTCTCCAGGCCGATGCCGCACTCGTAGCCGGTGGCAACCTCTTTCACGTCATCCTTGAAGCGGCGCAGGCTGGACATCTTCCCTTCGTAGACCACGATGTTGTCGCGCAGCAGCCGTACCTGGGCATTGCGTACCACCTTGCCGTCCTGGATGTAGCAGCCTGCCACGTTGCCGACCTTGGGCACGGAGAAGACGTCGCGGATCTCCGCCCGGCCGAGGTACTTCTCCTTGAAGATCGGAGAAAGGAGGCCTTCCATCGCCTTCTTCACATCCTCAACCGCATTGTAGATGATGCTGTACTGGCGGATGTCGACCCCTTCCTTCTCGGCCAAGGCCTGGGCCTTGACTTCGGGACGGACGTTGAAGCCGATGATGATGGCGTTGGATGCGGACGCCAGGTTGACGTCCGTCTCGGTGACCGCGCCAACGGCGGAGTGGAGCACATTGAGGCGGACCGCTGCGGTGGAGAGCTTGCGGAGCGATTCGCCCACTGCCTCGACGGAACCCTGCACGTCACCCTTGACGATGACGTTGAGGTCCTTGACCTCGCCAGCCTGGATCTTGCTGTAGAGATCTTCGAGGGAAAGCTTGGTGTGCTTGGCCAGCTCCAGCTCACGCTGCTTGATCTGCCGCAGGGTGGCGATCTCCTTGGCCTGGCGCTCGTCCTTCATGGCCACGAAGACATCCCCCGCATCCGGCACTCCGGAGAGGCCGATGAGCTCCACCGGCGTGGAGGGGCCGGCCTCCAGAACCTTCTCGCCACGGTCGTTCTGCATGGCGCGGACACGGCCGGAGTGCACGCCGACGACACAGTAGTCCCCCAGTTTCAGGGTACCCTCCTGCACCAGTACGGTGGCAACAGGTCCGCGCCCCTTGTCCAGTTTACCCTCGACGATGGTCCCCTTGGCGGCCTTGTCCGGGTTGGCCTTGAGGTCCATGACGTCGGCCTGCAGGAGGATCATCTCCAGCAGCGCCTCCAGGTTCATCCGCTTCTTGGCGGAAACCTCGACCATGGTGGTGTCGCCACCCCATTCCTCGGCAACCAGGCCGTGCTCCGTCAGCTCCTGCTTGACCCGTTCCGGCTTGGAATCGGGCTTGTCGACCTTGTTGATGGCAACGATGATCGGGACGCCGGCGGCCTTGGAGTGGTTGATCGCTTCCTTGGTCTGGGGCATGACGCCGTCGTCCGCCGCCACGACCAGGATGACGATGTCGGTCACCTTGGCGCCACGGGCACGCATGGCGGTAAAGGCCTCGTGACCGGGAGTATCGAGGAAGGTTATCTTCCGCCCGTTCAGCTCCACGTCATAGGCACCGATGTGCTGGGTGATGCCGCCGGCCTCGCCGGCAATGACGTTTGTTTCGCGGATTGCGTCGAGGAGCGAGGTCTTGCCGTGGTCAACGTGTCCCATGATGGTAACGACCGGCGGACGGGCTTGCAAAGACTCGTCTGAATCCGGTACCGACTCGAGAATCTCGTCCAGATCGACCGCCACGTTCTCGATCTCGTAGCCGAAATCGCCTGCCAGCAGGGTGGCGGTATCCACATCCAGCGGATGGTTGATGGTGGCCATCAGCCCCATCTTCATCAGGGCGCGGATCAGGTCGGTGGCCTTGATGCCCATACGTTTGGCCAGTTCGCCCACCGTGATGGTTTCGGTGATCTTGATGATCCGCTTGATTGCCTTTGGGGTGGTTATCTCGGTTTTCTTCCCTTCGGAGGAACGCTCGATCTTCGGCTGCTTCCTCTTCCCCTTGCCGGAGCGGGCACCGGGCTCGAACACCCGTTCGCGACGATCGTCCAGTTCATCCCTGCGCGGGATTTCTTTCCGTTTGTCGGCCACCGCCCCCTTCTTGCCGGGACGAGCGGCTTCTCCCGGACCACCCTTGGGGCCACCTTTGCGCCCCTTGCGATCCTCGCCACCGGTCGGCATTTCAGTCGGGGAAGGAACAGCCGGTTTATTGAACATCTGCTCGCCCGGACGGCCGGTGGGCTGGCCGGTGCGGGGAGGGAAACCAGGACGACCCGGACCTGCCGGAGCACGCCCGGGGCCGGACGGTCCTCGGCCCGGTGCGCCCGGGTGTTCCGTTCTTGCACCCGGGATCACTTCACGACGCGTTGCAGGCCTCTCGCCGGGACGCTCGGAAGGACGTGGAGTCGGCATACGATCTGCCGGGCGCTCGGCCGGTTTTTCCTGCCGTGTCATGGACGGCAATTCGACGCGGCCAAGGATGACTGCCCGGTTGGCGGTCGGCTTCTGCGGCTCGGGTTCGGCAGCCTTGGGTGCGGCAACTGCCGGCGCCTCCGCAGCCTCCACCGGTGCCGGGATCTCCGGCTTTTCCTCAGCCTTAGCCGGGACAGGAGCTTCCGTTGCCTTCTCGGGCTCCTTTGCCGCTACCTTTTGCTTTTCCTCTTCCTTTGGTGCCGGCCTGGTCTCTTTCGCCGGAGCCGCTTCGACAGAGGGCTCGACCGCGGTTACGGGTACCGCCTCTGCCGGGGCCTCGGCTTTGGCCACCTCTTCGGCAGAGACCTCGACGACCTTTTCAACGACCTTGGCCCGCCGCCTGATGACGGTAGAGGTAACCCGGGTCTCTTCCTGGGACACATCCCTGACAGTCATGGTGACAGTGGCCGGCGTCTGGAGCTTCTTTGCAACCTCTTCGTCAATGGCGGACATATGGTTGTTGACCTCCACGCCGATCGCCTTCAGCTTCGTGATCAGCTCCTTGTTGTCAATTCCCATTTTCTGCGCCAGCTCATGCACGCGAATCTTGCTCATCTATTCAGCTCCTCCGTCGTAGAAGTTCCCGTATCTTTTCAATTCTCTGCGCAGATTGTCGGCAAACGGTCCGGGTGCAACGGCAACCACACTCCGTATATCCTTGCCCAGGGGTGCCCCCAGCTGTTCCTTGAGTGAAAACCGGAACGAATCCACCCCTGTCTTGCCGGCAATTGCCAAAAACTTTGCCGCGCTCTCTGCTGAGATGTCCTCTGCCAGAATCAGGAGGGAGACATTCCCCTTGCGCAGCGCATCCATTACCTTGTCACTGCCCGAAACGATCCTGCCCGCCTTGTTGGCCATGGCGATGGTGGCGCTGATCCGCTCCGCCTGCAGTGCTGAAACCAGCGACAGCACCTCTTCGGCAGATGCGGCCTTTGCCATCCCCTTGAAGGAGCGGCCGAACTGGCGCTTTTTGATGGCCGTCTCCAGACAGCCGCGGCTGAAGCAGGTGTAGGCGCCGCGACCGGGGAGTTTTTTCGCCAGGTCGGGCACGACGTTCCCCTCGGGGTCGAGAACGAAGCGGAGGAGGTCATCCTTTGCCTTGATTTCCCGGCATCCGAGGCAGCTGCGCTGCGGATCGGCCTTCGCCACCCCTAGATCTCCTGCTGCTCGGCAGCCTCAACAACGGCGGTTTCCGCCCCCTCGACAACGGCCTCCTCGGCCTCCTCGGCCTCTTCGGCGGCGCCGTCATAGGATGAGTACTGCAGCAGCTCCGCCTCTGCCTGACGTGTCTCGCTCTTGATATCGATACGCCAGCCGGTCAGCTTGGCCGCCAGGCGTACGTTCTGGCCGCGCTTGCCGATGGCCAGGGAAAGCTGGTCGTCGGGGACGATGATCTCCATAGCCCTGCTGTCGTCCTCGACGAACACCTTGGAAACAGCGGCGGGAGAGAGCGCATTGCAGGCAAAGCGGGCAATATCATCGGTCCAGGGGATGATGTCTATTTTTTCACCGCGCAGCTCGGAGACCACGTTCTGCACCCTGCTGCCGCGCATGCCGACGCAGGCGCCGACCGGATCGACATCGGAATCGTGGGAGTAGACGGCGATCTTCGCCCTGCTCCCCGGCTCGCGCACCACATTGATGATCTCGACGATCCCCTCGGCAACCTCGGGCACCTCGGCCTCGAACAGCTTGGCCAGCATGGCCGGAGCGGTGCGGGAGAGGAGGATCTGCGGCCCCTTGGTGGTCATGCGGATATCGGTGATGAGCGCCTTGACCCGGTCACCCTGGCGGTACACTTCGCGTGGGGCAAGCTCCTTGTGGTGCAGCACCGCTTCGACGCGGCCGAGGTCGATCACCAGGTCACCCTTCTCGAAACGGCGCACCAGACCGTTGATCAGTTCACCGACCCGGTCCTTGTACTCGTTGAAAATGGTCTCCCGCTCGGCCTCCCGCACCCGCTGGATGATGACCTGCTTGGCGGTCTGGGCGGCAATGCGGGAAAATTCGCTGGAGGGGAGCTTCATGCCGATGACGTCGCCGATTTCCACCTCCGGGTCCTGCTCCCGCGCCTCATCCAGGGTTATCTGCTTGTATGAATCCTCAACATCCTCCACAACCTCGACGAACTCGAAGAGCTCGACTTCGCCCAGATCCTGATTGAAGTGAGCCTCAAGGTCACGGGTATTGCGAAACTTCTTGTTGGCAGCCGTCAGCACGGCCTGCTCAAGCGCCTCGACAACGATCGCCTTGTCAATGCTCTTCTCCTTGACGATCTGGTCAATGATATGTTTGAGGTTCAAACTTGTTTCCACGTTGTTTCTCCTTCGTTGCTACAGGTTTGATTGAAATCTGTTACATTTCGAACTCAAGGTTTGCCTTGGCAATCTTGTCCAACGGAATTGCCGCCGACTGCCCTTCCGTCAGCTTCATCGAAACACTGCCCCCCTCGAGACCGAGAAGTTCACCGAGAAAGGTCTTGCGCTTGTTGCCGGCACTGTCCTCCACCATCTCGAAGGTCTTGATCTTAACCAGCCGGCCGGCATAGCGGAGATAATCGGACTCCTTCTTCAGCGGGCGGTTGAGCCCGGGGGAAGAGACCTCAAGGTTATAATGGGCGTGGACCACATCCTCCACGTCGAGTATTTCGGAAAGCTCCCGACTCACATCGGCACAGTCGTCCAGGGTTACCCCCCCCGGTTTGTCGATGTAGAGGCGCAGCATCATCCCCTGCCCCTCCTTGCGGTACTCCAGCTCCACCAACTCGAGCCCGAGGGAATCGAGCAGCGGCATGGCCAGCTCCGTGACCTGTGTAACAACATCCATTTTTGCCATAACCGTTTAACCATAAAAAAAAGCGAGCCGGAGGAGCTCACTTTTTAGTAGTGAACATTAACTTGTACCTTGTCAATAGCACGGAGGTGATGAAAAAGCAAGGTTTTTTTCTCTTCGGGCATCCCGGGAAACGCCAGGCCACCGATACGGAAAAATGTGATATCAGCCCCTTTTCCTCCCCCCCCTGCCACCACCGTCCCGGCGGGGAGTCTTCCCCCCCTTTCCGGACCGTTCACCGCCAGAGCCTCCCGCTGGTTTTCTCCCGCCTCTCCACCCCTCCGGTTTCTTCCCCTTCACCGGCCGGCGGACGTACTCCTCCCCGGCCGCCCGGACCGGCGGGGTAACTCCGGCGAGGGTGAATTCGATCTGCCGCCGCTCCGGGCTGACCGCGGCCACCACGACCCGCACCCGGTCGCCGATCCGGTAGCGAGTCCCACTCCGCTCGCCGACGAGGGTATGTTCCGTCTCAAGGAAGCGGTAGAAGTCCTGGGGAAGGGTGGAGATATGCACCATCCCGTCGACGAAGATCTCCTCCAGCTCAACGAACAGCCCATAAGCGGTGACGCCGTCGACGAAGCCGTCATACTCCTCGCCGATCTTGTCGGCCATGAACTGGACCTTCTTCAGCTCCAGCAGATCCCGTTCCGCCTCCATGGCGGTCCGTTCGCACCGGCTGGTATCTTCGCCGATTTCCGGCAGTTTTTCAGGATAGCCGGGGAACGGCCCACCCCGCAACCGCCCCCGCCGGCCGCTCCCCGCCTGCAGCGCCCACTTGAGGGTGCGGTGCACGACCAGGTCGGGATAGCGGCGGATCGGGGAGGTGAAATGAGTGTAGCAGGGCGAGGCCAGCCCGAAATGCCCCGGATTCTCGGCGGCATAGCGGGCCTGCTTCATGCTCCGCAGGAGCAGCCGGTTCACCAGGCGCTCTTCCGGCTTCCCGCTTGCTGTCGCCAGGAGCCGCTGGATCTCGACGGAACCGATGACGCCACCTTCCCCTGCCAGGCTATACCCCAGCGGGCCGAGGAACTCGGCAAGCGCCTCCAGCTTCGCCTGGTCAGGCGGCTCGTGGATCCGGTGGAGCGACGGCAGCTCCAGCTCTTCCAGGCGGGTGGCAACCGCCTCGTTGGCCGCCAGCATGAACTCCTCGATGATCCGGTGGGCCAGGTTGCGCTCGGAGCGGAGGATGGCGGTCGTCTCCCCCTGCAGGTCGAGGATGATCTCCGGCTCGGGAAGGTCGAAATCGATGCTCCCCCTGCTGCTTCGCCGCTCCGTCAGGATGAGGGCCAGCTCCTTCATCAGCATGAGATGGGGGACCAGCGCCCTGTGCGCCAGTTTTGCCTCTTGGTCGTCATGCTCGACGATCCGGCTGACGACCGTGTAGGTGAGACGGGCGGCGCTCTTGATGACGCTCGGGTAGAAGGTTGCCGCAATCCGCTCCCCTGCCGGGCTGAAGAGCATCTCCGCCGTCAGGGTGAGCCGCTCCACAGCGGGGTTGAGTGAGCAGATGCCGTTGGAAAGCTCCTCCGGCAGCATGGGGATGCAGCGGTCGGGGAAATAGACCGAGGTGCCGCGCAGGTAGGCCTCCCGGTCCAGCGGGGAGCCTGGTCGGACATAGTGGGAAACGTCGGCAATGGAGACCCAGAGGCGGATGTTCGCCCCCTCCCGCTCCACCGCGACCGCGTCGTCGAAATCCCGGGCCGTTTCCCCGTCGATGGTGACGGTAACCCGCCCCCGCAGGTCGGTGCGCCCGGCCAGGTCCGCCTCGGCCGGGAGCTGCGGCACCGTGCGCGCCTCCGCCAGCACCGCGGGAGGGAATTCATGGGGAAGCTCGAACCGCCTGATGACGCTCAGCACCTCCACCTCCGGCTCATCGGGGAAGCCGAGAATTTCCGTGATCCTGGCGATCGGGGGCCGCCGCTCCCCCGGGTAGGCGGTCAGTTCGGCCACCACCACCTGCCCCGCTTTTGCCCCGGCGCTGGCTGCCGCCGGGATCAGGATGTCGCCGATCCTCTGCTCATCCGGGGAGACCACGCCGTCCCTCTCCCCCTGGCGGTAGCGGCCGACAACACGCGTCACCCCCTGCTGCAGGGTACGGACGACTCGCCCCTCCCGCTTCCCGGCGCCGGCCCTGGGCTCCAGTTCGACCTCCACCTTGTCGCCATGGAGATTGCCTCTCAGGTAGCGGGCGGGGATGAAGACATCGTCCCCGCCGTTTTCCGGAGTCACGAAACCGTAGCCGTCACGGTGAACCATCAGACGCCCCGTCAGCCGCTTCCCTTCCCCTCCCCCCGGGGTTTTCCTCCTGCTGCGGAATTTTCCCATACGCGCCGCTCCCCCCATGCCGTTGCGGACCGCTGCCGGTCCGGTTTCACTTTCCCTTTGCCATATCACGCCGAGCCACGATAGTATAGCACTTTTGCACACCAGAAACTCAGGAGAACCGATGTACCGTTACGTACCCACCTTCATGATCGCCATCCTCCTCGGAGCCGCGCCGCTCCGGGCCGCCACCCCCCCGTTGACAGATGCAGCCCTGAGCGACGCCGCCGACAAATTGCGGCTGAAGAACTACAGCGCCGCCTCCCGCACCGCGGCTGACGCCCGGGAGGGGGGGAAGCGGGACCTGCTCCGGGGGGTAGCGGAGCTGAAACGGGGGAACGCGTCCGCCGCCGCGCCGCTGCTTGCCGCTGCGGCGAAGGGGTACCCGCTCCTGGCGGACTACGCCCTCGCCTACCAGATCGACGCCCTGACGAAACTGGAGAAAACCGCCGAGGCCCTGGCGGTCAACACCCTCCTGGTGCGGGACTACCCCGAATCGACCCTGGCCCGCTCCGCCCGGCTGCGCCAGGGGGACCTCCTCTTCGCCGCCGGCGACTTCGGGGGTGCCGAAGCGGCCTACCAGAAATTCGTCGAGACCTACGCCTCCGGCAGCGACGCCATCCAGGCATCCTACCGCACCGCCCTCTGCCGGGAGAAGCGGGGTGACCTGACCGGCGCGGCCGCCATCCTCCGGACCCTCTGGCTCGCCAGCCCCGCCTCCCACCAGGCGGCCCGGGCCGAAGAAGACCTGGCCCGGCTCGCCGCGGCCGGGGTCCCACTCCCCCCCTACACTCCGAAGGAGCTGCTGAAGAGGGGGAGCTCACTCTACGACCAGAACCGCTACGAGGCGGCCCTGAAAACCTTCCGCGCCATCGACGCCGGCAAGGAACCGGAGGAATTCCGGGAGCGGCTCAGCCTGAAGATCGGCCAGTCCCTGCTCAAGACCCGCAAATACGCCGACGCACGGGCGATCCTCGACGACCTGGCCTCCCGCACGAAGAAGAAGGAGCTCGCCGCCGAAGCGGCCCACCTGGCGGCCCGTTGCCTGGAGAAGGGGGGGAAGGATGACGAGGCGTTCGACGCCTACCGGCAGGTCGCCGCCCGCTACCCCGACAGCAGCGAGGCGGAGAGCGCCCTGCTCAATGCCGCCTTTGTGCGGAAATTCCAGCGCAGGCCGGCTGACGCGGCCACGGTCCTCACCGGGATGCTGGAGACATACCCCCGGACCCGTCTGAAGCAGCGGACATCCTGGGAGCTGGGGTGGAGCAGCTACCTGGCGGGGGACCTGGCCGTTGCGGAGGAACGCTTCGCCGCCCTGGCGGGGGAGGATGGGTACCGGGAGCGGGCGCTCTACTGGCTCGGCCGCACCCGCATGGCGGCAAAGAAACCGGACGGCGCCGCGGAGGCCTTCACTACCCTGGCGCGGGAATTCCCCTTCGGCTTCTACACCCTGCAGTACCTCGGCACGGGGGTGGACGAACGGAAACCCGTGCTGCCGAAACTGGGGGGAGACCCGCGGGAGACGCTGCCGATGCCGGAGGGGTTCGAACGGGTCAAGGCCCTCACCTCCCTCGGCCTGATCGAGGATGCGGGGAGGGAGATCGCAGCGGCGAAGAAGAAAAACGGCAGGGGGAAGAACGAGGCGGGCATGGCACGCCTCTACCTGGAGATGGGGGATTACTTCGGTGCCCTGGCGCTCTACCAGGGGGCTGCGGCGAAGAACGGTGGACCCGACAACCCCACCGTCTGGGGGATCCTCTACCCCCGTGCCTACCCGGAGCAGGTCAGCCGCGCCGTGGCGGAGAACCGCCTCTCCACCGGGCTCGCCTACGGGATCATGAAGTCGGAGAGCAGCTTCAAGCCCGGGGCCACCTCACCGGTCGGAGCCCGGGGGCTGATGCAGCTGATGCCCGACACCGCCGCTTCCATGCTGAAGGTTAAGAGCGTGAGCGGCGAGAAGCTCTACGACCCGGAGCTGAACATCCGCCTCGGCATCCGCCACCTCAGGGACCTGCTTGACCAGTACCAGGGGAACCAGGTGGCGGTGATCGCCTCCTACAACGCCGGCGGGGGGAACGTCAACCGCTGGCTGAAGACCTACGCCGGCCTCCGGGAGGACGAGTTCATCGAGAGCATCCCCTTCGGCGAGACCCGGGACTACGTGAAGAAGGTCCTGGCCACCGCCGTCCTCTACCGCCAGCTCTACGGCATGGACTAGGAGCGGTCACCCGCGAGGCAGGCGGCCGGAGAACGGCTGAAGTGATCCGGAGCCCCTCCGCGAGGCGGTTGCTCCCGTCCGTTTTCGAGGAGGCAAGGGAATGAGATGGGGGGGATGGTTTCTCCTGGGGGCAACGGCCATGTAGTTGACCGGCGGTTCCAGGCCGGTCCAACTATCTTGGTTGGAAACGCTGCGATTTGAAAATTTAACTACGTATAATTTTGATGACTATTTAAGTTTGTTCAAAATATTATTCCAGCGAACTATAACTGTATTGCGTTTATCTGTTTTGATATTATTAAAATCATTGCCATCTATAAGGTCGGATTTAGATAGTTCTTTTGATTCTATAAGTCCTCTCTTGATACCTTCTTCGAGATAGTTAAGTGATTCTTCTGGCTTACCCCACCTAGAATAGAGCCTAGCTATATTGAAGTAATAAAATAAATGATCTCGATCTTTATTAATTAGCTCTTTATATATTTTCTCTGCTTCACCAAATTGACCGAGGACTACCATACGCCCAGCTCGATTAGCCTTGTTCTTGTTCAATAATTTATTTTCTTCCAATGACAGTCGTTTTTCTGCTTCCTGATAATAATAGCACGCTTTCTGGCTTAAGCTCTTTACATCAGCTATTTTGTTATTGTTTTCTGCCTCTTCTGCCTTTGCGGCAGTTACTATACCTAATAACCTAAATTTAGTAGCTGAATCCTCAGTTTTAAGCAAAAGTTCTTCGGCTTTATCATACTGTTTATCATAATATTCAAAAAGCGCTGTGGCGAATAAATATCCAGAACATTTATCATATCCAAGATCTTTGCGCTGGCGTATATCGCCTACAAGTCCTTTTAGCTCTTTTCTGATTGTAGTAGCCTTATCTGATCTTGAATCAACACTCAGTTCATCAACAAGTGTTGTTAGCTGGACGTTAAGGGTATGCTGAACAAGTCGCTGGGAAATTTGTTCGTGAGACAAAATTGATTCGGCAGATTCTTTTGCCTTTTTTGCGTATTCATGGACATCCGATACAGCTTTCACACCATATGCTCCTGCTATTGCAACTAATAACGTCATCATGATCGGTATTGTCCCGACTGATTTTATGACAAATTCGGCCATTTTCTCAATTTTCTGAGAGTTAGTGGTATCGAGTAAGCTACTCTGGCAATGCTTACATTTAATTGCATCACAGTGAATTTTCTCTTTGCAAAATGGGCAAGTTTTACTCTCATCTTTACACATTATGTTTCCTCCAGGAATGACCCAAATTTTCAAACATTCAACGGGCCGGCAGTTGACCCGCCAGCCCAGTCTTTTCGGGCGGCGGTGTCTAACTGTCTGGTTGGGACATCTCGCTATTTCTCTCACTTAAAATGGAAAATGGAGAGTTGACCCCTTCATCTTCTTCCTGTGTGTTGGGATGAATTAAGAGCCAAAGTGCAAAACCCTTTGAATTAACACCCAATCTACGGTGTAGTCTTTGAACTCTGCGAATACCAATACAACAGTAAGAACTAACAACATAAATGTCATCCAGTAAACTCCCCGTTGAAGCTTCAAATTACTATTGGCGAGCTTGTCTGTAGTTATGCTCGAAATCACTTGCCCAACCCTTATTGCAATTGCGCGAGTCTGAGCTTCAACGCGGACCAAATATCTTGCCTTTGATACCATTGCTTCTTTCATGGATTTGAATAGATTTCCTGCTTTTCTTCTATCATTGGCTGGAGAAAAATTGCACACCTCATGCATAAAGACATGTTCATTTTCACAATAAGCAGTAAGATCATCAGCAAAAGGAACAACATCGCGCTGTAAATGCAGGAGCTTGTGATCAATATGAATAGCATCTTTGGCCGCCGTCTTAATATTGCTTATATCAATATTTCCATAATCATCTCGTATCATTCCAAGCTGCTTTTCAAAATCAAGGGTTAATACGTATAGGACCCACGCACCCAACGTGTGGTCCAGATATCGTACCCAATTTAATATCTGACTCTCTCGATCTTTGCCATAAGCCTCTAGTGATTGGCCTGCTAACATTTCGTCTAGCTTTCCAGTTATAACCGCTCTTCCAAACTCGTGTTCAACAACTTCAAAAAACTGAAAAAACATACCCTTAGCATCATCAGTCTTCCAAGCTTGGTAATTGTGTTCTAGATTAAGCATTTGCAGAAACGAATAAATAGGAGTTCCGATTGGTTCATAAGGTCTACAATGCTTAAAAGTAACCAACTCGCAAGTAGGTATGCCGGAGATTGAGTACTCAGATGAAAAATATCCCGGTACATGCTCCTTAATCCAGTTGGTGCAAATAGACCGCAGGTAAGCTCGCATTGTATTTGTCGCTTCATGCTTTTGATTTTCCACACTAATGAATCTGCGTCCACCTCTTATCGGGGTGCTATATGTCGCATATTCAGCTCTCAAGGTTTGTTCTACTGATATGATTGCTGATTCCTCAAAAAGAAATTGGCATATGAGAATGGTAGTACTGGGCAGGGGTTGGTGGATAGCAGCCCGAATCGACCTCACCTTATCAGGTAAAGGACCTTGCCTGTGCATTGGCCATGTACTTTTACCCTCATTTACGATGTATCCAAGGTTGAGCCATCCCCCACCAGATGCTCTAGATCTGAAATCCTCTACTCGATTTGTGAAATCTGGGTTTATAAACATCCCATCACTACTTACCCACCCAAGAGTTGTAGCACCGCGACGCAGGTTATTAATACAAGTTGGCGTATATACTTCAAAAGCCCATATTGTTGGAATTCTAATTTCCTCTTCAGGTGGAGGACTGGTCAGACTATTAACCCTTACATCCTCACCATCATGATAAAATGAGAGGTCATCTTCCGCATCTGAAGACTCTTCGCGTTTTAAAAGGGCACTCAAACGACTCAACTTTGATTTCAGGTGCGCTAAGAGTGTTGAGTCTATCGGTACTTCCTGGTTTTCTGGCTGCTTCTGCTTATCACACATATGTATTACCATTTGTATTCATTGGTCTTCCCAACGGGCCGGGCCTTGACCCGCGCCGGGGCGTTTCTCAGCCCCGGTCGGCGTAGGGCCTGGTTATGTGTTCTTTGCGAATTTCAGCAGGTTATCCACGTTGCGCTTAAAGGTGTCTTGGTATGTGCCTGTGTTGTCATGTGCCCCTTCTTTACCATCGACTACGGAGGTTCCTGAATGCGGTATATACTGCCAGTAATCTTGTTTGTCTATTTCTCTCCCGTCTTCGCCCATGCGGTAGATGAACCATGCTCTGTCAAAAGCTTTGTGACGATACCACGGCAAGGATTCTCTGAATTCGGCAACGACAGCTTGCAAACTCGGGAATTTGTCTCTCAAGATTCTGTCAATCATCATTTTTTCGGTGGGCCAGTTGGTGGGAATTGGATAGAGCCCTTCCAATTCGGCGAGAATCCTGCTCCTGAAAGTGGCTGCGGCTTGGTTAAATCTGGTTTTTCGGTAGATTCGATAAGAAATATATCCACCAAAAACAGCAGCCAAAAGACCTCCAACAATTTTGTCAAAGTTGTTGATAAAAAGATCGATCATCTGTCTGGTTCCGATTTTGATTGGCTTTGGCGGTTTGTAGTTTTACCAATATACTTGATGCCATTATGGATTACCTGGATATTTCCAGGTATTTATTCCGTCGTTTTACTTTGTTGAATTGATTTTTCTGTGTTTGATTCTGATGACTAAGTAGGATAGCAACAGCAAGACAAACATGAATGATGCGATTTGGGCTCTTCCGTTGGCAACAGATAATCCGTAAATATAGTCGTTTACGTTCTCTTGGGTGATCTTGCTTTTTAATCTGGTCACTTCATTGATTGACGATAAGGAAAGCAAGAGGAATGCAATACATAATTGGCCGATCGCACGCTGTGGGTGTGGATAAACTTTAACAATCCGAGTCGAGACGTACCACGCATAGACAATACATCCGAATAATCCAATCGGAAAATAAAGTTGCATTTTGGCCGACGCTGCGGCCTGCATGTACAGCTCAATGAGTAACAACGGGAGAAAGCACAAACCGAGTCGTTTCAACCAAAGCAACTTATCTTCCATAAATAATTTCTCCTTACCGTTTCTTTCTCACATAACTCATTATTGAGCAGTTATAAGCATATAATATTAGATACAAGCATCTAATATTGGATGCAAAAAACTCTTATCCAATAGCATCTAATATTAGATACCGATATATAATATTAGATACCTTGTCGATTTCGACCGCTGCATATGAAACATCCAATATTATATGCATTTCAAACCCGGCCCCCTTCATCTCCCAGAATCCTGCTGCTCCCACGAACCGGCCGCGGGCACCATCTGTCTCCTACAAGAGACAGATAACAACACGGATACATTGACTAAACCGCACACGACCATACGGCGAATTTGGGGGGAAGTCAAGACGGACATGAGACGGAGATAATGCTCGGATGGAGATCGGGGTGAAGCGGTGCGGCAAAGGAAAGCCAGTGAGAGTGGACCAGCGACGAACGAGAGGGAATAGAGACGAACAGACGGATCGGACGGTGCTGGGCTTCAGACAGGGGTGAACGGGATCAGGCCGGGGGAATCCACTCCCCCTTCTCCCAGAGCTCCACGGCGTAGCCGGCCCGGAAGCCGAGCAGCCCCCCCGCGGCCGCCAGGCGGCGGAGCACCACCAGGGCGCGCTGCGGTTCACTCTTCAGGGAAAAGACCGCCGCCATCCCCGCCACCGCATCGTCGTCGTACTCCAGGAGGAGCAGGAACGCCTCCCGCCCCGCATCCCCCTCACGGCAGATGGCGGCATACAGGCCGATCAGCAGCCGTACATGGCCGGCTGCCCCCTCGTCGTCGAGCTTTTCCAGGGACGACTGGTGTGCCCTGGCCGCAACGGCAAAGCGGCTGACCATCCTGGCCAGCCGCTCGTCCGAAGTACCGCTTCTCCCCTCGCCTGACACCCCTTAGTCCCTGCGCCCGCCGAACAGCTGCAGGATGAAGAGGAACATGTTGATGAAATCCAGGTAGAGCGCCAGCGCCCCGGCCACCGCCGCGCCGCCGCTCGCCCCCTTGAGCTTCTGGGTATCGTGGGCGGTAAGGCCGATGAAGACGATCAGGCCGATGCCGCTGACCACGAACTGGATCATTGGGGAGTGGAGGAAGATGTTGACGATGGAGGCGATGACGATCCCCACCAGCCCCATGAAACAGAAGGAACCGAGGGAGGAGAGATCCCGTTTGGTGACCAGGCCGTAGACGCTCATCACCGCAAAGGTACCGGCGGTGGAGATGAATGCCGAAGCGATGGACTCGCCGGTGTAGACCAGGAAGATTCCCGAGATGGTGACACCGTTCAGGGCCGAGTAGAGCAGGAAGAGCGGTGCGGCAACCGCCGCCCCCATCCGGAGGGCAAAGCCGCTGATGGCGAATACCAGTCCCAGTTCGGCAATGATCAGGCCGTAGAAAACCGCCCGGTTGCCGAAGAGCGCCTTGAACAGCTCGGGGGATTCCACCACGGTCATGGAGACCATGGCGGTCAGTGCCAGGCCGACCGCCATCCAGCCGTAGACAGCCGCCATGGAACTGCTCCGCTCGACGGCAATGGTGCGTGAAAAAGTTGGCGTACCCATGATTCCTCCTGTTTAATCCTTCGGCTGAGATGTTGTCAGAGCCCGGACTCCGCCTGCACGTCACGGCAGAGCGCAACCGCCTCTTCGCTGCGGGAGCCGAGCCCCTTGCGCAGCCAGCGCTGCGCCTTCTGCCGGCTGGCCGGGACACCGCTCCCCTTGGCATAGAGCCGTGCCAGCGAGCAGAACGCCAGCGGCTCCCCCTGACCGGCGGCAAGGGTCAATAACCTGAAAGCCTCGGACGCATCCGGCTCCACTCCCCGTCCCAGGCGGTAGAGCTCCCCCAGGCGGTAGCGAGCCCCGGCGTGCCCCCTGTCCGCGGCCCGGCGGTAATAGTCCACGGCACTCTCGGCCTGGGCGATACCGCAGCTCCCCTCGTCATCAATAGTTCCAAGCAGGTAGAGAGCCTCGACCTCCCCGGTCTCCGCCGCCTTTTTCAGCCAGCGCCGCGCCTCGTAACAGTCCCGCTCGACACCTTCGCCGTGGTAATAGGCACGGCCCGTTGCCAGCATGTCGGCTGCGACCCCACGCTCGGCCCCAACGAGAAGCTCGGGGAAGGAGTTCCCCGCCGCAGCCGTGAGCGGGAGAAGAAAAATACAGAGTAAAACATGAACCATGCGCATCGGTAAAACCTCGAAGTGACAATGTCCGGCGGCCGCTCCGGAAGGCACGGCCACAACTGCAGCATTAAGCCGGAAAACCTGCCCTAAAGGCAAGAAAATTTTGAATACGCAGCTTACTCTGCCCGCATGTCAGCGGAACAGGACTGTCGACTCCCCGTCGCTGTAAACCTGGATGGAGACCTTCTCCTTCTGCACCAGCATGTCGCTGAATTTCAGGTTTTTTATGCTCCCCTTCAGCAGCACATGATCCACCAGCTGGACCTGGGAAATCGCCTTGCCTGCCATATCCCGCGTCTGCGCCACCCGCTGCGTCAGGTCGACGGTGAGCTTCTCCTGGATTCTGCTCTTGATCGTGCCGTGGAGGAACCAGTCTGCCGACTGCAGGAGGAGGCTCTGGGTCTGCATGTCGAAGTCCACCTCATCCATGGAAAAGATATTGGTCCCCGTATCGAACCGTGGCTTCCCCGTCAGGTAAAAGACCCCCTCCAGGGAGCCGGCGGTCTCGATCCTGACGACCAGCCTGTCGCCGTTGCCGTACAGATCGAGTCCCTTGATGACAACGGTTTTCCCGTCGGATTCGAACTCCTTGTTGAGCAGGAGGGGGGCCGCGATCTTGAGTATGTCGGTGTAGTGGAGATCGGTATTCAGGGCGATGCGGAAACTCCTGTCGAACTTGTCGACCTGTTTCAGGTTCGGCAGGGGGACCGGGGGCAAGGCCGCGGGCTGCGGGCCCACCACCAGCTCGGCAAATGTGTTGATGCCGACGGCCAGTTTGATCCTGTTATTGCCGGCATAAAGCGGGGAAAGCATGACTTCCCGGGGATTGAGTTTCAGCCAGGCGCCGTAGTTCCTATCCACCAGAACGGGTTTCTGGGCCGCGTTCCAGGCTTTGGCAATCTGCCCTTTCAATGGAAACACCTCGTTTATTTTGTTGCTGATCAGACCGGAAACAACCTGCTGTACCGGCTGGGTAACCCCCTCGACGATGCTGCGCGGTTTTATGGAAATCGGGCCGACGCCGATCTGCTCGGCAAGGAGATCGCTCAATCCGACGTAATAGATATCGGTAGCCAGCTGCCAGTCGGGGGTGATTCTGGCGCTTGCCTTGAATTTCAGTTTCAGCGGGATGGCCTGGGTCTCGAACAGACTGTACCCCAGGGTCATGGAGACCGGCAGGGTAAAGTAGATGAAATTATCGGCGGCGCTGACCGTCACCGGACCGTTGCGCACGACATTGGCGCTCAGCCCCCTCGTCCCGGTCGCCCCCTTGTAGAGCTCCTTGCGCAGCGACTGGTTCAGGGACCTGGCGATATCGTCGGACGATGCCTCGATCAGCAGGTTAAGGGTGGACAGCTCCTTTTTCAGCCCCGTGTTGAAGGCCACATCCCTGGGACGGTCCGCGGTCAGTTTCGGTGCCACGGCAGCTGCAGGCGCAGCCGCCACGGTCTGGTTCACCCCCGAACAGCCGGAGAGGGTCAAGGCGAAAATTGTTGTCGCAAACAGCGAAATGATACTCATTCTCTGCATGGCTATTGTCCTTTTCATGGTTGTGCGTTTGCCTGATACCCGCCTGCTGCATCTGCGCGAACACGGAACTTTTCTAGAACCGCCTTCGAATAAATGGTGATTTTCATGGGCCGCCCGAATTGTATGCATTTTAAATGTATACGTCAAAGAAGGAAATCTGAGGCTTTGTGGTCGGCGACAGTACTTCGCTCTTCTGCATGAGTTGTCATGATGGTACGACCAATATGAACGAAGTGCACAGCGCAGGTATAATCGCTGGTGCAACTACCGGCACGGGTGTGCATGACCAAGCAGGTCCAGTCTCTGCATACAGGGATCCTCGTACTGGCGAACTCACAAGTGGGATTATTGGCGGGGTTAAGAATGCCGCACTCGGTGGAAAAAATCTCACCAAGACTCACCCGATCAACTTTGAGGTTACCATGAATGCCTTCCAGTCGGACCTGCATGTCGGCAACGGGGGATCAATGGGCAATGCTGGTCACACGTTCCCGCTCTTCAAGGTCAGCGACCCTAACCGTGTTTCAGCTCCAAGCAACCGTTTCCTCGAGTGTGGAAGCTGCCATGCGGTCCACGACCAAACCATCACCCCATTCTTCCGCTACGGCATGGAAGGATCCGAACTCTGCCTCGGCTGCCACAACAAGTAATGTCACAGGTACAGCTTTTCACGACGGGAGGGAGCCCCCCTCCCGTCTCTTTTCCATGAAGCAACGCCCATGCATACAGGCGCGGGCTCCGCTTCCGGAACTAGTTACCGAACACCTTCCGCAGCAGATCGGTCCCGCGGGCTGCAGGGTCGGTCCGTATCTTTTTCTCTTCTTCGCCGAGCATGGTGAACAGTCCCTCAACCGCCTTTTCCGTCACATAATGTTCCAGATCGAAGGTCGCCAGGCTTCCGGCAACGGGAATGGCGTTGAATCGCGCCGTCATCTGCGTGTAGCTCCTTACCGCGCCCACATCCTGCAGACTCGACGCAACAACCGGCTTGAACGATTTGTAAATGTCTCCGCTCGTCTTCCGGCGAAAATATTCGGTGGCAGAGGTATCGTCCCCCTGCAGGATGGTGCGGGCATCGTCAAACGTCATGGCCTTCAGTGCCGACATGAAATGTTCCGTCGCCTTCGGAGCGGCCTTCTCCGCGGCACGGTTCATGCCGAGGACGACGTCGTCAACCTCCCGCCTGAAGCCGAACTGGCCGAGCAGGTCGGCTGCGCTGCGGACTTTCTCCGGCATGAGGATCTTGATCGCCTGGTTGCCGAAGTAGCCATCCGGTTTTGCCACGGTGGTGACCGCCCTTCTGGTGCCGGTCGAAAGCGCCTCCTTCAGCCCCCTGGCAATGGTTGCGTCGTCAAGGCCGGTAGCGGGGGTGCCGGATATGCCCAGCTCCCGTATTACATCATCCAGAAAGCCGGCGTGGGATGATGCGGGAACGATCAACAGCAGACCCAGCAGAAGTGCGGAAAGATTGAGATGACGATTCATGACTCCTCCGGTGCAGAGTGGCGTGAACAGGAAACAGTTCAGAGTATACC
>Ga0073934_10003255_pt1 | contig 30590 bp, 26 predicted proteins | sample LarsenN4metaG_FD_76834 | JGI IMG/M metagenome (GOLD analysis project Ga0073934, IMG submission 76834) | Hot spring sediment bacterial and archeal communities from British Columbia, Canada, to study Microbial Dark Matter (Phase II) - Larsen... ...
GCAACAAGCGGTTCACCCTCATTATTCGCGACAAAAAGCTAGCGCCGGCAGCAGTTGTGGCGACCGTCCAGCAGCGGCTGCAGAAGGCAGGTACTGATTTTTACGGCGCCTACCAACTATTCAAGGAGGGCGAGACCCTCCGGCTCGGCCTTCATCTCCTGGGCGTTACGTCGCTTGAAGAACCTCCGCCGCGGCCCTCTCGCTTCCTGCGGAAGCTGGCTCTGTCCGCAGTCCAATCGGCCCTGTTCAATCTTTGCCTGGCCCGCCGGATGAACGACGGTCTGCTGCACACCGTGCTCGAAGGGGACGTGATGGCCAAATGGCCTTTTGGCGGCATGTTCGTCGTCCAGGACGTCGCGGCGGAGCAGGCCCGCTTCGATCGCTGGGAGATCGTGCACACCGGTCCGATGTTCGGCAAGAAGATGAAGTCGCCGGCAGGCGTCGCGGCAGAGCGGGAAGCGGCCGTGCTGAGGGAATCTGGGATTCAACCGAACGCTTTCGTCGGCTTCGGCAAACTTCTCGAAGGCACTCGACGGCAAAACCTCATCCGGATCGATGACCTTGCTGCGGAAGTCCAGGGACCCGACGTCACGCTGCGCTTTAGTTTGCCGGCTGGTAGCTATGCCACCATTCTGCTGCGGGAACTCATGAAAACCGCGCAGGCGGAGGGTTCCTTGCAAGAGATCGGCGAAGAGCCGCAGCCGCACTGATTGCAGGCTGAGGCAGGTCGGGTTACAGTCGATGGAGGCAGCACCGATACAGTCCTGGAGGCGGCCATCATGCACCGATCGGCACTCCCCCTGATCACGCTTTGCACCTGGCTGATGGCTGGAACCGCTTTCTCGCTCGCCGAGGAACTGCCACCTTACCGGCGCGTACTCATGGGCGACGCTGCTGCGACTGCCGCCGAGTGGGAGAAGCAACTCGCTGGTCAGATCGGCATGGGACAGCTCAGGGAAGCTCAGCAAACCGCCGAGAAGTTGCTCCAGCTTCGCACCCAGGCCCAGGGGGCGGACCACTGGCAAGTCGTTGATGCACGCTGGCAGGTTAAACGCCTGGCTCGCCTGGAAGAAGGAGGGGCACAACAACTCTCCCAGGATCGCGAGCTGCAACGGCTCGACCGAGAAGCCAAGCAGGCCATGCAGACGGGCAACCTTGGCCAGGTTGAGAAACTGCTCAATGAGGCTCTGGACCTTCAAATCAAGCTCCATGGCGCCGATGACCCTGGCGCAGGCTCGTTGCACATCAGCCTGGCGACCTGCAATCGGCAGATGGGGCGGCTTGGGCCAGCCCAGGCCCACGCACTGAAAGCCGTCGAAACCAATCGCAAACTGCTGGGGGAGGAGCATCCTCACACGGCGTCGGCATACCTCGGACTGGGCGTCGTGTACTACGGCCAGGGTAAGATCGCCCAGGCCGAGCCGTTGCTTCGCCAGGCGCTGGCCATCTACCTGGCCACACTGGGGGAGAAGAACCTCAACACCGCCACGGCCTACAACACGCTGGGCGCGGTCTGCCTCCAGAGAGGCCGAGCAGCCGATGCGGAGCCGCTCTTGCAAAAAGCCCTGGTCATTCGCCGCGAGTTGGCCGGTGAGAACCATCCGGTCACCATCAACAGCCTGAACAACCTTGGAGTCTGCTACCTGCACCTGAAGCGTTATCGAGAAGCGGAGGCGATTCTCGTCCAGGCGATGGACCAACGCAAAGCGGCGCTCGGCGAGGACCATCCCCAGCTCTTCCAGCTTTACGGCAATCTCGGGAACCTTTACCGACTGGAGGGGAAGTATCCGGAAGCGGTCCGCATGCTGACCAAGGCCCGCGATCTGGCCATCAAGGCGCATGGCGGCGAGCACCCCGAAGTCGCCATCGCCTGCGGCAACCTGGCCACTGCGCTGTACTACGAGGGCCGGTTGGCCGATGCCGAGCCGGAAGCCATCCGCCAGCTCGAACTGGTCGAAAGGCTGTACGGCAAACTGCATCGCCAGTACATGCTCGCTCAGGGACTCGTGGCACAGATTCGCCTTGCCCTGGGAGAAGTCGCCCAGGCAGAACGCGGATTTCAACAGGCCGCGCAAGCCTTTGATGCCGTCCGCTTGCGCCAGGACTCTGGGGGCATTGAACGAGCTGAAGCCGTGGCCGGCTGGGAGATGCCCTACATCAGCCTCGCGGTGTGCCAGGCCCGCCAGGGCAAGGTACTGGAAGCATGGTCCAACCTCGAACATGGCCTCGGCCGCGGGCTGCTGGACGACCTCTCGGCCCGCTCGCTCCGCAAACTCGATCCGCAAGACCAGCACCGCGAGACGGCGCTGGTCGGCCAGCTCCAGCAATTTGACCGTCAACTGTCCGGCATCCTGGCCAGTCCAATCACGCCTGAGGCAAGGCGAGCGACGGTTGAACGCGTTTCGAAACAGCGGGCGGACGTCGAGAAGCAGTTGGCCGAACACGCTGCGGACCTCGCCCAGCACGAAGTCTATCCACTGGAACGCATCCAGGCGGCGCTCGCTCCCGATTCCGCCCTGGTCGCCTGGATAGACTCCATGCTCACCCCTGGAGCCGCCGACCCGCGCGGCGATCACTGGGCCTGCGTCGTCCGGCACAAAGGGCCGCCGACCTGGATCAGACTTAAGGGGACAGGATCCAACGGCGCCTGGACGGCGGAGGACCAGGAGTTGATCGCCGGAACCTGGACCGAACTGCGCCGGCCGACCACCCTCGCGGCCTGGCAGCTCCTGGCCAGGGCCTTCTACCGCCAGCGGATTGAACCACTGAAGCCAACCCTGATTGCTCACGGCGGCCTCCCTGCCGTCAAGCACCTGATTGTCCTGCCCTCCACGGCTGTTCAGCCCATTCCCGTGGAATCGATTCTGGAGGCGGCTGATTCCGAGGGCCTCTCCTTGACTGTCAGCCACGTTCCTTCCGGCACGATCTTCGCCAGGCTTCAGGAACAGGAGGGACCTGGGCGTGGCTCTGCTCCTCGGCGTTTGCTGGCGCTCGGAGATCCTACTTTCACAGGCTTGCCCGCCGAGACGAGAGCCGGCAACGTGGCCCACTTCTCTCCCTTGCCTGGAACACGCATGGAAGTCGAAGCGATTGCGTCCCAGTTTCCCGAGTCCACCAAGCTCCTTGGCTCCGAGGCCAGCAAGGAACGGCTTGAGGGGATGCAGGAACAGCTCAAGGCGTTCGACGTGTTGCATCTCGCAACGCACGGCGTAGTCGACCAGAACTCCGCCATGCGCTCCGCTCTCATCCTGGCCCAGGATCACCTCCCTGACCCGGTGGCGACTGCGCTGGCCGGCAAGGAGCCCGACGACGGGAAGCTCACCGCGCTGAACATCAATCGTGAATGGCGTCTCAATGCCCAGTTGGTTACGCTCAGCGCGTGCCAGACGGGCGTGGGCAAGCTGTCCGTCGGCGAAGGCTACCTTGGTTTCACCCACGCCTTGATCGGCAGCGGCGCGAAGAGCCTGCTCGTCAGCAACTGGCAGGTAAGCGATGCGGCCACGACGCTGCTCATGATGCGTTTCTACGAGAACTGGCTCGGCCGCCGGCCTGGCGTCAGCCCCATGACGAAGGCCGAGGCGCTGCTGGAAGCCAAGCAGTGGCTGGCCAGGCTCAGCCGCGCGGAAGCCGAGGCGCGCCTGGGCCAACTTCCCGAGAACGCCCGCGGCCTGAAGCTGGAGCCGAGCCCGAACGCTGGACCTGTAAAGATGGATGATCGCCCCTTCGCTCATCCGTACTACTGGGCTTCGTTTGTCCTGGTCGGCGACCCCCGTTGACGTCTCTTCGTTCTGAGGTTCTCGATGTCCCCAGCCGTCCGCCAACGCGCCGCTGAGCTCCGCAAGCTGATCGAGCATCACAATCGGCTGTACTACATCGAGAATGCGCCGGAGATTTCCGACCTCGAGTTCGATCGGCTCCTTCAGGAGCTCAAGGACCTGGAGGCAAAGTATCCCGAGCTGATCACCCCCGACAGTCCTACCCAGCGCGTCGGCGGCGAACCTCTGGCCGGCTTTCCTTCCGTTCGCCATGCCGTCCCGATGCTGAGCATCGAAAACACCTACAGCGAGAACGAACTCCGCGAGTTCGACCAGCGGGTCCGCAAGCTGCTTCAAGGCGAGTCGCCGAGCTACGTCGTGGAGCAGAAGATCGACGGCGTCTCGGTGGCCCTCACATACGAAAATGGCGTGCTGGTCCTGGGGGCGACGCGCGGCGACGGCATCACCGGCGACGACATCACCGCCAACATCCGCACGGTGCGAGACGTGCCCCTGCGGCTCGACGGCAGCAGGCACAAGCCGCCTCCGCTCCTGGAAGTCCGCGGCGAGGTCTACATGCCCAACTCCGAACTGTCGAGGCTCAACAAGCTCCTTGCCGAGCGCGGCGAGAAGCTCCTGATGAACCCGCGCAACGCCACCGCTGGTTCGCTCAAGCTCCTGGACTCCAAGCTTTGTGCCGAGCGCCGGCTGCGGTTCTTCGCTCACACCGAAGGCCAGCTCAATGGCCTCGCCCTGGAGCGGCACACGGAGTTTCTCGCCCTGATTCGCCAGCTCGGCGTGCCGACCGTGCCGCACAGCGACCCCTTGAGTTCGATTGACGAGGTCCTGAACTGGTGCAATCAGCAGCTCGAGGACCGCCACGCTCTTGACTACGAGACGGACGGTCTGGTGGTGAAGGTCAATGACTTCGCACAACGGGAGATCCTGGGATCCACCGCCAAGGCGCCGCGCTGGGTCATTGCCTACAAGGTTGAGCTCTGGCAAGCCGAGACGAAGCTGAACGACATCGTCGTGCAGGTCGGCAAGACCGGCGTCCTCACGCCCATCGGCGAACTGGAGACGGTCCTCATCGCCGGAACCAAGGTTTCCCGCGTCAGCTTGCACAATGCCGACGAGATTGCCCGCAAGGACATCCGCATCGGCGACACGGTTGTCGTCGAGAAAGCCGGCAAGATCATCCCGCACGTGGTTCGCGTCGAGCTGGAGAAACGGACCGGCAAGGAACGCCGCTTCCACTTTCCCACGCACTGCCCTGCCTGCGGCAGCGCGGCAGTGAAGGACGAAGGCGGCGTCTACATCCGCTGCATTAGTCCATCTTGCCCCGCTCAGCTCAAGGAACGGCTGCGATTCTTCGCCTCCCGCTCGGCGATGGACATCGAAGGGCTGGGGCCGGCGCTCATCGATCAACTCGTCGATAGCGGCCTGGTGCGGAGCATTCCCGACCTGTACCACCTGCGCTCGGAGCAGCTCATCGACCTGGAACGAATGGGCAAGAAGTCGGCCGAGAACCTCCTCAAGAGCATCGCGGAAAGCAAGCAGCGCGGCCTGGCCCGCGTCCTGACAGGCCTGGCGATTCGGCACGTCGGGGCGCGCACGGCCCAGCTTCTCGCCGAGGAGTTCGGCTCGCTGGACGCCCTGCGTCAAGCGGATCTGGCTCGGCTGGCCCAGGTCGAAGGAGTGGGCGAGGTCGTTGCTGCGAGCATTCGCGACTTCTTCGAGAGCAAGCAAGGGCAGAAACTGTGCGATGAGCTTGCTGCCGCGGGGCTGAAGCTCACGGAGGACCGCGTCGCCAAGGCGTCCGCGGGGGATGGCCCGTTCGCTGGCAAGACCGTCGTGGTCACGGGGACTCTCGAACGCTTCGACCGCAAGCAAGCGGAGGAACTGGTCCATCGGCTCGGCGGCAAGGCGGCCAGCAGCGTGTCGAAGAAGACCGATTTCGTCGTCGCCGGCGACAAGGCGGGGAGCAAGCTCGATCGGGCGCGCGAACTCGGCGTGCCGGTCCTCACGGAAGAGGAGTTCGTCAAGATGGCAGGGCTGTGACAGCAGCTTCAGCATGGGCGATTCCTAGCGCTTCTGCCTCGGAACCACGTTCAGCGTGTACGCTCCGGTTGCGTGAAGCAAAGGCTCTCCTTGTTCCGATCGCACCCCGCCGGCTGTGATCATGTAGATTCGTTCGGCGATCATCGGCAGTGTTAGCTCGACGCTCTTGCGGTCTGCAGCCACCTCCGCCCGCGCCACGGCCGCCTTGGTACGTTCCAGCTCGGGTGAGCCGTAAGCGCCCGTGTACTCGTAGCGATAGTGTTCGACCTGGTACGACGCGATGCGTTCTGCCGTGGCGAGATCGACCGGCTTCGTGAAGCGGATGCGGAAGCCGGTCGGCAAGGCCTGGATCGAGTGCATTTCAAAGGGCGTCTCGCCGGTGTAGTCGATCCTGAAGACCGCGCCGCGGTCCGGCTGGGCCATCCACCCAGGCTCAGTAATCCCGCCGACGTACAGCGAGCCGCGCGGGTCGAATGCCAGTGCAACCGGTCCGAGCAGTCCCTTGCCCCAGAAAGGGAAGCAGGCCCCTTGCGTTTCTCCTTCCACTTCTTCGACGGCAGCGCGAATGATCGCCCCGCCGAACATCAACTCTGCCATGAAGATCTGGTCGGCGAAGGGGCCGAACTTGCCTCCGGTCGTGTCGCAGGCGATGCCGTTGATCGATCGCGCCCAGCCGTAAGGAACCCACACTGCCGTCTGCCCGCGCGGCCTTGTAGCGTGTTCCTTCTGAGCCGGGTTCGGGAAACCGTAGAAGCGGCCTGGCTGGAGGTGACAAAGCTTGTTGGCGGCGACCCACTCGCCTTGGTTGTCGCTGAAGAAGATTCGCCCCTGGGTGTCGCTGCACCAGCCGAGCGGGTTGCGCATGCCGTAGGCGATTGCTTCTGGAGGCTGACCTGTCGTCAGGCGCATCGCGCCGCCGGAGCCGGGCAGTGTCGCATTGGCGTAGGGAGCATAGCTGAGGACGAAGGCTCCCGAGGGCTCCCGCGCCAGGCCATAGGCGTAGTCGTAGGTATCGGCGATGCCGTGCGGCAGCGCAGCCCAGCGGTCGAAGCGCACTGCGTCCTCGCCTGTCGGGGCGTGGGGAATCCGCGTCAGATTGCGGCGATGGAGCACGTAGAGTGCCTCGGCATCCGCGAGCATCGACAGGGCGTCCTGGAACAGGCCGTGAGCATAGTTCCGCCAGCGGGCTTCCTTGCCGGTGCGGTCGGGATCGTCCAGCGTGAACAATTCGCCGGTCTTGAGCGAGGCGACGAAGAGCTGGCCGCTCGTGGGATGCACGGCCAGGGCGGCGGGCATGATGCGGTCCTCGCCGGCGAGGTTCTTCGGCCGCGGGAAGGCGACGACACGATAGCCACGGCGCTCCAGCGAGCCTTCCGTCAAGCCGCTATCCACGAGCACCTTGCCCTCCCAGGACGGAGGCGCCTGGACTGGAGGCAATGGCAACTCCACGCGAACGCCTGCCTTCCCATGTGCATCTGGTACCAGCGCCAAAGATTGCACGCTGTCCGCAAAGTCAGCCTTCACCTGCCCCTGAAGCGGGTGAGTCGCGGTGTCGGCGGTCGGTAGCGTCCAGCGGACCGTAAGTCGGCTGCCGCGCGGCAAGCCATCGCATTCCAGCTCGCGGATGAGCTGGGGAGACCTGCCGGCGCGAGCAATTCGCAGGGTTTCCTTGATCGAAAGGGCTGCTCCCTCGGTGAGAACTCGCCGACGCAGGGCCACGCCGTCGGGCAAGCGGTCGTAACCTTCGAAGACCGTTTCTCGAATCGGCAAAGGTCTGCCTTCGCTGACGACTTCCAGATTCCTCTCCGCTGCGAAGCCCTGGCCCCAAGGCTGGCCGCGGACCTGGAACTTGCGAATGCGGCCCTGCACGCTCCGCAGAATCTGGCTGCCGGTGTACAGGCCGAGCGGCGAGTGAGTGGCGAAGTCCCAGACGAGCAGATCGCCAGCGTCGTTGAGTACCGCCATGCTCTCGACGACCTTGCCGTTGGGGAGATGCAGTGGCGCTTGGGCGACGAGCGCAGGCTCGCCTGGCTGTGGCGCGGCGACGGGAACGGGCGGCAGGGACCTCGGCCCTGGAGCCTTCGGCCCAGCGACGAAATACTCCCACAGGGCTTCCTTCTGTCGTGCTGGATCGCCATCGAGCACGGTTTCTATCGACGCCTTTCGGCCGCGTGGAAAAATGGCTGGCATCGGCGTGAACGGGTGCGACCGGGCTGGGTCTTCAAGGAAACGCTCAAACCAACCGCGGCGGATGCGCCCCGCGGTGCGAGTGAGATCGGGACCAACGGCTCCCGGATCGGACTCGACGAGCAGTTGCCCATTCCAGACGTGGCACGAGACGCAAGCATATCCTTGGAAGCCGACAAGGCTCGGCCCGTGTACGGTGGCGAAAGTCGGATCGGCTGGCATCGGTCGCGGCGACTCGGGAACATCTGACAGGCTGCCGTCGCCCCCGGCTAGAGCACGGATCAGCACTTCGGCCCGTTCCCCGTAGGCGGGCATCTTGTAGGTGTAGCGGCTCGGCCTCAAGCCGGAGACTCCCTCGCGCACCGCATTCAGCAGATGCTCCGCACGGTACTTCTCGTGGGCATTGCTGAGCCGCGGCGTCCGCTGGAAGGGCAGATACTGATGAAACGCCCCTCCCAGCGTGCTGCCCGCTTCTTCAAGGGGTGAAGGGCGGTCGTGGTCGCGTTGATGGCAGCGCACGCAGCCTGCGCGCTGGAGAGCGTGCTGGCCTGCCGCATAGGCTGAAGGATGGATCTCCCTGGCCGATACCTGGAGGAACTCGCGAAGGGCCTGCTTCTGCTCATCATCCAGGTCGAAACGAGGGCCTGCAGTGGCGCCCAGGCAGCCATTGTCGAGCGAACGGATCGGCAGGTCGTCGGGCAGGGTCGCTCCCAACCCCACGTGGCAGCGCTGGCAGCCCTTGGTTCGCAACAGCGTCTGTGCGGCGGCTGACGAGCCGTTGACTCCGAGCTTCCTGGTCAACGCCGCGAGTTCCTCGGCAGTGGGAGCGGGGTCGATCGGGGGCAACGCCGCAGCCGGCGACCATTGCAGCAGATACGCCGCTATGTCCCGAGCAATCTCCGGAGTGAGCGGCAGCGTCGGCATGCGGCCGTCCGGATAGCGGGAGTGCGGATTCAACAAGAACGCCGCCAGATCACTGGCACGGAAGCGATCGCCAAGGTTGAGGAACGGCCGACGGGCCAGGTCGGCTTGGCCTTCGCGCGGCAGGTCGGGAACGAAGTGGCAGGCTGTGCAACCGAGTCCAACGAAGTGGTGCTTCCCCTGGCGAACGTCGCCCCTGGACAGTGAGGCGGGTTCCGGTTCAGTCTTGCCGGTCAGGTAGTCGGCCAGCACCCAGCTCTCGACGAACCCAGCACGATCCCGCCCGAAGAGCCTGGGCATGCGAGCGTCGGAGCGAGCTAGTGCCGGGTCCTGGAACCAGTGCACGAGCCATTCTCGGCGCAGTCTTCCGCTGGTTCCCGTGAGCGCTGGTCCGGGCGGCGGCTCGGTCACGCTGGGGAAGCTTGTGCGATGGCAACGGGCGCAGCCGTGTTCGAGCACCGCCTGCCGCCCGCGCTCCGCAAGGAGTTCGCGGCGTGCCGCTGCAGGCATTTCGGCCGGCACATGGAACAACCGCCAGGCAGGCAGCGGCTCCTCGGCAAAACTGGGCCCTGACCAGCGAACTTGCAGTCGGGCTGGGGCATCGGCCGGCGAGCGATAGCGGAGCTGCAGGCGATACAGCCCAGGTCGGCGTTCGAGCGGCGTGCTGCCCACGATGCGGTCGTTCTCGTGTCTTCCTTTTCCGTCAAGCACCGCAACGCCGTCCACTTGCAGCGTTGCCTCGCCCGACCCGACGCCGACGAAAGCAATCGGTCCAGACTCCTTCAACAGAAGCGCGCCCGACCAAACAACCTCGAAAGGTCCAGCAGGGAGGCGCGAGTGCGGCGTGGAGCGGCCCAATGTGAAGGCGGGCTTGGCGTCGATGCGAGCCAGAGTCGCAGACCGATCCACCAGCGAACGATACTCCGCCACCAACCCGCCGCTCAATTCGGTCGGGTCATCGGGCAAGGGCGACTCCGCCGAGCAGACGCTGGTCCAGCTGATCAGGCCGAAAAGGATGCCAAGGACGTGTGTGCTGTTGCGCATGCTCCGTTCCTAACCTGCTGGGGCGAACGTGTCCACAACACGATGGACTTCGCCGCCGGAATTCGACACTATAGAGGCATTCTCGCCGGACCTGGCCTCCGAGAACGCCTATGGTTTCGCGATTGCTCTGCTCCTCGATCATGTTGCTGCTCGTGTTGCTGCTGCTGATGCCATCTGTTGGGCTGGCAGAGCCGAACTTTGACCGCGAGGTCGCGCCGATCCTGGCCGCTCACTGCCTGGACTGCCACGGCGGGGCGAAGCCGAAGGGCAAGCTGGACCTGAGCCGCAAGGAGGCGACGCTCAAGGGAGGCGTCAGTGGTCCTGCCCTGGTCGCAGGCCAGGTTGAGCAGAGCTTGCTCTGGCAGCGGATCGAGGCGGACGAGATGCCGCCCAGGAAGCCGCTGCCCGCCGCCGAGCGGGAGGTCCTGAGAAAGTGGATCGCCGACGGCGCGCGTTGGGGCAGCGACCCGATCGACCCGTTCCGCTTCACGACAAAGAGCCGCGCCGGCTATGACTGGTGGTCGCTTCAGCCGGTGCAGCGGCCTGCTGTTCCAGAACTCCAGGTAGCATCGGCCGGTCCAATCGATCGCTTCATCCTGGACCGTTTGCTGGCATCGAAGCTGGACCCCGGCCCGCTCGCCGAGCGGCGGACACTGATTCGCCGCGTTTACTTCGACCTGCTGGGCCTGCCGCCGACGCCGGAGGAAGTTCGCGAGTTCGTCGCCGATCCCGATCCCGCTGCCTACGCCCGGCTGGTCGATCGCCTTCTGGCTTCTCCGCACTACGGCGAGCGCTGGGCCAGGCACTGGCTGGACATTGTCCGCTTTGGCGAAAGCGACGGCTTCGAACGCAATACCACCCGACCCAACGCCTGGCACTACCGGGACTGGCTGATCCGCACGTTGAACAGCGACATGCCTTACGACCGCTGGTGCCGCCTGCAGCTTGCCGGAGACGTCCTGGAACCAGGCCAGGCCGATGCCATCCGAGCGACGGGCTTTCTCGTGGCTGGCGTGCATAACACCGTCCTCGGCAACGAACAGATGCGGGCCATCGCCAGACAAGACGAACTCGAAGACCTTGCCGGCGTCGTGGGTCAAACCTTCCTCGGCCTGACCATCAATTGCGCCCGTTGCCACGAACACAAGTTCGATCCCGTCTCGCAGCGGGATTATTATCGTCTCGTCGCCTGCCTGAGCGGCGTGCAGCACGGCGAACGGGAGCTGCCCAATCCGTCGGTCCGCTCGGAGCACGAGCGTCTGGTGCGTGCCGCCGCCAACGTGAAGCAGACGCTCCACGAGCTGGAAGCGCCGGCGCGGCAGGCGATTGTGAGTGAACGGCGCGGCAACCTCGCCGTTTTGCCGCCGACTCCCCTGGCCGCCTGGGATTTCCGCAACGGCTTGCAGGACCAGCTCGGCGCGCTGCACCTGCAAGCCCAAGGCGAGGTCAAGTTGACTGCAGAAGGGGCTGTGCTTGGCGGCAAGGGCTTCCTCCGCAGTGCGCCGTTGAGCCTCGATCTCCGTGAGAAGACCCTCGAAGCCTGGGTGCGGCTGGACAACCTCACGCAACGCGGCGGCGGAGTCATGAGCATCCAGACGCCCGACGGCGCGGTTTTCGACGCCATTGTCTTCGGCGAACGCGAACCGGCCCGCTGGATGGCCGGCTCGGAGTTCTTCAAGCGCACTCGCCCCTTCGGCGGAGCGGACGAGCGGGCCGAGCGGAACGAGATTGTGCACCTGGCGATCACGTACGCCTCCGACGGCCTGGTGACGGCATACCGCAACGGGCAGCCGCACGGCAAACCGTATCGCGCCGAAGGGCCGACGAGCTTCCAGGCCGGCAAGGCCAACGTCGTCTTCGGCTGTCGCCATGAGCCTTCGGGCGGCAACAAGATGCTCTCGGGCACGCTCATCCAGGCCAGGCTGCACGGGCGGGCACTGGGGGCGGCGGAGGTGGCGGCCTCGGCGGCGCTGGATGGCCTGGTCATCACCGAGGCCGACGTCGTCGGCCGACTGAACGCCGAAGACCGCAAGCGCCGCCAGGCCCTGCAGGACGAGTTGAAGACGCTGGCGGAGCAGATTCGCCGGCTCGAAGGCCGGCTCGTCACCAAGGTGTACGCCGCCCTGGCCCAGCAGCCCGCGCCGACCCGCGTGCTCAACCGCGGCCAGGTGACGGAGCCTCTGGAGGTGGTTCCTCCCGGCGGCATCCCGTCGCTCCAGGGCCTCGCCGCCGAGTTCGGCCTCCCGCCGGACGCCCCCGAAAGCGAACGCCGCCGCCGACTGGCCGAGTGGATCACCAGCCGCGACAATCCGCTGTTCGCGCGGGTCATGGTGAATCGGCTCTGGCAGCACCACTTCGGCATCGGCCTGGTGGAGACGCCGAGCGACTTCGGCTTCAACGGCGGCCGGCCGAGCCATCCCGAACTCCTCGACTGGCTCGCCGCCGAGTTCCGCGACCAGGGCTTCAGTCTCAAGGCCATGCACCGCCTCATCCTGCTTTCAGACGCCTACCAGCGTTCCTCCAAGCCGCGTGCGGAAGCGCTCAAGCTGGACGCCGACAGCCGTCTGCTCTGGCGACGCAAGCCGCTTCGCCACGATGCCGAGACCCTGCGCGACGCCATGCTCAGCGCGGCCGGCCTGCTCAATCGGACCCTCGGCGGCAAGGGGTTCAGCGACTATCGCGAGACGTTCCTCAACGGCACAACCTACTTCGAGCCGTTCGATCCGGTCGGTCCTGAGTACCAGCGGCGCAGCGTGTACCGTTTCACGCCGCGCGGGGCCAATCAGGGGCTGCTCGACGCCTTCGACTGTCCCGATCCCGCCGCCTCCGCCCCCCGCCGGGCTCAGACCACCACGCCCACGCAGGCCCTGGCCTTGTGGAACAATGCCTTCAGCCTGCGCATGGCGGAGGCCCTGGCAGCGCGGCTCGAACGGGAAGCGGACGGCGCCGACGCCCGCATCGCCCGCGCCTGGCAGATCGTCTATCAGCGCGATCCTCGGCCCGAAGAGTTGGAAGTGGCGCGGGGCCTGGTGCGCGAACACGGCCTGCCGGCCCTCGGCCGCGTGCTCTTCAACAGCAACGAATTCCTGACCATCGAGTGAGCCAAGCCGATGAACACCGCCAGCGAACCGCTGATTGATCGCCGCAGCCTGCTCTCGTACGGACTGCGCGGGCTGGGAGCGACGGCATTCCTTGACCTCTTGCTCCGCGAGGGGATCGTGCGAGCCGCATCCGATCCAGCCCGGCCGGTGCGCGCCAGGCGGGCCGTGCAGATTTCGCTCGTCGGCGGGCTGAGCCATCTCGATTCGTTCGATTACAAGCCCGAGCTGGCGAGGAAGCACGGCCAGTCGCTCAAGACCGACACCCCGCCGGACGTCTTTTTCAACCAGGTCGGCTTGCTCCGCGGCAGCGACTGGAAGTTCCAGCAGCGCGGGCAAAGCGGCTTGTGGGTTTCGGACCTGTTTCCAAACCTGGCCGAGATGGCGGACGAGCTGACGATCATCAACTCGATGGTCGCCGACAGCGCCAACCATACGCCGGCGCTGTTCGTGCAGAACAGCGGCTTCCAGTTCAACGGCTTCCCCGCGCTCGGCTCGTGGCTGTCGTACGGGCTGGGGAGCGCGGTCGAGGATCTGCCGGCGTTCGTCGTCCTGCCCGATGGCCGCGGCGAGCCGAACGGCGCTGCCTCGAACTGGTCGAGCGGCTTCCTCCCCGCCGAGCACCAGGGGACGGTCTTCCGCGGCGGTCCGAACCCCGTGCGCGACTTGTTCCCCGCCGCTACGGTGCGTGCGGAGACGGAGTCGGCTTCGCGAGCGGCCCTGGCCCGGTTGAACCAGCTCCACTTCGTCGAGTCCGGCGGCGAATCGGCCCTGGCAGCGCGAATGCGCAGCTACGAGCTGGCCGCGCGGATGCAGCTCGCCGTTCCCGCCCTTGCCGACCTGAGCAGCGAACCGGACCGCATCCGCACGCTCTACGGTCTCGATCGTCCCGAGACGGCGGACTGCGGACGCCGCTGCCTGCTCGCCCGCCGGTTGCTGGAGCGGGGCGTGCGCTTCGTGCAGATTTACTCGGGCGGTCCGATCGCCGGTTCGCCGCGCACCAGCTGGGACGCTCACGAGAACGTCAAGGAGAACCACACGGCCGAGGCCCTGCGGATCGATCGGCCCGTCGCGGCCTTGCTCCGCGACCTGAAGCAGCGCGGCCTGCTGGACGACACGCTGGTGCTGTTCACCACGGAGTTCGGCCGCACGCCGTTCACCCAGTCCGCCGCCAACACGGTCGGTCCAGGCCGCGACCACAACCGCTACGGCTTCACCTGCTGGCTGGCCGGAGCGGGGTTGAAGCCCGGCGTCGCTTACGGCGGCACCGACGAGATCGGCTGGAAGGCCGTCGAGAAGCCGGTCCCCTGGCATGATTTCCATGCGACCGTCCTCCATCTCTTCGGCATCGATCACGAACGGCTGACGTTCTATCACAACGGCATCCAGCGCCGCCTGACCAACGTGCATGGCGAGGTGCTGCACGACATCCTCGCCTGAGCCGTCCGCTACACCGGCGCGCCGTGCAACTTCGCCAGGCGCTCCAGCGCGGCGAGCAGCTCGGCCGCCGTCTGAGGCCGATCCTCCGGCTTCTTCGCCAGCATTTTCAGGACGAGGCTCTCGAAGGCGTCCGGAATCGCCGGCTGGAACTGCCTGGGCTTCTTCGGCTCGGCCTGGCGAATCTTCATGATCGTGTCGAGCAGCGACAGCCCTTCGAAGGGCGGCCGGCCCGTGAGCAGGGCGTAGATCGTCGCTCCGAGGCTGAAGATGTCGCTGCGGCCGTCGATCTCCGCCGTCCCTTTCGTCCGTTCCGGCGAGATGTACGCCACGTCGCCAAGAATCTCGCCTGGCTTGGTGATCTGGTTGGCCAGCGCGCCCTCCAGCGCCTTGGCCAGCATCAGGTCGCCCAGCAGGGCTTGCTGGTCCATGCTGCGGATGAGGATGTTCGTCGGCGTGATGTTGCGGTGGATGATCTGCTGCTGCTGCGCATAGTTGAGAGCGCGGCAGAGATGCACCGCCACCCGCAAGGCGTACTTCCAGTCCAGCTTGCCGTCGCTGCCGACCCGCTTGATGACCGACGTCAGGTTTTCCCCCTCGACGTACTCCATCGCCACCCAGCAGAAGGCGCCGGTCCGTCCCGCGCCATGGATCATGACCAGGTTGGGATGGCAGAGCGGCAAGAGCGTCTTCATGGTGCGGACGAAGCGCTGCATCTCCTCGTCGTTCTTCGAGAATTCCGGCCAGAGGACCTTGAGGGCGACGGTGCGGTCCTCCTTGGCGTCGTGGGCCTTGAAGACGCAGCCGGAAGTCCCCCTGGCGAGCATCTTCTCGACCTTGAAGTGAGCGAGCGTCTGGCCGGGCAGGTCTTCGAGACGGGTCGGGCCCTTGGGGGCGTCGCCGCTGGCTTCCTTCTCGGGAATTCCGGCGTCGGTCTGCAGGCGTAGCTGCGTCTCGCCGACGCGGATGACGTCTCCCAGCTTGAGCTGATGCTGCGTGACCTTCCGCCCATTGACCAGCGTGCCGCCGCTGCTCCCCTGGTCGGTGAGGATGTACTGGCCGCCCTTTTCTTCAATCTGGAAGTGGAGGCGGGAGACGTGCGGGTCGTTGATGGCGTGTTCGGCATGGGCCTGGCTGCGGCCGAAGAGGATCGGCCCAGTGCCCGAGTTGAGGATGTACTGCCGCCCCACGTCCTGGCCGGCGATGACGACGAGTCGAGCTACCATGGCCTGCTTCTCCTGAAGGGTGCGATTCATGAGACTCTAGGAGCCGGGGTCAGCCCACGCAAGCGCCCCGCAGGCGGACGTGGCATTCCAGGTGGTGTTCGTCCACCAGGGCGTCGATCTGGGTGCGCAACATCTCGAACTGGGCCGAGCTGAGCCTGAGCACGACCTCGACGCCGCCGCTGTCCCCCCGATCCGGCTCTCCTACTGGTTCGAGCTGATCGCGCAACAATTGCAAGTCGGCCTCGCCGAAGCCCGTTTCCCTGAGATTTCCGTCCGGCTGGGCCGCCAACTCCTCCAGGACCGTCCGCAGCCGCGCAACATCCCAATCCGACTGGGCCTCACGGTTGTTGAGGACGATGTTCAAGGCCCGCTCGCGATTGGCCGGCAGATCGACGACCGTGACAGGGACCTCGGTCCAACCCAGCTCGCGCAATATCTTGAGGCGCTGGTGTCCGCCGACCAGGAAGCCGCTCCGACGGTTCCAGATCAACGGCTCAACCAGGCCGAATTGCCGCAAGCTCCGTCGCAGCTTGCGGTAGCGCGGATCATGGGGATCCAGCTCGCGGCGCGGGTTGTACGGCGCGGGGCGCAACATCTCCAACGGCATCATCACGATACGCATGGCTGGCTCCTTTGCGGCGGATGGAAGCGCGGGGCGTCGGACGTGGCCGGGCCGCGCAACAATACGATAGTCGTGGCTGGGTCTAGTCTTGCGTCGGCGTACGCCGAGCAGCCTTGGTCTGGGAACGGCGTTTCTTGCCGGCCAGGCGGCGGAGCTTGCTGCCCTGGCTCGGCCTGGTGCGCTTGCGCGGCCTGGGCGGCTCGACCACGCGCAAGATCAGCTCGCGCAACTTCTGACGGCAGTCCTCGATGTTTGCCGACTGGTCGCGGGACCGCTGCGAGGTGATGAGCAGCTCCCCCTCCCTGGTCAGCCGCGGGCCGAGCCGCGCAACAAGCCGAGCCTTCACGTCCGGCGGGAGGGCCATGCTGGCGAGGACTGGCCAGCGCAACAAAACCTTCGAGCTGACCTTGTTGACGTTCTGGCCGCCCGGGCCGCCAGAGCGGGCGAAACTGAGGGCCAGCTCGTCCTCGGGAATCTGGATGTGGTTGGTGATGCGCAACATTCTGGATTACCATTGTCCCTGCTCCTGGGTTCGGTGTCCATTACCAGGGGGCTTCTAGCGCAACATTTCCGCTGGCGGTCCGTCATCGGGGTGCCAGAGGTTGAGGCCGAACATGGCCCGTATGCACAGCACGGCCAGCTTCTCCCGCGTCCCTGCCCTGGCAGTGGTCGGCGAAGGAGGCAGCGGCGGGTTGCAGTAGCGGTCGTGGATGCTGCTGGGCAAGAACTTGCGGGTATACCGGCGGCGGATCTCGCGGCACTTGTAACAGCCCCAGCACAGGCCGCGCGGCCTGGAGGCGGGCGCCTTCTGACAGTGTCTGCACGGACGAAAAGCTTTGCGAGACTTGGGCTTGCGGATCATGGGCGGACTCCTGGCGAATGGTCAAAGGGCCCCTCACCCCCTGCCCCCTCTCCCACGGCGGGGCGAGGGGGGAGTTTTCCCCTGTGTCGGGAAGAGGCCCTCACCCCCTGCCCCCTCTCCCACGGCGGGGCGAGGGGGGAGTTTTCCCCTGTGTCGGGAAGAGGCCCCTCACCTTGCAGTGTACACTGATGTACAGTTATTTGTCAAGCAAAAGATGCTTTGTGATTTGTTGAACGATCATAAAGCATAGAAATGACTCACAATAGGATGCCAGCGACATGACGAATCCCTACCTGATCGGCGAGCGGATCTACCTCCGTCCGCTGGAAGTCGATGATGCCCTTACGGTTGCGCCCTGGTTCAACCATCCCGACGTGAATCGCTTCATCTTCATCCGTCCGCCGTTGAGCTTTGACATGGAGCGGGACTGGCTTCGCAAGTTCGTCCAGGGCGAGGAGATCGTTCTGGGCATCGTGCTCAAGGACGGGGATCGGCTGATCGGCTCGACGGGGCTGCACAAGATCGACTGGCGCAACCGCCACGCCGCCTTCGGCATCGTCCTGGGCGAGCCGACGGAGTGGAACAAGGGCTACGGCACGGAGGCCACGCGGCTCATGGTCCGTCACGGCTTCGAGACGCTGAACCTCAACCGCATCTGGCTGGAGGTGTACGAAAACAATCCGCGCGGCCAGCGGGTGTACGAGAAGATCGGCTTCCGCGTCGAGGGGAGACTGCGGCAGCATACTTACCGCGACAACCGCTACCTCGACGTCCTCGTCATGGGCATCCTGCGGGAAGACTGGGGGAAGGCGTAAGGGGGCGGCACCAGAGGCAACTATGCGGCGGTGGAATTGGGTTGAGGTCGTTAGAAGCGCGGACCGCGCCATCGCATCGAGGCTAAACTTCGTCTCTACTCTTCCGATCAAGACTCAGCCAGGAACGCGGCGATTGATGGACGTTCTTGAACAACTAGAGTCTGACCAGCCCAGGCCGGAGCTTCTCTGGTTAGGGTCAGGAAGCCCTTCTGGAGTCGAGCTAATGAGATGACTCAGGATTCCCACGAGCTGCCATGGCCAAGGAGCGAGTCCTTACGTAGCGGCGATGTCAGGGAGCGACGGGGCCCTGCGCAGTTGGCATGACGCTAGGTAGAGAGAGGCTCGGAAGCAGAGCTAGTAGAATGGCTATCCTGCCCCGACGTTGGTCTGACCAGCTGTCACTGAACCTGATGCACGCATGTTGCGTTCGGGTGCGCTCGATATCGTTGCCACTGTGATCTGCGCGATTACGTCGTCCTCCTTGAGGACGAAGTCGAATGGCCCAAGGTTGCCAATCTCCAGGGTGACGTGCCACGCTCCCCAAGCGGCATGGATAGTTGGAGCTGTCATGTGGACAACCAGGCCGGTCCTGGCTTTCGTACTTTTGCCATCAACAAAACAGATGTACTGTGCTCCGACTTCGGGAGTGCCGACTTGCTCCTTGGTTTGCCAGAGGACAAATCCGCCCTTCTTCACAATGATCTGCGAGTCGCGCCGAAAGACCAGGTCTGCGGGCTCTTGAGGCTTTTCTGCCGAGCCATCGTACGTTGGCGGGCGCTTCAGGTACTCGCTGGCAAACTCCTTGAACTGGAAAGTTCCAACATGTAGCTCTGGCCTGTCGCCATGACCATGCGATCGGTTACGCTCCTTGAACTTTGCGATATCCCAGATTTTCGCCTGGTCTACATGGTCCAGGTGAAGATCAATGGAAGTAGGACCTATCAACGCGTCGGCCGGTGGTGGAACTACCAATAATGTACCACACTTCAGGGCGTACCGTAGATCACGATCTGAGAGGTACATCTTCGGTTGCCTCCGACATAGGTCTGTCGGTCACAGTATTCTTGGGAACTTCGAGAATCTCTCCATCTGGAACGCTCACGATCAGACGGTCGGCCCCAACCGCGTTGAGAGCGATCGCGGCAACCAATCCCGGAATCGTCTGTCCATCTGCCGGTTTGTCTGCTTCCAGAGGCTCCTTGTTCTCATGCCAGCAATAGCGGCGCGGAGCCAGTCCGCGGTACTCTCCATCAACTTTCGCAATCAGGACCACTCGTTCACCAGAGAATCCGCCAGGTTTGATCTTGCACGTCAAAGCGACTTCACGATAGCGTGACATGGCTGCCACCTCCTCCTCGCGCTGATGATGTACTTAAGTATATCACGCTTCGCCTGTTGGGCAAGACCGTTCCACAGCTCCTCATCACTGGGTTGTGAAGATAGGTCTGTCGCTTTTGCCTGGCAAGCAAATTCGTGATCGGTCTAGCGCTGCAGCGCTGTCCTCCGACCGACTCCTGCGAGAAACCAAACGCTGCCACGCGATTCAAGCAAAGCTTCCCCATGAGGCAAACCAACGTGCCTGGTTCTGAGGATTCGACCCGAACATCTCCTACTCGCGCCCCAGCACCAGCACGGTGTCCACGATGTCGTCGTTGAGCTGGAGAGGGCGGTCGATCTCGTACCAGAAGTCGAAGACGTCCAGGATGCGGAAGCGGTTGACCTGTCGAAGCAGGCTGCGGAGCTGGGGGGCGGTGTAGATGCGGAAGTCGAAGTCTTCCCGCAGGCGGAGCCGGCGAGTCGGCGTGCGGACGGACAGGCACAGCCGCAGGCGCTCGAGCCGACGCCGCCGATCGAATTGCAGCACGCGCAGCGTGGCCGTGACATGGGTATGTCCATGGCGGGCGGTCCAGCGTTCGTGAGATTCCTCGCTGACGTCCGGCGGCAGGAGGTGCAGGCCGAGAATGTAGATGCCACCGGGCTTGAGGCAATCGGCGACGGCGTCGAGATGGCGGCGAGCGTCGGCCTCGGTGGTCAGGTGGCGGAAGGTGTTGAAGGTGCAGAAGGCGGCATCGACGGGCCTCCGGAGCGCGAAGTCGGCGAGGTCGGCCTGGAGGACCTGGGCGTGCAGGCCCCGCCGGCGAAGCTTGCGGCGCAGGTAGCGCAGCGCGGGCAGACTGCGATCGAACCCGCACGCCTGGAAGCCGCGGCGGGCCAGCTCGACGACCAGCCTGCCGCTGCCGCAGCCGGGTTCGAGCAGCCGGCGCACGGGGAACGGCACATACTTCGCGCAGGCCGCCTGGATGAAGTCGGCCTCGAGCCTGGTTTCCGAGCGAAAGGCAAGATCCCAGTACTGCGGATGGGCGTAGACGGACTGAGTGATGGCGTTCTTCCATTCCTGGGAAGCGCGCGGATGCATGGCTAGTTCACGCTGAAATCGGGCGGGAACTTGGGGCGTTCACGCGGCATCGGCAGCTCCTCGGGGCCTTCACGGAGGGCGTCGATGAGCTTACGGGCGCGGGTCTCGATGTCGAGTTCTTCGAGCAGCTCCTGCTTCAACTCGGGGGCCAGGGGCAGGGCGAAGCTAAGGATGTCCACCAGGGAGCCAAGCGGCGGGGCGTCGTCGAGAAGTTCCTGCAACTGCTTGATGGCCTGCCCCTGGGCGGGGACCCAGCGGCGGACGCCGTCGGCCAGGGCGCGGCGGAGGCTGGGGGAATCGGGATGGGCGGTGTCGGGCATTGGCCAGCCCTGGGCGATGCGGTAGAGCTTCGACGTGGGAATCTCCGCCTCGATCCGCAGCCGGCACAGGCCGCGAACGAGGATGTTGAACTTCCCGTCTGGCAAGCGCTGGTCGTTGATGATGCGGACCAGGCAGGCGGTGTCGTGAATCTCCGGTTCGCCGGCGTACTCCTCCTCGGAGTGCGGCTTGAGCAGGACGATGGTGAGCAGGCTGTCGGAGTCGAGGGCGTCTCGAGTCATCTGGCGGTAGCGCTCTTCAAAGATGTGCAGCGGCTTGACCACGTGCGGAAACATGACGAAGTTGGGCAGCGGAAACAGCCGCGTGACGCCGTCGAAGTCGTGCAGTTCCAGGTCGTCGGACATGGCATGATCTCCGCTACTCGGCCGACGATCCCTCGGGGTCGGGCCAGCGCTGGGGCGGCGGATCGAGCACGATCCTGGGCGCCAGCGTCTCGTCCAGCTCGACCTCGCGGCCCTGGAGCAGCTCGCCGAAGCACTGCTGCATCTGGTCCCAGAAAGCGTTCACGTTCAATCCCAGGTACGTCGGTCGATAAGGCTCCATGTAGTCGCGGCTGGTGTGGAAGAGCTTGACCGCGCCGCGCAGGTTGCCATTGTGGAAGTGGCACAGGCCCACCGCCGCCTGGATCAACCCCTGGTAGTAGCGCCGCTGCGGGGGGCCGCTCTCGTGCCAAAGATCCTCCCAGGCCTCGTGCGCCTCGAACCAGTCGCCGCGGTTGAAGAGCACGATGCCGGCCAGGTACAGAGGATGATACCCGCTCTCCGCCATGGAGTGTATTGTACAGCGTAAGGGGCGTGGAAGCGGGTAGAATGTAGGAGCTGCCCCGCCCCGAACCCTGGGAGGCCGCCATGACCGCCGAGGAAACCCTGAACACCGTCCGCCCGCGCATGCCGTACTGGTGGCGCGTCCACTTGCGCGATGGGCGCACCTTCGACATTCGCTACCCCGGGCTGCTCCTGGTAGCTCACCCGTTATTGCTTATCAGTGAGCCCGATCCGGATGAAGTGGAGGATGATTGGCCCGCCGCTGAACGAGGGCACTTTGTTGCTCCCGACCTGGTGGACCAGCTCGAGCCTCTTGGCCCGACTGCACCGGCTCGAAGCGGGGGTTGAAACCCATGGGAAAGTCGGATGGGGAAGCGTACTTGAAATCCCAGCCATTTCAGCCATTCAGCATGCTGATCTCCAATGGCAGAAGGCTCGGAATTCAGCATCCGGAGATGGTGGTATTGACGCGCTCGGCAATCACCGTCGCTCTTCCGGATCCAGGCGGCAAGGATGTGTTTCGTACCATTACGATCTCGCTGATTCACGTTGTCGAGATTGAACTGCTCGTGAGAGGATAGCCAGGGAGCCACGCATGACCCGCAGCCTTGTCCTCCTCGTCCTGCTTGTGTCCGGAGTCCCCGCTCTCGGCGACGACAATCCCAGGGGCATGAAGCCAAAACCGGTGGGCGGCAAGTCGGAGCTGCTGCGTTTCATTCCCAAGAGCTTCGCGACCCTGCACAAGATCGACGTCGCCAACCACCGCGCGACCATCCTCGTCGAAGGGGAAAAGGAGCCGACGACCTGGTCGATCAATCCCGACGCCGAGTTGAAGATTCACGGCTGGTGGGGCCGGCTCGAACAGTTCAGGCCAGGCGACCGCGTGTGGGTCTGGTTCGACCTGGATCGGCAGCACCAGCGCCGCGGCATCCTGATGCTGGCGGATGAAATCTCGCAGCAAGACATCAGCGGCAACCCGCCCACGCTGACGGCGGCGGATCAGGAGAAGCAGACGATCACGGTCAAGTCTTCGGAAGGACAGACCTGGACGCTCGCCGTGACGCCGCAGCTTGAAGTCGTCAAGGAGAACGGCAAGGTCCGCTTCCTTCCGAGAGACGGCGACGGGACGGAGAAGCCCGCGGCGATCAAGGTGGGAAGCGTGGTGTACGGGCAGTCGGCCGGCGGCAAGGCCAGGCTGGTCGTCGACGCCGACGGGCTGGAACGACTGCGGAAACAGCAGCGGCTCTGGCTACGCGAGCGCTGGGAGAAGGACGGCCTGCCTGGCACCGTGACGTTTCTGCACCCGCTCAGCGGCGAGCTGGAGATCATGTTCGATCACGAGGCCATGCGCTGGGCCCGCTTTCTGAAAGAGGCCGATCGCGTGACGATCCGCGAGGGCGGCCGGATCGCCGGCGAGGTTCACAGCGCCAGGCCCTGGCGGGAGCGAACGCTGGTTCGGCTGGTTCTTGATGGCTTCGACCAGGCGGAGTTCAAGCTGGGGCAGCGCGTCCACGTCCTCATGCCGGCCGTGCCGCTGGACCTCGACCTGGCCGAGCTGCCGCCGGACATCGATCGGCCTCGCTCCAAGTCGGAGCGCATCGACTGGTTCCTGGCCAGCACGTACTGCACCTGCCAGGTGCCGAACAATACCTGCACCGGGATGTTCTACACGCTTTCGAGCTGCAACGTGAACGCCTGCGGCATGCCGAACTACATCCGCGACGCCGTGGCAGAGTACATCGACCAGGGGAAGACCGACCGCCAGATCTGGGAGGAGTTGAAGAAGGCCCAGGGGCCGTTGATGGTCAAGCCGCACCTGCTGCCGTGAGCAACAGGACAGTCAGATCGACCTCGTCACGTACTGGGCTGCCCAGGCCTCGTCCTATCGGGCAAGCGGCGGCTCGGGCTGGCCGCGGTTAACGTAGCGCTCATAGCCGGCCGCATCGCAGGCGCGATCGAGAACCAGCTTGAGGTTGAGCCCCACGTCAGGGTCAGGCTCTTCCAGGGGTAGCGGGATCGTGGGAAGTGGGTCGCGCAGCCCGATCGGACAGAAGCCCCTTGCGGACGGTCCTCCGAACGGCTCCGGAAGGAGCCGTGCCAATCCCCAGGTCACCCCTGCCGAGCAGTTGCCTTTCTTCGGCCGAGCGCTCGTGGAGCAGCAGACGAACCTGCAGTGTGACGAGTACTTCGAGCCTACCGGATCAGTCAAGAACTCCTGAGCGCGAGCAATAAAGTTGGTGGGGAAGTCTGCCTGGACGTCGGCCTGCTTCAGGCAGGGGTTCATGCCAGGAAACGGTGAGGGCATTGGCGGGTCCTGGAGTGATCTCCGCGTAGTGGACGCTATTGTTCTAACACGGGACTCTTTGGAAAACCTGTTTGCCTCAAAGTGGCTGGGCGGATTAGCATGGTCCTGGCGACACATCCGAACCGGACGAGCGCGTCCGCCCCCTTCGTTCCCGGCGGCGCTGCCGGTTCAAGGTTTGCAGGGAGTTCAGCCATGCGTCACGTCATGATCCTCGGCCTGTTGTTCCTGGCTGGGCCGGTGCTCGGTCAGGAGTCTCGGCAAGTCGCGCTGGAAAAAGACAAGCCTGCGATTCCTGCCATTCAGGAGCCGGCCGTCAAGCCGATGCGGACGTCGGCGGCGCGCGAGCTGCGCCAGCTGGTCGCTCAGCCGACCGACGCCCTCCGCGGAGGCATCGACCCTGGGACGCCGCTGCGGGACGCCCTGGACACCATTGCCCGCCTGATCAGCAAGGGGCCCAACGCCGTGCCGATTCACATCGACTACGTCTTTTTCAAGGGTTATTTCAACGATGAGCCCGACATTGTGGATCAGAAAAAGGTCGGGCTCCCCTCCTTGCCCAAGGGCCAGTCGGTAACGCTGGACGCCTCGCTGCGTCAACTGCTCAGGCCGATCGCGGCGACCTACTTGATTCAGGGAAATCGGATCGTCATCGTGCCCGATAAGTTGCAGTTCCACGATCGGAGTTGTGCCGATGCCTTGCGGGTCAGCCTCCAGGCCGACAAGCTGCCACTGAACGATGCTCTGGAACAGCTCAGTGAGAACAGCGGAATCAGCATCGTCGTCGATCCGGCGGTAGGGGAAAAAGCCACGATGCCCCTTAACGCTGTCCTGGTCAACGTGCCCGTCACCACCGCAGTGCGCGTTCTGGCGAACATGGCGGACCTGAAGCCGGTGGTCATGGACAACGTGCTTTACGTCACTACGAAAGACAAAGCGAAGGAATTGATCGAAGGGGGCGAGGCTGAGCAGCTGCCCATAATTTCACGTATCTCGGGACCTGCCTGATGGGTTGTAGTCCCTCCCAGGCCAGGTGAGAAAAGGAACCGGTGCATGCGGTTGCTCGTGCAGATTGGGCTGGTCTCCCTCGGTTCGATGCTGGGGGGACTGGCCCGCTGGGGCGCCGGTTCGCTGGCGGGGCAATGGCTGGGCAAATCGTTCCCGTTCGGCACCATGTTCATCAACGTGGCCGGCAGCTTTTTCCTCGGCTGCCTGGCCGCGTACCTGGCCCAGCGCCTGGCACATCACGATGCCAGCTGGATCAAGGCGGACGATCTTCGGCTGCTTCTCGCGGTCGGTTTCGCCGGCTCCTTCACCACGTTCTCGACATTCGAGTACGAAGCCTATGCCCTGCTTCGCAACGGCAGCTACGGGCTCACCCTGGCGTATGTCCTTGGCAGCGTGGCCATCGGATTTGCGGCCCTCTGGATCGGCGTCTGGGTAGCGGAGCGCTGGTTGACGTGACAGGGCCCTTCGCCTTGCTACAGCAGAGGCTGAGCGGGCTAGAATTGCTGACATGAGCACCACCTCCGCCACAGCCGTGCGCCGCGGTCCACTGGGCGTGCTGCGGGACATCCTCGGGATGATCCGCTTCAGCCACACGTTGTTCGCCTTGCCGTTCGCCTTGGCAGCACTGGTGCTGGCCTGGCGAGCCACGGGGCGATTCCGCTGGCCGGAGTGGGCGTTCGACGTCGCCGGCATCGTCGTGTGCATGGTGCTGGCCCGCAGCACGGCCATGGCGTTCAATCGGCTGATGGACCAGCGCTTTGACGCTGCCAACCCGCGCACGGCCCAGCGGCATCTGCCTAGCGGCCGGCTGTCGAGAAGGGCGGTGTGGATTTTCACCATCCTGTGTGCGCTCGGCTTCATCGCCTCGACCTTCCACTTCATCATCCACAATGACAACTGGCTGCCGGTCTATCTCAGCGTGCCTGTGCTGGTCTTCATCTGCGCCTACTCGTTGACCAAGCGATTCACCGCCCTGTCGCACTTCTGGCTGGGGGCGTCGCTGATGCTGGCTCCCGTGGCGACCTGGCTGGCGATCTGCGGGAACGTCACCTGGACGCCGATCCTGCTGGGGCTGGCTGTGCTGTGCTGGGTAGCCGGGTTCGACATCTTCTACGCTTGCCAGGACGTCGATTTCGATCGGAAGGCTGGGCTGCACAGCGTCCCCGCCTGGCTCGGCGTCCGCCGCAGCCTGTGGCTGGCGATGTTCTGCCACCTCGTCATGCTGGGCTTGCTGGTGCTTCTGTGGCAGGTCGCCGACCTGGGCTGGCTCTACCTCGCTGGCGTCGGCGCGGCGGCGGTGCTGCTGGCTTACGAGCACTGGCTGGTTCGTCCCGACGACCTTACGCGAGTCAACACGGCGTTCTTCAACGTCAATGCGGTCATTAGCGTGGGGCTGTTCGTGGTCCTGGCCGCCGACGTGCTCCTCAACTCGCGCTGAAGCGTCGCCGGGCGGCAGATCATTCCCGACGAAGCCCGGCGGGCATGGGTGAACCCTGGGGAGGGGGCAGCGTGGCGAGGAGTCGCACCAGCACTTCGACCTGCTGAAGTTCCTGGGGCGTGGTCTTCTTGTTCGGCTTCAGGGCAGTGGAGACCCACTCAGGGTGCTCGCTGATGTACCAGGCCAGCCCGGAGAAGAAGAGTTCGACCTGTTCCGCGGCCTTGCGGGCCACGGTCTCGTTGCTCAGCCCCCAGAGCTTGGAGACGAGCTTGGCTGCCCGGCTGGCGTCGAACTGGGCGAACAGTTCGGCCCGATGCCGCACGCCAATCCTGCCGTCCTCGCCGACGACTTCGTGATGCCGCAGCAGAAGCAGGACCTTGAGCGGAACGCTGGGCGTCAGCGGCGCGGGGCGGGCCTGGCCTTCAGCGTACCAGACGCGGCGATTCGGCTCGCGGAGCACTTCCGTCCAGGACAACTCGCTACCCAGAGGGTCGATGCCGTGGAATGAACCATCGGCCTTTTGCTCGACGGTGGCGCACTTGACGCCAAGGGCGCGCCAGGCCCGAAAGCCGTGGTGCGGATTGTCGAGCAGCCAGGAATAAACGGGCGGCTGGCAGGGAAAGGCCTCGATCGGTCCACGCGCATAGGCAGTCGGCTGCTTGAGCAGGGCGTCGACCTTCAGCCGCAGCGGTTCGGGAACCTGTTCCAGGGGGAAAGTGGAGGCCGTGATCTTTGCCGCGATCTGCTGGTCCTCGGCTAGCTCGGCGCGGACGCTGGAAGCGATCAGGAGCAGCACCGCGCAGGCCAGGAGTCGGAGGCGGAGTCGCTGCATCATGCGGGCCTCGCTGTTCTGGGCGAACTGGGTCATCTGGCGCAACCTGCCCCGTTCTGCTTGCAAAGGCAACCGGTGCGGGCAGGGGAGGTTCCGCGGTTATTTCATCGTCTACGGAACCGACGCTTCTGAAGGATTTTGCGGAACCTGGCGAAGCAGCCCGTCGGTTCCGCTTGGCGCGCCGCCCCGTATTGGGTTGAATTGGCGCGACCAAGGAGGGTTGCGGCATGGTCCTATCGATGGTGCGGAACCGCTGGTTCTGGGTCTGCCTGGGAATCGTCCTGCTCGGTGTCGGCGTCTGGGCGTGGACGGAGCGGCAAGCGCTGCTCACGTGGCACTATGCCAGAGAGCTGGTTCGCGCGGACGAGATGCAGCGCGGCGCATGGCTGGACAAGCTGGCGGAACTGGACAGGGCCCACGTCGTTCCGACCCTGCTTTGGGGGCTCGATGGCGAAGGGGAACAGGCACGGGCCAACTCTGCGTGGGCCCTGGCCGAGCTGGCTCGACGCTGGTCGGCCGAACAGCCGGGGTCGCTCTACATCGTGCGGGTGGTCCAACGCGACTTCGATAAGCTGTCCCCCAGTGCGCGGGGCGAAGCGCTTTCGGTCCTCGCAGAGGTCGCCGTGGGCCAGCAGAGCGGGAAAGGCATCTCGGCGACCTGGATCGAGGCTGCCGGCGAGCTGGTCCTTCGTTCGAGCGAGAAGCCCGAGCCTGGAGTGCAGGCTGGGGCCTTGCGACTGGCCCTGGTCTTGCTGCGGCAGGATCGTCCGGCTCAGGAGATCGTCGGCAAGGCGTTCGTCTCCGCTTGCCGAAACCTGGCCGAGGCGGGGCTGCAATCCGAGGATCCCGGCACTCGCACGGCCGCGGTGCGGGTGGCATCGTTGCCGGAACTCGGCCTGCTGAGCCAGGTTGCTCCGCTGGCCTTGGGGCCGAAGCGCGATCCTCACGCCGAGGTCCGGAGCCTGGCCCTGACGGCCATCGCTGCTCACGAGGATATTGCCTCGACCGAGGATCTATTGCCGCTCTTGCACGATCCCGATCCCGAGGTCCGCGCCACCTGCGAGCACGCCCTGCGGGGAAGGGGGCTCACTGGCCCTCACGTCCAGTTGGCTCGGCAAATGTCTGATCCTCAGGCCCAGGTCCGTGCCCGAGTACCGGCCCAGGTGTCGCGCTTCAGCGAGCTGGACGCCAGGCTCTGGCTGGATCGACTCAGTCGCGACCCTTCTCCTGCGGTGCGCGCGGCGGTGCTGCGGGCGGCTGCCGAGGTGGATCAGGAGCAGCTGCTGGAGCGGCTTGAGGCGATGGCCGACAGCGATCCAAGTCCGACAGTTCGGCAGATTGCGAACTACTACCTGCGCGCCCGCTAGGCGGAGGTCATTTTCTCTAAGGATGTTGTGTCGGGGTGCGGAGTAGCCGTCGGGCCGCGGTGCGGAGCTTGCCCAGCTTACCGAATGCAGCTGACGTCCGCTTTCTTGCCGGCGTTCGGGCTGTGCCAACAATCATGCCAATAGAGGTATCCTTTACCAAAAACGCCCGTTCGCAACCTTGACGCAGTTTCAAGCCAGGTATAAAGTTGGGTGTAGGTAAGGTCTCAGCAGCGTCTGATGGCACCGGCATAACCCAGCCAAGGTGCCTGCCGATTCGTCGCCTCTGACGACCGCCACACTGGCTCCATCAGGCGAAGGGGATCTTCGCCGGCGCACCTTGCCGTCTGCTCCCGGCCAGGGGTGCGTGGGGGCTGGTACCAGGATTCGCTCCTCTGACCAGAAGGATAGGCGGCGATGTTAGTTTTGTCCCGAAAGAAGAACGAGAGCATCGTCATCAACAATGACATCACGGTGACTGTCGTCGAAATTCGCGGCGACAAGGTCCGGCTGGGTATCGTGGCTCCGAAGGAAGTTCCGGTTCATCGCCAGGAAGTGTTCGACGCGATCCATGGGAAAGCCGGCGCCGAGACGAAGGCCGCGGCACCTGCGGTCGCTTCCAAGCCCAGCGAAACCGCCTGAAGAGTTTTGCACGATCCTTTGCTTGCTAGATTACCAACGCCTCCTTCCACACTCGCCTGCGGCGATACAGGAAGGGGGCGTTGTGCGTTTGATTGCCCTCACCTCCCTGGTTTCCCTGGCAGCTCCTCCACCGTGAAGGCGAACGACCGCTCCACATGGTCCGCGTCCGGCTTCTCGCGCGGCCTGTACTGCTTGGTTTGCGGATCCTGCTCCCAATCCTCCAGGCTCGATAGTTCGCGGATGAAGGCGAATTCGTGCATCTTCTTGGCGGCGTTGTAGCGCGCTGGGCCGACGAGCTGGAGCTTGACGTCATTCGCCGGTGCGGCTGGCCCGCCCACGCGGTGCGTGATCAGCTTCAACTCGTTCTCGCCCTTTTTGAGCAGCGGCGTGACGGCGACGTTGCGGCGATTGCCGACGAAGGAGTTCAGCATCGTTCCGTTGATGCTCACGCTGGCCGTCACCGGTACGACATCCGGCCGCTCGGCCTGCACCGCCAGGAAGTAGTCGCCTTCGTTCACCTTGAGGTTGCCGGGCTCCTGTTCGAAGCCGGCGTACCACAGGGTGAAACTCTGTACTGCCTCGCTGGCTTCGGCGTTTGCCGTCGGCAGGTACTTCCCGTCGCGCAGTTCCCAGCCCGTGCCGTTGCGCAGCTCCCAGAGGATCGGGTCCATGGCGAGCTGATTCTTGTTCGCTCCAGGGCGCGTCCCGCCGAAACGGAGGAATAGCTGGTTAGGCTCCTTCACGCTGCCGCGGGGAAACGTCCGCAGTCGGAGCGTGTTCCAGCCCTTGTTCAGGTGCTTGTCGAGGTTCTTCTGGCCCTCGCGGGAGTAGATTTCCACCGGCTTGCCGTTGATCGACAGCTCGGTTTGCAGGGCGTTGGGGTGATTGGGATGCTCGCGATCCACCCAGACCATGAGGCTAGGGGCCGTGGGCGCCTGGGCAAGGCACGGCCAGAGCATGGCATGGCAAACCAGCGTCAGCAGCAAGCAAGGTGATCGATGCATGTCGGCCTGCCTCTCGTCAGAGCGATGCTAGCTCACCGCTGAGCGCCCTGCAAGGGAGCAGTTTGTCATTGCCAGGCGCGGCTTGGAGCGTTCATAATCGTGACCGTGGATCGCTTCACGAGAGGAAAGGACGTTGTCATGCGGAAGCTCTTGCTGGGAATCGGCATCGCGGCGGCATTGCTGGTCTCTGTCGGCTCGACATGGGCGGAGGACAAGCCGGCGTCGGCGGCGGCCCAGCCGATCGTGTTCGAGCTGCGCGTCCCCGCGGATGCGATCGTGGTCATCGAAGGCGAAAAGACCCGCTCGACCGGGGAGATCCGGCAATACCAGACGCCGCCCGTCCTGCCAGGCAAGCGCTACGCCTATGCGCTCAAGGTCAGTGCCAGGGGCAAGGAGTTGACGAAGGAACTTACGCTGAAACACGGCGTCCCCAACGTCCTCGATCTGCGTCCC
>Ga0073934_10003257_pt1 | contig 30566 bp, 25 predicted proteins | sample LarsenN4metaG_FD_76834 | JGI IMG/M metagenome (GOLD analysis project Ga0073934, IMG submission 76834) | Hot spring sediment bacterial and archeal communities from British Columbia, Canada, to study Microbial Dark Matter (Phase II) - Larsen... ...
CCTTCGAGGGGCCGCTGGACCTGCTCCTTCACCTCATTCGGAAGAACGAGGTGGACATATACAACATCCCCATCGCCGAGATATCCCGGCAGTACCTGGACTACCTGGATGTCATGCGGGAGCTGAACCTTGACATCGCCGGCGAGTTTCTGGTAATGGCCTCGACCCTCATCCAGATCAAATCGCAGATGCTTCTCCCCAACCCGACCGATACGGACGGAGAAGAAGAGCAGGGGGAGGACCCACGGGCAGAGCTCGTCCGCCGCCTGCTTGAGTATGAAAAATACCGCCATGCGGCCGTAGAACTTTCTTCCCGACAGATACTGGACCGGGATGTGTTTTCCCGCAACTTCCCGTCGCCGGAGCTCGAGGCGATTGCTCCGGAAGAGACATTCGTCGAGATCGAGGTATTCGAACTTGTGGACGCCTTCAGGCGGATCTTGGCAAAGGCTCCGAAGGAGAGCTTTCATGAAGTCGGTTCGGAAAACATCAGCATCGCCGACAGGATCAGCGATATCGTCGACTACATGCAGGGGAAGGAACTTGTCACCTTCGAGGAGCTTTTCCTCGGCAACCTGACCCGGGAATTCATCGTGGCGACATTTTTGGCCATACTGGAACTGTGCAGACTCAAGATGATAAGGCTCACCCAGGTGGAGAGCTACGGCGAAATCTGGATACGGAGTGCCGTACTGCCGACCGACGGAGTGCCAACGGAGTTGGACATTGACACCACTTATGCTTAAGGGGCTGATCGAAAGCCTTCTCTTCGTCTCCGATGCGCCACTCTCCCTGGACCGGATAACAACGCTGCTGGAAGAGTTCGAGCGGGAGGATATCAAGGCGGCCATAGCAGCCATTGCCGACGACTGCCGGGCAGAGGGGAGGGGAGTCGAACTGGCGGCGGTTGCCGGCGGCTACCAGCTTCGCAGCCGCCATGAGTACGCCGACTACATCAGGCGGCTCAAACGGGTAAAACCGGTTCGTTTCAGCCCATCATCCCTTGAAACCCTGGCAATCATCGCCTACCGACAGCCGGTCACCAGGGCAGAGGTCGAGTACCTCCGCGGTGTCGACTCCGGCGGAGTGCTGAAAAACCTGCTGGACAAAAAGCTGATCCGCATTCTCGGCAAGAAGGATATTCCCGGAAAACCGCTTATCTATGGCACAACCAGGGAGTTCATGGAGACATTCAACCTGAAGGACCTGGCAAGCCTGCCGACCCTGAGGGAAATACAGGAACTGGCTGACGCCGGGACGGACAGTGAACAGGTGCCGCTCCCCCTGCTGGAAGAGTAGGACGGGATGGATGTCATAACCACCCACATGAACGCCGATTTTGACTGCCTGGGGAGCATGATTGCCGCCAGCAAAATCTACCCCGGCGCGCTCATGGTCTTTTCCGGGTCGCAGGAGAAGAGCATGCGCGACTTCTTCCTCAAATCTCCGGACCACACTGTAAACTTCACCCGCCTGAAAGATATCGACCTCGACAAGATCACCCGCCTGATTCTCGTCGACTGCCAGCACGCCTCTCGCATCGGTCCGTTTGCCACGATTCTCGATCGCCCGGGACTGGAGGTCCACATCTACGACCACCACCCGGACGTGGAGGGTCATATCGTTCCCACCGGCGGAGAGGTGCGCGCCTGCGGTTCCACCACCACCATTCTCACATCAATACTCATGAAGCGGGGAGAAAGCCTGTCCCGGACCGAGGCGACCCTGATGATGCTCGGCATCTACGAAGACACCGGCAGCCTGACCTTCCACGGCACCACGGTGGAGGATTACCATGCCGCGGCCTGGCTGCTCGAGCGCGGTGCCCAGCTGAACATCGTTGCCGACTTCATCACCCAGGAACTGACCTCTGAACAGGTGGCCCTGCTGAACGACCTGCTCCATTCACTGAAGCAGATCAGTTTCAACGGTGTCGTGATAAACATCGCCCATGCCAGCATTGAATACTACGTCAGCGATGTGGCCGCACTGGCGCACATGATGCGCGACATGGAGAGCATTGATGTTCTCTTCCTGGTTATCGGCATGGGGAGCCGGGTCTACCTGGTGGCGAGAAGCCGCTCGGGAGAGGTTAATGTGGGCGAGATTCTGAGGGAGTTCGGCGGCGGCGGCCACGCCACCGCCGCTTCGGCCACGGTAAAGGACCTGACCGTGCTCCAGGTGCTCGACCGGCTGGAAGAGATCCTGATGCGACGCGTCAGCACGCACCGTAACGTCGCGACAATCATGTCCTCTCCGGTAAAATCCATGCCAGCGGCCACGACCCTTGAAGAGGCTCGGGAACTGCTCACCCGCTATAACGTGAATGCCATGCCTGTGATACAGGGGGAGAAGATGGTTGGCGTCATTTCCAGGCAAACGGTGGAAAAGGCGATCTATCACGAACTGGGAAGCCTTCCGGTCAGCGAATACATGAGCACCGAGTTTCTGCACGCCACACCGGGGACACCGATCATGGAGCTGCGGGAGTACCTCTCCGGACACAACCGTCGCTTCGTGCCGGTTTTCGACAACGGCACCCTGGTGGGGGTGGTAACGAGAACCGATCTCTTTCGGTACATGCATGCCGGCGACCGGATTACCGGCCTGGCCAGCGACCTTGCCCCCCAGAGCAGAGAGGTCGAGACTAAAATGAAACGCTCCCTGTCGCCACGGATCTTCCGCCTTTTGCGGCAGCTGGGGAGCATGGGCGATGAGCTGGGATACCGGGTCTATGCGGTGGGCGGCTTCGTGCGCGATCTGCTCCTCGGTCAGGAGAACCTTGACATCGACATAACCGTGGAGGGTGACGGAATCCGTTTCGCCGCCGAGTTCGCCGCCCGCCATGAATGCCGGATAAAGAGTCATGAGAAGTTCGGCACGGCAGTTATCCTCTTTCCCGACGAACTGAAGGTTGATGTGGCAAGCACCCGGATGGAATATTACGACTCCCCCGGCGTGCTGCCGACCGTGGAGAGTTCATCGCTGAAAATGGACCTTTACCGCCGCGACTTCACCATAAACACGCTTGCTATCTGCCTGGCAAGCCGTGAATTCGGGCATCTGGTGGATTTTTTCGGGGCACAGCGCGACCTGAAAGAGAAGAGCATACGGGTGCTGCACAACCTCTCGTTTGTTGAGGACCCCACCAGGGTATTCCGCGCGATCCGCTTCGAACAGCGCCTCGGATTCCACATAGCCGCCCACACCGAAAATCTGATCCGTAACGCCGTCAGAATGGACTTCCTTGAGCGGCTTGGCGGGAAGCGCCTCCTTGCGGAGCTTGTTCATATCCTGCGCGAAAACGAGCCGCGAAATGCCGTTGAACGGATGGCGTCGCTCGGGTTGCTACGCTACATAAACCCCGGTCTCAAATACACTCCCGAAATCCGTGATCTGCTCGAGAAGAGCCGCCAGATCATCACCTGGTTCGAACTGCTCTATCTGCAGCGGCCTTTCGAGCGCTGGGCGGTTTATCTGTTGGCTCTCTGTGCCCAGCTGGGTCACGAAGAGTTCAAGGAGACATGCATCCGTCTGGCAATAAGCGGCACGTACATGCGCAGACTCACGGAGAGCAGGGAAAAGGGTCTTGCAATACTCGACGAAATGATTCAGCGGGTCAAAAGAAAAAGGCCACTGTCGCAGAGTGAACTGTATCACTGGCTGCGGGAACTACCGGTGGAGACGATGCTTCACATGATGGCCAAGACCAGCATGGAAGAGGTCCGCCGTCAGATTTCCACCTATTTTACCCACCTGAGCACTATCCATCCGATTATAACCGGCAATGACCTGAAAGAGCTCGGCATTCCCAAGGGGCCGGTCTACCGAGATATCCTTGACCGTGTTCTTGATGCCCGACTTGACGGGACGGTCTCCAGCAGGGAGGACGAACTCGTTCTGGCAAGAAAAATTATCGGCATGACTCCGCCGAATGCAGATACATGAAGGGAAATGACGGAATTGCCAGCCAGTTCACAGGTTCCCTGATTAACAATCTCCTATCAACAGATATTCCGGGCTGCTTTTTCCTCATTATACAGTGACCGAAGCTGACTTCCTTAGTTTGGCTTAAATATTGCATATTTAAATCAGACACTTACTTCAGGGAGAGCAGATGCTAAAGTCCAAAAGAACAATCATCGCCGCATTAACTCTGCTTATGACCACTGCCTGGTCTATGCCGCTGCATGCCGCCGAAAGCTCACTGAAAGTAGTTTTTGAAGACAGTCTCTACGGTGGCCTGCTGGGTGGCCTGCTGGGTGCAGCCACCTTGGTTTTCACAGAAAACAGCTCCGATCACGTTGAAAATATTGCCTACGGAGCTGCCGCAGGCGTGTTTGCAGGAGCAGGCTACGGCATCGCCACCACCGCAAACCGCGCCATGGTAGAGTATGAAAACGGCAAGGTCAAGCTGGCCGTACCGAAAGTCATGCCGGATATCCAGGAGTCAGCACGTGGCGAGTTGGTTCTTGCAGTAAAAGCCGATTTGCTGAGGGGAACCTTTTAGCAGGCGGAATAAATAGAAACGAAAAGGGGGCAGTTGCCCCCTTTTTTATTCGCCGGTTACGGCTATTATGGATTTCTCGACTCCGTCCAGTAAAAAAGCCAATTCATCCATGGAGATGGCCAGTGGCGGGAAGACGACGATGATATTACCGAGGGGACGCAGGAATAGCCCGTGCTTTCTCGCCTCAACGCAGACCCGTACCCCGATCCGTTCCTCCCAGGGGTAGGGTTCCCTGCTCCGCTTGTCCAGAACCAGCTCGACTCCGCCGACCATGCCGCAGCAGCGCACATCGCCCACATGATTCAAATCCAGCATCTTTTTTAATCTTTCATGCAGATATGCCGTTTTTTCAGGCAATGCCTCAAGCAGGCCGTCGCTGTCAAACAGATCGAGGCTCGCAATTGCCGCTGCACAGGCAATGGGGTTGCCGGTGAAGGTATGGCCATGGAAAAAGGTCTTCAGCTCGCGGTACTCCCCGAGAAAGGCGGAGTAAATCTCCTCTGTTGTCAGAGTGGCGGCCAGGGGGAGATACCCGGCCGTGATTCCCTTGGAAAGAGCCATGATGTCAGGAGTAACCCCATCGTGCTGGCAGGCGAACATGGTGCCGGTCCGTCCGAAACCGACGGCCACTTCGTCGGCAATAAGGAGCACTCCGTGCTGGTCGCACAGCTCCCGCACCCGGCGCAGATAGCCCTGCGGCTGGACGATCATCCCGCCTGCCCCCTGCAGCAGCGGTTCGATGACAACTGCCGCGGTTTCGTGGCCATGGACCGCGAGCAGCACTTCCAGTTGCTGCAGACACTCCCTCTGGCACCCCGTGCTGCAGCGGGAGGGAGAAAGTTCGCAGCGATAGCAGTAGGGTGATGGTGCCTGAATGGTCGGGAAGAGGAGCGGGCGGAAGACCTCGTGGAAGAGGTCAATGCCGCCGACACTGACTGCACCGATGGTGTCGCCGTGGTAGGCGTTCTTGAACGATATGAAACGGTTCTTTTCCGGTCTCTTCCGGTGAATCCAGTACTGGAATGCCATCTTGATGGCGATCTCCACGGCGGTTGAACCGTTGTCGGAGTAGAATACCCTGGACAACCCCTCGGGGGCGACATCAATCAGCCGCTTTGCCAGTATTGCCGGCTGCTCGCCTGCCAGTCCCAGCAGGGTGGAGTGCTCAAGGCGATCGACCTGCAGCTTGATGGCCTCGTTGATCTCGCGGCGACAGTGCCCGTGCACATTGGTCCAGATCGCGGCCACCCCGTCCAGGTAGCGGTTACCGTCACTGTCGATGAGCCATGATCCCTCGCCCCTGGTAATGACGATCTGCTCTTCCGCCTCCCAGTCGCGCATCTGGGTGAAAGGATGCCACACGTAGCGCTTGTCAAGGGCGCGCAAAGTCTCGGTTGAATACTCAGTCACAGCCGATCTCCCTCAGGAGTATCCGCGTGGCGGGCTGGCCTGAAAGCCAGAGCGCCAGCCCCTCCGCCGCCTCCCGCGGCGAATCGTTCGTGACCTGGGGGAATCTGCCCAGAAGCGGGGCACCGGAAAGCGAATCGATCATGTGGGGGGCTGTTGCCTCGGCCAGACCGGGATTTTCCGGGAAACCGTTGACAACGACGCCGCGAACCTGCAGATCCAACTGCCGGGCGGCAAAACAGGTCAGCAGGGTATGGTTGACGGTCCCCAGCCCCGGGCGGGCAACCACCAGCAGGGGCAGGGCAAGGAGTTTCACCAGGTCGGCCACCAGAAGCCCGCCTGCAAGGGGAACCATCAGTCCGCCGGCTCCTTCGACGATGATGAAATCGTACCGCTCGGCCAGGCTGTGGTAGGCTGCCAGGATGCGGGAGAACTCGATCCGCATGCCCTCCTTCTCAGCCGCCGCCGATGGGGCAACCGGTTCGCGCAGCAGGTAGGGGGCAATCTCGTCACTTACTGGTATGCCGGCGCCTGCGGCCAGAAGCTCCGCATCTTCTGATACGAGTCTGCCGCCCCTCTCGATGCAGCCACTGGTAACCGGTTTCATGACGCCGACCTTGACCCCCCTCTGGCGGAGCAGGATTGCCAGCGCAGTTGATACGACCGTCTTGCCGACCCCGGTATCGGTGCCGGTAATGAAAATCCCGTCAGCCACAGCACCCCTCCGTCTCCAGTTCCAGATCACGCAGCATCTGCCAGTCATCGGAAGTGTTCCTTCCGGTCGTGGTCAGGTAATTGCCGATCATGGTACCGCTGGCTCCGGCAAAGAACATCCAGGACTGCAGATCGCGCAGGTTCTTCTCCCGCCCGCCGCAGACGGTTATCATCTTGGCAGGGAGCAGGAGGCGGTAGATTGCAATGGTCACCAGACACTCCTGAGCGGTTATCAGATTCGAACCGGCCAGGCGTGTCCCTTCGATGGGGTTGAGAAAATTCAGCGGCACCGAATCCACATCAAGCTCCCGCAGGGTGAGGGCCATCTCCACCCTCTGGGCCGGCGACTCCCCGAGGCCGAAAATGCCGCCGCAGCAGACGGTCATCCCGGCCGTCTTGGCGGCCCTGACCGTTCGTACATCCTCTTCGTAGTCATGGGTAGTGCAGATGCTCGGAAAGAAACTCCTGGCAGTCTCCAGATTATGGTGATAGGTGACCGCACCCGCCTCCTTCAGGACAACCGCAGTCTCTTCATCCAGAAGACCGAGGGAACAGGAGGGGGCTATACCGGTCTCCCTCCTGATTCTCGACAGTGCGCGGCAGATTCGCTCCAGTTCCTCACCCTTGCTGATGGTGGTGCCGCTAGTGACAATACCGTAGCAGATGGAACCGTTTTTTTCCGCCTCGCGGGCACCGGCGACCAGGCTCTCCTCGTCGACCAGAGGGTAGACCGGAACATCGCTTGAATGGTGTGCCGACTGGGCACAAAAAGCGCAGTTTTCGGGACAGCGTCCCGATTTGGCATTTATGATCGAACAGAGCGATATCCGGTTGCCGATAAAATGCTCCTTGACCCGGCTGGCAGCCAGAAAGAGCGCCAACCGGTCGGTCCCCTGGACATGTATCAACTCTGCGGCCTCAGCCTCGAGCAACTGTTCACCGGCGATGATCCGCTCGGCAAGACCTGCAAGCAGACGATGCATAACTCCTCCATGTGAAACGATTTCTTACGGCAAAGAAGGCCGTATCCGCTATTTTAATGACATGGCAACGGAGAGTTGTCAACCAGATTGTTTCTAACGGTTGACATTGCCTGGCCTTTCCTCCATGCCCCGTATACGCCTGTCCTGGGGGTCAGCACCGCAAACCTGTTGCGCCATCGCTTTTGGCTGTGTTATTAATACACGATTTCATATTTCAGGAAATACTCATGACTCAAGAAAAAGTGCTGCCGTTCATCGAACACCTTGTCGAGCTGCGAAAAAGACTGATAATAATCTTTGTCGCGCTGGTCATCGGCATGGGTATCTCATGGAATTTCAGCACGCATGTACTCTCCTTCATAGAAAAACCACTGACCGGTAAAACCTACCTGACCGATATCAAGAAAGATGTCTATTTAAAGGTCAAAGAACGTTTTCCAGCCATGTACGATCACTACAAGCTTGGCCGGGAAGTCATGGAGAGCACCAAGGAACGCAGGCTCAACTACAGTGCGCCACTGGAACCGTTCTTCGTTCAGTGCAAGATCTCGCTCATAGCCGGCTTCATCATCGTCCTGCCGATAATCTTCTACCAGATATGGCTGTTCATAGCTCCGGCCCTGACCTTCAAGGAAAAAAGGCTGGTTGTGCCGTTTGTAACCTCGGCAACATTCACATTCTGCCTGGGAGCTACCTTTTTCCTCATCATCATCTGGCCGGTTATTATCAACTTCTCCCTTTCATACGAAATGGAAGGGCTGCAGAGCTGGTTCAACCTGACCGCATACGTGAACTTCTGCCTCAGGCTCATCCTGATTTTCGGCCTTATCTTCGAACTTCCGGTTATCGCCCTCATTCTATCGAGAATGGGACTGATCAACTACGACTTGCTCGCCCGCAACCGCAAATACGCCCTGCTGGCCAGCTCGATCATCTCCGCTTTCCACGCCGACCTGATCACCATGTTCGTCATCATGGTGCCGCTCTACCTGATGTACGAGGTCAGCGTCTGGGTAGCACTCGTTTTTGGCAAGAAAAGGGTTGCCCCGCCAGCCGACGAACTGCCGGAAAGCCAGCCGACATGATCGTTTACCGCTCATTCTCGGAAATAACGGCACAGCTGCGCAATCCGGTGGTAACCATCGGCAACTTCGACGGCGTCCATCTCGGCCACCGCGAAATCTTCCGCCGGCTGAAACAATCAGCCCGGGAAATCGGTGGCGTCTCGGTTGTCATAACCTTTGACCCGCATCCGCTACGCGTCGTGACATCCGAGAAAAACATCCGCCTGATCAATACCCTGGAGGAGAAGATCACCCTTATTGAAGCATCAGGGGTCGATTATCTCATAATCATCCCGTTTTCCACTGAATTCGCCTCAATACCCTCGGCAGAATTCATAGAAAAGTATCTTGTCGGCATCATCGGCACAAAGAAGCTTGTCATCGGGTATGACTACGCATTCGGCCGCAACCGTGAAGGAGGGTTTGAAATGCTGCGAAGCTTCGGCTCAAGACTCGGCTTTCACGTTGAGGAGCTTGCACCGATCAATAGCGGCGAAATGATCTACAGCAGTTCCCTGATCCGCGGAATGATCGCTGCGGGGGAAGTTTCCGAGGTGGTACGCTATCTTGGTCGTCACTACTCCCTGGGGGGGAGAGTGGTCCACGGCGCACACAGGGGTAAATCGCTCGGTTTTCCCACCGCCAACATAAGGACCGACAAGGAACTGATTCCGGCTGACGGTGTCTACGCCGTAAAGGTCAAGATAGACGATAAACTCTTCGACGGGGCCTGCAACATCGGCAATAACCCGACCTTCGGCGGGAGTGAAGTCTCCATAGAGGCATTCATTTTTGATTTCGACGGTGAACTGTACGACCAGGAGCTCAGGGTCTACTTCATCGCCCGCCTCAGGGGGGAACGGAAGTTCTCTTCGGCCGACGAGCTGAAAACAGCCATTGCCGCCGACGTGGCCGAATGCCGGCGCATTCTTGCAACCACCCCCCTCGTCGTGTACAGCGAATACCTGGAGGGGATATGAACACCGTCGGCAGGGTGGACAAGAAATTCCTTGCCGGGATCGGCATCAGCCTCTTTTTTCTGGGGCTCCTCTTCAGAAAAATAGATTTCAATCAGCTTGCGGAAGCATTCCGCACACTGCACTACGGTTACCTCTCCCTGGCAGTTGTCATCACCTTCATCAGTTATGCCCTCAGGGCGGTCCGCTGGCACTACCTGATCCTTCCGCAAAAAAAGGCCGCACCGCGCAACCTGCTTGCGGCAACCATTATCTGCTACATGGCAAATAACCTGCTGCCGGCACGGCTTGGGGAGATCATCCGCGCCTATGTGCTTGCTGAAAAAGAGCGACTTGAGACCAGTTCCGTCTTCGCAACCCTTGTTCTGGACCGTCTCTTTGACGGTTTCTCGGTGCTCGTGATCCTGGTCATAACCTTTTTCTCGGTAAAGCTCCCCCCGGGCATGGAGCAGGTGCAGAGAGGGCTGGTTACCGGCGGTTACGTGACACTTGGCATTTATATCGCCATAATCGTTTTCCTCGTCTTTCTGAAGAGGGCAACCGGCGAAACCCTCAAATTCGTCGGAATTGTCCTGAAACCGCTGCCAGCAGCATTTGCCGGCAGGATCATACCGCTTCTGGGTTCCTTCATCTCTGGCATCCGTCTCAGCTCGCGTCCGGGCGAACTGGTTGCACTGCTCGTAACATCCGCTCTGATCTGGGTTACGGCAACCTGGCCGGTTGACCTGCTCCTGAAAGCGTTCGGCATCAATCTGCCTTTCACCGCGGCAATGTTCATCCTCGTCTTTCTGGTGTTTGCCGTCATGGTGCCGGCATCACCGGGATATATCGGCACGTACCATGCGGCATGCATGTACGGACTCATGGCATTCAACATACCGAAGGAGCAGGCCCTGAGTGTCGCCCTGGTTATTCACGCGATCAACTTTTTCCCGGTAATTCTGCTCGGTTTTTTCTTTCTCTGGAAAGAGAAAATATCATTCACATCACTGGGCAAATACGGCTCGGCACAGGACTGATCCATGAAATGGTATCCGACACCAAGTTACCTCCTGAAGAGAAAAGTGATCATTGATGCGCTTCAGAAAACGGAAGCACGATGTTTCCTCGAGGTCGGCTGCGGTGCCGGAGATCTGCTGCTTGCGCTGGACGGCGCGGGCTACAGGGGCCTGGGAATAGATATCTCTGACGATGCGATTGCAATTGCTCAATCACATCAATTATCCAATAATATCAGGGTGGAAAAGCGGGACATCGCGGAAATTGAAGAGGAATTCGACGCTGTCATCGCATCTGAAGTGCTGGAGCACTGGGAGGATGACCTGGGGTTTATCAGGCTCTTGGTCGACAGGATCATCCCCGGAGGATGGCTTCTGCTCACCGTGCCTGCCCATCAGGACAAATGGGGGGCCAACGATGATTTCTGCGGCCATGTTCGCCGCTATGAAAAGCAGGAACTAATCGATAAACTGACCCTTTCCGGTCTCGGTTCCATCCGGGTCTATTCCTATGGAGTGCCGCTCTATAACCTGATGAAACCTTTTTACGACCGGGCCATTGTCAGGCAGATGAAGAACAAGGCTCAGCAGGATGAACGGACCAGGAACAGCGGTGGAATGTGGCTCTTCACCGACATGTCGGGTATCTTCAGGCTGCTGTTCAACGATCTGACAATGCTGCCGTTCTATCTGCTACAAAGACTTTTTTTCAACTCCGACCTGGGCAACGGCTACTTCGCCATTGCACGAAAGCCCGGTTAACGATGTGGCAATGTCAACAAATTCAAGGAGTCATACCCTCATGTCTCTTGTAAAACGTCTGGACCCCTTTGCCATACTTTCGATGATTATTCCGCTGACGATCTACCTCCTGACTCTGGCACCATCGGTCACATTTTTCGACAGCGGCGAGTTCATCACCGCCATCTCCTGTCTCGGCTCCGCCCATTCACCCGGCTATCCGCTCTTCATCAACTACGCAAAACCGTTCACCTGGCTTCCGTTCGGAAGTGTCGCCTTCAAGGTCAACTACGCCACGGCAGTGTCCGGCGCAATGGCATGCTTTGGCGTCTACCTGCTCACCACCTACCTTATCCAGCAGGAAGAGGCATCAACAGATCAGAGAATCAATGACATGTTACGCAAGGGAGCGGCACTGGCTGCTGCGGTAACGTTTGCCTGTTCCCCGAGGCTCTGGCTTCAGTCGAACCACGACAAGCCATATCCGCTCGTAACATTCATCGTCGCCATCATCCTCTACCTGATATTCCGCTGGCGCGATTCGTACCGACAGGGGATGGAACGGCCGTCCTACATATACACCGCAACATTCCTCTGCGGCCTGGCGACTGGCGCGCATCAGACGATCATCCTCATGATACCGTCTTTTGCCTACCTGATCATCTCCATGAACTGGAAACTCCTTTTCAGAATACGTGATTTCATCATCGCCGTTACATTCGGCATTCTCGGCTTCGCCATAAATCTGCACCTGCCGATTCGTGCCACCAAGTCTCCGCTTCTGAACTGGGCAGATCCACAGACCAAGGAGCAGTTCCTCTGGCACTTCCTGCGCAGGGGGTATCCGGGCGAAAAGGTCGAGCGCGACTGGTCGCTCCTCTGGGCACAGATCAATGCATTCAATGTACCCCATGAATACACGAGCTTCGGTCTGTTCGTCATGATCGTCGGCCTTGTGGCAATCTTCCTGAAAAGACGCGATGAAGTCGTCTCATATCTGCTGGCGCTGTTCTGCTTCCTCCTGGTCATAGCAGGTTATTTCAATGCATCATATGACCTTATCTTTCTCACCGAGGAGTTTTTCACTCCCCTCTACCTCTACTCGGCCGTATTTCTCGGAGTCGGCCTTTTTCTCGGCATCGGCAAGATAATCTCGTTTTTGAAAACGTCCTCCTTACGGATCATGGAACCGGTGATGATCGTCTTACTGCTGCTGATCCTGCCGGGCACGGTCTGTTCCCTGAATTACGTAAAGAACGACCAACATCTGAACTACATTGCCTATGATTATGCATCCAGCGTTCTCCGTTCATCACCGCAGGGTGCCGCGCTTTACACATGGGGAGACAGCGGAGCGTTTCCAATCTGGTATATACAGGGAGTGGAAAAGATGCGGGAGGACCTGGACGTTCTCCATACCCCGCATCTGGTGTTCGACTGGTACCTGAAGGGATTTCCCCATCTGTTCACCAACAGTATCCTGCGGAGAATCCCGATGGAAACCATGTCGCCGGAAAACGCGCTCCTGCTGGCCATAGGAGAACAATATCCGGTCAGACCCATACTTATCGACTATTCAACCCGGTACTCCGTACCATTTGACGGCTACAAGTTCCTGCAGCGCGGCATCACCTACCAGCTTCTGGCCGAGTCTTCGCAGCAGAAAACGTCACCGGACCTGCAGGTTTGGGATCTATTCTCGAACCGGGGATTTGGCGATAACGAAATGTTTTTCAGGGATCTGGACACTGGAAAGGCGATTCTGATCTATGCGAACAGCCGTCTTGAGACAGGTGAGGCGCTCCTCGCAGAAGGGCGACTGAGCGAAGGCCTGCACAACCTTCGTATAGCCGCACAGATTGCACCCGAAATGGCCCCGGAAGTTTCCAGGAGTCTGGCACGATACGGGGTGCAGTAAAAGTCCTCTGCTGCGGCATGATATTCTTGACACTGAGCAGATGGATAACTAGTATCACAGGAATGTAATGCTATTAGATGAAATCAAGATAAAGAGGTATGTATGCAGATGAGCCGGCTGGGAGAAATCCTGGTTGCAAACAACCTGATTACCAGGGAAAATCTTGCAAGATCCCTGGAGGAGCAGAAGGAATCTGCCGGTCAGCTGAAACTGGGGACCATTCTCATCAAAAATGGTTACATCAGTGAGCAGGACCTGACCTCATTTCTGTCCAAGCAGTATGGTGTTCCGTCCATCAATCTCTCCGAACTGGAAGTCGATCAGGCAGTCATCAAAATAATACCGGGTGAAGTCGCGCAGAAATATCAGATCATACCGGTCAACCGCGCCGGGTCGACTCTGATCGTCGCCATGAGCGATCCGTCAAACATATTTGCCGTTGATGACATAAAGTTCATGACCGGTTACAACGTAGAAGTAGTGGTTGCCTCCGAAGCGGCCATCAAGGCTGCCATAGACAAGTTCTACGACCAGTCTGCATCCCTTGCGGATGTTATGAGCGACCTTGAAATGGAGGATTTCGAGGTTGTGGGCGATGAAGAAGATGTGGATGTTTCCTCCCTTGAGCGGGCAACCGAAGATGCCCCGGTTGTGAAACTGGTCAACCTCATTCTCACCGATGCCATAAAGAAAAAGGCCAGTGACATCCACATCGAGCCATACGAGCGCACATTCCGCGTCCGTTACCGCATCGACGGTGTCCTGTACGAGGTAATGAAACCACCGCTCAAGCTGAAAAATGCCATTACTTCCCGTGTCAAGATCATGGCCGAACTGGATATCGCCGAGCGCCGTCTGCCGCAGGACGGACGAATCAAGATCAAACTCGGCGGCGGCAAGGACATGGACTACCGCGTCTCGGTCCTGCCGACCCTTTTCGGCGAAAAGATCGTCATGCGTCTCCTCGACAAGTCCAACCTTCAGCTCGACATGACCAAGCTGGGGTATGAGCCGGAAGCGCTGGAACGCTTCAAACATGAAATCCACAAGCCGTTCGGCATGTGCCTGGTCACCGGACCGACGGGAAGCGGCAAAACTGTTTCACTCTACTCGGCACTTTCCGAACTGAACAAGACAACGGAAAACATCTCCACCGCCGAGGATCCGGTGGAGTTCAACTTTGCCGGCATCAACCAGGTACAGATGCATGAAGACATCGGCCTGAATTTCGCTGCAGCCCTTCGGTCTTTTTTACGCCAGGACCCGGACATCATCATGATCGGCGAAATTCGTGACTTCGAAACGGCGGAAATCGGCGTAAAGGCAGCATTGACCGGCCACCTGGTGCTCTCGACCCTGCACACCAACGACGCGCCCTCCACCATCAACCGCCTGCTCAACATGGGTATCGAGCCGTTCCTGGTTGCTTCGGCGGTCAACCTGATCACAGCCCAACGACTCGCCAGGCGTGTCTGTGGGGAATGCAAGGTTGTCGAGGATATCCCGGTAAACGCACTCATCGCTGCGGGAGTACCGGCAGACGAAGCGGAAAGCTACGTCTGCTACAAGGGGGCAGGCTGTCCGGTCTGCAACGGCACCGGTTACAAGGGGCGTGTCGGCTTCTATCAGGTCATGCCCATGCTCGAACCGATACGGGAGCTGATCCTGAATGGTGCCAATACTGCCGAGATCAAGCGTGAATCCATGAGACTCGGCATTAAAACCATGCGCCAGTCCGGGTTAACAAAGCTCAAAGAAGGTGTAACATCACTTGAAGAAGTTCTGAGAGTTACAGTCTCTGACGACTAGGAGCGAGAATGATTAGTCTTCACCAGTTGCTGAAGGAGCTTGTTGAAAGAAACGGGTCCGACCTGCATATCACCACAAATTCTCCTCCTCAGTTGAGAATCGATGGTGAGCTGACCCCGACGAATCTCCCGCCTATGTCTGCTGTAGAGACCAAGCAACTCTGCTACAGTGTCCTTACGGAAGCACAGAAACACAAATTCGAGGAAGAAAATGAACTCGATCTCTCCTTCGGGGTCAAGGGTCTGTCACGGTTTCGTGGCAACATCTTTGTCCAGAGAGGCGCGGTAGCAGGTGTATTCCGGGTAATTCCCTACAAAATCCTGTCCTTTGAAGAGCTCGGACTCCCTCCGGTGGTCAAGGATCTCTGCAACAAGGCCCGCGGACTGATACTGGTGACAGGCCCCACCGGGAGCGGCAAGTCGACGACTCTCGCCTCTATGATTGACAAGATCAATACCGAGCGACATGATCATATTGTAACCATCGAAGATCCCATCGAATATCTGCATCCCCACAAGGGATGCCTGGTAAATCAGCGCGAAGTGGGCGCCGATACCAAGGCATTCAAAAATGCGCTGAAATACGTACTCCGCCAGGATCCGGACGTTGTCCTGGTTGGCGAGTTGCGTGATCTGGAAACGATCGAGGCTGCGCTCACTCTGGCAGAAACCGGTCACCTCTGTTTTGCTACCCTGCACACAAACTCCTGTGCCCAGACCATAAACCGTATCATAGACGTATTCCCCCCGTATCAGCAGACCCAGGTACGAACACAGCTCTCCTTCGTTCTCGAAGGGGTACTCTCCCAGATTCTCATCCCCAAGATGGGAGGATCAGGCAGGGCTCTCGCCCTGGAAGTCATGGTCCCGAATCCCGCAATAAGGAATCTTATCCGGGAAGACAAGATTCACCAGATCTATTCACAGATGCAGGTCGGACAGGATAAATTCGGCATGCAGACCCTAAACCAGAGCCTGTTAACTCTCTATCAACGTCGTCAGATATCACTGGACGACGCCATGGGACGTTCTTCCGACCCGGATGAACTGAAGCAGATGCTCGGTGTTCCCGGCATGACTCGTCGACCGATGAACCGCTAACAGCTGTGGAACCGTCGAAGTGGCGACTCCAGTTCAGCCTTGACGATTGCCAGAATTCTGCAGTTTTTGTGCATTAACCATCTACTAAATTAGTTTCTGGAGTATCGGCATGCCAAAATTCGCATGGGAAGCTAGGACAAAAACGGGTGCCTCGCAAAAAGGGGTCATGGATGCGGCAAATGAAGCTGCAGTCGAATCCCAACTGAAAAAATTCGGATTCACGGGAATCAGCATAAAAGAGCAAAAGGCTGGCGGACTTTTCGGCAAAGGAGGTGGCGGCAAGGTCGATACAAAGGACCTGGTCGTATTCACCCGCCAGTTCGCAACGATGATCGATTCAGGCCTGCCTCTCGTCCAGTGCCTTGATATTCTGGCCAGCCAGCAGCAGAATAAATACTTCAAGACCGCACTCTACAACATCAAGGAATCTGTCGAAAGCGGCTCCACCTTTGCCGACGCACTGGCAAAACACCCCAAAATATTCGATCAACTCTATGTCAACCTGATCGCAGCTGGTGAAGTGGGCGGTATCCTTGACACCATCCTGAACCGTCTAGCCGCCTACATCGAAAAAGCGATGAAGCTGAAGAAGCAGGTAAAGGGGGCAATGGTCTATCCGGCCACGATTATCTCCATCGCGGTTATCGTTATCGGCGTCATTCTGGTTTTCGTAATCCCCACATTTGCCAAGATGTTCGCCGATTTCGGCGGGACACTGCCGACTCCGACACTGATCGTCATCGGCATAAGCAATTTCCTGCAAAAATATATCCTCGTCATAATCGGCGTCCTGTACGGCATCAAATTTGCCATAGGCAAATACTATGCTACCCCCGTCGGCAGAAAGACCATGGATCGCTTCTTCCTCAAACTGCCGGTGGTCGGCGTGCTTATCCGCAAGGTAGCTGTCGCCAAGTTTACCCGGACCCTCGGCACCATGATAAGCAGTGGTGTCCCCATCATGGACGGGTTGGAAATCGTTGCCAAAACGGCTGGGAACAAGATAATCGAAGAGGCGATATACAAGGTGCGGCAGGCTATTTCCGAAGGAAAGACCATGGCCGAACCTTTGAGTGAAAGCGGCGTATTCCCGCCGATGGTCGTACAGATGATCTCCGTCGGTGAAGCAACCGGCGCTATGGATGCAATGCTCAACAAGATCGCGGACTTCTATGATGATGAAGTGGATGACGCCGTCGGAAACCTGACTGCCATGATGGAACCGCTGCTGATGGTTTTCCTGGGAACAACAGTCGGTGGACTTGTTGTTGCCATGTACCTGCCGATCTTCAAACTTGCCGGTGCGGTCGGTTGATGAATGAAAAGAAGAAGAGCCTGGCCTGGCTTATCCTGGCCAGGCTGGTGGTCATATCACTCTTTCTGGCAACGATCACCTACTTCAATTACAGCCAACCGTATTTATTCACCGACGAGATGCTTCGAGGCGTAACGCGCCTCATCATCGTCACATACTGCTTCTCCGTCCTTTCCCTGACCGCCTTCGGACTCTCCGCCAGATATCTGACGGCTCTCGCCTATGCACAGATCATCTGGGAGATTCTCTTCGTATCAATACTCGTCATGCTGACTGGCGGCATAAAATCCAACTATGCCTTTTTCTACAATCTTGCCATCATAAATGCCAGTTTCCTGTTTGCACGCCGTGAAGCGTTCTATACGGCGAGTCTCTGCGGCATAATTTATGGCGCTATCATCGACTTTCACTATTACGGACGACTGGAGAGATTCGGCCTTTTCCGGGAAACGGATGATTACTACGGCAGCAACTACATAATCATACTCATCATCACCAACCTGTTGGCATTTTTCCTGACAGCGATCCTCACCGGTTATCTTGCCGAGAGGGCAAGGAAAAGCGAATCGGCGCTGAGGAAAAAAGAGATCGATTACGAAGAGCTGGAAAGACTGAACAGCATGATCGTCTCGACTCTGGACAGTGGACTCATTACTGTCAACAACAGCGGCAAGATCAGGGCGTTCAACCGTACGGCGTCGGAGCTGACCGGCTTTGCCCAACTGGATGCTTATGACAAGCAGTTGCAGGAAATCTTCCCGGAAACAGAATCCTTTACCAACCTGTTGGAAAGCAGTTACAAAAAAGAGATTATCACCAAGGATAAATTCGGAACCAGACGAATTTTCGCCATCAAGTCAGCTCCGTTTACCGACAAGGAGGGAAACCGGACCGGAGCGGTCATTGATTTTCAGGATGTAACCAGAATCAGGGAGATGGAGAGCCAGCTGCAACGTGCTGACAGGCTTGCGGCCATCGGTGAACTGTCAGCCCGAATTGCCCATGAGGTCAGAAATCCCCTGGCATCCATCAGTGGATCGGTACAGCTCATTTCCCAATCCGATTCCATCCGGAAACAGGATAAAAAACTGATTGAAATCGTGCTGCGCGAAACCGAGCGACTGGATAAGCTGCTCGGTGACTTTCTCCAGTATGCCCGGCCTAAAACGCCTGAAAAAAGCTGGTTCTCTCTTAACCAATTGATTCATGAATTGATGCACCTTCTGCGTGGGGACAGACGTTTCGATCAGATTGAGCTTAAGAGTTCCATACCCGGCAACCAGGTATTTTTCGCAGATCATGACCAGATCAGGCAGGTCATCCTGAACCTGCTCCTGAATGCTGCGGAAGCAAGTCCGGAAGGTGGCTTGATTACCGTCGAATGCGCATGTAACGACACCACCAGGCATGCAACCTGCAACCTGGAAGTGTCCGTTGCTGACTGCGGCACCGGTATCTCTGAAAACAACTTGAAACTTATTTTCGAACCGTTTTTTACCACCAAGAGTGGCGGCACCGGTCTGGGTCTGGCAATGGTATACAGGATAATAGAGGCTCATGGCGGCAGCGTCGCCGTGGAAAACGGAGTCACCGGGGGCACATGCTTCAGATTCATTCTGCCGGTTGCCTGTAAAACGGAAAAGGACAACGTGTGAGCGGAGTAACCACATTTGCAGGGTACAATCCAGTGAACGCCCATATACTGGTAGTTGATGATGAGCTGAGCATGCGTGAATTTCTCTCCATTCTCCTGGAGAGAGAGGGGTACACTGCTGCCAGTGCCGCCAGTGCGGAAGCAGCCCTGAAGATGCTGGAAGGACAGAGTTTCGATCTGGTCATATCCGATGTCAACATGCCGGGTCTCGATGGTATCGGCCTTCTTGAAAGGATCAAGAAGCACTCACCCGACACGGCGGTGTTGATGATAACAGCATTCTCCACCACGGAGCAGGCGGTTGAAGCAATGAAGTTCGGCGCTTATGACTACATTGCCAAGCCGTTCAAGGTGGAGGAGATAAAGCTGCTGGTCAAGAACGCTCTGGAAAAGCAACGACTCGTTCGGGAAAATACCCTCCTGAAAATCCAGATCAAAGACCGTAACAGCTGTAACGGCCTGATAGGCAAAAGCAGGAAGATGCTCGACATTTTCGCCCTTATCGAGAAAGTTGCCACCAGCACTGCCACCGTACTGATATGCGGGGAAAGCGGCACCGGAAAGGAACTGGTCGCCAAGGCGATACACTGCAACAGTGAACGACGCAACAAGCCGTTTGTTGCCGTCAACTGTGGCGCCATTCCTGAAACCCTTATGGAAAGCGAATTTTTCGGTCACGCAAAAGGTGCCTTTACCGGTGCAGTGTCCGAGCGGACAGGCCTGTTCGAGCAAGCCAATGGCGGCACGCTTTTTCTCGACGAAATAGGAGAGGTTCCGCTCCTGCTTCAGGCGAAGCTGCTCAGGGTGATTCAGGAGCGCGAAATCCGCAGGGTAGGGGGGGGCGAAACCCGCAGGGTGGATGTGCGAATCGTCACTGCCACCAATCGCGATCTGGAGCAGCAGGTAAAAGATGGTACGTTCAGGGAAGACCTCTACTATCGCTTGAACGTTGTCCAGTTAACATTGCCGGCCTTAAGAGAACGCCCTGAAGACATACCGCTTCTCATAGAGCATTTCCATGAAAAGCACACCGGATCCAGCAGCAACCATGAAATCATCTCCCACGATGCACTTGAATTCCTCTGGAACTACCAATTCCCGGGAAACGTGAGGGAACTGGAAAACATCATCGAGCGAAGTGTCGCCCTGGGGGCCCGGCAGATAACTCTCGACATGCTGCCACAACATGTTCTGCGCTTTCACCGTTCACAGGAAAGATTCGACCAGATAGAAATCCCGAACGAAGGGATGAATCTGGACCTGTTTCTTGACAGCATCGAGAAGAAATACCTTCTGAAGGCACTGGAAAAGTCGGGCGGGGTGAAGAAACGAGCGGCGGACCTGCTCGGCATGACGTTCCGCTCCTTCCGTTACAAACTATCCAAGCATGGGATGGAGGACGACTGATCATGTCCCGGCTCTTATGAAAACCGCGTTCCTCAAGTCGCTTGACACTTTTATCGGCAGAATCGCCATCCATCTGACCCCTGCGCCACGGGTTGATGCCAGACCAGATCATAACATCCGCTCGATACTCGTCATCCGTCCGGGGGGGATCGGCGATGCCGCACTTCTGGCCCCGGCAATCCAGACACTGAAGAGAACCTATCCGGATGCACCTATCCATATCCTTGCGGAAAAACGGAATGGCGGCACCTTTTCCCTGATCCCGGGGATCGATCGAGTATTCCTCTATGACACCCGCTCCGGACTCATGGAAGCGCTCCGCTGCAGTTATGACCTGGTCATCGATACTGAGCAGTGGCACCGTCTTTCCTCCCTGATAGCACGACTTACCGGAGCGCCGATCCTCATCGGCTTTGACACCAATGACCGGCGACGCATGTTCACCCACACCGTCCCCTATAGCCATGAACGCTACGAGGCCGACAGTTTTCTGGACCTGCTTGCTCCACTTGGAATAGAAACTTGTAGCGACGAGAATTCCGCTTTTCTTTTTCCTCCTGAAAATGCCAGGCAACAGGCATCCTCCCTGTTGCATCCCCTCGGCGGAAAACCGTTTGTCACCATATTCCCTGGAGCCAGCATCAGTGAGCGGCAGTGGGGAGAGGACAGGTTCCGTCAGGTGGTCAGGGATCTGGAGGGGCGGGGGCTTCGGTCGGTAATCGTCGGAGGGGGGAATGACCTTAAACTCGGTAAGGAGATCGTTCACGGCAGTAATGCCCTGAACCTCGCCGGAACCACCTCTCTTGCAGGAACGGCTGCAGTCATTGCCTTGTCCAGACTGCTTCTTTCAGGTGATTCCGGCGTGCTTCATATCGGAGTGGGACTGGGGGTACCGACCGTTTCGCTCTTCGGCCCGGGCATCGCCGCCAAGTGGGCGCCACGGGGCCCCGGACACATGGTTTTCGACAGGGGTCTGAACTGCTCTCCATGCACGAGATTCGGTACAACCCCCCCTTGTCCCCGCAATGTCAGTTGCCTCTCGGAAATAAGGCCGGAGGAGGTAACAGTCGCCATACTCCGCATGGCTGAATCGGGCTGGAAGAAAACCACATAAAAAAATCTTGACTTTATTGGCAGCCATTGATACTAATGACGTTCCTTTGTTTGCAGGCGCGTAGCTCAGGGGGAGAGCGCTACCTTGACACGGTAGAGGTCGGCGGTTCGAGACCGCCCGCGCCTACCAAATGCTTTACAGCAGCAGACAAGTGTGTGAGGCATCGGCATTCGATGCCTTTTCTTTTAAGAGGCTAGCTATGAGCGACATTTCAGTTAATCTGCCTGACGGTTCAATGAGGATGCTGCCTTCAGGAGCAACGGTCCGCGACCTGGCCGCATCCATAGGCACTGGTCTCGCCAAGGCAGCCATTGCCGGGAAGATAAACGGTGAACTGGTCGACCTGACCACCGTCATCCCGAATGGAGCTTCTGTAGCAATAATCACGGACAAAAGCCCCGAGGCACTGGAGATCATCCGCCACTCCACCTCCCATCTGATGGCCCAGGCAGTCAAATCTCTCTTCCCAAAAGCAAAGGTAACCATAGGCCCGGCTATTGACACCGGTTTCTACTACGATTTCGACGTCGATCATCCGTTTACCCCGGAGGATCTTGAGAAGATAGAAAAGAAAATGCAGGAGTTGGCCAAAGCTGCCCAGCCCATTGAGAGAGAAGAACTCCCCAGCGCAGACGCGATAAAAATGTTCCGCGACATGGGTGAGGATTACAAGGTTGAACTGATCGAAGATCTCGCTGTCGACTCCGTTTCACTCTATCGTCAGGGGGATTTCGCGGACCTCTGTCGCGGCCCGCACCTCCCGTCAACATCCTTCTGCAAAGCCTTCAAGCTTACCTCCATCGCCGGAGCCTACTGGCGTGGAGATGAAAAGCGCAAGATGCTCCAGCGGGTCTACGGAACAGCCTTTGCTGACAAAAAGGAACTGGAAGCGTACCTGGAAAGGATCGAGGAGGCCAAGCGCCGCGACCATCGCAAACTGGGGAGGGAGCTGGATCTGTTCTCCTTCAGCGATGAGGTCGGTGCCGGTTTCGCCATCTGGCACCCGAAGGGCGCGATGCTCAGGACCATCCTTGAAGATTTCGAGCGAAAGGAACACCTGAAGCGCGGCTACGACATTGTCGTCGGCCCCCAGATCCTGAAATCCGAGTTGTGGCAGCGCTCCGGTCACTACGAAAATTACCGCGAAAACATGTACTTCACCGAGGTGGATGAACAGGGTTTCGGCATCAAGCCGATGAACTGCCTCTCCCACATGATGATCTACAAATCACAACTGCGCAGCTACCGCGACCTCCCGCTCCGCTTTTTTGAACTGGGAACGGTTCACCGCCATGAGCGGGCAGGGGTACTACACGGCCTGCTGCGGGTTCGCTGCTTCACCCAGGACGATGCCCACATTCTCTGCACACCGGAACAGCTGGATGGGGAAATCAAGGGGGTCATCGCCTTCGTCACCGAGGTGATGGGAAAGTTCGGCTTTGATTTTGACATGGAACTCTCCACAAGACCGGAAAAATCCATCGGCTCAGACGAGGACTGGGAGAGGGCAACCGGAGCGCTCCTCGGAGCACTGAAAGACTCTGGCCGGCCATTCGAAATCAATGAAGGTGACGGCGCATTCTACGGCCCCAAAATTGACATCAAGCTGCGTGACTGCCTTGACAGGAAATGGCAGTGTGCTACAATCCAGTGCGATTTTACGCTCCCTGAGCGCTTTGAGCTCACCTATGTGGACAGCAACGGCGAAAAGAAACGGCCGGTCATGGTGCACAGGGTCATCCTCGGTTCAATAGAGCGCTTCATCGGTGTCCTGATAGAGCATTTTGCCGGAAATTTCCCACTCTGGCTCTCACCGGTTCAGGCTGTGGTACTGACGGTCACCGATGCCCAGGCTCAGTACGCCACGGGGCTCTACGAGACATTGCGTAATGCAGGAGTCAGGGTACAAAAGGACCTTCGCAACGAAAAACTCGGCTTCAAGATACGCGAAGCACAGCTGCAAAAAGTACCCTACATGCTCATCATTGGCGACAAGGAGCTTGAGACCGGTACGGTTACTCCCAGATTCAGGGATGGCAAAAACCTTGAGCCAATGTCGGTTGACGAATTCATCGGCTTCATCGCAAAAGAGACTGCGGATTTCCACTAGGAGGTGGCGTCATAGCTAAAGCAACGGTTAACATCAATCAGGCAATCAGGTCCAGAGAGGTCCGGGTAATCGGCTCCGAAGGTGAACAGATCGGCGTGATCTCGATCCAGGAAGCTCTCTCCATGGCGGAAAGCCAGCAGCTTGACCTGGTTGAAGTTTCACCGACTGCAGTCCCTCCAGTCTGCCGCATCATGGATTACGGCAAGTTCAAGTATCAGCAGAGCAAGAAGATGCAGGAGGCGAAGAAGAAGCAGGTCCAGGTGCAGCTGAAGGAGGTCAAGCTCAGGCCGAAAACCGATGAGCACGACATGCAATTCAAGATCAAGCATGTCCGTCGTTTTCTCGAAGAGGGTAACAAGGCCAAGATCACCCTGGTATTCCGTGGTCGTGAAATAACGCACATGGAATACGGGCAGAGGGCTCTTGACCGTTTTGCCCAGGAGCTGGAAGATGTGGCAATAATCGAGGTCAGACCCAAAATGGAGGGGCGGAGCATGTTCATGATAGTCGCCCCCAAGAAATAATACAAAAAAACGCACGAGAGGGAGATAGAAATGCCTAAGATCAAGACAAACAGCGGCGCTGCAAAGCGTTTCAAGAAGACCGGTTCCGGAAAGATCAAGAGAAGCTGCGCCTTTACCAGCCACATTCTCACCAGCAAGACCCGCAAGCGCAAGCGTAATCTGCGTCACGGCGGCCTCGTTGCCGCAGTTGATCAGAAGAATATCGCCAGACTGATCCCGTATCTGTAAAGAAAATCGAGCTGAGCAGGAGATGTTCAATGTCACATCTTCTGTTCGCTCGAACAGTTTAAAGTCCGTGAACCGTGAGGAAATCGTCTCCCCTTGCGGATCCGGCGAAATACAACAAAAGGAGTAGTACATGCCACGCGTAAAAAGAGGATTTAAAGCGAGACAAAGAAGAAACAAGGTTCTGAAACTGGCCAAGGGTTACCGCGGCGCAAGGAGCAAGCTCTTCAGGAGCGCCACCGAAGCGGTGGACCGCGCACTTAATTACGCCTTCCGCGATCGTCGCGTGAAAAAGCGTGATTTCCGTGCCCTCTGGATAGTACGTATCAATGCTGCCGCCCGTATCAACGGCATAACCTACAGCAAGCTTATCCACGGTCTCAAGCAGGCCAAGGTTGAGATCGACCGGAAGGTTCTGGCTGACCTTGCAGTATCGGATCCGGCCGGATTCGCCCAGATTGCGGGTATGGCCAAAGCCGGCGCATAACCCCACATCATCACAGAAAAAAGAAATGGAATGTTACGCATTCCATTTCTTTTTTTTTAAGGACCATTTGTATGAGAGAACAGCTGGAACAGATGCAGAAGGAAGCGCTTGCCGAACTCGCGGGTGTCGCAACCGAAGAGCAACTGCAGGCCTTGAAAGTCAGATATCTGGGGAAAAAGGGCGAACTCACCGCCATCATGAAGGGTATCGGTGCCCTTTCGGCTGGAGAACGCCCTGTGATCGGCCAGGTGGTCAACGCCGTGCGTGACTGCCTGGAAGAGAGCTTCGAAAGAAGATCTGGCGCAATCAGGGAAGCCGTCAAGACAGCAAGGCTGCAGAGTGAACGTCTTGACGTTACCCTGCCGGGCAGACGCTCCCACCACGGGAGCAAGCACCCAGTCACCCTGGTTATTGAAGAGATCTGCGATATCTTCGCCGGTCTCGGTTTCCTCGTTGCAGAGGGGCCGGAAATAGAGCTGGACTATTACAATTTCGAGGCCCTGAACTTTCCCAAGGACCATCCTGCACGGGACATGCAGGACACCTTTTTCGTGCAGGATAACATGCTGCTCCGTACCCACACTTCGCCGGTTCAGATCAGGACCATGCTGCAGCAGAAGCCACCGGTCAGAATCATTGCACCGGGAACCGTCTATCGCTGCGACTATGACGCCACCCACTCCCCCATGTTTCACCAGATCGAGGGTCTGATGGTGGATAAGGGGGTAACCTTCGGCGACCTGAAAGGGATTCTCACCGTATTCACCAACCAGATGTTCGGCAATGATATCGGTGTCCGCCTGCGTCCCAGCTTTTTCCCTTTTACCGAACCGAGTGCCGAGGTTGACATTGCCTGCGTCATCTGTCGCGGCAAGGGGTGCAGGGTCTGCAAAAACTCTGGCTGGCTGGAGATACTCGGCGCCGGCATGGTCGACCCGGAGGTATTCCGCCATGTGAACTACGACGCTGAAAAGGTCGGTGGATTTGCTTTCGGCATGGGTATAGAACGGGTTGCCATGCTGAAATACGGAATAAACGACATGCGCCTGCTCTTTGAAAATGATGTACGCTTCCTGTCGCAATTTTAAGCAGCGCTTTACCCTACAGGATCCAACACCCTGATTAATAACATTACCTAACTCATGATCTGTCCCAGTCGCAGTAGCGTGCGGACAGCAGGGAAAGTGTGACCATATGAAAGTTAGTTACAATTGGCTCAAGGAATTCGTAGATTTCGATCTCTCGCCCGACGAACTCTCCCACCTCCTCACCATGCTTGGACTGGAAGTCGATGCCATGGAGCAGATCGGCGAAGGGATGGATGACGTCATCGTCGCCCTGGTCGAGGAGCGTGCCCAGCACCCCAATGCAGACAAACTCTCCCTCTGCAAGGTAAACAACGGCACGGAAATTCTCAGCATTGTCTGCGGCGCCCAAAACTTCAAATCCGGCGACAAGGTTGCCCTTGCCCAGATTGGGGCGGTGCTGCCGGGCGACTTCAAGATCAAGCGTTCAAAAATTCGCGGCGAAGAGTCGTTTGGCATGCTCTGCTCGGAAAAGGAGCTGGGGTTCGCTGATGAATCAGCAGGCATCATGGTGCTCGATTCGGAGCTCCCCCTGGGAATCCCGGTATTCCAGGCCCTCGGCCTGAAAGACACGATTTTCGAGATCGGCCTGACCCCCAACAGGGCAGACTGTCTCAGCATCATCGGTGTTGCCAGGGAGATCGCCGCCAAGCTCGGCAAGCAACTCCGCTACAACCGGCCGATTGTCCGGGAAAGCGATCTGGATGTAAACAGCATCGCCTCGGTACGGATCGATGACGCGGACCTCTGTCCCCGCTATACTGCCCGCTACATCAGCGGCTGTACCATTGCACCATCTCCCCGGTGGCTGGTGAACAGGCTGCGGGCCCTTGGCCAGCGATCCATCAACAATGTGGTGGACATTACCAACTACGTACTCCTTGAGTACGGCCACCCGCTGCACGCCTTCGATTTCCGCCAGCTTGCCGGAGGCAAGATTATCGTCCGCAGGAGTGGGGAAGGGGAAAAGTTCAATACCCTGGACGGTCAGGAACGAACGCTCAAATCTAGCGATCTGACCATCAGGGACGACGAGCGTGCCGTAGCCCTCGCCGGCATCATGGGTGGTGAAAACTCGGAAATAGCCGACGACACCACCAGTATCCTCCTGGAAAGTGCCTACTTCACCCCTTCGGCAGTACGCCTCACCAGCAAGCGACTCGGTCTGCATACCGAATCGTCCCACAGGTTCGAGCGTGGTACCGACATCAACATCCTCACCGTAGCCCTGGATCGTGCGGCATCACTCATTGCCGAACTGGCCGGCGGACAGGTTGCCAGAGGGATAATCGATGCTTACCCTGTCCCGCTCTCGGAGAAAACCATTGTCGCTCGGGTCCGCAGGATAAACGAAATCCTCGGCCTCAACCTTGACGAAACTCAGGTTACAGCCATCTTCAAAAATCTTGAATTCGGTGTCAAACCGGTAGAGCCCGGCATCCTCAGTGTTGCGATTCCCTCCTTCCGGGTTGATATCGAGCGTGAGATCGACCTTGTGGAAGAGGTGGCAAGACTGCATGGTTTCGAGAACATCCCCACGACCATGCCCGTTGCCCAGGTCTTTTCCGACAGGATTCCGCGTAGCCAGATGCTGGAGAGGGGACTGAAGAACCTGTTGACAGGCGAGGGGTTCAACGAGGTGATCAACTTCAGCTTTGCCTCACACGCGGATATGGGGAAACTCAAACTCCCAGAGTCTGACAAAAGAACCTCGGCCGTTGCACTTCTCAACCCGCTGGTTGATGAACACGCGGTCATGCGTACGACCCTGTTGCCAGCATTGCTGCAAACAACGGCGCGTAACTTCAGCCTGCGAAACTTTAATCTGCGCCTGTTCGAAATGAGACGGGTCTACTGGATCAAACCGGGACAGGAACTCCCTGATGAGCCCCTCCATGTTGCCGGGATACTGTCCGGGTTGCGTTATCCCGAAGGATGGAATCAGGCAAAGGAGCTGGTCGATTTTTATGACGCCAAGGGGGTCATCGAGGCGATAGCCGACATGCTCAAACTGCCGGCGCTCACATTCGTTCCCGGGGGAGTGGAACCATTCTATCACCCGGGCAAGGCAGCTGCGGTGCTCTGCAACAGTGAACTGATCGGTACGATCGGCGAGATTCACCCAGATGTGCAGGAAGCCTTTGAGCTAGAGAAGTCCGTCTACTACTTTGAACTCGATTTCTTCAAACTGGTTGACCAGAGCGCGGCTACCAACGCCATCGTAACTCCGTCCCGTTTTCCTGACACCTACCGGGATATCGCCATGCTGGTGAGCGATGAGACACAGGCTGCGGCCATTGTCGATTGCATCAATAGTACCAGGATCGATAAACTCCGCTCCGTGGAAGTTTTTGATCTTTATACCGGCGACAAGATCCCGCAGGGACAAAAAAGCATCGCCGTACGGGTACGTTACGGGTCCTTTGATGCAACCCTTACCGATGAAGAAGTGAACCGGTATCACCAGAAGGTTATCAACACCCTGACGGCAAAACTCGAGATCTCCCTGAGATAACGTTTACCATGAAAAATCTTTCTAAGCTCTTTTTGTAAATTGCGTTAAAAATGGGTTGCCATTCCAGAACCCGTGTGTTATAAACCATATCCGCCGTTGACGAACAGATAGTGGCGGATAATCAATAACTTGAGGATGCTATGACGAAGGCGGATATTGTAGAAAAGATATATGAGAAAGTTGGCTTCTCCAAAAAAGAGTCTGCGGAACTCGTTGAGCTGGTCTTTGATATCATGAAAAGCACCCTCGAGAAGAGCGACAAGATCAAGATTGCCGGTTTCGGCAACTTCGTCGTCAAAGAAAAGGCGGATCGTCGTGGCCGCAACCCTCAGACCGGTGAAGAGATCACCATTACGGCACGAAGAATTCTCACCTTCAAGCCAAGTCAGGTTTTAAAGGCATCCATCAATAAATAGCTGCGGTTGGAGGAGCTGTGACTTTGACAGCTTCTGAAAAGCTGTTTTACCGGATTGGAGAAGTTGCCGACCTTCTGAAGGTAAACACATCGGTACTGAGATTCTGGGAGACCCAGTTCGAACATCTCAGACCACAGAAAACGAAAACCGGCCAGAGATTGTACTCCCGCAAAGACCTGGAACTGGCGAAACAGATACAACAACTGCTCTACCATGAGAAGTTGACGATAGCAGGAGCAAAGGCGAGAATCACCCCGTCTCGCAAAGTTGCTGCAGCAGGGGAGAGCGAAGTTACGGAGCTTCTCCGGTCCATCAAGCAGGAACTGCAGGATCTGCGAAACATACTTGAATAGAAATGAATGGTCAAACGATATCGGTGCGTAGCGCAGCCTGGTAGCGCACCAGACTGGGGGTCTGGTGGTCGCTGGTTCGAATCCAGTCGCACCGACCATTTAAGAAGCCACTGAGGAGATTTCCTGAGTGGCTTTTTTTGTAACAGGAAACGGCCGCCCATGGAAGTTGGGCGGCCGTTTCTACATGTTCACCGGAAGATTGGCCGATGGGGATAGGCTAGACTCCCCAAGTTCCTCAATACCTTCTGCCGAAATTAGTCGCGACGTATCAGCGAATTTTCAACCTTTTCACCGCTACTTTCCCCGATCTTACCCTCAGACTCCCGTCAATTGTAGTGTAATCATTGGGTGTTGAAAAATCTGAATCCAGGCCACCGTCAAATCTTATGTTCAAGGACTTGTCGAAAATCACGTTTTCGGTGAACGTAAAGTTTCTTGCGCTGAAGAAGGCATTAATCGCTGTGATGTCATATGCCGACTGAATAGTGTAATACGGCGTCAAATTGCCGCTAACCTTCACAAGAGGCAAGGGAGTGAACGTCGCGGTAACGATTGTATCCCCCGCAAGCTCCAGACTACAGTCACCTGTACCAGCGCATCCTCCCGACCAGCCCCCAAAGCTGTATTTTGATGAGGGAGTTGCCCTCAGGAGAAGAGACGTACCAGAGTAGAACATATCCGAACAGTTTGATGCTGAACAACTGAAAACAGGGGGCTGGACCAGATTATTGACCGAACCGCTGCCCGTAATATTTACGGTAAGCGTGTACTGTGGAACGTCGAGGGGAACGGCCGAAGCCTCGATGGACCAGGCTCCCGGACCAGCGAGGTTTACCGCTTCCACCACATAATAGAACCTGACGTCCTTTACAAGGGCATTATCAATGTACGTATTCGGCAGGGAGGACCCAATCAGTTTGAATACTGTTCCATCCGTACGGCGATATATGTTGTACCCGGTTGCTCCTGCAACTGCTGACCATTCCAGATTTATCTGCCCGATTCCTCCGGTGGCATAGAGACCGGTAGGCGCGAGCAACCGTGATACGGAAGGGGTTGCGCTCACTTCGGCGGAATAGGCCGACCAGCCCCCTCCATATGCCTGGACCCGGAAGTAGTAGGTGGCGCCGTTGGTCAGCC
>Ga0073934_10003259_pt1 | contig 30539 bp, 28 predicted proteins | sample LarsenN4metaG_FD_76834 | JGI IMG/M metagenome (GOLD analysis project Ga0073934, IMG submission 76834) | Hot spring sediment bacterial and archeal communities from British Columbia, Canada, to study Microbial Dark Matter (Phase II) - Larsen... ...
CAGCACGCACAACAGCTCGACGATGCCGATGTACGGCGCCAGGGATGGATCGTAGCCCAGGTGGTTGAAGCCTTCCACCAGGAAGTCGGGCTGAAGCAGCTTCATGACGCCGCTCATCGTCAGGAGCAGCACCAGCAGCGCACTGAGAACTCGGCCTATCCACAGGGACCATGCAGATGCCTTCGGACCGTCAGGTTGAATTGTCGAAGACATGAGACTTCTCCTGCAAACGCTTCGGTTTGGATCCAGGGCCGATCGGGTCCCAGGTGGGGGCTCGTGGCTATCTTGCGACGCTCAGCCTTGCCCCCTGGAGCATCGCGTTTGCCCGCCCTCGCCGTCATGTGAACATGTGATAGTCAATACAAATGTTTATGCTCCTTGTCAACAAGAATTTTCCGAATTCAGCTGAATTGCGTCTTTCCGTGCTCCCTTTGCCCTGGTCGAAACCCGAAGAGCCAGTTTTTCAAGGAGTTGCGATCCGCGCCCAGCTCGTGAACCACCGCGGTACCAGCGCCGTACTGAATCTTGTGGCAACGAGCGAGGCGAAGACCCTGGCAGGGTTCATCCACATCCACAATCCCAGCTTGGGCTTGCAGCCGGTTGCCAGTCGAACCCCATCCAGACCCTTGCACGAAAGGAGCCAGTTCATGCAGCGTCGTTTCGTGGCTACCGCAGCCATGCTCGGTTTGTTCGTCAGCAGTACGTTTGGCCTCGCAGCCGCCCCCGCGCCGGAGAACGCCAAGCCAGGGTATCTCGGCGTTCTAACTTCCAAGGCGGAGGATGGGCAGAAGGGCGCGTGGATTCGAGAAGTTACCCCCGATAGCCCTGCAGCCAAGGCCGGGCTCCAGAACGGCGACATCGTAACCAAAGTAGGCGATCGGGAAGTGAAGGACGTCGCCGACCTGACGAGCGCCATCGCCGAGCACAAGGCCGGCAGCAAGGTGATGCTGTGGGTGATGCGCGACGGCAAGGAGCGCCAGATCGAAGCGACCCTCGGCGAACGGCCAGGCCGCAAGCTTCCCGCCCTGGGCAATGTGCCGATGCCAGCCGCTCCGCGCGGCGCGTACCTTGGCATCCACACCCAGGAATTGACGCCTGAACTCAAGGACCGCCTCAAGCTGAAGGTCGAGAAGGGCGTCATGGTGACCGAGGTCATGCCCGACACGCCCGCTGCCAAGGCTGGCTTGAAGAGCGAGGACGTGATCCTGGCGGTTGGCGACAAGCAGGTGAACACTCCTGAAGAGCTCCGCGAGATCATCAGCGGTTCGAAGGCCGGCTCCGAGGTCGTGCTGCACCTGCAACGCGGCGACCAGAAAATGGAGTGCCGTTGCACGCTCGGCGAGATGCCGATGCCGCTCGACTTCCAGGCGTTCCAGAACCAGCTTCCGGACTTCTTCCGCGGCCGCTTCGAGGACGGGCAGTTCCCCTTCAAGTTCGATCTGAAGGACCTCACTGAGGGCCGGCTGCCAATGGAGATCAAGAAGTTCTCCTTCGATCTAAGCCAGGTCCAGGAAATGCAGAAGAAGATCGAGGAGCTCGAGAAGCGCATCGCCGAGCTGGAGAAGCAGCGCAAGTAATTCAACCGACCACGCAGCAGCGGAAGATGCGGAACTGTTAGTGGCCTGGCGGTCCGCATCGGACCCACGGGGAGCGATCCCCGTGGGTTGTTTGCTGCGCAGTCTGGGCGAAGATTGTTCACTGCTCTTGCCTCAACGCGGTCCTGGCGGGCAGTATCTGGCCAGCCAGGCAAACACTTCCTTGTGCCAGTACTCGCTGTTCTTTGGCTTCAGGACCCAGTGTCCCTCGTCCGGAAAGTTGATGAACTTGGACGGCACGCCCAGCCGCTGGAGCGTCGTGAAGAGCTGATGCCCCTCGCCGATCGGGCAGCGGAAGTCGAGGTCGTTGTGGATGATGAGCATCGGCGTCTTGAAGTTCCTGGCGTACTTGTGCGGTGAGTGCTTTTCGTAGGACTTTGGGTTCGGCCCCCAGGGCGGCCCGCCGTGCTCCCACTCGTCGAACCACAGCTCGTCGGTTGTGGCATACATGCTCTCGAAGTTGTAGACGCTGCAGTGCGTGATGAGGGTCTTGAACTTCGTCGTGTTTCCCTGGAACCAGTTCATCATGTAGCCGCCGAACGAAGCGCCGGCGGCGGCCATGCGGTCCTTGTCGATGTACGGCAGCTTCTCCAGGTACTCGACGCCCTTGATGAGGTCCTCGTAGCACTTGCCGCCCCAGTCGCCGCTGATCTCATCCACGAACTTCTGGCCGAAGCCCGTGCTGCCGCGCGGATTCGGCAGGGCGACGACGTAGCCCTGTGCCGCCCACAACTCGGGGCACCAGCGGAAGCTCCAACCGTCTTCCCAGGCCCCCTGCGGTCCGCCGTGGACGAGATACGCGAGCGGCCATTTCTTCTTCGGGTCGAATCCGGGCGGCTTGAGAATCCACATCTGCATCGACTTGCCATCCGCAGTGGTGACGCGCACCGACTCCGGCTTGGGAAGGTCGAGTTCCTGGAGCAAGTCGCGATTGACGTGGCTCAGGAGAGTGAGATTCTGCTGCGCATTGGCCATGCGAATCAGGCCGACCTCGGGCGGCCTTTGCATGGTGGCATTGGTGCAGGCTGCCAGGCTGCCATCGCTATTCGTGGAAAGCGAATGAATCGTGCCAAAACCAGCGGCCCACTCCACCGGCGCTGCCCGCGTCACGGCCCCGACGCGATACAGGGCCGTCGCCGCGTCCTGTTCGACCGCGAAGAGCAAGGACTTGGCGTCGCCTAGCCAGACGTAGCCGTCCACCGAACGATCGAGCGAGCCGGTGACGCTCCACGGCTTGCCGTCGAACACGCCGCTGGGACTGACGGGGACCACCATCAACTCCCACCTGTCCGCCTCGTAGCCCGGCTTCTTCTGGGCGCGATAGGCCAGGAACTTGCCGTCCGGCGAAAAGACCGGCCCGCTGTCGGCGGCCAGGTTGTCCTTCGTCAGGCATTCCCAGTCTGGCGATTTGTTGTCAATGGCGACGCGGCAGAGGTCGTAGTTCGTGCTCCAGGCTTCGTTCTCCCTGGGGACGGCAGTGAAGATCAGGAATTTGCCGTCGGGGGAGAACGTGTAGTTGTCGCCAGTCTCGAAGGTGGTCGAGGTCGGGTAGGCGTCGCGGTCGCCTGGCGTCACGTCGCGCGGCTCGCCCGCCTTGTCCCCATCCACGGACATGACGAACAGGTGCTGACGCTTGTCCTCAACATAGCTGTCCCAGTGGCGATAGAAGAGTCGATTGAAGACCTTGGCCTTCACGGGGCTGTTCTTGATGTCCTCCATTTTCTTCCGGTTCAGCTCGCTGGATTCCTTGTACGGCTTCTCGCTGAACTCCGGATACACGGCGGAGACGAAGGCGACGTGCTTGCCGTCCGGCGACCAGATGCCGCTGGACGCCTCGGTGCTGATGGCGGTCAGTTGCCTGGCCTCTCCGCCGGCCAGGTCGATGATCCAGAGCTGGTTCTCGCCAGAGCGATTGGATTCGAACAGGATCCGCTGACCGTCCGGACTCCAGCGCGGATGACGGTCCTTCTTGTCAGTGGTGGTAAGCTGGCGCGGCGGCGTCTTGCCATCGGTCGCGACCAGCCAAAGATTGGTGCCGATGGTGTTCTTCGCCATGTCCACCGTGCCAACCACGAAGACGACCTGCTTCCCGTCTGGGCTGATCTGCGGGTCGGAAACCCGCTTGAACTTGAAGAGGTCGTCCACGGTCATGGGTCGTTTTTCAGCCATGGCAGTCGCCGGCACCAGGGTTAGAAACAGGAAGGACCACAAAGCCAATCGGTTCATCGCTCGCCCTTTCCCACAGGTGACAAGGGTGTCGAACGCAGACTATGGTACGGACTGAACCCCTGCCGGAGCCAAGGTTCTGTTCGTGTCGATAGGTCGGAACGTCCCCACATGTTGATCCTTGGGCCGTGCAGGGACCTGCCGGCGCAACAAATCGAACTTGCTGGGCCGCTCGGTCTGACCCGAGTTTTCCAGAGCGAACTGGCGCCTGGGCCCTCTCGGCGGTCGTGGGGTGCGCAACAAAAGCAGCAGGCGGCGTCCGGAGCCCAAAGGAGGGCGTCCCGCAGGGCGAGCCGGGCAGGCTGCGCCAGCGGTCTGCCTGGCGGCGCAACATCTGAATTTCCGTGGAGGTGTCTAGATTCAAGGGAAACAGGCCTTCTCGGACGCCAGGCCGCTCGGGGTCGCGCAACAAATGTGATCAACCGCCCACGCATTTCCACGGCTGCTCCCCTTAGCTGAGGCCTGCGCGCACCTCGGACGCCGCCAATCAACTTGGAGCGTACCAAGGAACAGGTACATTTGTCAACTATTTTCTGGCGCGAATTCGCCTGGCCGATGGAAGTGAGCCACTCCACCGCGTGGCGAGCAGGGGGCCTGGCGCTCTCACGCCAGGCCCGTCTGGAACTCGAACCGCCAAGGACGCGGAGAGACGCAGAGAAAGCAGCAGAGAAACCTTGCCGGAATTTTCTTGACACACACACACACACATTACGTAGGTTGATAAGCAGAGAGCACGTCGCGGAGCAGATCGAAGAGTCTGGTCAAGTCACCGAGTAGAGCGTCGAGGCCGTCAGCGGGTGGTCGTCGTTGTCCTGCCGTGGCCTGCGTAGGTATTGGGACATCCGTTCCGCGAGGGCTGCCATGAACCGACTCGTCTGGTTGTGCGCGCTGGTGCTGGTCGTTCCGCTGATGATGGGGGCGGCCTGCGTGCTGACTCAGGCCACGGCCAATCCTAATGGTGTTCCAAATCGGCTGGATGAGATCGGCACCTACTCTTTGGGGCAGAACGAGTTCTTTCTTACCGTACTTGGCTGTGCGAAGTTGTCGGGAACTACCCAGCTTACCTCTATCGGAGCTACGGTCGATCAAGAGAACAAGACGTGGTCAGCAACGCTCTCGTTGGCGGCGGGCACGTACAAGTGCTATGGGGCTCTGTACTACCACACCGGTAATCCCATGAATTGCATGGTAGAGCAAAGCAACAAGGTTGAAAGAACGGTTCAATGATCACTACCGGTTCATCCAGCCGCGATTAGATCGGCAGACGTTCTTGCGATGGAGGTGTGTGTATGCGCCCTCGACCTGGTTTGACCATCGTCGAACTCCTCGTCATCCTGGCGATCGTGGCCACGGTCATCGCCCTAGTTTTTCCCGCGATCCAGATGGTGCGCGCGGCGGCGATGCAAATGCAGTGCAATAACCAGATGAGGCAGATCGGCCTGGCGCTGCACCACTACAGCAGCGACCGCGGCGGGCAGCTGCCCAATGTGGGCATAAACCTGGACGACTTCTCATTTCATGGCACAATCTTGCCATATCTGGAGCATGGGAGCTACTACCAGGAAGTCATGGCCGGGACTCGGTCGTTCGGCAGCAACTATGTCATAAAGCAATACTTGTGCCCTCTCGATCCAAGCCCTGGCGTCGCCGGTGATGTTAGTCTCCACGGAAGGTGCAATTATGCTGCAAACGCACAGGCGTTCTTGGACAGGCCATCGATCACACACTCATTCAAGGACGGTGTTTCGAGCACTGTTGCTCTTGCGGAACGCTATGTGTACGCGCTTGGTACACCGGTAGTGGTGAGCGATTGGTTCCACTACCTGCCTCCACTATACTTCACTCAGGTTCCCGGCGGGCTTGTAGCGCGTCAAGCCACTTTTGCGCATTTTCCCATCGGAACACAGCCCTACGACCCGCTCAAGGACGACGTTTACCCGATCACCAGCGGCAATCCGCCAACGAGCGTGGGTTCGATTCCGGAACTGACGTTTCAGGTCCGGCCGCGGCCCACGGAGGCCGACGCGCGCATTCCGCAAACCGGCCACCCGAGCGGCATGCCGGTCTTGATGATGGATGGCCGGGTCGTGACGCTGCGGCGCGGCGTCGCCCCGGAAGTCTTCTGGGGACTGGTCACGCCCCGCGGCGGCGAAGCGGTCGAGCTGCCGGATTAGCTGGAGCGGACAGCCAGCAGAACTCTCGGCGCTTCCTACGGCTTGGACGAGAGGTTTACTCCCGCATCTTGCTGGGCCGCTGTCGCCACCACGCCATGGCGCCGCCCAGAAGGGCCATGGCGGGATACGTGAGTAGAGCCGGGGCAATGAACCAGGCGGGATGTGGGATGTAGGCCATGGTGATGATCGAACCGATGAGAGGCCAGGCGCCGATCACCAGGGCGTGAGCAATCGGCGACCTTCCTGCAATCGACGCTCCCACGAACGTCCCGCACAGCGTCGCCAGGCCATGCCCGACCAGGTAGAGGACAAGGGCGATCGTGGGCAGCCCCGCGATGTACGCCTTCATCTGCTCCATGTCGGCCAGGTTGGTCCCTTCCGGAGCAGGGAACATAATGGCGCTGAGGGCTTCATAAGCCAGGATCAGCACGACGACGATGGCGATTCCACCCACGACGCCGACCACGCTTCGGACAATGCGAGCCATAGGTAGCATTACTCCACTTATCCTTATGCAGCCCTCAGACGAGCGTATGAGTAAACCTAGCTATCAGTTCACGTCACCAGTTCTCCCAGTGCTCTCAACGCTTCCTCTTCACTCTGGTACAGCCCGAGGATGCGCTCTTTCAGGCCGCGCCGGAGCTCGGCACACTGCCCAACATCAAGGGGGAAACGTTCACGAGCTTGCACCTGCAGGCTTTCGAGTTCCTCCCACGTCGCGCGGAGCTTGTCAACGGAGTCGCCTCGAAACATCAGCTCGTTGCGCCGGGTGAACAGTTCGCGGGCCTTCTTGAACATGGGGATGTGGGCCGGCAGGGCAGCTTCCGCCAGGGAAGTCCAAGCTTTGCCAAGCTGTGCGTAGCGCTTGCCCAGGTCCGCGAAGCGTTGGTCGCTGGTGACAAGGGCCGCCTCGGTCAGAAACTTGCCGAACATGGGCCTGCAGAGGCCGCCGCCGGTTCCGTAATGCTCGATGAAGTCGTAAACGGAAGTGAGGCCGCGCCAGAGCCGATGCCCGGGTGGGAACACTCGCTCCCAACTGTCCTTGGCCTTTCCGCCATAGATCCGCTCCGCCCAGATCCGAAACGCCTCGAGCGTGAAGTTCTTCATCTTGCAGGTGGTGAGCAGGTGGTGGCAGACTCGCACGCCGGACCGGACCAGGTTCGGGAGGTCAAGTGCTGGCCTGGCTGGGCCCAGAGCGAGAAGCCGGTTCTTGAACTTCTTGATTCGGCCTCGCGCTTCGGCGAGCTGGGCCAGGGGGATTTCCACCGGTTCATCGGTGAGATCGCCGACCAGTGCCGACGTGTCGCTCAACTCGTAAATCGTGACGACATGGTAGCCGCTGCCGCTAAAGACTGGCGGCATGGCGCGGTGCGGGAGGCTGCCCATGTCAATCCAGGCTATCACGGGACCGGCCTGGTTGAGCAACTCGCGGAGCTGTTTCTCAGCCCCCCTCGCCGTGGGCGATTCCCTGACAATGGCAGTCACGCCCAGGCGATTGCAGGCGGCATCGAGGTAGGCCTTATCGTCCTGCCACTGATGCCGACCGGCAATGAAGAAGGAAGCGAAATCTTCCTTCTCGTACAGGAAAGCGAAAACCCCAGCTCCGATGCCGCCGGCGATCCCGAAGAGCATCGCCTCGGTGAGTTCTACCCCTTGGTGAGCGAGCAAAACTCGCAGCGCGACCGCGGCGGGGACGTCGCCAGGTCGATGGCAGCGAGTAGCGGTGTCTTCGGCAGTTGGCGGTGCCTGGGAGATTACCTGCCGGCGCGCGGCAGCGTAGCTTTCGCCGGTCTTGGCCATGCGCGCCCGAATGAACTGTTTAAGGTGTTTCTGTGCGGTCACGGTGATTCGCTTCTCCAGCCGGTCCGCCGGACCCCACGCATCGCAGCTTCCCGAGCAAGGAAAAGCCGATGACCACGAATGGAAAGTTGCTCGAGGACATCAATCCCCTTTACCCCCGCATTGCCGGCAGCGTGGGTGCCAGTATGGAGGTCAGGCGCGAGCTACGCCCCTAACCACATTACTGAATCGGCGAAAGAAGGCAAACACAATCTCGGCGATTCGAGGAGGCTATACAACGACGCAGCCTAGCGAGCGCCCAACGGGCCCTGGGGCAGCATGATGAGCGGCTTGTTGGGGCCGAGCCATTCCGTGCCGTAACGGCGGGCGTAGTACATCAGAAGCCCATGGGCGGCATGGTAGAGGGTTCCGCCTTCCATCGGCTGGCCCTGGATGTCCAGGAACATCATGGCCACGGCGTTGGCGGCATCTTCGACCCAGGGCTCGTGAATCTGCTCGTCGGAGAGCGAGAGGGCGAGCCATTCGAGGATGTGGCCGCTCGTGTTCATCCGCCGCTGCATGTCGCTGATGTTGGCCTGGGAGACGAAGAAATCGGTCGAGAAGGAGCCGTCGGGATTCTGCCACTTGCGGGCGAGTTCCTGGTACTTGCGCTGCTGATCGTCGAGTTCCTTCCAGACCCCCTCGGTCTTGCCGCCGCGTTGCAAGTGCAGGTTGTGTACCCAGCGAAGTCCGAACAACCGGTGCGTGCCGCCGCAGGCCGCGGTCTCGATGGGCTGGTGAATCTCGTAGTGAACGCAGTCTCGCAGCGTGAGGCGTTCGCCGTCCTCGTTGGTCCACTCGGCATCGACGCCGACGTACTGAGCGATGACGATGATCGCCCAGCTCAGTTCCTGGGGCGGGTTCTTCGCGGTGGTCTTGGCCCGCATCTTGGAGTGATTGACGAAGTCGGCGAAGCGATACTCCTTGCCGTTGACGATGAACTTGCGGTCGATGGGCATGTTCCACTGGCCCATCTCGGCAATGAACTGGTCCTGATGCCCCTGGCCGACAAACGGGGGGCCGGTCTGCACGTCGAGGCCCCATTGCGTGGGGATGAACTTCAAGCCGCGGATTTCACCGCCTGCGCAGATGTAGTCGAGAGCGTTCACCTTGATTCCGGTGTCGGGATTGGTGAGCGTGAGGCTCGGCCCCATGCCCAGGATGCCGTGAAACACCGTCCAGAAGCCGTTGGTAGTGAGGAGCTCGCGCTTGCGGCACTGCTCGATGGCGGCCTCGATGCGGTCCTTGACCTTGTCCGGCCGAGGCGGCTGGATCACCGTCGCCGTTGGGCCGCCTGGAGCCTGGGATGCGGTAGGGTCCGTGGGCGAATCGACTGGAGCACAGGTCGCGAACAGCAGAGTGCCAAGGGCGACTCCGGTGAGGGCAAGCAAGCTTGGCGCGCGGCTCATGATTTCCATCCCGAGGTAGTTCTAGCCCGTGGTGACAGGCGTCTGGGCCGACCGGCGAGCCCCTTGATCCACGGTCCGCGGCGACTCGGCCAACCGCAGTCGTTCCAGGGCCGGAACCCGCGGCAGCCAGCCGGTCAGCCAGCTCCATTCGTCCGGAGTAAGGAAGCACAGTGAACCGATGACAAACGCCGGCCCAAAGATGGGCAGTTGATACAGGAAAGCCGTTCCGAGCCAGCCGATCAAGGCCCCGCCGACCAGAATCGGCCTCCAGCGCTGCCGCCAGGCGAAGAGGGGGAAGCCCAGTTGCCAGGCGAGCACGGCGTAGGTGGCCAGGCTGACCATGATGAGGTAGAAGTCGCGGCGTCCGGCCAGGCTGCGAACTTCGGACAGCTTCGTTGTGAAGGGAGGATAGAGCGGATACCAGAGCGCCGCGCCGGACCACCAATCCCCAGATTGGAGCTTGTGCAGCCCGGCCACGACCACCAGGATGGTGAAATGCACTTGCAGGAGCCGCATGGTGAGATTCGCCGCCAGGCTCTGCGGTCTGGCGACCGGCCCCAGGAGCCAATCGCGGCTGCTGCCGAATAGACGTCCCAGCCAGCTCAGTCCGCCGTTCCACTGGCCGAGCAGCACATAGCCAACCATCAGGTAGAACGCCAGGATGAGCAGGAGCGCGTCGCCGTCATAGGAGATCAGCGGGTTGGCGGTGAAGGAGCCGACCACCAGCCACGTGAGCACGGAGGTGATTCGGGTGGCGATGCCAAGAGTGAAGAGCAAGAGCACGGCTACCGAGGCCCAGTAGAGGGCAGTCACCGCGGCCGTGTTCTCGCCGCACAGATATACCAGCGACCAGGTGATGGGCGCAGGGGGGCCATTCGGCGGCTGCATTCGCGAGGCTTCCTTGTAAGCCTGGGTGTCGAACCAGCCCTGCAGGCCGAACATCTCATTCTCATGGCCCGCAAAGCCGAGCAGCCAGGACAGGAAGAGCACGCCGGCGAGCACACGGATGGCGTGCAGGCCTGTGGGATCGGCGGGGGTGAACCAGAAATGGACCCAGGCTTTCCAGAGGCCGCCTTCGCTGACTTCTGCCAGGGGCTGACCAGCAGGCCCTTCGGCGGATAAGGCGTTTCGTGACTTGCTCACCACAGTTCTCCTGCCGTTCCGTTCGGCGTTCGTCGGGCCGAGGTTCACTTGTTGCTCGTGGGAATTCTGCCAAAGTTCGAGATCAGCTCGTCAAAAGCCCCAGGTGGAGGATCGCCGACGAGCACAGCCGGCGGGATCGGCTCCTGGCTCCGTCGAATGATCTCCACTGAGTCAGCGTTGTGAACTCGACCTAAATGGCGAGCGTAAGACCTTACGAGGAGGTTGGTCCAGTCCGAAGTCTTCATCACGGGCCTGTCGCGCGGGACCAGGTGCTCGGGGACTTCCTTCAGTTGGAGTTCGCGCTGCTTGCCCTCGACAGGCTCCCAGATCTTCACCTTCTTGACCTGCTGATTCGGTGCAGCGACCGACTCGCCCATTTGCGGTTGAACGGGCTGATCGTCGCCAAGGCTCCGAGCCAGGATGGCCTGGCGGTGCTTGACCCAGTGGTTCGCGTTCGGGTCTGGGATGGTCAAGGTGTTGAGCACATTGCCATGCTCGTCGCGAAGCCTCGCTTCGAGGATAACGCCGGTCATGCCGGTCCGATTCGTGAGGAAATGGTAATTGTGGGTCAGCTTGAGCGGCTGAAGGTAGCTGGGCGTGGTGATCTCGTTCAACTTGCCGGCGAACCAGGGCGCCAGGGCCATGTCCGCGCCAAAAGGCGTGGACCACGGCCCGCTCGGGGCAGCCAGCACCAGGGTGATGACGGCGAGTAAATGGGCCAGGATAAGCAAGCTGCCCAGGCCGACCAGCCAGCCTGGAAGCGAACTGGCCTTGCTAGGAACCGGAGGCGGCATTAAATGGTCTCCTGGCGTTGGGATGGACGTGTAGAGGTCGAGTTGCACCCGAGGAGCCATTGGGCTGCGATGGCCCTGATGTCTCAACGTCGAGAGCACGTCGAAAGATTACCCGATGAAGCCTCCAGCTTGACTCATTTTGCCTCGACTGCAAGGTTTTTCTTGCTTTCTTGGGCGGAGCAGACGGTGCAAGAGGCATTCTCGGTCCCCTGATGCACAACGGCGGGCGACGGTTTGGAAGGGTTGTTCAAGGAAGAGGCTGACCTGGCAGGTGGCACCGGGAAGGAGCAGGCCATGGCCGTAACAAGGGTGGATAGGATTGCCGTTGCCCTTGCCACCCATGTTAACTTTTGTTAACTCTGTTTACGAGGATTCGCTAGCTGAGGATAACGCAAGAAATTCAGCTGTTGGTAGAGGCCGAGAGTAGTTAAAGTTCCCCAGCTTGAAAGTTCGATCTTAAAGGCAAAGGCAGCCTAACTTTTCGCTCGATTTTTGGGTCTTGCTGGGTGCTTTCCGAGAGGGATTCCGATTCTGGCACGGCGGATGCAAAGATAATTGGCACTCTCACCGAGTTGCCTCTTGAGGACGCGTCCACCCCACCACCCCTCACTGGAGTGGGAACTCCTCGAGTAACCGTGGTGCTTTTGGAGGGTCTGCATGGGTCGAGTTTTCACACAGCTTTGGAGGGACGACCAGGGTGCCCTCATCGCCACGGAGTGGGTCTTTGTGGCGACTATCCTGGTGATCGGCTTGGTGGTTGGGCTGAAGGCGGTGCAGTCTGCGGTGCTGAACGAGTTGGAGGAAGTTGCTGGCGCAATTGGCGCGATCAGCCAGTCTTACTCCTACGGCGGCTCAAGCGGCTGCTGTGCTTTCAGCAACGGCTCAAGCTTTACCGATAATGGGCCGAATACCTATCCTGTCACGACCTGCACGCGCAGCGGCGATGAACAGGGTACGACGTGCCCAGACTAACGCTATCCGATCAGCGGCTGGCGTGAATGAGTTTTCCGCATGGGGTGGACCGAATCTTTGTTCGAGACTTGTCTCATCTGCTCAGGAGGTTTTCTAGATGCGTAAGTTGATGCTCAAGTTGTGGAGCGATGACCAGGGTGCTCTGATCGCCACCGAGTGGGTGTTCGTGGCGACCATCCTGGTGATCGGTCTCATCGTCGGCCTGAAGGCCGTTCAGTCGGCTGTCCTCAACGAGCTTGAGGAAGTGGCCGGTGCGATCGGTGCGGTTAGCCAGTCCTATTCGTACGGCGGCACGAGCGGCTGCTGCGCCTTCACGAATGGCTCGGCTTTCACCGACAATGGCCCGAACACCTATCCTGTTGATGCCTGCACGCAGGCTCAGGATGGCGGCGGCGTCACGTGCCCAGACTAAGGTGGAGACTGCCAAACGTGGCCAGGTCCCCTGGTGTCAACCGAGGCCTGGCCACGTTTAGCTCCCCTGGCAGGTATTGTTCGGTCGATTTCAACCCTCTGGATGGCTGTCCCAACTCCCCTCTTCAGCCTTCCAGCGCTCGTTCAGAGCACCCTGCTCCCCTCGGCCAGGATGCGTAAGATAACCGCGGTTCCCTCACCGTGGTGCATCGGAAGCTGAGAGCATGGAATCTTTGCAGTTCGCGCCTGATCAGAGTTTTGCCTGGGTCTTCGTGGGGCTGCTCACGCTACTCATGGTACTCTCTTCCTGGTTCGACCTGCGGGCAATGGTGATCCCCAAGCAATTGGCCATCGTAACTTTAGTACTGGGATTGCTAGTCAACATTGTTCGGGGTTTCTGGTTAGGAAGCGTGGGACTGCCCGCCTGGCAGATGGGAAGCAATGGTCCCTGGGTTGGAGCGATTGACGGTCTGCTCTTCTCCATTGCTGGGTTTGCAGTCGGGTTCAGTATCTTCTTCGTGATGTGGATTCTGGGTACAGCTGGCGGCGGGGATGTGAAGCAGTTTGCGGCGGTCTGTGCCTGGATCGGTCCCCTTTGGACCATCTACCTGTTGATTGGCACGGTTATCGCTGTGGCCCTGGTATCGGGAGTTCTGCTTCTCTACCGAGCCTTGACCCGCGGATTTCGGTCGGTGACTCTCCAACCGAAGCCCCTGAGCCAAGGCACTAGCCCCGAAGGCAAGCTGAAGCTCGCCAAGGGGCGGCGAGTGGGATGGTCAGTTCCCGCGACCCTTGCGACAATCGTCGTTCTGTTGTGGGTGCTTCGGGTGGACCTGGGACTTCAGGAAGCAAGAACCAGGCTCCCAGGCCAGGAATCAGTAAAGGCGGGGCGACAAGCATCATGAAGCTGAATCTCAAAACTAGCCTTTTGACCGGCAGCAGGAAGCGGCGAGGGTCTTTCACCCTGGAGATGATGCTGCTTTTCCCCATTGCTCTGGCGTTCTTTCTTGCGATGGTAGAATTCAGCATGATCTTGCACTGCCGTCAGCAACTCCTGGCAGCAAGCCGCGAGGGCTGTCGGGTGGCGGCGCTCGGCGGAGATCAGCAGGAGGTCGCAGAGACCATTCGCCGATACCTGGGAAGTGGCAGGCTAGGCGACGCGGAGATCACGTTAACTGACGGCAACGGAGAAGAAGTAAACGATACATCGGTGATCCATTCTGGAGACCCTGTTGAAGTCTGGGTAAGAATTCCAACGGGTTATGTAGTGCCGGATCTACTTCGCTGTGTTGGGTACAGCATTTGCAATGATGAACTCGTCGCGCGGACGGTCATGCGAAAGGAATAGAAGCCAGTCGTGGTGTGGGGAACACTCGGCCTCCTGTCGGCCGTTTAGGGGGATCAAACAACCATGCGTGCAAGCACCATCTTTGCCCTGATCGTCACAGTTGTGGTCAGCCTCGTGGCGGTCATAGCCGTCAAGGCTTCGGGTATTCTGACGCCCGCGGAGCCCAAGAAGGAGGCCCCCCCGCCGGTGGTCCTCGTGGCCGCCGCAAACATCTTCGAAGGCACCTTCATCCAGCCGAATGAGGTCAAGCTCCGGCCGGTCCGCAGCGCGGAGGAACTGAGGGAGCTCAAGGAAGGCAAGCTGCTTCCTCCAGTGACTGCCGCCGCCGTGAAGCGCATTGCGGCAGTGAACATTCCCGCGGACACGCCCCTGAAGGAAGACTACCTCGAACCGATGCGGGCCGAAGAGCTTGGTCGGCGTCTGCTGCCTTGCGAACGGGCTGTCAACTGCTGCGTGCACAAGCAGTACTGTGCTGGCGGGTTGATCAAGGTCGGTGACGTGGTCGATGTTCAGCTCATCACCACCGTGGACGGCTGCGACGGCAAGACGGCCACATCGGCTGACCTGGCCATCAACAACAGCGCTCGCGGCCAGGTGATTAATACCTCGACGAGCGAGAACGGCGATGGCACAGCTGCAGGTGCGCGGAGCGCCTCGGCCGTCATCGTGCGTGGAGCGCGCGTCATCGCTCGCCGGAACAGCCTGTATCCGGTCAATACCCCTCTCGGCCCGGACTGCTGCATCAACTTCACCTTGGCCATGAATCCTTACCGTGCAGGGTTGACCGAGTTTGTGAAGGACAAGGGCATCATCGCCCTGCTGCCCCTCAGCGAGGCGGAGCGGGCCCAGATAACGCTGCCAACCGGCAACATCATCGGTTCGGCCTCTGACCGGAACCTGGTAGACCCCGCGGCTCTCAAGCGGTCGCAGGCCCTTGGCTCCGACGTGGCGGTGGTTCGCAAGACGGACGACACCGTCACTCCGGCCAGCACTGGCGCTGCGACGCCCCGGCGTGGCGACGGCACCATGGCTGCCAGCTACGATCGCAACACCGGCGATCCCTACTGCATCAACCCGCTGGGTACGTGCCGCTTCAGCATCCCGGGCAACCCAGAATACAAGGACGAGGATCAGCGCGTGGCGGACTTCGTTTCGGGTCTTTACACGATCGGCGAACACGACCTGGTTCGGATTTTCAACCTGACGTGCATTCAGCCCCCTGCTCCGCCTCAACCGAACTCGGTCGAGCGGATCAATGGCGTCACCTATGCTGGCGACCAGGTCTTCGATCCGAGCACCGGCCGCTCGGCGGGATTCATTGCCGCGGCCGGGGTCGGCGGCAGCAACAACAATCAGCCCACGGCGGGCTTGCCCCAGGGCCTGGGAAGCATTCGCCTCGCCAGCCAGAACACCGGCGCGGGACGAACCCAGATGGCGAACTCCACTCCGACTAGCTTCCGCTTCCGTCCGCCGGATGCCGCTTGCAATCAGGTCGCTGGCACCGCCGTTCGGTCGTCCAACTGCCCGACTTGCCGAACCTGCGGCACGCGTCGTTAGAGGATGCTCGCTGGTGGGCTGGGAGCTTAGGCCCAGCCCACCGGTCTGACCACGCCCCTCCCCATCTTGAATCGCGCTGGCATCAATCCCCGTTGGTGCTCGGCAACTCCTGGATCCGCAGCCATGCATCTGCTTCACCACGATCACGGTTTTCATTCCGCTCGCCGGCGCATCCCCTCTCGCCGGGGCGGGATGAGCACCTGGTTGATCCTCGGTCTGACACTTCTCCTCGCCCTCCTGGCTCTGGCGATTGACGGCGCCAATCTCTGGCAGGCACGTGTCGAGCTGCGGAACAGTTCCGACGCCATGGTGCTGGCGACGGCCCAGGCACTGCTGGACGACGAAATCCTCACCAACAAGCCCAACGTGATGCGCCAGGTCGTGGAACGCTCCCATGCCGAGGCGGTTGCCTACGGTCAGGCCAATCCGGTGCTCGGCCGGCCGCAGGAGCTTATCTTCACTCCCGACGATCCCGAGCAAAGCGACCTGGTCTTTGGCTACAAGGAAGATCCCGCGGTCCGCGGCTTCACTCCTGCTTATGACCTTAATGATCAGCACCTCAACACCGTGCGCGTTATCGCTCGTAGAACGCGCGAGCGCGGCAACCCGGCGGGAATGTACTTTGGGAGATTCCTGAGCCTGCCCTTTGCCGACGTGGTCGCCTCGGCAACAGCCTACCTGGATCGAGACGTCATCGGTTTTCGCCCGATCGGCAATGTGCCCGTCCCGCTCGCGCCACTGGCTCTTCTGACCGACCCCACGATGTCCGACTCCGAGGCATGGGAAACGCAAACCATCAAGCCGACGCTTAGCCCAACGCCAGGCGGCGCGGACGACTTTGTCTTCGACCGTGCCAGCAAGCGCTTCCTCGAAGTCGGGGTGGACGCCGAGCAAGGCGACGGACTTTACGAAATGAATGTGTACATCCCGCTCGAAGGCCAGCCCAACTTCGAGCAGGACCGCGACGACGCCAACGGCTGTTTCCTCTTCGATGGCGAGCTCGGACCCAACGGGGAAACCAACTGGCAGCCCATCGCTCGCCAGTTCCGGACCGGCGTCACCCGCGACGACCTGGTCAAATTGGATGGACAAATCGTTCTGGGAAGCGATAATCGTCTTATTCTCCCTGGCTTGCCCTCTGCGCCAAGCCTGCAGAGCCAAGACCTGAACGTTCTGCTCGACGGGCTGGAGGCACTGGAAGCATCCGGCGATCCGCGGGTCTGGCCGATCTACTCCTTGGTCGAGCAAGACCCTCGCAGCCCGATGCGATGGCGAACGACGGTTCAGGGCTTCGTGGCGGCTCGCCTTGCAAGAGTTGAGGTGATCCAGGTCGGGGAGGCCGGCGCACAGCAGAGGCAGATGCTTCGGCTGACCTTGCAGCCTTGCATGATGGCGGTGCATTCGGCCGTGACGGATTTCTCTCGGCGTCATGCGAATCCGGAGTTTGACATTTACAACCGCTACATCTGCAAGGTGCGGCTGGTAAACGAATAGGCGGCGTGCGGCTGGCTGATCTTGTCCCGCGGCAAGGTCTTCTCCCCGCAGGCCGATTGAGGATTCGTCATGCGGATCGTGGTGGCCTTCGAGGAACCTTCGCAGCGGGACTATCTGCGTCAGCTTGCCCTCAGTCTCGGGCTCGAGTGCGGCCCCACGGATTGCGTGGCCTACGGCGACCTGAAGGTCCGCCTGGCGCGTGAGCCCCACGACGTCGTACTGATCGTCATCGGCAGCCAGCCGGTGCAAGCGATTGCGGTGATCCAGCAGGCGGCGGCCTACACGAAGGCTCCGCTCCTCGCAGCTGGTCCGTCCAATGACTCGCAGGTGATTCTCCAGTCGATCCGTGCCGGCGCGCGGGAGTATCTTGACGAAACCCACCTGCGCGAAGAGCTCAACGCCTCCTTGGAGAAGCTCGGGCAGGCGGGCCTTATTCAGCACCGCCACGGCAAGCTCATCGCCGTGACCGCAGTGCTCCCAGGGACGGGAGTGACCACCGCGGCGACGAACCTCGCCTTCGCCTGGGCGGACAGGTTGCCGCGCCGCGTGGCACTGGCTGAGATCGGAGCCGGCGTGCCTGAGATTGGCTTGATGCTCGACTTGGAACCCCGGCATACCGTGGCCGACCTCAAAGGACTCTGGGACCGCCTGGATAGCACCATGCTCGCGCAGTCGCTGGTGGAGCATCCGGCAGGCGTTCACGTGCTTGCCCACAAGCCGGAAACGCTGCGAGTCGATCATCTTCCCCTGGAACCGTTGCAGCAAACCCTCATGCTGCTCAAGGCGATGTTCGAGGTATCCGTCCTCGATTGCGGCCACAACCTGGATGCAGCCATGGGCAAGGCGCTGACCCTGTGCGACTCGGTTCTGGTCGTTGTTCGCCTGGACGTACCCTCGCTGCGCCTGACGCGGAAGTTGCTGAACGCCTTGACGAATGACCATGCAGTGTCGCGGGAGCGAGTACAGGTTGTCGCCAACCGCTACGGCCAGCGGAAGCAGATCGGCCTGAAGCAGGCGGAGGAGACGCTTGGTCGGCCGATCCTCGAATCGATCCCCGACGATTCCACGACATTGAACGAGGCAGTGAACCAGGGCATGCCGCTGATTCGCGTGGCTCCGCGGGCAACGATAGCTAGGAGTTTCTTGAAGTTGGCGAACCGCCTGGAAGGCAAGCCGGCGTGATGCGTCCGGCAGCACTTCTCCCCGCTTCCAGCGCGTTCCTCGACTGGAGTTCGTGGACCAGGATGGTCTCTTATTGAAGCGAGTACAAGCATGTACGAATCGTCGATCCATCGCAAGGGCGCGGCCGCTAGCAGCCAGGGCGGCATCCTCCAGGCTCCGACTCCAGCCCCGGATCAGGCGGAGTCGTTCTCGCTGCGTTTCCAGAAGCTCAAGGCGGAGATCCACGGCCAGCTCGTCGAGATGCTCGACATTTCCAAGCTCGGGCACTGGAAGCAGGATCGGCTGAAGCGGGAAGTGCGCACGCTGGCCAGCCGATTGGCCCAGGCCTCGCCCGAGATGCTCAACCAGGTTGAGCGCGAGCGGCTCATCGACGAGATCATGAACGAAACCTTCGGGCTCGGTCCGCTCGAGAGCCTGATGAACGATCCCACGGTGAGCGACATTCTGGTTAACGGCCCGAAGATGGTCTACATCGAACGCCATGGCCGGCTCGAGCCCACCAGCGTGGTGTTTGCAGACGACGCTCACTTGCTCCAGATCATCCAGCGGATCGCGGCGCGAGTAGGCCGGCGGGTCGATGAGATGTCCCCAATGGTGGACGCCCGCCTTCCCGATGGTTCGCGCGTCAATGCGATCATTCCGCCGCTGGCTCTGGAAGGGCCGGTGCTGTCGATCCGGCGGTTCGGCGTCCGGCTCTCGGCCGAGAACCTGCTGGCCAACGCGACCATGCCCAGGGAAGTCCTGGAACTGCTCAGGGCCGCGGTCGAGGCGCGCCTGAGCATCCTGATCTCCGGCGGAACCGGCTCCGGCAAGACCACGCTTCTCAATGTGCTTTCCAGGTACATTCCGGCGGATGAGCGTCTCGTGACGATCGAGGACTCCGCCGAGCTGCTGCTCCAGCAGCCGCACGTTGTCAAGCTCGAAACCCGGCCTGCCAATCTCGAAGGCGTCGGCGAGATCAAGCAACGCGACCTGGTTCGCAATAGCCTGCGCATGCGGCCTGACCGAATCATCATTGGCGAAGTCCGCGGGGCCGAGGCGCTCGACATGCTCCAGGCCATGAACACCGGCCACGAAGGATCGCTGACCACGATTCACGCCAACGATACGCGAGACGCCCTGAGCCGCCTCGAAATGATGGTCATGATGGCAGGGTTTGAACTGCCTGTGCCGGTGATTCGCCAGTATGTCGCCTCCGCGATCAGCCTCATCGTGCAACTTTCCAGGCTCAAGGGCGGCGCTCGGCGGGTCATGCGGGTGTCGGAGATCGTCGGCCTGAAAGGCCGCCGTTACGTGGTTCGGGACATCTTCCGCTTTGAACAGACCGGCATTCGCGGCGGCGCGGCGGTCGGCGAGTTTCGCGCCACCGGCTATGTGCCGCGCTGCCTGACTCGACTGAAAGCCGCCGGCCAGGACCTCCCTCCGGACCTCTTCACGGAGCGAGTGCTGTCGGCATCCGGACTGGACGCCAGCGGGCCCTCGACATCGTGGATCGACGGCGTTCATGACATGGAATCCAGTAAGGAACCAGCTCGGCCCCAGCCCACGACCAATTGAGCATTGATGACGACCTTGAAAGAGCAGGAAGCTATTCGGGTCGAGATCGGAACCGAAAGCCATGAATGAGAACCTGCTCCTCTTCCTGATCGTTGCCGGCGTCGCGCTCACAACCTTTTTGGGTTTTGTCGGCGTCCGCAGTTTGATCGAACGCCGCCGGCAGACCCTCCAGCGCCGCCTGAAGCAGGCCGATTCAGCCGACAGCGTGCTCGCCGACCAGATCGAAAAGTCGTTGCCGGGCGGCAGCTTCAAGAGCACGCGCGGCAAGCAACCGCTCAGCGGACGCATCGACCAGGGCTTTATCAGCATGGTGGAACGCTCCGGCATGGGGCTTTCACCAGACCAGGCGATCGGCATCATGTGCCTGGTTGGCGTCACGCTCGCGACCCTCCTGTATCTCTGGCGGGACGACCTTTCCATGATCGCCATCGGCCTCGTGGTCGGCATGGCAATCCCGCTGGCCATCTTCATGTACCTCCAGTCGCGCTGGCGCAGGCAGTTGCAGGATCAGTTGCCTGACGCTTTCTTCCTGCTGGCCCGATCATTGCGTGCCGGCCTGAGTCTTGAGCAAGCCCTGGCGTTGCTCGCCACCGAGGGGCTGCCGCCGCTCTCGGACGAAATCCGTCGCTGCGTCGAGAAGATCAATCTCGGTTTGGCTGTGCCCACAGCTCTGCAAACCGCGGCAAGACGGATGAACCTCGTCGACTTCAACGTCTTTGTCTCGGTCGTCACCCTGCATCGCTCCACTGGCGGCAATCTCCCATTGCTGATGGACCGGTTAGCTGCCAGCACGCGGGACCGAAACCAGTACGTGGGCTACTTCCGCTCCGCGACCGCCCTGGGTCGGATGACGGCTATCGCCATCGGCTCGGCCGTGCCGCTCATCTTCCTCGGCTACGCTTTCTTCGAGCCGGAGTACTTCGGCCGCTTCTTTGAAAGTGCGGCTGGCATCATCGCCCTGTGCGTCGCTTTTGGGCTGGAGATCATTGGCGCGATCTGGTTGTTCTTCCTCCTTCGTGTCGACTACTAGAAACCAAGGCCCGCTCCAGCGGCGGCTTGTTCGGAACGAGTACCACCATGCCACAAGAATACAATGAGCTGTTCTGGCTCTCGGTCATCTTCGTCCTGGTCTCGACGCTGACCTTTTCGCTGGTCTACCGCTTCACGGGCAACCGCCGGACCCGCGAGCGCCTTCAGCCGCGCGGCGAGGAGACAGGCTCCAAGCCCGAGCTTGCCCTGGGAGGCATGACCGAGGGACTGGCCGCTCAGGTTCCCATGCGAGAGGAAACACGGAGCGATCTGCAGCGAGAACTCCTGGCGGCTGGTTTTTACCGCAAGTCGGCGCTGACCGAATACGCCGCGATCCGGACCATTCTGACCATCAGCCCCATCTTGATTGCCGGCGTGGTCGCCGCTCTCTCGGACACCTCGCAGCTTTTCAGCATTCTGGCAGTCGGCGCCATCGGAGCGATGCTGGGCTATAGCCTCCCGCGCATCTTCCTGGTGCTCCGCGGGCGGATGAGGGCACGAACCATCGAGCGCGGCTTGCCTGTTGCGGTCGACATGCTGACCCTCTGTCTGTCTGCGGGTCAGAACATTCTCTCCGCCATCCAGCGGGTCAGCACGGAGTTGAAGTTCTCGCATCGAGCACTCTCCGACGAACTGGAAATCGTGCGGCAGCAGGCTGAGCTGCAGAACTTGCAGGTGGCGTTGCAACAGTTCGCCGAGCGCGTCCAGGTCCCCGAGGTCCGCAACCTGGCGATGATCCTTATCCAGTCAGAGCGGCTGGGGACCGATGCCGCGGCCACGTTGCTCGAGTACTCGCAGAACCTGCGCACCACCCTCCGCCAACGTGCAGACGCCAAGGCCAACCGGACCATGTTCTGGATGCTCTTCCCTACCCTGCTATGCCTGTGGATCCCCGCCGGTATCGTGCTGATCGGCCCCGCGGTGCTCGAGTTCCAGAGCTATCGCCGCGGCGGATTGCAGCAGTGGAGGGACGCCAAGCGTGAACTCCAGGAATTGAAGGAAGCCAGCGAGAAGGCGCTCCGGCCTGCCCCTGCTCCAAACCCAGACGAAGTGCCCAGCCCACAGTAACTTGCGACCTCCCCGCAGCCTGCGCGCGTTGGCGGCTCTGCCCGATCACGACGCCCCTCCCCACTTTAGCTGATCGGAACAGGCCGCCGCCGCGCGGGGCATATTCATCTCGGTTCTGCTCGCGAGCCCTGGAAGGGCGCGTTTCCGCTCCTCTACAATCGAGCAATCGCTTGCAGTGATCGTGACGGCCAATCTTGAGCTGAATCCAGGAAAAGCCGCGAAAATCACGGTAAGCTGTTTGCTCTTTGTCACCCATGAGGAAAGATGGAAGTGTCATCTCCATGCAGCCTTGGGCTGGTTGCTCGGCACTTCCGCAGCACCCAGGGAGTACGCGTCCATGTTGAATCGCCTTGTTCCGTCCGTTCTGTTTCTGCTGATTGCGCTGGCCGGAGCGGCTGGCTGCCGGTGCCACTCTTGCAACCGCTGCCCGCCCCCTTGCCCGACCAACTGCAACGCGCCCGTGGTCGTGCCGAGCCAGCAGTTCTACCAGGCTCCAGCCGCGGCGCCCTGCCCCAACTGTGTCCGAGGCCCGGTAGCGGCCGCGCCGGCCCCGACTCAGCGCTTCTACCAGGCGCCCGTGGTCGCTGCCCCGCAACCGCCAGTCGTGGCCAATAACCAGCCGACGAACCCTGGGACCTGGCAGCCGGTTCGGCCTGGCGACGTCCGTCCGCTGCCTCCGCCTGACGCCTCCACCCGTGCCAAGCTCGACATTCCCGAGCCGATGGACCGTGCCTCGCCGCCGACGGGCAGCATCCCCGGCGTGAACGAGACGCCCTCTAACGGCGCAAAGAAGGCCGACCTGGCGATCGAGATCCCCCAGTTCGACATCGTCTACGAGAAGGTCGCCGCGGGCCTTCAGCCGTTTCCCGATGGCTTCACGATGCTGCGTGAGAACGGTTACAGGACCGTGCTCCGCATCCATCGGCCGGAAGACGACGGCTCCGCGCTGCAGACTGACATCGAGAGCAAGGGGCTGAAGTATCAGAGCCTGGCTGTCAGCCCCAAGGCGCTCAATCGCGAAGTCGTCGATCAGTTTTCAAAGATCATTGGCGATCCGAATGCTCAGCCCATTTTCGTCTTCGATCGCCGCGGGCAGCTCGCCGGCGCTCTTTGGTACCTGCACTTTCGCCTGAACGACGGCTTGCCCGAATCCGAGGCCCGCAGGAAAGCGGTCCGCCTCGGCCTGGACGAATCCTCCGAAGGGGAGAACGCCGAGCTCTGGTTGGCGATCAACCAGATCCTCCGCGGCGCTTAGCCCCATACAATGGCGGCATGAGTACATCACCGCTTGGCGCTAGTGCGCCGCTCGTGCCTCCGCTGTTTCAGTCCGCCGTCTACACCTTGCCGGACCTCGACGCTCTGGACCGCATCTACAATGCGGAAGCCCCAGGCTTCATCTACGCGCGCGACGCCCATCCGAATGCTCGCGCTCTCGCCGCCGACCTGGCAAAGCTTGAGAACGCCGCCTGGGCCGTGGTGTGCGGCTCCGGCATGTCCGCGCTCACCGCCGCCGTGCTGGCCTGCGTGCAGCAAGGAGACCGCGTTCTTGCTTCCCATCGGCTCTATGGCCGAACGACGACGCTGCTGGTTCAGGAGCTGGCTCGTTTCGGCGTCCGCACATCCCTGGTGGATGTTTGCCAACTCGACCACGTGGCAGAGGCCCTGAAGCAGCCGGCCCGCTTGCTCATCGTGGAGACCCTCTCCAATCCCTTGCTTCGCGTCGCTGACGTGCCTGCCTTGACACGCCTATGTCACAACGCCGGCTGCCAGATACTCGTGGACAACACCTTCGCCACGCCGATCCTGTACCGCCCGCTGGAAGACGGCGCTGATTTCGTCGTCGAGAGTTTGACCAAGCTCATGGGCGGCCATTCGGACGTCACCCTGGGCCTGGTCTGCGGCCGCGGCGACCAGGAGCCGACGGTAACGCAGACGGTCAGCATCTGGGGGCTCATGAGCAGCCCCTTCGAGTGCTGGCTGGCCCACCGCGGCCTGGCGACACTCCCCTTGCGTTGCCAGGCTGCCTGCGCCAATGCCGCCGTCCTGGCTGACTGGCTGGCCGAGCAACCCGGGGTGATATCCGTCGTTTACCCCGGCCGGCCCGATCATCCTGATCACGAACTGGCTGAACGACTCCTGGGCGGACGCTTCGGCAACATGCTTTGCTTCGAACTGGCCGGCGGAAGGGAGGCCGTCAATCGCCTCATGCGCTCCGCCCCAGGGATTCCGTTCAGCCCCTCGCTCGGTCATACGGGCACCACCCTGAGCCATCCCGGGACGACCTCGCACCGGTACGTCAGCCCCGCTGAACGCCGCCGCCAGAACATTACCGACGGCCTCCTCCGCCTGTCCGTCGGCCTTGAACCCGTCGAGGAGATCAAGGCCGCTCTTCGAGCCGGCTTGACGAGCTGACCACCGCTTTCCAGTGCTCCGGCAGCGGAGCGGTCAGAGTAATCGGCTCGTAGCGCAGCGGATGCAAGAAGGTCAAGCTCCTGGCGTGCAAGGCAATCAGGGCGTCCCTCGGCAATGCGGCTGGCGGGCCGAAGGCTCGCTTCGCCCCGTACTGGACATCGCCCAGGACCGGCCAGCCGCGCTCGGCTGCTTGCACGCGAATCTGGTGCATGCGTCCGGTTTCCAGCTCGATTTCAAGCAGCGTGTGAGCATCGCCAAGCTCCAGCACGCGATATCGAAGTCTTGCTTCCCTTGCTCCAAGCGCGTCTGGGGGGACGCAGATGCTTCGCGCTTCCTCCGGAACCTTCATTAACCAATCTTGCCACTCCCCTTGCATCGGCTCGACTTGCCCTTCTACCACAGACCAGTAGACCTTTCGCACCTGCCTGTTCTGGAACTGCTCCGCCAGCCGTCCCGCCGCCTTGGAGTTCCGGGCGAAGAGCACCACGCCCGACACCGGCCGATCCAGGCGATGCGGGATGCCCAGGTAGACGTTTCCCGGCTTGTTGTACTTCCGCTTCAGATACTCCTTGACCAGGGCTTCCAGAGTCGGGATGCCTCGGGGCACTCCCTGCGTCAGCAAACCAGCGGGCTTGACGACCGCCAGGCAATGATTGTCTTCCAGCAGAATTTCCAAGCCCTCGGCCATGCTCACCATTTCCGCGGCGACGGAGCGCCCTTGCGTTCAAGAGCCAAATCCGGCACAACACCCATACTGGATTCCAGGGGCTCAGGGAGTTCCGTGGCGCCGGAGACCAACTTCATGTGGTTTTGGACTGCCGTCTTACTGCTCATCTCCAACATCTTCATGACCTTTGCCTGGTACGGCCATCTGAAGTACAAGCATGCCGCTCTGTGGGTCGCCATACTGGCTAGCTGGGGCATCGCGTTCGTCGAGTACTGCTTCCAGGTGCCTGCCAACCGCATCGGCCACGACAGCGGACTGACCGGCGCCCAGCTCAAGATCATGCAGGAGTTCATCACGCTGGCCGTCTTTGCCGTCTTCAGCGTCCTTTACCTCAAGGAAGAGTTCAAATGGAACTATGCTGTCGGCTTCCTGCTCATGCTCGGGGCCGTCTTCTTCGTTTTCAAGAAGTGGGACCCTTGAACCTGGCCGTACGCGGCGTGCTTCCTTGCTCGCGCTTCAACGGCCAGGCCTGTAGATGCTGTCGAAAAATGCGCCTTCCGCGAAGAACTTCTCCTGCGCCTCGTCCCAGCTGGCGGCCACGCGCGTGATCGGGAAGAGCTTCAGCTCTGGGAACTTTTCTGCATGGCTGGCGAGGACCTTCTCCTCGATCGGCCGGAAGAAGTGCCGGGCAATGATCTCCTGAGCCTGCGGAGTGTAGAGGAACCGGAGATAGGCCTCGGCCACCTCCCGGGTTCCCTTGCGGTCCACCACTTCATCGACCACGGCGACGTGCGGCTCAGCCCGGATGCTGACGCTCGGATAGACGATCTCCAGCTCGCCTTTGGCTTCGCGGACTTCGAGGTGAGCCTCGTTCTCCCAGGTGATGTGCACGTCGCCGATGCCCTTCTGGGCGAAGGTCACGGTCGCACCGCGCGCGCCGGAGTCGAGCACCGGCGCCTGGCGGAAGAGCTGGCCGACAAACTTCTCCGCATCGGCCTCCGTGCCGCCCAACTCGAGGACCGCTCCCCAAGCCGCCAGGAGCGTCAGCTTGCCGTTGCCCGAGGTCTTCGGGTTCGGCGTGACGATCGACACGTCCGGCTTGACCAGGTCGGGCCAATCCTTGACGCCCTTGGGGTTCCCCTTGCGGACGACGAACACGATCGTCGAGTAATACGGCAACGAGCGGTGCGGCAAACGATCTTCCCAGCCCTCGGCGATCAAGCCGCGGCGGCGAATGGCGTCGGTGTCGTTCCACAAGGCCAGGCTCACGACGTCGGCTTCCAGGCCGTCCATCACCGAGCGGGCCTGACTGGCCGACCCCGCATGGGATTGCCTGATGACGACCGGCACGCCACAGGCCTCGGCGTAGTCGTCGATGAAGCGGGCGTTCAACTCGCGCCAGAGTTCGCGAGTCGGATCGTACGAGACGTTGAGCAGCTCGACGCCCTCGCCGGTGACGCCCACCTGCGAAGCGATCACTCCCACGAGGACCAACAGTCCAAGCAACCCGCCGCAGATCAAGACCACGCTTCGCATGCCTGTTCCTCCTTGCCCAGCGGGCCTTGGTACCACAGAGACGTCCTGAAACCCAGGCCAGCCATAAATATCACTTTGCTAATCAACATAGTGATTATCGTCTGCGGGCCATTCCTGTCAATACTGAATCCGTCAGCCCAACTGCCCGATGCGCAACAAGGCAGTTAGCCGCTTGCTTCCTGCTGCTCGGGGCCCTTCGCGGATGAACCAGGCATTTTAGCGACCTCGCCAGTCGCTAATGCGCAGGAATTGCGCCTTGGCGCAGCCGACGATTGCGCACGCTTGTCCTGGCTTTTCTCTTTATCTGCATTGGACTTGCGTACCGCTTCAACTATCGAGATACGCCCCGCATCCCCCTGCGCAGCCAGGCCGAGCACCGCGGCCAGCTCAGCCTCAGAAAGCCCCCGCGGCAGGTGGGCTGGCGGCACGGCTTTCTTCGTTTCCTCCTTCTGCACCGGCGGCGGGGCGGAGCGCAACATCTGCGGAAAGCCCGGGGCAGAATCCTGGCGGGGAGAACGGGCCTTCTGGGGATTAGGCTGGGAAGTCTGCGGCGACTTGTTAATCTGGGCGGCCGCCCGATCGCTGCTGTCCAGGGCCTTCAGAGCCGTCTGGATCGTTTGCAGTTTCAGCTTCCAGACCTGGGGGTCGGTGAAGTTCGGTTCGCGCAACAATTCGGAAAGCTGACTGAGGAGTTTCGCCCGCTGGACCTGGCTCAGTTTCAGGTTGAAGAGCGGGTCCTTGTGCTGGGCGGACTGCGCGATGCGTCGGGCGGCTCGCGCAACATACACCTGGGCGGTCCGCCGGCTCACCTGCCATTCCCGCATGGCCAGGGCGACGCAGGCGGGGCGCAACAATCCATCGACCAGCCAACCCGCCGCGACAGCCACCCGTTCGGCCGTCTCGGGATGCTCGCTCAGGTTCTCGGTGCATGCCTGGTCTCGATGCTCGTTCATGGGCAACCCTCCAAAGTGTACTTGTGTCACCTTGTACTGTACCTCCTCGGCGGACGATTTGGGAAGGTTGGATGCATGAGAAAGCGGTGAGAACTTTGCGATGCGGCGAAGCGGCAACTCACACTTCCAGAGGGCTCCTCATGGAGGTTCGTTCCCGGACGCGGGCAGCGGTTGTAGCTCGATTCCAGAGGGTGTTCGTCGCGGGCTACCTGATCAACCCGCAGTCATCCGGGTACTCAGCGCTGGTACTTTTGTAGCGAAGATTCCGCAGAGCACCGCGGAGCTGGCGGCCGTTGATAGCCCGTTGAGTTCGCTCCTGGCTCCGCTGACCTTAGCGGTCCTGCCGCAGCTAACGCTTGGGCAAGCCGCAGCGACCTCGACGACCCTGCCGAACGCCCAGCGCAGAGCGTTTTGCCTGGCGTACTTGCGCTCTTTCGGGTAGATTTGGCTAAAGGGTTGGGCAAGGGTTCGACTCGCGCGTTGTTCGATTGAGGAGCTGGGAACATGAACCGCCTGATACTTCACAGCCTGGCCGGCAGTCTGGTGCTCCTGACCTTGGCGAGCGGCCCCATCCTGGCCGACGAGAAGGGCAACCTTCTCGACGACGTGGCCAAGCGCGAGCAGATCGCCGCGGCCGCACTGGATGCCGAGCTGCGCGAGGCCCTCGCCCAGGCCGAGAAGCTCAAGGCCACCGATCCAGCCAGGGCGACCGAGATTCTGCAGAACGCACTGCGGAAGCTGGAAGGAGTCACGCCGCTGAGCATCGCCCAGACGGCCAGTTACCGCGTGACAATCAAGGATCGCCTAGCCGCGATTGCGTCCGGCCGAGCCAGGACGGAAGCCGCGGAGGAGCAGAAGCGGGCCGCCGAACTCGATCGCCGCATCAGCCAGCTCCAGGCGGCGCGGGAGAAGGACGCCAGCCTGCAGCGCGAGCTGGACATCGTCAAGCATCTGCGTTCGGAGGGCAAGTTGGCCGAGGCGAGCCGGCTGGCGGATGAACTGGCGCGCAAGCACCCGACCAACGTCAGCACCGCCCAGCAACAGCAGACCACCGCCATCGGCGACCGGGTGCGCGAGGCGTACAAGTTGCCTGGCGAGAAGGCCGTCGCTTCCAACGCCGCGCTGAACGACGTGGACCGCAGCGCCATCCCGCCTGTCGGCGACATCACCTACCCGTCGCGGGAAAAGTGGGAGAAGATCACCAGGGAACGCAAGAAGTACCTGGAAATCCCGATGACCGAGAAGGAGCGGGAGATCGTCAACGCCTTGAACACGGTGATCCCGACGGCGACCGATCTGCGCGACATCAGCTTCGAGAAGTTCCTCGAGGACATGCAAAAGGAACTGGGCCAGCCGATCCTGGTCAACAAGGGAGCGCTCAAGGATCTCGACATCAGCTACGAACGGACCTTCAGCGTGTCGCTGCCGAAGCAGGTCACGCGGCGGTCGCTGCTTCGCACCGCCCTGGCCGAGCTGGGCCTGACCTACGTCATTCGCAACGAGATCATCGAGGTGATGGACGTCGAACGAGCCAAGAACTGCATGACCGTCCGCGTCATCCCTGTCGATGATCTGCTGGCCTTCGGCAATCCGTTGCCGGGTTCGAGCGGCAACGCCAACGCCAGCGGCAAGTCGGGCGTCGAGCTGCTGATCGACCTGATCCAGGACCAGATCGAGCCGCTTAGCTGGCAGAAGTACAACGGCCCTGGCAGCATCACTTACTATGCGCCGCAGCGGACGCTGATCATCCGTAACTCGGCCGAGGTGATCAACATGGTCGGCGGGCGGAGCCGCTGAGCGCAAAGAGACGAAGCTCAACAGGAAGCCCCTCGCCAGGTCGAGGGGCTTCGTTCATTCAGGGGGGCGTCATGAACGATTACTTTCCCGCACTGGCTGCCGCGCCGTCGCGTGAGATCTTCCCTGGCGTGGTCATCCGGACCTGTTCGCTGGACAAGCTCATGCTTTCGCTGGTGGACCTGGCTCCGCACAGCGTGGTGGCCGAGCACCAGCATCCCCACGAGCAGATGGGCTACTGGCTGAAAGGGCGGGCCCTGTTTACCATCGGCGGGGAGGAGAAGCTGGTGCAGCCCGGCGACTGGTACCGCATCCCGAGCCAGGTCCGCCACAAGGTCGTGGTGCTCGACGAGCCGGCCCAGGCGCTGGACGTCTTCTCGCCGCCGCGCGAGGAGTACAAGTAGGTTTCGCACGCTCTCCCCCACTGCCCACGTCGCTTCCGACCTGGCAGCCTGCTGCGCTGCACAGCCTGTGCAGCTTGCGCGGTCCTGGCATTTGCCGGCTGCGCAGTCCACTTCGCCTTGTTAAAAACGCTGAGCGGCGGTAGAGGAAAGGCGCTGGCCGTTCGCGCCCGCCGGAGATTCGGGCCGTCGCTCGACTCATTTTCCCAAGACCCTATCGGAGGAGCGGAGCATGGCTGCCCTGCGCTTTTCCCTCAAGCTGTGCGTGCTGACGCTGGTTTTCGCCCTGGTCTTGACGGCGTCTCTTGCTCAGCCGCCCGCCCAGCCGATGAGCGAGCCTCCCGCCAACGCCCCCGAGGAGCTGACGCGCGGCCCAGTGCACGAGGCCTTCGGCAAGCCAGTGACGTTCAACCCCAAGCCGGGCCTGACCATCCCGCAAGCGCCGCCCGCGCCGGTCGAGGAACTGCCGCCCGAGGAAAAGCCCGAGGGGGACAACGTCACCTGGATTCCCGGCTACTGGAGCTACGACGAGGAACGCAACGACTTTATCTGGGTGAGCGGCTTCTGGCGTTCGGTGCCGCCCGAGCGGCAGTGGGTGCCGGGCTACTGGAACCAGACGGAGAACGGACACCAGTGGGTGTCGGGCTACTGGGCCCCGGCGAAAGTGAAGGAAGCCGAGTACCTCGCCCCGCCGCCGGACTCGCTGGAGGCGGGGCCGTCCACGCAGCCGCCCTCGCAAGAGCACATCTGGGTGCCCGGCTGCTGGATCTGGCACGGGACCCGCTACGCCTGGCGGCCTGGGTACTGGATCGTCGCCCAGCCGGGCTGGATCTGGGTGCCGGCCCATTACGTCTGGACGCCGTGCGGTTACGTCTTCTGCGACGGTTACTGGGACTACTCGCTGCGCCGCCGCGGGGTGCTCTTCGCTCCGGTCTACATCAGCCGGGTCGTTTACACGAGGCCGGGCTTCGTCTACTC
>Ga0073934_10003261_pt1 | contig 30518 bp, 24 predicted proteins | sample LarsenN4metaG_FD_76834 | JGI IMG/M metagenome (GOLD analysis project Ga0073934, IMG submission 76834) | Hot spring sediment bacterial and archeal communities from British Columbia, Canada, to study Microbial Dark Matter (Phase II) - Larsen... ...
GAAGTGAACAGCTCCATCGGCAGGCCATCGGGGTGCATCGCGCCGAGCAAGACGTTGTACCGCCCCTGGGCATCGAGTTCGACCGTCTGCGTCTCAAACCACAGCGGCTCCCCGCCCGAATCCTCGCGGTACAGCGAGAAAGTAATCTCCGCCACGCCGCGCGCGGGCTTGCCTCCTACCTCCCGCAGCGTCCCGCTGAAACGGATCAGGCGGGGAACGATTCTGGCACCCTCTGTCACGGACGCAGCCTCCTGCGCCCACGCCGTCATGACGCACAATCCCCAAAGCACACACGTGCACGCCAAGCTCCCGAATTGTCGCTACATTGGTTCCCCTCCGTTGTCTGAAATGGCTTGCCCTGAGATGTCAAGACTGTAAGCAAGGTCAGACAATATGTCAAGAGACAGATAGGCCTGTGGTTCTGCCGGGGGGACAGGATGTGCCTTTCCCACTTTCTCCCCGTTTTTTCTTGACTCGTGTAGCCTTACAGGATAGCCTAGAAACTCTGAGGAGTCCAGAGCCGGCCGGAAGCCAGTAGCCGGAATCAGCAATCAAGAACTCGAGGAACGAAGCCAGAACGTTGTTGAAAAGAGAGGAGTCAGGAGTCAGGAGCCAGGAGTCAGAATTGAGCTTTCTGGCATCTGGAACATTTGCGGACAAGGGTGTGGGGGTGGGGGCGGAGGGATTCCGACAACGCAAGAAGTCGAGGAACGAAGCGAGAATTTCGTTGAAAAGATAGGAGTCAGGAGTCAGGAGTCAGAATTGAGCTCTCTGGCCTCCGCAAGCTCTGCGGACAAGAACTTGGGGCGGCCAGCGGATTCCGAAAACGCAAGAAGTCGAGAGCCGCAGAGGTGACCGCTGATGGGGTTTGCATGTGCAAGTCGCGCCTTGCCAGCCGTAGGCGATTGGAGATAGAGTGACGGCGAGCGGGCAGGTGCGGCGCTAAAGGGAGATTGTAGGCCGCGCGGCCCTGAGGGGAGCTGGATGGCAAAGAAAGCGTTCTCAGTTCTGATTCTGGCGGCGGGCAAGGCGACCCGCTTCAAGTCTGATCACTCGAAGATGCTGCACCGGCTGGCGGGGCTGCCGCTGGGCGCCTACGTTCTCGATGCCGCCCGGGCGGCGGAGCCGGAGCGCACCTACATGGTGGTGGGCCATGAAGCCGAGGAAGTTCGAAAGGCCTTGGCCCGCCCGGATGTCACCTTTATCGAACAGAAGGAGCAGTTGGGCACCGGTCATGCCTTGATGACTGCCGCGAGCGAGCTGCGGCAGTCGCCCAGCCCTACGATCGTGGTTCTGGTCGGCGATGCGCCCCTGCTCCAAACGGAGACCATCCAGGCGCTGGTGGAAGCCCACGCCAAAGCGGGGGCGGCGGCGACGGTGCTCACCACGCGGCTGGACGATCCCCGCGGCTACGGCCGCATCGTGCGAGGGGGCGGCGGGCGTGTGCGCGCCATCGTCGAGGAGAAACTCTCGACGCCCGCTCAGCGGAAGATCACGGAAATCAACTCCGGCATCATCGCCTTCTCAAAACGGGAACTGCTTCAACATCTTGATGCCCTCACCAACGCCAACGCCCAGAAGGAGTACCTACTTACCGACCTCGTGGAGATCTTCAATCGGCACAAGCTGAAGGTGACGGCGTTCGCGGTAGCCGAGGCGCGCCAGGTGCTGGGCGTCAACGACCGCGTGGAGCTGGCGCAAATGGAGAAAATCCTCCGGCTGCGCAAGGCCGAAGCGCTCATGCGCGAGGGTGTGACCATCCTCGATCCGCAGTACACCTACATCGATGCCGGTGTGGCGGTGGGCCGCGACACGATCCTCGAGCCCGGCGCGAGTCTGCTGGGCGCGACGCGCCTGGGACAGGGTTGCACGGTGAAATCGTGGTCAACACTGACCGACACGATCTTGCACGACAACGTCACCGTTCGAGCCCACTGCGTCATCAACAATTGCGAAATTGCGGCGGGCGCGGTGATTGGCCCCTTCGCGCATTTGCGCGACGGCGCGATCATTGAGGAAGAAGCGCGCATCGGCAATTTCGTAGAAGTCAAGAAGTCGCGCGTGGGACGCGGCTCGAAAGCCCTCCATCTGACCTACCTCGGCGATTCCTCGCTCGGGGCCAAGGTCAACATCGGGGCGGGGACCGTCACCTGCAACTACGACGGTGAGACCAAGCACCCCACCACGATTGAAAACGGTGTCTTCATCGGCAGCGGGAGCATGCTGGTGGCCCCGGTGCGAATCGGCAAGAGTGCCTACGTGGCTGCTGGCTCGACCATCACCGAGGACGTACCCGCCGAAGCGCTGGCCGTGGCCCGCGCCCGGCAAGTCAACAAGGAAGGCTGGACTCGGAAGCGCGAGACCGTCCGCCCCTCGATCCATGTGGTGGTGCGAGGTACGGGCGAGATCACCATTTTTGATATTGGCGGAAGGCTGACTCTCGGCGAACCCGTCGCCCGGTTGGAGCAGGAGGTCCGACCCATGATCGCAGCCGGCCGGAAGCGGATCATCCTGAACCTTGCCAAGCTCACCTACATGGACAGCGCCGGGATGGGAGCGCTGGCAGGCGTCTTGAAGGCCACCCGCGAAGCCGGCGGCCAGCTCAAGCTTTGCGGGCTTCCCCCTAAAGTCTGGGCGCTCCTCGAGACCGCAGACTTGGACAAGGTGTTTGAAATCCATCCCGACGAGGCTTCGGCGCTCATCAGCTTCGACCAGCCGCCCGGCGCGTGATTCGGAGTGCGAAAGTCGCAAGGGGGAGGCGATCGGGGAACCTGCAGCCAGAGTTCTTACATTCCCGCGGTAATACTTTCCTGCCCCGCACCGTTGGAAGGCGCTCGATTGTCACGTAACGCCTTGATAATAAACGAGACAATTAAATTCACGGTTGGCAGCCGCCGTGCCTTAGCCGGCGGGGGGCACCGTCCCAGAAGAGAATCCACGGGTGCCTCGACAAGGAGAAAGCATCATGGCTATCGACGAAGTACCCCGGCCGGAACCCGCAAACCCTTCCGGCGGTTCAGACCATACAGGCAAGTTTGTCGCGATCTTCGCCCTCCTCGCTCTGCTCGGGATGGGGCAACTCTTCACGCTCTCCAAGATTGGCTCCGTCCGTGAGTCACTCGAGACCCAACAGGCGGCCTTTCAGAAAAATATAAGCAACCAGTTCGATCAGCAGATGGCCACACGCGTGGCGGCGTTCGAAAGCGCCAGCGCCCAGCAGATTGACGCCCTCCGCAAGGAGATCGAAGAGGCAGCGAAGCGTTCCGGTTCGACCGGCCGCGAGCTGCGCAAGGCCCGCACGATGGTCGAACAGATGCAGAAAGAACAGCGCCAGCGCGCGGATCTGTTGCAGGCTGAACTCGAAAAGAAGGCTGACCAGCAGCTAGTCGGCGCGCTGAGCCAGGATGTCTCCACCACCCGCACCGACCTGGACAGCACCAAGAAGCTGCTGGATGCCACGCGCGCCGATCTCGGCATGGCACGCAGCGAACTCGGGACCCTCATCGCCCGCAATCACGATGACATCGAAGCACTGCGTAAGATGGGGGACCGCGACTACTTCGAGTTCGTATTGGACAAGGGCCAGCCGGCGCGCGTGGCGAATGTGGGATTGCTTCTCAAGAAAACCAACCCCAAACGGCACCGCTTCAACATCGTCCTGCAAGCTGATGACATGGACGTGGAAAAGAAAGACCGCACTGTCAATGAGCCGATCTTTTTCTACCTCAAGGGCCAGAAAAAGTTTTACGAGCTGGTCGTGAATAAGGTAGAATCCAAGAGGGTCACGGGGTACATCAGTACCCCCAAAGGCGCCTTCGAGGTCGCCTCGCGTTAGAGGGGAGCGCGGCCCAGCAAAGTTCGAGCCAGCCCGCCCGGGCAGGGAGTCTGCTGAAGATGCAGACTCCCGGCTGTTTTGAATCCGCTGGACAATGCGCCAGGGTCCGGCCATGAGTGAACATCGGAGGTGTCCACACCATGGTCAAGCGCGCCTTGCTTTGCCTGCTCCTCATCCTCGGGGCTGTCGGCGCCCTGCAGGCTGAGACTTTCAACATTGCCGCCGGCACCAAGCTCAATTGCCGGCTCACCCAGACGCTCAGCACCAAGCTCAACTTCCAAAACGATCCGTTCACGGCTACCGTCACCGAGCCGTTGGTGATTGGGGGAAAGCAAGTCATCCCGTTTGGATCGACGATCGACGGTCGCATTGCGTGGCTGGTACGCCCCGGCCGCATTCGCGGCGTAGGGGAAATGCGGCTTGACGTCGTGCGCATCACCCTCCCCGATGGCCGCAGCTACACGCTAAACGCCGTGCTCACCAATGCCTACGGCGCGCCCGGTGCCAGGGTCCGCGATGAAGAAGGAAACGTCAAAGGACCTTCCTCCCGCTTGCGCGACATGCAAGGGGTAGGCCTGGGGATGGGCGGGGGTGGCTTCGTGGGATTGCTCTTCGGCGGCGCGCACGGCGCTGTCGTAGGCGGAGCCATCGGCGGCGGGGTGCTGCTCGCCGATACGCTGCGCCGCCGCGGGACCGACCTCACGCTGCCCACGGGAACTCAGCTTGAGTACCAGTTGACGCGCGAGCTTATCGTTTCGACGGATGCGCCCCGTGAGTCGGCCTCGGTCCGGCCGGAAGATATTCGCTAAGCGACGCGGCGGGTCTTTCAATCCGGCCACGTGGTGCAGCGCGAGGGGGCGGAAGGCATTGCTCTGTTCACAGCCCGGCGCCCCCCCGCGTCACGGCGGCCGTGGCATCAGACTCTCTTCTCTCGAGCCTACTTCGTTGCCCACACGGTGATGCTGGCAAAACCGAAGTCGGGCCCTTGGACTACTTCGTAGGCCACTTCCCTGACCACCGACACCTGCTGGAAGCCCGCCTCTCGAATCAACGCCAGATAGTCCAGCCTGTCCATCGTCCCGGCGATGCAGCCGGCCCAGAGCTCGGCGCTCTTGCGCACGGAATCGGGGACGGCGCCGAAGGAAACGATGTCGGAGATGGACATGATCCCACCGGGCTTCAGCACACGGTAGGCCTCGGCAAAGACCGCGCGCTTGTCGGGCGCCAGGTTAATCACGCAGTTGGAGATGATGCGATCAATCGTGCCGGACTCGACGGGCAGCTTCTCGATTTCGCCCTTGCGGAACTCCACATTGGCGAAACCACCTTGCCGCGCATTGGCGCGCGCTCTTTCCAGCATCGCGTCCGTCATGTCCACGCCGATCACGTGGCCTGTCGGTCCCACGCGGCGCGCGGCGAGGAAGCAATCCACGCCCGCCCCGCTGCCCAAGTCGAGCACGGTCTGCCCGGGCTGGAGATCGGCGTCCGCCGTGGGGTCGCCGCAGCCGAGGCCGAGGTTGGCGCCCTCCGGGATGGCGGCCAACTCGGCCGGTTGGTAACCGCGCGCCATCGTGCCGAGGGTGTAGAGCTCGTCGTCCTCGGCGCTCGGCGTCCCACAGCAGCTCTTCATCTCGCCGCGCGCGATGGCGGCGTACTTCTCCTCAACGGCTCGCTTGATCGACTCATGGCTCAATTCTTTGCTCATGCTCTCCTCTCCGGCGTTCTGGTTCATTGGATGCCCCGCGGGTTCAATTCCGTTCGAGAAATCTTCGCTTCGCCAATTCCACGCGGGCAGCGCCCTTTCCGGAGACTGTCGCGCAGATGGTCGGCGGGCACAATAGGGCTAACGACACGAATGGAAAGGTGCGAGGGTACATCGCCATGCCCCACCCGCCCTCCGAGCGATGACGGGCGTGCCCGCACTCCGAGCGCCTTGCAGAATCGGCAAGCCTAAATCGAAAACCCAAGACCTTTCAAGCGCCGATATACTTCGCGTAGAGACTGCGTGCGACCACCGGGTCGTCGGTGCCTTTGATGATGGCCCGCCCGTCGGGGAAGATGGTCAGGTCGTAGCCCCCGAGGAGGCAACGCAGCAAATACTCGTTTCCGCGCACGGTGCCGAATCGTTCCAGGCGCGCGCGCAATGCGGCGAGATCCAGGTGGCGCGATTCGCCCATGGAAATCTGGACGGCGTCGCGGCCGCACAGCGTGGTGCTTGAGGTGGCGCGGCTTTCGAGATGAGCGAACTCGCGCCCTCCGCAGACGCGGCAATCGGAACGAATCGCGGGCTTGATTTGCTGAAAGTGGTTCTTCCAGAGATCGCAGGCCAGGAGCGATCCATGGAGATCGTCGAGTCGTCCCAGAAGAATCTTGAACGTCTCGGTCACCTGGATGGAAGCCGCCCAGGCGACGGCCGGCCCGATCACGCCCACGGTCTCGCAGGTGTCCTGCATGCCCTCCGGAGGTCGCGGGAACACACAGGCCAGACAGGGGGTACGCCCGGGGATGATGGTGAGGGTGGCGGCGTAGCTGGCGACCGCGGCGGCGTAAATCCACGGGATACCGTGCTTGATGGCCACATCGTTGATCAGATAGCGGGTGGCGAAGTTATCCGTCCCGTCAAGGATGACTTGGAAGCCCTCTACCAGATTTTCGATGTTATGACTTTCCGCGTCGGCGACAACTCCTTCCACCTGAACGTCGGAGTTGATCATCCGAAGCTTCCGCTCGGCGGCGACGGCTTTTGGCAGGCTGGCTGCCGCATCGGCTTCGTCAAACAGCATCTGGCGCTGGAGATTGCTTTCCTCGACGAAGTCGCGATCGACGATCCGGATTCGGCCCACGCCGGCGCGTACCAGCGCATTGGCCTGTGCCGTCCCGAGCGCACCACAGCCGAGGATCGCGACCCGCGAGCGCAGGAGCTTCTCCTGCCCTTCTGCGCCGATGGGTTGAAACAAGCTTTGTCGCGAGTACTTCTCTCGGTTCATGAAGAATTGCGCTCCGCCCCCTGGCCTCACCCGGCCGCGAGCGGCTGGAGGACAATGGTCCCCCCGCCAGTCGCCATGACCGCGCGAGGGCATTATAACCTTGGGTCCGGCGAGGTGGCATAACGCCCCACCCCGCCGGGGAGCGCGCGGCAAAGAAATGCGCTCGCAACCTCCCATTTGGAGCGATAATGTTGTCAGCACGGCGACGCCTTCTGCGTTCGCCCTCTCCGGGTAGGCGAGGTGATTATGGCGTTTCCAGCCGCTTCTGAAGCCACCCCCGAAGTCCTGCCGTTCGAAGCTGAACGCCGGGCCATGGTCGAGTACCAGATTCGCCGGCGGGGCATTCGGGACGCAAAAGTCTTGGAGGCCATGTTTGCGGTCCCGCGCCACGAGTTTGTCCCGTCGGCATATCTCGGTGCAGCCTATGAGGATCGGCCCTTGCCCATAGGTGCGACGGAAACCATTTCGCAACCTTACATCGTGGCCGCAATGACGGCGGCCGCGAACGTCAAGCCTGGAGACAAGGCGCTGGAGGTCGGCACAGGGACAGGGTACCAGGCTGCCATCCTGGCCTATCTGGGCGCCAAGGTCTTCACCATGGAGCGGAACCGGGTGCTCGCCGAGGCGGCGCGCGAACGCCTTCAGCGTCTCGGCTACACCACCGTGGAAGTGATTTGCGGCGACGGCACCGAAGGCTACGCGGATGCGGCTCCGTTTCAAGTCATTGTGGTGACCGCGGCTGCCCCCTCCCTGCCGCAGCCCTTGCTCGATCAACTGGATGAGGGCGGCCGCATGGTCATTCCCGTCGGTGACCTCATGCACCAGGACCTGGAGCTGATCTTTAAGCACGGGAAGGACATCAGCCGGCGCTTCCTCGATCCCTGCCAGTTTGTGCCGCTGATTGGCAAGCACGGCTGGCCCGAACCGGCCGGGCGCGCGCATTGAGCGACCCGTGCCATGGGCGGGCGATTCTTTGACTTTCGCGCGGCCCATCTCGTATAGTCGCTCTGCATGTCCGAGCCCTACCTGAGCGTTGTGATCCCTGCTTACAACGAAGCGCTGCGCATCCGGAGAACGCTGGAGCAGGTCCGGCGATACCTCGAGACGCGGGCTTTTCCCTGCGAGCTGATTCTTGTGGACGACGGCTCGCAGGACGAGACGCCGCGGCTGCTGGCGGAGTTCTGCCAACATCGCCCGTGGGCGCGCGTTCTGCGCAACGAGCCCAATCGCGGGAAGGGATACACGGTGCGGCGCGGGGTGCTCGAGGCGGGGGGGCGGTTTGTGCTGTTCACCGATGCCGACCTCTCGGCCCCCATCGAGGAGGCGAACAAACTCCTCGCCGCATTGGAATCCACCGGCGCCGACGCGGCGGTGGGCTCGCGCGCGCTCGACCGGCGGCTGATCGGCGTGCATCAGCCCTGGCGGCGCGAGTTTGCGGGGCGGGTGTTCAATCTCCTCGTGCGCCTCTTTACCGGCCTCGCGATCCGCGATACCCAGTGCGGCCTCAAGCTCTTCCGCCGCGAGACGACGCGCCGTGCCTTTGAGCTCCAGCGCGTGACCGGTTTTGGATTCGATCCCGAACTGCTCTTTCTGATTGGGCGTTTGGGCGGCAAGCTGGTCGAGGTTCCCGTGCGGTGGAATGACAGCCCCGCCACCAAGGTTCGTTTCCTGCGGGACTCGATGCGGATGTTCTTCGACCTCGTCGCCCTGCGCTGGCGCGCCCTCTCGGGACAGTACAAGGCCTGAAACCCCCTTCGCACGATTCTTCCTGGCCTGCGATGTCGCCGCTCTTACTATCGCGCCAACGCTGGAAAGGAGGTGATCCATGTCCAGCGAAAGTGTCCTTAGCGAGGGAACTGAGGCATAGGCGCTCGCGCAGCTTTCAAGGAACCTCTCCTTAGCGACGAGAGGCAAAATGGCAAGGCGCAGGTCGGCGCTCGATCCGTCGCCGGACGAAATTGCCAATCCCCGTCAGTCTCCCGGCCCCTGGCTCTGCCGTTCGCGCAGCGCCAGGGGCTTGCTGTTTTGGGGAGCAACAATGAACTCCGTGCTGCTTCTCACGGGTCCAGCGGAGCATGGCCCTTCTTTCGGGTCTTGGCAAAGTGATCAAAGGCTTTCTGGGCTACTGAAGTAGCCTTCTCGGTCAGTTTGTACTTGGGTAAGTCGCCGCGGCGGACCCAACGGGCCTCGAGGACGTCGGAAGCGGGTGACAAGCGGCCCCCTATCAGCCGGCAAACGTAATCCACGATGACGAAGTGGTAGCGGACCTTCCGGCCTTCGCGGAAGATGCGGTCGAAGACCTCGAGGACCGCCAGCGGTTCAACGTCGAGCCCGGTTTCTTCCTTGAGTTCGCGGCGCACACCATCGGCTAGTTCCTCGCCTAGCTCGATCAGCCCCCCGGGAATCGACCACTCGCCTTTGAGCGGCTCGCCGCCGCGCCGAATCAGCAGGACGCGATTGCGGTGGATCACCACGCCGCCCACGCCCACCAGGGGATGATCCGGGAACTCGCGCTTCATGGCGCGTTCACCGTGCGAGCCACGATTTCGTAAAGCAGCCTCACTCCGCGCCGCACCTGCTCGACAGGAATGCGCTCATTGGCGGCATGTTGGCTGGCATCGATCTCCGGGGTGATCTCGACGGGAGCGAAGCCATAACAGTGGATGCCCAGGGGCCGATACATTTGGGACTCCGTGTAGCCGCTGTTCAGCATGGGCGTGACCACTGCCCGCGGGTTGTACCGGCGCACGACTTCTTTGATGTTGCGGTAAAGCGTCGTCTCCGCCGGGGAGGCGCTGGGCGCACGGAAGTGGCTGATGGGTGCCACCTCCAGCCTGTCATCCGCGACGACTTTCTTGAGTTCCTGAAGGAACTCCTGCGGATCTCGCCCCGGCAGCAGGCGCACGTCCAGTTCCGCATAGGCCGTGTCGGGGATCACGTTGGTTTGTGTGCTCCCTTTCAGAACCGTCAGCGCCAGCGTGTCGCGCAACATGTAGTTGTACTTTATGTCTTGGGCGAGAGACTTGACAAATCCCGGATCCCGCAGGGCCGCCCGGATATTGCGGAACTTTCCCCGGCGCGGCTCCGGTTGAAGTTGGGCGACCTCGCGGAAGAATTGCTCGACCGTGGGTAATAGGCGGATTGGCGTCTCCCAATCGACGACGCGTCGCAAGGGACGCGCGAGGCGATGCGTGGCGGAATCGGCGATGGGCGTCGAGCCGTGGCCGCCGCGTCCGGTCGCCGTCAGGCGAATCCAGAACGGTGCTTTCTCCCCTACCCCAATTCCATAGACCGTCCCATCTTCCGGGTCCGCGAGATTCGAGCCGCCCTCGGTGATCAGGTATTCCGCGCCGCGCAGAAGCTGGGGGTGGTTCTCAATCATCCACGCGCTTCCTGTATTGCCTACCTCCTCATCCGCCGTCGCCAGGAATATCAGATCGCGCTTGAGGGGCAAACGCTCGCGCGTCGCGATCAGCATTACCATGGCCTGGATCAGGCCTTCATCCTTCATATCCACGGCGCCGCGGCCGTAAATCTCGCCGTCGAGGATGGTGCCGGAAAACGGCGGGACGCGCCAATTCTGCGGCTCGGCCCGCACCACGTCGGTGTGATTCAGCAGGATGAGGGGGCGCTGGGTGCCGTCACCTTTCAGGCGGGCGTAAATGTTCGCGCGCCCCGGCGCGTAGAGGAAGACGGTGTTTGGTATCCCCGCCTCGTCAAATAGACGATGGAAGAAATCGGCGGCGGCCAATTCGTTCCCAGGAGGATTGGAAGTATCAATCCGCAAGTACTCTTGCAGAAGCTTAACGGCTTCATCCTCGTAGCCTTCCCACGGGATGGCTCGGAGGTGGTCCTCCAGGTTCGTTTCCGCATCGAGTGGGGGCACGAAGAGGGTCAGACATATGAAAAGACCACACAGGCGCATTATTCCTCCAGCAATCGCCAACGCGCTACCCCGGGCCGCAAGCCCGCTGCAACCATGAGCCCTCACTATACCAGAAGTCCAGGGGCCGGCAGGAAGCAGACAGGGGCAACTGGAAGGACACCTCGATTTGAAGTAACCCATTGAAAGTGCAGGGGTTATATGTTTGTCTTGGGAGGGAGCAGGCCAGTCCCCAGTAGCGGCCCTCTAGCAAAAGGCTTGCCACAAAATGTCCCAAACCTTATATTCATTGAGCCAGGGAAGGAGCTGGCCCCGCCTTCCCCGGAGGGAGATTTGTCGAAGCCCGGAACGCCCAACATCTTCGTCAGCCTTGCCGGGCCCACAGTGGCGGCATTGGAGGACCTGGCCGGCCGAGCCAGTGGCATGCCCGTAGGCTACGAGCTTCGCCTCGACTATCTCCAGAAATTCACGGACCTGGAATCCCGGCTTCATGAAATGTTGCTGCGCCTGCATTCACCCCAGGTCATCGCCACTTGTCGCCGGGTGGAGGCCGGCGGGCAATTCCATGGAGATGTCGGGCAGCAGGTCGCTATCCTTCAGGCGGCGGTGCGCGCGGGATGCCAGTGGGTGGACCTGGAGATTGAATCCGTGGATGCGGCGGGCGCGGAGATCCTGAAGCGCTTCTCTCCTGCCAAGGTTATTTCCTCTTATCATAACTATCGCAAGACGCCGCCCCTCGGTGCCATTTATCGTCGCATGGCGCGTCTCCCGGTGGAGGTGGTGAAGATCGCCAGTTATGCCCGCAACCTGCAGGATAATCTCAAGGTTGCCCGACTGGTTCAGAACCATGCCAGGGGCAGCCCGAAACTGGTTTCCCTGGCACTGGGCCCCTCGGGTCTTCCGTCGCGCTTGCTGGCCCTGCGCTGGGGTTGCCCGTTTACTTACGCTTCGGCGGGGAACAACTTTGCCGTCGCGCCCGGTCAGATTCCTGTGGAGCAGATGCGCTCCAGCTACCGTGTGGATCGCCTGGACCGGCGCACCCAGCTTTACGGCGTGGTCGGCTCGCACGCCGCCATTTCGCTCTCGCCGGTCATGCAAAATGCCGCCTTCCAGGCCAAGCACGTCAATGCCGCCTACCTGCCCTGCCAGACCGACCGCATCAAGGACTTTCTCGCCTTTGCCCGTCGCCTGAATTTTCAGGGCTTCAGCGTCACCATGCCCTACAAGCGGGCGATTGTGGACGTACTTGACTGGCTCGATCCGTTGGCCACGCGCATTGGCGCATGCAACACGGTGGCCATACAAAAAGGGAAATGGATGGGTTGGAACACCGACGCGGCCGCCGTCGTGGAAGTGCTGTCCAAGCGGTTGCGCCTTGCCGGCAGCCGCATCCTGATTCTGGGCGCGGGGGGCGCGGCCCGAGCGGCAGCCTACGCCCTGCGTGCCGAGGGCGCGGAATTATTCATCACGGCGCGGCGTGAAGCCCCGGCCCAGCGTCTGGCGAAGACCGTGGCGGCCCAGGCCGTCCCCTGGAGCGGTGCGAACGGCATTGAGGTGGACGCCGTAGTGAATGCCACGCCCGTCGGCATGGCGCCGCACGCGGAGGCGACACCGATCGATCTGGCGCGGCTGCGAGTGCGCGTGGTCTTCGATATGGTTTATTACCCGCTGGAGACGCGCTTCCTCAGCGAGGCGCGTGGGCGCGGCCTTACGACGATCTCAGGGCTCGAAATGCTCGTGGCCCAGGGGGCGCGCCAGTTCGAAATCTGGACGGGCCTGGCCGCTCCCCGCGCGCTGATGGAGCAGGCCATACGCCAGGCGCTCGATCACACCTCCTGCGGCTAACAGACCGCAAGGCAAAAGGCGAGGGCTCCCGACTCGATCACTCAATCGCGCCATTTACGGCCGTCGGCTTTTGCCATTTGAAACTGCTCTATGTCTTCTGCTCACCCCAGCTTTACCGAGTTCCGCCGGCTGGCCGGCCAGGGCAACGTGGTGCCGGTTTACCGCGCCATTGTCGCGGACATGCTGAGTCCGGTCGCGGCTTTCCTGCGCGTGGCGCCGCAGGGCGCGGCGGAGGTATGCCCTTACAGCTTTCTCCTGGAGAGTGTGGAGGGGGGCGAGCGCATCGGACGCTACACCTTCTTTGGAGTGGACCCTTTCCAGGTAGTCACCTGCCGCGGCCCGCGCATTGTCACCACACGCGGCTCGCGGCGGACGGAAGAATCGGGGAATATCTTTGACTACCTGCGTCAGGTGGGGAGCCGTTATCGCCACGTGATGCTCCCGGACTTGCCGCCCTTCACGGCGGGAGGGGTAGGCTACCTCTCTTACGAAGTCGTGCGCCTGCTCGAGCGGCTGCCGCCGCGGGTTGAACCCGACGTCGAGTTGGACGACGCGGCGTTCATGTATTTTTCCAGCCTCGTGGCGTTCGATCACGTCCAGCACCGGCTCTACCTGATCGCCAACGTTCGGACGGAGGAAAACGCGGGCAGCCTGCGCGCCCAGTACGCAGCGGCGGTGCGGCACCTGGACCGCTTGCAGCGGCGACTCGAGAGCCCGCTTCACGTGCCGCGTTTTCGACCGCCGCGCGGGCCGCTGCGCGTGCGTCCCAACATGACCCGGCAGCAGTATGAGGCGATCGTCGAGCGCACCAAGGAATACATCCGCGCGGGCGACATCTTTCAGGGCGTGCTCTCGCAGCGGCTGGATGTTCCCGTGCGCGTCCCACCGTTTGAGGTTTACCGCGCCCTGCGCGTCGTGAATCCTTCCCCTTACATGTATTACCTGCGCTTGGGGGATGTGACGATTCTCGGCTCGTCGCCGGAGATGCTGGTCAAAGTCAGCGGCCGCAATGTCGAGTATCGGCCTATTGCGGGGACGCGTCCGCGGGGCCGGACGGAAGAAGAGGACTTGCGGCTGGAGCAGGAATTGCGCGCCGACGAAAAAGAGCGCGCCGAACACATCATGCTGGTCGATCTCGGCCGCAACGACATCGGCCGCGTGTGCGATTTCTCGACCGTGCGCGCCAAGGAAGTGATGTTCGTCGAGCGGTACTCGCACGTGATGCACTTGGTCTCATCGATCCAAGGGAGGTTGCGGCAAGACGCCGACAGCTACGCCGCGCTCGCTGCTTGTTTCCCGGCGGGCACCCTGACCGGTGCGCCCAAGGTCCGTGCCATGGAAATCATTGACGAACTCGAGCCCACTCGCCGCGGCCTCTATGGCGGCGCGATTCTCTACGCGGACTTCTCCGGCAATCTCAATTCCTGCATCGTCATCCGCACGGTCTTGATCAAAGACCGCAAGGCCTACCTGCAGGCGGGCGCTGGCATTGTCGCCGACTCCGTCCCCGCCCGCGAATATCAGGAGTGCATGAGCAAGGCCCAAGCCGTCCTCAAAGCCTTCGAAATAGCCGAAAAAGGTCTGTAAAGTCTGTGTGACAACCACGCTGTAGCCGCGATGTCCTAGTCGCCGTCTCCATACTGTCAGCGAAATCGGCGGTCAGAGACCGCCGCGACAGCAGCCGGAATCCGGTTGTCACACGGACCCTGTAGCCCCGCAGTTGTCCTGTTGCCTCTCGATCGGTTCGAAACATGTTGGGATATGGGCAGAGATGATTGGAAGTGGTCGTCATCACCACCGCGGACCTGAGGGAAGGGAGGGTGAATGCCGACGCTTGCCTTGAAAGAGCACTATGTCGGGGATGAACCGGGAAATCGTGTGGCCGTCTTTCCTGCCATCGAGGACTACAGCCGGCTGATGGAAGAACTCGGATCCCTCCGGCCGTTTGATGGCCCCGAGAATTCCGGTGAAAAGCCCATCCCGTTCGAACAGGCGGTGGCGGAGATCGAACGGCATGGCCGATGAGTTACAGCCTCTATATCCTGCCGCGGCCTCGGAAAGAATTGGTCCACCACCCGAAGGAAAGTTAGGAGCGAGTACGCGAAGCGATTCATGCGCTGGCCGATGACCCGCGTCCTCTATGAAATTGACGACGGGCTGAAATCCGCGACGGTGCCCGACGCGGGTCATCGCCGCGACGTGTAGGGGTGAGCCGGCATTGTGGCCGACTCCATCCCCGCCCGCGAGTATCAGGGGTGCATGAGCAAAGCCCCAGCCGTCCTCCGCGTCTTCCAGTTGGCCGAGGAAGGAATCTCGCGTCGCAATCCTGGCAACATATCGAGATGGGCCGGAAACCGGACCTACCTGGAGATGCCGGCAATCATGCGTTCCAACTGGGCCTTCACGGCGGGCCACTCGGAATCAAGGATGCTGTAATAGACCGAGTGGCGAAGCCGCCCCGAGTAGGTGATCATGTGATTGCGCAGCGTGCCTTCCTCTTTGGCGCCGATGCGGAGCAGGGCCGCGCGCGAGCGCTCGTTGAGCGAATCGGTCTTAAATTCCACGCGGATGCAGCCCCAGGTCTCAAACGCGTGGCGGAGCATCAGGTACTTGGCTTCGGTATTGGCAGCGGTGCGCTGCCACTGGAGCGCGAGCCACGTCCAGCCGATTTCAACGCGGCGGTGGATGGGCTCGATGGCGAAGAAACGCGTGCTGCCAATCGGTTGACCCGACGCTTTTTCAACGGTGGCAAAGGGGAGGGCGCTCCCCTCTGCCTGAGCCTCAAGCGCGGCCTCGATGAAAGCCTGCATTTCTTCCGGCGTCCGTACCGGCTGCGGCATCCAGCGCCAAATTTCTTCGTCGAATCCTACCGCGCAAAGTCCGGCGTGATGCGCCATCCCAAGCGGCTCCAGCCGAATGAATTGCCCTTCGAGTGTGACCGGCTCAATGAGCATGCAACCCATCTCGAAATCTGCCCTTTGCCTTGAGAATTGCATCCGGCTCTAGGCGGCGAGCGCTTCCCACAGCGCGCGGTAGTAGCGCATGAAGCGAATCGGGTCGCTGCTTTCCGGGACTTCAGCGAGCGTGTAGCGTTGGTAGCCCGCGGCGCGCAGCAGGCGGAACAGCTCGCGATAAGGATACGGCTGGGCGTAGCTGGGAAATCCCGGAGTCGTCGCATCAGGCGCCTGAACAGCCGTTCCCCACGGGGACGGTGTCCGCCACAATTCGTTGATGTGGCAGTTCCGGAGCCACGGCTTGAGCAACTCAAAGTATTCCGCCACGGAACCCTTCACCACGTCAGCGTCGTTCGAGTTCCAGCAGATGCCGACCGAGGGGTGATGAGCAATCTCCATGATGTGGCGCATGTGGGGTGGGTGTTGGGTGCCTTCGCCGTGCACTTCGACCCAGATTTCCACGCCGTTATCGCGCGCGCTCGCGCCACAAGATTGAACAGCGCGGCCAATCTGTTCCAGAGTCTTCTCCTGGGGAACCCCTTTCGGGAATCCGTTGGGCCGCACCTTGACACCCAGGCAGCCCAGGTCGCGCGCCAGTTCGCACCAGCGTTTGGTTTCTTCGATCCGGCGCGCCACGGCGGCCGCGTCGGCGTAATGGTATTCGCACGTTGTGCCGAGGCTGAGCAACCGGACCGGGGAGTCCAGGAAGCGTTTGCGTATTTCGGAGCGCTGGTCCTTGGCGAGATCAAGTTCGACGCCGTGACGATGCGTAGTGCGCAGCTCGACCGCTTCGAAGCGCGTCGTCGTGCAATTCTTGATGATGGTTTCAATGTCCCAATTCTTCGCCAGTTCGTAGGTGACGAGACCCAGCCGGAAGCCCGGCGGCGGGGCCTCTGCTCCTCCCCACCCCGCGCCGAGGGTTTGCTCGCCGGAAAATTGCGCGGCCAGCCCCGCGAGTCCAATAAGCCCGCCTTGCATGAGCGATCGACGGTCCATTCTCTTCATGGGGAAACCACCTGCCTTCCTCGAGTGCGTGCCCTTCCGTAGTATTGCATGAGGGCGCGCGAGGGCGAGTATACACTTGGAGCGCTTCGGGAGGTTTGCTTATCTCAAGGGAGAGATGGAGGAATGCGGGTCGGAAGAAGGGAAAACTTAGGGCTGCCCAGATGGCCGAGCAAAGAGCTCGAACGACGGAGGCACTCGCGGCCGGACCCTGGCCTTCCTAATTCTTCACAAATGGGCCAATCATCCCGATGACGATCACGAGTAGCGCCATGATGTTCAAGAAATCGACGAGCTTGTCCGCCGCATGGTCCCTGCTTGCTTGGAACCCCTGGACTCAGGCGCACGCGGGGCCAAAGTGGTTGACACGACTTCCAGCGGGATTTTTGATAACAGGTTTGGGCCCATAGGGTTTTGATGAGGCCTGGAGGGTCCGGGTCTCGACTCGTGCTCGACGGGCGAGGCCGAGAGGAATTGCCAGCAAACTACTGCCCCTTTGTAGCGGGCGCGAAAAGTACTCCCTGCGCTGTCGTCTTCCAGCCCTTTGGGATTTATAATGGAGGGGCCACTCGGGTCAGGGAATTGCCGTCATGATTCTCGTCATCGACAACTATGATTCGTTCACCTACAACCTCGTCCAGTACTTGGGGGAACTGGGCGCGCAACTCGATGTGCGACGCAACGATCAGACGACGGTGAACGAGATCGCGCGCCTGGCCCCGGAGCGCATCGTGATTTCGCCCGGGCCGAAGACGCCGAATGAGGCGGGCATTTGTCTCGAGGTGATCCGGCGCTTCTCGGGTCAAATCCCGATTCTCGGCGTGTGTCTCGGCCACCAGGCGATCGGTCAGGCCTTCGGGGGGAAGGTGATTCGCGCGCCGGAACTGATGCACGGGAAGACCAGTCAGATTTCTCACGACGGCAAAACCATTTTTGCCGGCCTCCCCAATCCGTTCCTTGCCACGCGCTATCATTCCTTGATTGTCGAACGCGCGAGCCTTCCCGGCTGCCTGGAAATCTCCGCCACCACTTCAGACGGCCTTATCATGGGCCTGCGGCATAAGACCATGAACGTCGAAGGCGTGCAGTTCCATCCGGAGTCTGTCCTGACCGCAGCCGGGAAGCAATTGCTCGCCAATTTCTTGAAATTGTAGATTGCGGCGCGAGGTCTCTCCTGTCGCTTCAAGGAGGATCGCAATTCCGAACAGCCGCGCCGAAGAAAAGCAGCAGTGTGTTGAAAAACGGGTCAGACATGTCATGCTGGGCGGACCGAAGCATCCCGGCAGTTTTCAAATCAGCTAAATAGAGAGATCCTTCGTCGCCCGCCGCTCCTCAGGATGAGAGCGGTGGGGATTGTTCGGCAACGTGATAGGACTATAGATTGCCGCCGGGGAGGGCCTATTTCTTTCCTGCTGACTCCCGACTCCTGACTCCTGACTCCTGGTTTCCCCCCTCCATGAGCTCGCGAAAGCTCTCATAGAAGTGAATCGCCACGCCCCCGAAGCTCGCGTGCCTGCCCAGCCACTCGATGGTCGAATCGACTTCTTCCTGGAAGACCTCGCGTCCCAGTCCGTGGAAGGTAATGCTGGGGAGCATGCGATGAACCGAGCGAAAGCCCTGAATGCGCTTGCCGGTTTCCGGGTCCGTGATCTCGAAGGGCTCGAAGCCTTTCCAATCGGGATTCTCAGCGAGTGCGGCTCGCGCCACGCCAAGCATTTCGAAAGGAAAATATCGCTCGGGGTCCGATGAGGCACCCAGTTGCCGCGCCAGGCGCGCCAAAGCCGTCTCCAAGGCGGTGCGTTTTTCCGGGGTCATCTCGCGCGGCTCGGCAAGCCCGATGTGCAAGTTCACATCGTCCGAGCAAAGGGACATCCGAAAATCTTCGTAGAAAAGCTGGTTGCGCAAGCCGGTTCGGGCAAGACGTGGCCAGAACTCCTCCGCGGGCAGGCCGCACACGAAGGCGACGCTCTTCTCGCCTTCGGAAAAGGTTTCGACTCCCACGACAATTTTCTTCTTGCGGCTCGCGGCGTAGTGGAGGGCGGGAAGACCCCGCGCGATAATTCCCCCCGCGCCGTCCGCCCGGTTGGTGTAGTCCATGATGGTGACGGAGTCGAGCATGTCCGTCAGATGCTCGCCGACGGTCTTCTCCTCGCCCTTGAAATTTACCATCAGCCGGTCACGCTCGAGCCCACCCCCCGGATAGAACCATGACGGGACATCGCAACTGAAGGAAAGCCCGCCCGCGCGAGCCCGGCCCGCACATTTCTCATTCATCTCAAGAAGACCCAAAAGGATCTCGGGGCGATAGGAGGGGTCGGAGTATCCCATCAGCGTGTAAGGTTCGACATCGAAGTGAATCCCATCGAGCCGCCCTCCGGCCGGGCTCGCCTCATTGAATGCCAGAATGGCGTCCACCGCCGCGAGGGCGTGGGCGTGATTCTCGCAGACGGCCCACTCCGGCGTGCCCGCCAGGCCATCGACCTTCAGGCCTTGCTGGTGGGCGCGCGCCAGGAAGGCGCGATACCCCTCGGGGTTGCGCAGCCTCCCGGCGGACGGGCTCCCTGCCGTCGGCCAGTCGAATTCCGCGGCCAGATAGATCCTCTGGATTTGATGCGAGGCGCAAAACGCGAAAAAGCGGTTTGCCGCCTCGGGTTGGTCGGGGTCGAGGAGCGGCTTGGTGTTCCATGCCCACAGGGCACGATGCGCGGTGCCTTGCGCGGCCCCGCTGGCGGAACCGCTGGGGTCTCTTGGTTCGGGACTGGCGCCGGCATCACGCCGGAACCCCAGGTCATCCAGATAGAAGCGGTAATCTCCCCGTCGGCTCAGATTCAGTGTGACCTTGACCAATCGCTGGCGTTGAATCCGGCCAAAATCCGCAAGCGGGATCAGGATCTGTTGCCAGGTGGTCGACAAACCGCGCGGGAGGTAGGCGCGCAGCGGGCGGCGCACGCGGGCTTCCTCATCATCAAGCGTCGCCTCGTCGATGAGTTCGATTTCGAAGTCCTCGCCCCCCTTTTGCCCTTTGGCCCAGAAACTCAGGTAGCGATACGGGGTCGCGTCAAGATGCTGACGCGGCGCTTCGGCGGCGGGGTAGAAATCCAGCCAGAGGCCGCAGAACCCTTCCGCCTCGCGATGCGCCGTCACGCGCAGCGCATGGCCGCGCGGTGTGCGCGTCACTCGCGGATCGAGGTAGGTGCGGGCCCAGGAGGGTTCGCGTTGGTAAGTGTTGTACTGCCCGCCCAGAGGGTTGGTGATCCCGTCCTCGAAGTCCCATACCACCATCGCGCGCGGTGGCGGCTCGGCGACACCCAGCGCGAAGGAACAGCACATGAAGAGGACGGCCAGTCCCGCCGGCTTCATGGGATCAGTGAGCCGCTTGCTGGGTAAATCGAATGAGTTCATTCAAGGTTCCCAATCCGGCTCCGGAATCGATTGCCTGGCGCGCCAGCGCGACGCCCTCCGGAAAGTCACCGGCTTTACCCGCCACCGCCAGCGCCGCGGACGTGTTGGCGACAACGACGTCGCGGAATGGCCCCCGCGCGCCGGAAAGAACCTCGCGCAACAAACGCGCATTGGTCTCAGCGTCCCCGCCTTTCAGGGATTCGCCCGGCACTCGCAGCAGGCCGAAATCCTCCGGCTCGATCTCGCGCGTCGTGACTCTTCCCCCGCTTAATTCCGAAACCTGGGTGGGGCCGCTCAGAGTAATCTCATCCAGGCCGTCGTGTCCAGCGACAACGATGGCACGTTGCGCCCCCAGGGCGGCAAGCGCCGTCGCCATCATTGCAGTGCGCGCGCGGTCGTAAACGCCGACGAGCTGCACGGAGGCGCCGAGCGGGTTGGTCAGCGGACCGAGGAGATTAAAAACCGTCTTGGTCTGGAGCGCGCGCCGCGCGTTCATCACGTGCTTCATCGCCAGATGCAGCCGGGGCGCGAAAAGGAAAACCATCCCAACTTTTTCCAGGCATTCCGGGATGCGTTCGAGCGGAATATCAATCTTCACGCCCAGCGCTTCCATGACGTCGGCGCTCCCGCATCGGCTGGAGATGGAGCGGTTGCCATGCTTGGCCACGCGCACGCCCGCCGCCGCGGCCACCAGCGCCGTAGCCGTCGAGACATTGAATGTTCCTTTCTCATCGCCACCCGTGCCGCAGGTGTCGAGCAGCGGCCCACGCCGCCGCAAGGCTTCAACATCCACCCCCGCCGCCCGCAGCCCCTCGCGCGCCCGCTCGCGCATCACCTCCGCGAAGCCGACCAGCTCTTCGACTTGTTCCCCCTTGTCGCGCAGCGCCACCACCAGCGCCATGATTTCTGGGTCAGGGACATTGCCGGAGAGAAGCCGTTCAAGCACGGACCGCGCCTCGGCGCGCGTCAGGTCTTCATGCTGCTCGAGTTTTTGTGTCGCCGCGCGGATCTCCATGGTGGAAAAGGTGCGTCCCACTCGTGACAGCTCGCGACCCAGAGGGCCGTGCCACGGCGCCCCCCGTTGTCAGCCCAGCAACCGCCGCCCTTCGTTGCAATCGGGGGCTGGATTGCCTATACTGCGGTGCTTCACCTTTCAGTGAAGCTCGCATTGTAGCGCAAAGGGCACCTCCTTTGTCAGTTGTGTCGGCTGAAAGCTAACCGCTGATAGCTGAAAGCTTCATCCAATGAAAATCCATGAATACCAAGCCAAGCAGATCTTGACCCGATTCGGCGTATCGACGCCGCGCGGCGAAGTCGCTTACACGCCGGAGGAGGCGCGCGCCGTCGCCGAACGAATGGGGGGGAGGGTGGTTGTTAAGGCTCAGATCCACGCCGGGGGGCGCGGCAAGGCGGGTGGAGTGAAGATCGCGCGCGACCCCAGGGAGGCGGAGGGCCTCGCCCATGAGATGTTGGGGAAGACCCTGATCACGCCGCAAACGGGACCCGAGGGGCGCGTCGTGCGGCGCGTGCTGATCGAAGAGGGGCTCGACATCGCGCGCGAACTCTATCTCGGATTGGTCATCGATCGCGCCGCGGCCCGTCCGGTAATGATGGCTTCGAGCGAAGGCGGCGTCGAGATCGAAATCGTCGCCGCCGAGCACCCCGAAAAGATTCTGAAGGAATACATCGACCCCGCGGTCGGGTTCCAGGCCTTTCAGGCGCGGAAGCTGGCGTTTGGCCTGGGCCTTGATGCGGCGCTTGTCAACGAGGCCACCCGTTTTCTCTCGGCGCTCTACCGCGCCTTCGAGGCCACGGACGCTTCGCTCGCCGAAATCAATCCGCTGGTCGTGACGCGCGATGGGCGCATCCTGGCGCTGGACGCGAAGATGAATTTCGATGACAACGCCCTTTACCGCCACAAGGACATCCGCGAGCTGCGCGACCTCGACGAGGAAGACCCGCTCGAAGTGAAGGCCTCGAACTATAACCTCAGCTACATTCGCCTCGACGGGAACGTGGGCTGCATGGTCAACGGCGCGGGGCTGGCTATGGCCACCATGGATTTGATCCAGTATGCGGGCGGCAGTCCTGCCAACTTCCTCGACGTGGGAGGCGGCGCCAATGAAGAGCAGATCCGCCGCGGCTTTGAAATTATCCTGAGCGACCCGCACGTGCGCGCCGTGCTCGTGAACATCTTCGGCGGCATCATGCGCTGCGACATCGTGGCCAACGGCGTCGTCGCTGCGGCGCGCAGCCTGGGCGTGGGGGTTCCCATCGTCGTACGCCTGGAAGGCACGAACGTCGAACTCGGCCAGCAGATCCTGCGGGATTCCGGCCTGAACTTCACGGTCGCCAGCGGCATGAAAGATGCGGCCGAAAAAGTCGTGGCCCTCGCGGGTCACCCTTGATCGATTCTCTCATTGGTCACGGGATGCATGGAAAGAGCACGAGGCCTGGGGCGAGCTTGGCCGCGGAGGAATTGAAGAGGGGTCCGAATAGGCTCGTAACCGGGCGGTCAGTGGGGGGTTTGCAGGCCGAGGGAACGAATGATTGGCCGTCTTTGCGGCGTCACAGCACAGGGCCGCGGCGAACGCTTCGTCAACGGGCCAATGAACCGATGCTTCCCTGAGCCCATTCTATGTCCATCTTGGTTGACGAAAACACTCGGCTCCTCGTCCAAGGAATCACGGGGCGCGAGGGAACGTTTCACACCCGACAGGCCGTGGCTTATGGGACCAAGGTCGTGGCGGGCGTGACGCCGGGCAAGGGCGGCACGCGCGTAGACGGCATTCCCGTATTCCACACCGTGCGCGAGGCGCGGGAGGAGACCGGCGCGAACGCTTCAGTGATTTTCGTTCCGCCCGCCTTTGCCGGGGATGCCATCATGGAAGCCGCCGATGCGGGCATCCCCCTGATCGTGGCGATCACCGAGGGTATTCCCACCCTCGACATGATTCGCGTGATGGAATTCCTGCGCACCAAATCCACGCGCCTCGTCGGCCCCAACGGCCCGGGCATTATCTCTCCGGGTAAATGTAAGATTGGCATTATGCCGGCCTCCATCCACCAACCCGGCCATATCGGTGTCGTCTCGCGCAGCGGCACGCTCACTTACGAAGCGGTGGGGCAGCTGACCGCACTGGGCATTGGTCAATCGACCTGCCTGGGGATTGGAGGCGACCCCATCGTGGGCACCGACTTTGTCGATGTCCTGCGCCTCTTCAACGAGGACCCCGACACGCACGGCATCGTTATGATCGGCGAGATCGGCGGAACGGCGGAGGAAGAGGCCGCCGCCTTCATCAAAGCCCACGTAAAGAAGCCCGTCGTGGGCTTCGTCGCCGGGCGCACGGCGCCGCCCGGACGGCGCATGGGACATGCGGGGGCGATCATCAGCGGCGGCAAAGGGACGGCGATTGACAAGATCGCCGCGCTTCAGGAGGCGGGCGTCGTCATCGCGGAAAGCCCCGCGCTCATCGGCGCAACGCTCAAACGTATTCTGACCGGTGAATGGTGAACTGCCGTTCCGGGAATTCGCATGCGATGGGGAGGGGGTGGCCTGGGGGGTCCGGATCCTGATTGGAAAAGTCACGATTCGCCCTTCACTCTTCCGCCTCCCAATGTCTCAACCCCGGTGGGAGAATCATGGGAATTGAGCGCACGCTCGCCATCATCAAGCCCGACGCCATGGATGCTGGGCACGTCGGCGACATCATCCGAATGCTCGAGGCGAACCAGTTCAAGATTATCGCCGCCCGCCTCGTCTGCCTCAGCAAGCAGGAAGCGGAAGGCTTCTACGCCGTCCACCGCGGTAAGAGCTTCTTTGAGAGCCTGACCACCTTTATGAGCTCCGGCCGCGCGCTGGTGATGGTGCTTGAAGGGGAGAAAGCCATTGCCCGGTTGCGCGAATTGATGGGCGCAACCAATCCCGCCCATGCTGCCCCCGGAACGATTCGCCAGCTCTATGCCACGAGCATCGAGCGCAACGCCATCCACGGCTCGGACGCTCCGGAGACCGCCGTGTTCGAGATCAGCTACTTCTTCCCGGGTGTGGATTTTGCCTGAGGCGGCCGCGGGCGCCTGGGCGCCGCCATGAGGGGTGGAGCCTGCCGCGCCGGGTGAAAAGTGGGACCGGAACTTTCCTCTCCCCAATGTACTTCATGGCAAACCTCCTCGCCGGCGAAGACGGTGTATCATGGTGCGAGACGAGGTCTGGCCATGGAGCCCAACGTTCCCTTTCACGTCGGGAAATTTCTGGTCATTGTGGGTGTGGTCCTGGTGGGCGCCGGACTGCTGCTGATGGCAGGCGGGCGCTTTTCATTCTTCGGCCTCGGGCGCTTGCCGGGTGACCTCGCCTACAAAGGCAAAAATGTATCGATCTATTTTCCCATCGTCACCTGCCTGGTGGTGAGCGTCGCGCTGACGCTGCTATTCTGGCTGCTCTCTTTTTTCACAAGGCGATGATGGTTAGCGATCAGCACTCAGCTATCAGCCATCAGCAATCCGTCATCCTGCTGGCTGAATGCTGACGGCTGAAAGCTGATCGCTCGATTCTGACTCCTGACTTCTGACTCCTGAATTCTCAATGATGGGCCAAGTCACATTCGACTTTCAGCCGCAGAAGAAGATTTACAGCGTCTCTGAGTTGAGCCTCGAGATCAAGGGACTGCTCGAAAAACGCTTCCCGGATGTATGGGTGACGGGCGAGGTTTCGAATTTTCGGGGGGCCACTTCCGGCCATCTCTATTTCACGCTCAAGGACGCAAGCGCCCAGATTCGCGCCGTCTGCTTTGGCAACCAGGCGCGCTATCTCAAGTTCAAGCCGGAGGATGGCATCTCCGTCATTGCGCACGGGCACCTGAGCGTTTACGCCGCGCGTGGTGAATACCAGCTTTATGTTGATTACCTGGAGCCGGCTGGGCTCGGTGCGCTGCAACTGGCGTTCGAGCAGTTGAAGCAGAAGCTCGCGGCGGAAGGGTTGTTTGAGGCGGCGCGCAAGAAAGCGCTGCCCGTGCTGCCCCGCACCATCGGCATCGTGACTTCGCCCACGGGTGCCGTGATCCGCGACATCCTGCGCATCCTCAAGCGGCGGTTTCGAAACATGAACGTCACACTCTATCCCGTCAAGGTGCAGGGGGAGGGCGCGGCGGAAGAAATCGCCGCCGGCATCGAGTACTTCAACAAGCATCGCGCAGCCGACGTGCTGATCGTGGGGCGGGGCGGCGGCTCGCTGGAGGATTTGTGGGCATTCAATGAAGAGACCGTCGCCCGCGCCATCGCCGCCTCGAAGATCCCCGTGATTTCCGCCGTCGGCCACGAAACCGATTTCACCATCGCCGATTTCGTCGCCGACCTGCGTGCCCCCACGCCCTCGGCCGCGGCGGAACTCGTTGTCCATCGCAAGCAGGATTTCATCGACGAACTGCGCGAGCGCGCGCGGCGCATGGTGCATGCCTTGCGGCTCAAGCTATCCGACGCGCGCCGGCAACTCACCGCGCTGCGCATGCACCCCGTCTTTCAAACCATGCGGAACCGCGTCGGGGAGGGAGCCCAGCGGGTGGACGACGGCGTCGTCGAGCTGAACCGCCTGGTGCAACAGAAATTGGCGGCGAGCCGTGCCGCGTGGATTCACAGTTCGGCGGGGTTGGTGCGCTTTGATTTCCGCAAACTGTTACGACTAAAGCGGGCCGAGCGGGACGCGCGCGCCGTCAAACTCCAATCCGAATTCGCCCGCTTGCTCACCGCGCGCCGCAACCGGCTCGTTCAATTCGACGCGCTGCTGAAAGAACGGAGCCCGCTCACCATCCTCACTCGCGGCTACTCGATCACTCGCGACGCCCAGGGCCACATCGTCCGCGACGCCGCCCACGTGGCGATCGGCGACGACCTCTCCATCCGCCTCGCCCGCGGCGAGTTGGGTGCAACGGTCACAAGGAAGTCTCAGGGACGGACTGCATGATCACGCCGTTGGAATTGAAGCTCTGATGCCCCAGTCGGGGGTCTTCCCTTCTCCTATACGGAACGGGCAGCGATCGTCACAAGTGCAGAGACCGATGAGGTGCTGAACCGCACGGACGCAGAGGTCAAAGCTTGTATCCGATCTTCCGCAGGAAATCCTTCCGCCATTGGATATCGGCTTCGGTTTCGAGGCCTTTGGTCTTGACGCCGTCGATGACGCCCAGGATGCCGCGACCCTGCTCGCTTTCGGCGAGGATGACTTCGACGGGATTAGCCGTGGCGCAGAAGATCTGGCAGACCTCGGGGACGTTCTTGATTGTATTCAAGATGTTAACGGGGAAACCGCCCTCCATGAAGATGATGAAAGCATGGCCGGAGGCGAGCGCGAGAGCATTCTTCTGTGCGATTTCGACGAGTTTCGGGTCATTGCCTGCGGAGCGCACGAGCGCCGGCCCGGAGGACTCGCAGAACGCAATTCCAAACTTCATGCCGGGCACGGTCTGGACGATGGCCTCGTAAAGGTCTTCGACCGTCTTGATGAAGTGCGACTGGCCGAGGATGAAGTTCATGTCGGCGGGTTTTTCGATCGTGACGGTTTTCAGTTCCATGGGCGGCTCCGGGGCGTCAGGATGGGACGATTGTAGCACGGTGGTAGGGACCCTCACGTCTCCGCCAGCCAGCGGACCCCCTCTCCCCGAGTGAGAGGGCCGGAATCAAAGCCGGGGCAGTTTGTAAGACGCCCCTCTGGGGTGCATAGCTAGGTGCCCCTACTCGGAGACCTTGAGGACGGCGAGGAAGGCTTCCTGGGGGATATCGACGCGGCCGACGCGCTTCATGCGCCGTTTGCCTTCTTTCTGTTTTTCGAGGAGCTTGCGTTTGCGCGTGATGTCCCCACCGTAGCATTTGGCCAACACGTTCTTGCGCAGGGGCGGAACGTTCTCGCGCGCGATGATCTTGGAACCGATGGAGGCCTGGATGGCGACCTCGAAGAGCTGGCGGGGGATGAGCTTGCGCATCTTCTCGCATAGCGCGCGCCCGCGCGAGAAGGCATTCTCGCGATGGCAGATAAACGAGAGTGCGTCGACGGGCTCACCGGCCACGAGCAGGTCCACCTTGACCAGATCCGATTCCCAGTAGCCGGAGAAGTGATAATCGAGCGAGGCGTAGCCGCGGGAGAGGGACTTCAAGCGGTCATAGAAGTCGAGGAGGACTTCGTTTAGCGGCAATTCATAAGTGAGCAATACACGTTTTGGGGAGACATACTCGAAACCCTTCTGCACGCCGCGCTTTTCTTCCAGGAGCGCCAGGATGCCTCCCAGGAACTCCTCCTGCGTGAAGATCAGGGCCGTGATGACGGGCTCTTCGATTTTCGCGATCTTGCCCGGGGCGGGGAATTTTGTGGGGCTCTCAACGGTGAGAACCTGACCTTCCTTGGTGGTCACGCGGTAGCGTACGCCCGGCGCGGTGGTAATGAGATTCAGGTTGAACTCGCGTTCCAGGCGCTCCTGCACGATTTCCATGTGGAGCAAGCCCAGGAAGCCGCAACGGAATCCGAAGCCGAGGGCGGGGGAATTCTCCTGCTCGTAGAAGAAGGAGGAGTCATTCAGGCGCAGCTTGTCCAGGGCGTCGCGCAGCGCCTCGTACTGGTTGGCGTCGACGGGATAAAGGCCGGCGAAGACCATCGGTTTGATCTCTTCGAATCCGGGCAGCGGTCCGGCGGCAGGGCGATCGTGGTCCGTAACGGTATCCCCGATGCGTGTGTCCTGGACGCGCTTGATGTTGGCGATCATGAAACCAACCTCGCCCGCGGCGAGTTCGTCCACGCCGACCGGCTTCGGCGTGAGCACGCCAAGTTCCTCGACGGTGTACACCTGGTGGTTGGACCAGAGTCGAATACGCATCCCGACGCGAAGCGTTCCCTGAACGACGCGGATCAGCACCACCACGCCGCGATAGCTGTCGAACCAGGAATCGAAGATCAAGCCCTGCAACGGCGCTTCCCAGGAGCCGCTGGGAGGGGGGACGCGGTGCACGATGGCTTCCAGAACCTCTTCGATGCCCGTGCCTTGCTTGGCGCTGATCAGGAGCGCCTCGTGGGCGTCGATCGCCAGGGCGTGTTCGATCTGGGTGCGCGTCGCCTCGACTTCCGCCCCCGGCAGATCGATCTTGTTGATGACGGGAACGATGGCCAGCTTGTTGTTCATGGCCAGTTGCGCGTTGGCGAGCGTCTGGGCTTCGACGCCCTGGGAGGCGTCGATCACCAGCAAGGCGCCTTCGCAGGCCGAGAGGCTGCGGGAGACCTCATAGGAGAAGTCCACGTGGCCGGGCGTGTCGATCAGGTTGAGTTGGTAGTCGTGGCCATCGCGCGCCTGATAGCGAAGCCGCACGGCGTGAGCCTTGATGGTGATCCCGCGCTCGCGCTCGAGGGCCATCGAGTCCAGGACTTGGTCGGCCATCTCGCGTTTGGAGAGGGCTCCGGTCCACTCCAAGAGGCGGTCGGCCAGCGTCGACTTGCCGTGGTCGATATGGGCAACGATGGAGAAGTTGCGAATGTACCGAGCGTCCGTCATCTATGCTTCAGGTCGCCTGATCCGTGGGGGAGATCTGCCCGGAGAGAAAATCCCGTGGAACCGATGCGGCAGGGTGTAACCTTGATCGATTTCGCGGCAATTTCCAAGCCGTTTGAAAATCTACCAGAAGGGGGGTATTCTGTCAAATTGCGGGTCCTCACCTAAGGGCCGTGCGGTGAGCGGAAGCCCGTTCCGCGGAAGCCATGCCTGACATCGAAAAACTCCTCGAGAAGGCCGAGAAGTACTTGCAGAAGCAGAAGCTTGAGTCGGCCCTCGAAACCTACCAGGAAATCTACAAGTACCAGCCCAATGCCGAGGAGGTGCTGCTCAACCTGGGCGACCTCTGCTTGAGATTCAATCGAATCCCTGAGGCTGTCCGCTACCAGACGCAACTGGTGGACCTTTACGTCAAGAAGAGTGACCTGACGCGGGCCATCGCGACCTGCCGCAAGATCCTTAAGGCATCGCCCAAGGAGCTCAGCATCCTGGGCAAGCTAGGCGGTTTTTTGGAAAAAACCAACAAGACAGCGGAGGCGCTGGAGGTTTACCGCGAGGCACTGGCCCAGCACCGAGCGGCGGGGGCCAGCGCGCCGATTCTCGACTGCCTGCAACGGATAGCCAAACTCGATCCCAGCAACCTGAACGCCCACGTCGAGCTGGGCGAGCAGGCGGTCAAGATGCGACAGCCGGCGGTGGCGGCGGCGGCCTTCCTGCAAGCGGCCCAACTGGCGCGCAAGGCGGGGCAGGAAGATCAGTGGGCGGCCTTTGTGGAGCGCGCCCACATGGTTGACCCGGGCAGTGAACCGGCCAGCCTCGCGTCCGCCGAACTCTTCCTCAAGAACGAGCAAGGGAAAGATGCGGTGGAGCTCCTGGAGCCGATCCTGGCCGCCAGGCCCGATGACCTCACAGTGCTGGAGTTGATCGTCAAAGCTTACCTGCAGACGAAGGACTTCGAGAAAGCCCAGCCGCTTTGTTGGAAGCTCTATCAGGCAAAACCCGAGGCGCTCGCGCTGGTCGTAAAGCTGGCCGAGGATTTAGTGCAAGCGGGTAAGACCGAATCGGCGCTCGAGCTGCTCAAGCAAATCAAGCCGCGGCTCTTCCAGCAGGGAAAGCGAGAAGAGTATCTGCGCATCGTGGAGGGCATGTATGCGGCGGACGAAACCAACCTGCCGGTCCTCGAGGCGTTGTGCGGTCTCTACAACGACCTGAACAAGGAGGAGGGCCTGCGCCGGTCGCTGGCCCGTTTGTTTGGGCTCTACCTGGCCGGCGAGCAGTATGAGAGCGCCGCCGACACCCTGGAAAGAATCATCGACGTCGATCCCTACGGGGCAGGCCACTACGATCGCCTGCTCACCCTCGAAGGACATATCGACAAGATCTGGTACGACAACATCTCGGCGCGTGTGCAGCCCCCCTCCACTGCCCGGGCGGCATCGGCGGGAACGGCTCCCGGCGAAGCAGGCGCCAAGGAAGGCTTGGACGACCTGATTATCGAAGGCGAGATGTATCATCAGTACCAACTTGAGTCGAAGCTCAAGGAAACGATTGCCAAGATCAGCCGCCTTTACCCCGGCGCCGAAGAAAAGAACGAACGCCTGCGCAACCTCTACCAGGCGGCCGGATTCACTCCGGCGGCTATCGCCGCTGGCGCCGGGCCCGGAGTCGCGCCGCCCTCCGGGGTGCCGGCCGGCCCTGCTGCCTTCCAGCAATCGCTTGATGATCTGAGGAGGATTTCCGAAATCACGGCCAATATCTACCGCGAGGGTTCGCCCGAGGGCGTGATGCAAGTGGGCGTGAACGAAATCGGGCGCGCCCTCAATGCCAGCCGGTGCTGGGGAGCGCTGGGGTTGCCCGACCGGCCCCCGGCGCTCACCGTGGAGTACTGCTCACCCTCGACGCCGCCCTCCGAAGGCGCTTCCGCCGTGGAGGTCTACGGAGTCCTGATGCGGCAGGCGCGCACCAAACCTGACGGCTGGATGATGCATGACGTCTCCAAATTCCCAGTCCTCTCCCCGGTCATCTCGCACATCCAAAGGCTCAAGATCCAGTCGTTGCTAGCATTGCCCCTGATGGACAAAGAGC
>Ga0073934_10003262_pt1 | contig 30505 bp, 31 predicted proteins | sample LarsenN4metaG_FD_76834 | JGI IMG/M metagenome (GOLD analysis project Ga0073934, IMG submission 76834) | Hot spring sediment bacterial and archeal communities from British Columbia, Canada, to study Microbial Dark Matter (Phase II) - Larsen... ...
GGATTGCGCGGGAGGGGCATTCGCCAAAATCGCCAGCACCCCAAACAGAAGCACAAAGGTTCCGATGATTTCCGTGATCAGGTTAGGCGGGTAACGGCGAATGGCAGGCACGGTCGAAAACACAGAAAGCTTTGCGTGCTGGCTCTCGGTCTCCGGCCAATGCGCCAGATAGGCCAGCCATACCACCACTGCGCCCAGGAAGGCACCAATCAATTGGCCCGCGATGTATTGGGGAACGCTACCCCAGGCGAACTTCCCAATCGCCGCCAGACCCAGAGTCACGGCAGGGTTCAAGTGCGCGCCGCTGATGCGCCCGACGGCATAGACAGCGATCGCCACGCCCATCGCCCAGCCGGTCGTGATCACTATCCAGCCGGAGTTTTGCGCCTTCGACTTGTTCAAAAGAACAGCCGCCACCACCCCGTCTCCAAAAACAATCAACAGTCCCGTGCCGACAGCTTCAGCAACGTAGGGTTCCATGTTTCTCCTTCATGCGCAGATCGAAATGCGCGCCCCGCACCTTCGGGCATTGCCGCAATCGCGCAAAAACGGCGTGGGCACGCTCCAACTGAAGTTCCGTGTGATAGTGCCCTTCGCCAGGGCCGTGAGCGGCAGATAATAACCTATTCTTGCCGGATGACATCCGGTATTTGGCGGCATCCCTAGCGACGGCCGGCGGACGTTCCCCGGCGCGCGAGGTAAGGGGTCATGGCTTCACATTCTCGCGCCGACCGTGGGGGCAGTCCGTGTCGCTCGAGCGTATGATGGACTGTTGAGGCGCTTCCGGCGCCGATCAACCAGACAGCAGACGGCAATGCGGCAAGGAGTCTTGATGAAAGCAGCTTACCTGACCGGCCTCCGCGAAATTGAGATTTGCGAGGTCCCCGCACCCAGCCTCCGTGGTCCTCGCGATATCCTCCTGCGCATTGACAGGGTGGGCGTGTGCGGTTCCGATGTCCACTACTACACCAGCGGGTGCATCGGCTCAGCGGTGGTCGAATTCCCGTTCATCCTGGGTCACGAGTGTGCAGGCACGATTGTAGAGGTCGGGCCGGCGGTCTCTCAGCTCAAAGTTGGCCAGCGCGTGGCTATCGACCCGCTCGTCGCTTGCGGGAAATGCGACCAGTGCCGTCGAGGCCGCGCGCACACTTGCCGCAACCAACGATTCCTCGGTCTGCCAGGGCAACTCCCCGGGGCGCTGGTGGAATATCTCGTGATGCCGGAGGACTCCTGTTTCCCCATTCCTGACTCGCTGACGATTGATCAGGCAGTGGTGGTGGAGCCGCTCTCCATCGGACTCTACGCGCAGCGCATGTCGCAGCCGGAACGCGGGGCGAAAATCGCTATCCTGGGCTCGGGCCCCATTGGCCTTTGCACCCTCCTCGCGTGGCTGGCCGCCGCCGATTGCACGGCTTACGTCACGGACCTGATTCCGGAGCGCCTGAGGCTGGCATCTCAATGCGGGGCCGCTTGGACTGGGAATCCCCGGCACATCGACGTCGTCCAATCTATCCGGGATATGGAGCCGCTGGGCCTGGATCTTGTTTTCGAATGTGCCGGCCAGCAGGAGACCGTGGATCAAGGCGTCGAGCTTCTCAAACCCGGAGGCACATTGCTCATCGTCGGGATTCCGGAAATCGATCGAATCAGTTTTCCCATCCACACCTTGCGCCGTAAGGAATTGACCATCCGGAACGTCCGTCGGCAAAACCAATGCATGGCCGACGCTATCGAGATGGTTGCGAGCGGCAAGGTGGACATTGCCCCGCTCATAACCCATCACTTCTCCTTAGCGGGAACCAAGGCGGCGTTCGACCTGGTTGCCGGCTATCGCGACGGCGTCGTGAAGGCACTTATCCACGTTCCCCAGTAACCCGGCGCTCGGCTTCTCACCCGGGGATTGCCAAGGGAAAAAGCGCGGGCAAGCGTCTCTTGGGGGTTGCAGAAACCCTTCCGCATACTTTATTCTAGGTAGCGTCACAAGCTCAGGGGCTTTGTTCAAAATTCAACCAGGGGAGGGTGCCCACCATGGCATCTATAGAGAAGAGGAGTCTAAGTACGCCTGACGAAACCCGAACTTTCCCCAAGGGCAAGGTGGAGTTGGTGACTGTGGGTGGTCTTACTTTTGGTCGCCTCACCCTAGAGCCAGGGTGGAAATGGTCGGAGTGTGTCAAACCCATCGTCAACACGCCGAGCTGCCAGGCATCGCACACTGAGTACCATGTTTCCGGCCGCTTGCACGTCGTGATGGACGACGGGACTGATGCAGAATTCGGTCCGGGAGACGCAGTCCATCTCCCCCCGGGCCATGATGCCTGGGTGGTTGGGGACGAACCCGTCGTCATCATTGACATCACCGGCATGGCTGAGTACGCCAAGAAGGCCTGACGAACGGCTCGGCCGCCATACCAAGCGCCGCGTGAGGCGCGGACAATACCAGCCTTCGCGCTTCCCAAGGCGGACGTGCAGCCCCGCCTCCTCACTTAACGGGACGGCGCAGGATTGTGCCCAGACGCGCCGCTAGAACGCGTCGCGGGTCCGAAATGTAGATCTCGGGGTGACCCCCCGGAGACTGAGCCCTTCGGTCCTCGCGTGTTCCACCTTGTGGCAAATCGACTTGCCCTGTTCCCCGTAGGGCCAGAGGTGGAGCATCTGAACGCACTTGCCTTCCGCGGTCTTCTCCAGCTTCACGCGCTCGGCGTGGTCGCCCGTGCCCTTCGCCTTGAGCTGCTTGGTAGCCCCTTTCTAGTCTGATTGCCTGATGAAATCGGGCACGCGGATCAGGAGGGGTAAGTTCCAGGCGGCAGGAGGCTCCGCGGAGAAGTCTCCGGTTCCCAAGCTTTCCCACCAGTGGCCTTCCGGGTGACAAAGCTTGTGATCCTGCCCGGCGAATTTCTTGGCCAGCTTGAGGGCCAACGCCGCGCCGTAAAGCGCGCCGACGCTTTGCTGGAATGCCTCGCCGCCGGGCGCCCTCCTTGCGGTGATGGTGAGATACTTCGCCGGCTTCACCTCCACGATCACCGGCGTTTCCGAGCTGACGTATTCAGCTTTGTGCTCTTTGTAAGGGTCGAGCCTAGTTGGCTTCGGCGTTGCGGTTTGCCCCCTGCGAGGCGCGGAAGGGTCGCCCACAAAGCGACGGAGCCGGAGCTCCTATTTCTTGAGAAACTTGTCGTACCACGCCAGAACGCGCCGTAACAGATCCAACTGGTGCGGCCGTTCAACGATACTATGATGCTCGCGGGGATAGACCACCATCTCCGCCTCGACGCCCAGCATGCGCAGCCCGTTGTAGAACTCCCAGCCCTGTGTGACGGGGACGCGCTCGTCCGTATCGCCGTGGATGATTAGGGAAGGCGTCTTGCAGTTCTGGAGGAAGGTCATGGCGGAATGGTTGTCGTAGGCCGCACGTCGCCGGAACGGAAGATCAACAAAGTAGTTGCGCAGAAAGCTCGGCGTGATATCCGTGGTGCCGTTGAAGCTGAAGAGATTGGTCACGGCGGCGCCCACCACGGCGGCTTTGAAGCGACTCGTCTGCGTCACCGCCCACGACGTCATGAACCCGCCGTAACTCCAACCCCCGATGCCCAGGCGCTCGGGATCGGCGATCTTCTCTTCGACAAGGTAGTCCACGCCGCTCATGATGTCCTGGAAATCCATTCCGCCCCAGTCGTCGCGATTGGCCTCCGCGAATTGCCAGCCCTGCCCGGTTGAGCCGCGCGGGTTGGGGAGAAATACAACGTAACCGTGTGAGGCAAGGTAGTGTCCCCAGTCATGCCACGAGCCGTGCCAAGCAAGCGGCCACGCCCACATCGGGCCCCCGTGCACTTGCACGATCGTGGGATAGGCCTGTCCCGATTTGAAATCTGGCGGCGTGATCAAGACACCACAGAGGGTCAGCCCGTCTTTCTTGTTTTTCCACGTAATTTCCCGCAGGCCGCCCAAGCGCCAGGACGCAACCTGGGGGTGGAAGTTCGTGACGCGTCGCGGCGATTGTCCTATCGTCATCACCCAGACATCGCCGGGTGAATCGGGGGGTTGCTGGAGGTAGGCGATAGTGCGGCCATCCGCGCTAAGGCTGAAGTTCTGTCCGCGAACAGGACTGTCGATCAGGTGACTCACCGTCCCGGAACTGCTGTCGATGCTGAGCAGCTTGGCTTGCGTACCCTCGATCGACTGCGCGATGAGCGTCCGCGAATCCGGCGTCCACTCGACGCCCCAGATGGTTCCACGATAGTCCTTCATGAGGTGGCGTGGGGGGCCTCCCTCGGCGGGAACCAAGCTCATCCAGGCCGCAATGCGAGCGGGTGTAAACAAACCGGTGGAAATCACCTTCCCGTCGGGTGACCATCGTAAACTGCCGCTGATGTCTGCGACCGGTTCCGCGAGCGTCCGAGTAATCTCGCCTGTCAGCCGGCGGACGACCACCAGCTTCGACTGCCAATAGATATCATCCTTACGCGGCGTCGATGCCACCCGCAGCACCAGCTCGCCTCCGTCCGGCGCCCAGGACATCTCGCTCACTTCGAAGTCCTGCCTCGTTACCTGTTCGGGCTTGCGGTCGGCCAAACTGACTCTCCACAAACGCGCGAACTTGTAGTTGCGGTCCACGTGGACTTCGTCGTAGCCGTCTTTCTGCTTCTTCTGTTCCTCTTCGGATTTCGCATCGCGGACCGTGAAGGCGATCATCTTGCCGTCGGGCGACCACCTGAGAGTGAGCACTTCACCTGCCAGGTTCGTGACTTGCTCCGCCTCGCCGCCGTCGCTGCGTATGAGGTAGAGCTGGTTCTTGGCCTCCTTTTCTTCACCCACGGGTGAGCCGCGATCGGAAAGAAACGCCAAGTAGCGCCCGTCCGGCGACCAACGGGGCTGGGATTCTTTCTTGGGGCTGGCGGCAAAAATACGTGGCGGCTCACTGCCGTCGGAGGGAACGATCCAAATGTTCGAGTCCCGCGCCTGCTGCGGCTTCTTGGGATCGGCGGGTTCGGTCACTACCAAGGCCACACGTTTCCCATCCGGCGAAATCTGCACGTCGCTGACACCGCGGATATCCACGAGGTCTTCCGGCTGGATGGCGCGCTTTTCCTCCGCAGCAGCGGCATGACCGCACGCCGACGCCACAAACACAAAAAACAACACATGACGCGTCTTCATCGATCCCTCTCCCGCAGGGCTTCCAACCAGTGGGGGCCGGTTGGGCCCCCGACAACCTACATCAACGCCCTCCCCGCCTGAGGGCGGCCTCGATACCACCCTGCAGGACCGCCGCGGTTGGGCGAAGCGGCAGGCGTTATCATATGGGATTGATAGGGGCCGGGCAACGTTAGCTTGGCGAGCCGTGACAAAAGAGGAGGGGCAGTTCGCAAACCGCTCGCTCCACACCGAAAGAGCGGGTGCCGGAAGCACGCCAGCGGGGACTCTCTGCCCCAACTCCTCCCCCTCTCATGGCGAGAGGGTTGTCTCGGGTACACTTGGGAGTGCAGGATTCGTCCTGGGATGGCCTGCGGCGAGCATGTGCGACGAAGACGCCAGGAAGCGCCCCCTCACAGGCCATGTCCCTTAGCGAAATTACTTCTTCTTGGGTGGGACGACGGCGTCCTTAAAGGCCTTCGCCAGCCGGAACTTCACCACCGTCTTGGCCGGGATCTTGATCGCTTCGCCCGTCTGCGGGTTACGTCCCATGCGCGCCTTGCGATTGGCCTTCACCGCCTTGCCCAGACCGGGAATTACGAACTGGCCACTGCTCTTTGTTTCCTTGGTGGCCACGGCCACAATCTCTTCCAGAACGGCCGCGGCAGCTTTCTTCTGAATGCCCGCCTTGTCCGCAAGGTGGGACACAATTTGGGACTTGGTCATGCCTTTCGCCATGATCTGCTGCTCCTCTCCTGAAGTCGAAGTTTTCTGGGGACCTTCAATAATGACCGCGCGACACTCTAAGGAATAAGCGGTCACCTGTCAAGCCATTTTCTTGGGCGCCACAACGTGCGCAGCCAGAAAACATGCGCTTTTTGTCAAGGCCCTGGGACGCTTCTCACCCAGGGAATGATTGATTCACCGCGGCCTTTCCGATATATTCGTCCGAGGGGAAAGGGCATGCCCATCTTTGAATACCGCTGCCGGGAGTGCGGCGCAACATTTGAAGTCCTTGTGAGCGCGTCAAGATCCGCCGCGCCATGCAAGAATTGCGGCAGCCAGAATGTGGAACAACTGCTTTCCGTGTTTGCGGTGGTGGGTGCCTCCAGCGCAGCGGCGGCGGAACCGGGTCCCTGCGGCGCGTGCGGCGCCCCGCGTCGCGGCATGTGCGGAGAATAGAAACCGTCAGTGGGCAGCCGTCGGTTGCCAGCGGGTTTCTTGTTTCCAGCCTTGCCGTCCTATTCTCAACAGCCTGAGGCTTGACTATCACGCCCATTCCGAATCTTCACCTCGGCACCTCGAGCTGGTCGAGTGAAGACTGGCTCGGCGTCTTCTACCCGGAAGGCACGGCACCTGGCGAGTTCATCACCGAATACGCCAAGCACTTCGACACCGTCGAAGTGGACGCGACCTTCTATCGTTCGCCGTCTCCCGCCATGGTCAAGAATTGGGACCGGCGGACGCCGCCCGGGTTCACCTTCGCCGCCAAGGTGCCGCGCAGCATCACGCATGACAAAGTAATGCAGGATTGCCAGCAGGAGCTGAAGGAATTCCTGAGGGCGATGGACCTGCTGGGGGACAAACTGGGCCCCCTGCTCTTGCAGTTTCCCTACTTCAACAAACAGGCTTTCGCCAGGCCGGGGGATTTTCTCGCGCGCCTACGACCCTTCCTTGCCAAGCTGCCCTCCGGATACCTGTTCGCGCTCGAAACGCGGAACAAGAACTGGCTCAATGAGCCCTTCTTGGATGTCTTGCGCCAGCACAAAGTGGCGCTGGCGCTCATCGACCATCCATGGATGACGCCGGTGGACCAGCTCATGCAGAAGCTCGACCCGGTCACCGCCGGCTTCACTTACATCCGCTGGCTGGGTGACCGGCAAGGCATCGAGGAGAAGACGCAGCACTGGGACCGCATCATCCTGAATCGCGAGCACGAAATGGAGACATGGGTTCCCGCCATCGACCGGCTGCTCGAACGCCACCTGCGCATTTACGCCTACTTCAATAACCATTACGCCGGCTTCGCCCCGGGCTCCGTCGCGTTGTTTCACAAGATCTGGGAGCGGATGCATTCCCGCTGAATCCGGGGTACTGTTGCCTGCACACCGGCCTTGCGATATTGTGGCTTGGTGGGCGGAATCATACCGAATCTTTGATGCCCCTCCTTTCCGCACTCAGTCCCCAGGCAATGAACTATGCTGTCTCGCCTCGGCGAAGCGAGACATCTCCAGCCCGCTTTCTGGGAAGGCTCGAGCCAATAATCCACATATTGCTGATGAAATTTCTCACACTCCCCGGTAGAATTCGTTCGTCCGTGATCCGACGTTCGGGTGTGTGGGCCGCTCCTCCATGAACAAGATTCTCGTGGTTGGACTGGATCTGGGCGGGACCAAGATCGCCGCCGGCGTCGTCGATTCATCCGGCAGACTGCTTTCCAGCCTTCGCCTCCCTACGCCGGCCTCGGGCGTCAGGCGCGATCTCGCGGCGATGTTTGATGCAGTGCATGCGGCCGTCGGGGGTGTGGGTGTCGCCCTGGCCGCGATTCGGGCTGTCGGCGTGGGCATCCCGGGCGCATTCGACCCGCAAACCGAAACGGCTTGGGCGCCGAATCTCCCGGGATGGAAGAGAGTGCCGCTCAGGTCTCTGCTCGAACAGATCCTGCAACGGCCTGTCTTCGTTGAAGGTGATCGCAACGTGCAAGCCCTCGCTGAAATTTGGTTCGCCGCGGGGCCCAAGAAAATCAGGAACCTGATCTTTCTTACGGTGGGAACAGGAATCGGGGCGGGCATCATCGCCGATGGTCGCCTGATCACCGGCGTGCGCGGCGTCGCCGGAGCTGCGGGCTGGATGGCGATTGAGAAGAATTGGCAGCGCGAATTCGGGCGCGTCGGCTGCCTGGAGTATTTGGGGGCTGGACCCGCCGTTGCGCGGTTCGCAGCAAGGGAAGGCCGCAAGAATCCTCGCGGCTTAATAGGCAAGCTCGCACCCGGACAATATCGGGAACTGGAGGCGCAACAGGTGGTCCGGGCCGCCAAGCGCGGGGACGTGGCCGCCCGGCGCGTGCTTGAAGAGGTTGGATCGAATCTGGGACGCGGCGTCGCCAGCATGATTAGCCTGCTTAATCCGGAAGTCGTGGTGCTGGGCGGGGGACTGGCAGCCGCAGGCGCGTTGATCGTCGCCCCACTGCGCCGCGCTGTCAAACTCTGGGCTCAGCCGCTGGCCGCGCGGCATGTACGCATCCGCCTCTCCGCGCTGGGAGATGAGGCGGGAATCCTCGGCGCGGCACGGTACGCCCTGCTTAACCTCGGAGTAAGCTAGATGCGGTTCGAATCACCCGACCCCTGGGAGACTTCCGAGAGAACGTTCCCGCGCGAAGCGCCGCTCAAGGAGCAGCTTGCCTTCCTTCTGAACTACGCCGTGCTGGCGCCCTCGAGCCACAACACGCAGCCCTGGCTATTCCGGTTTCACCACGATCAGCTTGAGTTGTACGCCGACCGGACACGCGCCCTGGCCGTAGTCGATCCGATGGACCGCGAACTGATCATCAGTTGTGGGGCGGCACTTTTCCATCTGCGCCTCGCCATGCGGCACTTCGGCTACCAGGAGGTGACGGAACTCTTCCCCGATCCGGAACTCCCCGATCTTCTGGCTCGGGTTGGGATCAGGGGAGAAGCCAAAACCACCTCGGAAGAGCAGGCACTGTTCCGCGCCATTCCTGGCCGGCGAACACATCGAATGCCCTTTGACGAGGGTGTCCTACCTGACGCACTTCTCGCCGCACTGCGCCGCGCCGCCGCGGAAGAAGGTGCCGAGCTGCACATCATCGAGGGAAGATATTCGCGCAGCGCCGTGGCCGACCTGATCGAAGAGGGCGACAGGGTGCAGTGGTCGGACCCGCACTTCCGGCGGGAGTTGGCGGCCTGGGTTCACCCCAACCGCAGCCGGAGCCGCGACGGCATTCCGGGATACGCATTCGGGATGCCGGATGCCCTCTCGTACCTGGGACCGCTCGCCATGCGCACGTTCGACCTCGGCAAAGGACGCGCCACGAAGGACCGCCAAATGGCCGTGTCATCGCCAGTGCTCGCGGTCCTGGGCACGGCGGCGGACGAACCTCCCGCCTGGCTGGCCGCCGGACAGGCGCTGGCCCGGGTCCTGCTTCGCGCCCGCATGGACGGGGTTTTCGCCTCCTTCCTGAATCAGCCCATCCAAGTTCCGCACCTGCGCCCGAAAATCTCGGTGATTATCAGCACCCAAGATTTTCCGCAGGTTCTCCTCCGGCTCGGCCATGGCAAGCAGACTCGCCCCACGCCGCGCCGGTCGGTGGATGAAATCCTCTTGCCCTCCCGTGACTGGGCGGCCCTCGCGTGAACCGCCGGCTTCTCCTCACGCCGAATTCAAGTAGAATGGAAACTCGCGCGCGGGCGCTATTTGTCCGCAGGTCATGATCTTGCATCACGCGGAGGTCGGAATTCATGTCAGCCCACCAGTATCTGGTCGAGGCCCAAAAGATTTATGATAACATTAATAAGACCCAAATCGAGAACATTCAGAAGGCGGGAGAATTCGCGGCAGACTCCATCGCGCGGGGCGGACTGGTGCACCTGTTCGGCAGCGGGCACTCCGTCATCCCGGTGCTCGACGTCTTCCCCCGCTATGGCAGCTTTGCCGGATTTCACCCCCTGATGGATTCGCGGCTGATGTGGTTTCAGGTGTTGGGCTCGGGAGGCGTCCGGGAGCTGCTCCAGCTCGAACGAACGGAAGGGTACATCGCTGCCTTTCTGTCAAATTTTCGTTTTGAGCCGGTTGACACCATGATCGTTTACTCTCACGGTGGGCTGAACGCTGCGCCCCTTGAGGTGGCGCTGCACGCCCGGTCGCTGGGCCTCAAGGTCGTTGCGGTCACTTCGCTCGACAACGCACGCACCGCATGCGCCACCCATTCGAGCGGCAAGAAACTGGCGGAGCTCGCCGACGTCGTGATCGACAATTGCTGCCCGGCCCAGGACAGCCTCGTGGTGGTGGGCGGGATGCCGGTGGCTGCCAGCTCCACCTTGGCGGCCATCGCTATTTCCATGGCGCTCGTCGCCGAGACCGCGGCCCGCTTGAACGAACGGAGCATCCCCTTCCGCGCCTTTGTCTCACCCAATGTCACCACGGTCAGCCCCGATAATAACCGTCGCGTGTTTGACGACTACGTGCAGAGAATCGCTTCCCGACTGAAGTGACGACAGCCGGGCTTCAATGAGCGCTTAGCGTGTCGATAGGCGAGGCCGTCGGAAAGGCTCAGGGCTTCGAGCCCTCGTCGCCCACGGCGCCGACCGTGTCTTCGCCTCGGGCCTCCGGACCAGGCATGGGCGCGGAAGGGGCAGCAGCGGGGGTCTTGGCGGCCCGCGCAGGCCCGCGCTCCTCGCGCAGGCGGGCCATAGCTGTTTGTAGTGCGGTCGCCTCCCGCCGCGCTTGAATCACAAGGGAATCCAGCAGATCGAAATCACCCTTTTCGCTCGCCTCGAGTTGCCGCTGCAAGACCGCCGCCAGTCGCTCGGCACCAATGGTTTTGGCCGCCCCCAGGAGGGACGATATCGACGACTGGAGCGCAGATCGATTCTGCTCGGCGGCGCGCTGTCGTATTTCGCGCAGGACCGACGGTAGCCGCTCCGTCAGCTCGTCGATCAGCTTGAAACAGGCCTCGGCGCCCATCTCCAAGCGCTGCATGGTGCCATCGAGATCCAAGAGCGACGGCCCTCCGGTGACCGTGACACCTTCCAGCTTCTGTCTCACTGCCGTGACGTCAATCGGCTTAGGGAGGACGCCCACGGCATCGAAGGTCGCGGCTAGCTCGCGCGTCTGGGGATTGTCAAGCACTGTGCAAATGAGTACTGGCATCCGCTCGAGCGACGGAGTGCTGCGAATGTAGGCGAGTAAATCGAGCCCGCTCATGTCGGGCATCATGATGTCCGTGATCACCATTGAGAGGGGCTCTCCCCCGTGCAGCAAGCCGATGGCGGCGCGTGCGCTATCGGCCTCCACCGTCTGGTGCCCGGCTTTCGCGAGGGCTCGGGAAAGCACCGACCGGCTGATTTTGTCGTCGTCAACCACCAGAATCTTCACCTCTCAGCCTCCACGGCACTGTCGCCCCATTCTTGAAGTGTTGCCTCGAACAGCGGGCCGGTGAGGGGGCCATCGTCTGCGGTCAAACTCGTCATGGTGAGGACTCCTCGAGGTAGTTGGCCAGCGCGGCACGCACTCGTGCTATCTCTTGCTCCACACATCTGAGGGCTTCGTTGGCTTGCGCGAGGTTACCCTGCCGAGCCAGCAATTCCAGCCGATGGACCGCTGCAAAGGCACTTGGCGCAGCGAAATTCACCATTGAACCCTTTAACGTGTGGGCTGTATGCTCCAAAACCTGCGGATCGCTTCTTCCCAACGCTTCGTGCGCGGCAGAGAGAAGGCGTGGTGCACTGTCCAGAAAGAGGTTGGCGATTTGCCGCAGGAGCGCTCGATCGCCCTGCACCCGTTCCAGCACGACGGCGAGATCAATGGCGCCCTCCTCCTTCCCTCCGGTCGGTCTCTCTGGGTCTTGTCGCGCCGGGGGCAGGTTTTCGATGACGCTGAAGAGCTCTTCAGACCGGAGAGGCTTCACGAGACAGCTATCCATCCCGGCAGCCAAGCAACGACCGCGGTCGTCCGCCCCGGCGTGAGCGGTCAGGGCGACAATAGGCACACGCCGCCCCGAGGTCTTCTCCCCCTCACGAATAGCGCGGGTCGTCTCGAGGCCATTCTTTTCCGGCATTTCCACATCCATCAAGATCACATCGAATTCCTCGCTCGGTACCTTGTTCAGCAACTCGAGAACCTGCTTGCCGTCGCAGGCCGTCGCCGCCGCATGGCCGCGCTTCTCGAGCAAACGCACCGCCAGCTCGCGGCTGACGCCATCGTCGTCGGCTACAAGGACGCGCAATGGACGGCTGGGCCTTTGGGTCAGACCCTTAGGCGGGACATGAGGAGCCGAGAAGCTTCCATCAGGTTTCCCGAGAACACGCAGAATTGTACCCAGCAGCTCGTCCGGTCGGACGGGCTTCACCACGTGGGCGACGCTCCCCGGCGCCTGGGAGCAGGAAAGGTCACCTCGCCTTTCGGCGGGCGAAACCATCATGATGAACTTGGTGCGAGATGAAGCTCTCGGCTGTAGCTTCGCGACCATGGAGCACGCGCTCCACCCCCTTTGGTTGGCAGCCAAAAGAACCAGTCGGAAAGGAGGGTCGGCCGCCGCGACGCCTTCGAACGCTCGCACGGCTGCTTCCTCCCCATCGGCCAAGGTGGGGTACATGCCCCAGTGGGCGAGGATGGATCCGAGGATCTCCCGAACCGCGGTGTTGCCGTCAACCACCAGTATCGGGACGCCCTGAAGCTCCGCCACGACACGCTGAAATGGAGGCTCCGCAGCATGAGGGGGCAATCCAAACCGGGCCGTGAAGTGGAACACGCTGCCTCGGCCAGGTTCGCTTTCGACCCAGATGCGCCCGCCCATCATCTCCACCAGTCTCGCTGCGATGGCCAGCCCGAGCCCTGTCCCTCCGTACTTTCGAGTCGTGGAGCTATCTCCCTGGACGAACGCCTCAAAGATCGTTTGTTGCTTTTCCCGCGGAATACCAATGCCGGTATCGGCGACAGTGAAGTGCAGGGTGATGTTTTGCTCGCTTCGCGATTCCAGCCGCGACCTGAGTACAACCTCCCCTGTTTCCGTAAACTTCACGGCGTTGCCGACCAAATTGAGAATAACTTGGCGCAGGCGGCCGGGGTCTCCCACCAGGAGGACGGGCAAATCGGGTGACACCGAGTAGGCCAACTCCAATCTCTTCTCGTGGGCCTTCAGGGCCAGGGCCCGGACGGCTTTGCTGACGGTGTCGTGAATATCGAATTCAGTACTCTCCAGGCCGAGTTTGCCCGCCTCCACGCGGGAAAAATCCAAGATGTCGTCGATGATAGTCAGGAGCGCGTCGGCGGACTCCTTGACCATGCCAAGGTAATCGCGCTGCTCCCCGGTGAGGTCGGTTTCCAGGGTCAGTTCCGTCATCCCGATGATGCCATTCATCGGGGTGCGAATCTCGTGGCTCATCACCGCCAGGAACTCGCTTTTGGCGCGATTGGCGGCCTCAGCGGCCTCCTTGGCCAGTTCCAGTTCCCGCTCCGCCCGCTTGCGGTCCGTGATGTCCTGGACTGTGCCCACCATGCGCACCGGCTTCCCCGCCTCGTCGAACATGACTTCGCCTTGCTCGTGCACGATGCGCTCGCTACCGTCATTCAGAACAATCCGGTGGTCGATGCTGTAAGCGGCCCGTTGGTGTAACGCCTTCCCAACCTGCTCTTGCACGAATTCCCGATCCTGGGGATGCACGAAGCGGAGAAATCCATCATATGTCGGCATAAAAGCCTGGGGCTCGAAGCCAAAGATGCGGAAAATCTCGTCCGACCAGGTCAACGCGCCGCTGGCGATGTCCCAGACCCAACTTCCCAAGTGGGCCAAGCGCTGCGCTTCAGCCAGGTTTTTCTGGCTCTGCCGCAAAGCATTTTCGCCGCGCTTACGTTCAGTAATATCGGTATGCGTGCCTGCGGCGCGAAGGGGCTTACCGCCCTCATCCCAGCTATGTACCTTCCCCCGATCCAAGATCCATTTCCACTCGCCCGACTTGCAGCGGAGCCGATGCTCGCTTTCATAGTAAGGCGTGCGGCCTTCCAGATGGTCGTTGAGCGCTTTCCAGACAGCAGACATATCATCCGGGTGGACCAATTTCTCCCAGAAGCTGACGTGCGGTTCAACCTCCTCCAGACGGTAACCGAGCATCTCGGCCCAGCGCTCACTGAACTGGACGGCGCCGGTCTGCACGTTCCAGTCCCAAAAACCGTCATTGCTCCCTTCCAGAACCCGCTTTAAGCGCTCTTCGTTTTCCCGCAGCGCGGCGCTCGCCGCCTCGGCCTCCTGGAGTGCCGTCTCAAGTTCACGGGTGCGCGCCTGCACAAGCTGGGACAGATTTCGGTTGTGTTCTCGAATCTCGGCGTTGAGGGCGGCATTATCCAGAGCGTAGGCCGTGTGGCTAAGGATGGCCGAAAGCAACATGAGCGAGATTTCGGTGACATTCAACTGATCCTCGGCCAAAACTCCCACGAACATCCCCAGCACTTTCGATCGGGTCATCAGGCTGTGGAAGATGAGGGTGCGAGGCGATGCCTTGGCCGGGACCATCACCGCGCGGTTTTGGTTCAGCGCCCAAGCAAATGTTCTCTCCGCGATCTGGAGCTCCACTTCGTGATTGACCCAGAAAGCAAAATCGGCGGGTTCGCAATCCCTGAGGACAAGGTCGGCATCCGGTTCGTTGACCAACAGGAAGGCCGTTGCCCCGAAGTCCACCAACCGTCTTAACTGCGCGCGCGTGGCCTCCAGGATTTCCGAAAGCCCTTGCGCGGGGGAAACTCTGGCCTGAAAGTCGTTGAGACTGGTAAGGAAATCGAGAGCGCCCAGGAGGGTGCGGTTGATCTCCTCCAAATGCTCGCCGCGAGCCTGCAAGAACCGAACGTTGTCAATCACGCCGTGCATGATTTACGGTCCGGAAGTATGGTCTGCACCACTTCATGAAATTGCCGGTCCACCTGATCGAGTGTCAAAGCAAGGGTGCCGGTGGCTAACCCCAGCGTCTTCCACGCGCTCGCGTCCAGGGGCGCCAGCACGCCGCCCCAATCGCCGGGGCGCAGAAGATGCGCGACGATATCCGCAAGATGCACCACCGCCGTCTCCACCGGATAGCGGGTGGCTTGGCCGGGGCTGTGATGGAACCCGGCAACCTCCTCCAAACTCGCCGGCAATCGCCAGGCGTGAACCAACAAGCGCCCCAACGTCGCGTGGTCGAATCCCAGGATTCGGGCTTCCGCCACATGTGCCGGTTCGCCCTGGCTCGCTCCGGCCGCCAGCGCCTGGCGCGCCAGTTCCGGCGCCTGTGAGTACAAGACGAGTTTCCCGATATCATGCAAGATTCCGGCGACAAAGTACCGCTCGACATTCGGTTCGCCCCGGTGGGCGGCCAAGACTCGGGAGCCCAATCCGCATGCTACGCTGTGCTCCCAGAACGACTCCATCGAAACGAGATCCTCAGGAATCCCCTGGAAGAGTCTGAGGATGGAGGTGGCCAGAGCTAAATCACGGAGCTGCTGCGTGCCGACGATCACCACCGCCCGGGAGATGGTCTCGATCTTCCCTGGGAAGCTGTACAAGGGACTGTTGACGAGACGGAGCAGACGCGCCGTTAAGCCAGGATCTTCCGCAATGATCTTGCTAATATCCGCCACCGACGAGCGCGGGCTGTTGATCGCCTCGTTGATGCGAAGAAACACCATCGGAAGAGAGGAGACTTCCCCACAACCCGCCACCAGCTTCCGGGGATCAAGATGCATGTCCCCCTCCTGTCGGAGATCGTCGGGCCAGGCGAAGCGTGCAGAGGCGAAATAGCTCCTGCACGGCCGGATGGCTGAGGTCCATGTGGGCGAAGAGGCGGCGCGCGCCGGTCTCCGCGCGTTCGAGAAGCGCCGGATCGAGGTCGGTGACCGCCTTGGCCGCCACCTCCGCCCTCTCCACCCCCTGGATGTCAGCCTCGATGACTCCCCACATGCGGAGGATGCGAAGCTGTTTCTCCGTGATCTCGCAGCCTGCACCAAGCAACACCCTGCCGCGTCGATCCGTAACGGGCGCGGCCAAGACCATTCCCGGTTGAATGTCATCAATGTTGATCACGCCCATCCCCCACCTCTCCCGAACGCCGGCTCACGCATTGCTTCTCACCACCCGCAAACTCACAAAGGGTCGTGCTTCCACTTCTCAAGCTGGGGCTTCACCTGGGTTTCATAGCAATTCGGGCAGACGCTGTGGCTGAAGGTCGCTCCCGAGTGCTCGGTGATGTAAGCTTCCACTTGTTGCCAGTAATTCTGGTCATTTCGGATTCTCTTGCAGTAGGAACAGATGGGCAGTAGACCCTGCAACTGTTTGACGCGCGCCAGGGCCTGTTCCAATTCCGCCACGCGATCGCGGAGTTTGAGTTGAAGTTCGACCACCCGCGCCCCGGCGCGAATACGCGCCCGCAGTTCCTCGCGATCGAACGGTTTAGTGACATAGTCGTCAGCGCCCGCTTCCAACCCCTCCACGATGTCCTCGGGGCCCACGCGCGAAGTCAGCAAGATTACATAGGCCGGCGAGGGTGTTGCCTGGGTCCGCAACTGGCGGCAGATCTCGAGACCGCTCATCCCTGGCATCATCCAGTCCAGCACCAGCAGGTGGGGCGCATCGTCGCGCTGGAGAAGGTCCCAGGCCTCCGCCCCATCCGCAGCCGCGACAACTTCGTATGCCCAGCGGCTGAGATATGTCACGAGGAGACATCGCGAAACAGGATCGTCCTCCGCAATCAACACTCGCACAGGTGCCAGGTCATCTCCCCACTCTTGTCTCGGCCAGATCGCCAGGCTGTGGGGCCTGCGCACACCGCGGGATCTATCCCCTCGCCCAGCGTCTGCCCATGCATATTTCCCCATCGGCAGAATTACGACGAAAATCCAGTCCACGCGGGGGGTTTTTCTTTGGTGTTAACGTGCACGGGGCGGCGGGCCATGCGGATTCCTTTCTGGTCAACATAACAGGCCCGACTGGCCGTCAGGCTCCAGGAGGGACAAATCAGGGATTGCATTCTCCCTGTCGTTGTGTATCATTACGGCCACCACACTGTTTGCCTGAGGGAGGTTGCGATGCAATACGTCGTAGGGTGCCTGCTGTTCATCACAGGTATCGTGGCGTATTTTCCGGTAGTGTACATACGCAAGACCAACAAGGTGCTCAAGGTTCTCGAGCAGATCGAAGCCAATACCCGCAAGCCTTAAGGCTTCAGCACGCCATTCAAGACGCCGCCTTACCTCCGGCCCGTCCTGGAAGGTTGAGGTGTCTTCCATTTTGCCCCTCGCTTCACACAGTTCCAGGGGAGAGGAGTAGTCTCCCTGGTCAGCCCGGAAGCATCGCTGTCCCCGATATCGCTTCCCGTTAACTAAGGGAGGACAAAGTGCCTGTGTCTCTGAAGATCCGAACCACCCCGCAACTTGGAATGGGTCTGGCCACATTCGCAGTGCTGGCTGGAGCCTCTCTGGTCATGGCGCAGGAACCCCTCCGCCTCAGCGGCGGCTGGACGGCGACCGTGGGGACAACGCGAACAATGCGCGGCCGCTGGGTAGGCCAGATGCTTCCCGGCGATCCGAACTCCGCTCACGGCTCCTGGACACTCACCAGCGAATCGGGCAAGACCGTGATGACAGGCACCTGGTCCGCACGCAAGACCGCTCGTGGCTGGCAAGGGACGTGGTCGGCACAGGAGCGGGGAGGACGGTCCGCGGGAGGAACGTGGCGAGCCGCCCTGCCAACGGCTTCCAAGGGCACCCTGCAATCGGCGCTCGAGCTCACCTTGCAGGAGGAAATCACGGGGACTTGGCAAAGCGGCCGGCTGACAGGGTCCTGGTGGCTGAGGGGCAAGATCCCCGTGCCCTCCCCTTGAAGCCACGGCTGAGGGGGACCCCTCCGGGACAGATTCGATTTCTGAACTCCGCCAGATGTGCTATCCTTTGCAGAAAGTTAATGAGGGAGAGGTATCTCGAGTGACATAAGATTCGCGGGCATCGGAAAACACCGCCAAGTGTGGTACTCGTATCGGGAAGGGGACGGGAGGTAGTTCTGGCGTTCACGTTGCCCTAGCCAAACCCAAGCTTCATCTCGGCTATGGGGAAATGGCGGGCGAGATGATCACTCCTGCGGCGCACGTTCAGGCGGGGGAGTCGGCTCAATCCCACACAGGAGGGCATGGAGAGAGATGGAGAAACGGGCCGAGACCGCTCCTCGAGGCGCTCATGTACGACCGGCGCCCGACAAGCAGCGTCGAGTCGTTGTTCGGTATGCCGACGGGACCATGCTTCGCGGTTACTTTGATCCCGAAGATGCTCAATCGCTCCAGAACGACTCGCCTGATGTTTTTCGAGTCAAGCGTGAGGACGGCGAAACTGAGGACATCTTCGTGCGCACCATCAAGGCGATCTTCTTCGTAAAGTCCTTTGAGGGCAGCCGCCACTATTCCGAATTCAAGGTCTTTACTAACCAGCCCAATGGCAGAGGCGTTTGGGTTCGTGTGCACTTTCAGGACGGTGAGATCATGGAGGGCATCGCGCCCAATTCGCTCGACACGTATATGCAAACGGTCTTCTCGCTCACGCCTCCGGACCCCCGGTCGAACAACGAGAGGGTGCTGGTGTCCAAGGCGTGCCTCAAGGAGATGCAGATTCTGGGACTGGCCGCAGATTAGGCCACTCCGCGTCCAATTGCGGTAGGGTCTTATGAAGGCATCGCCTGAAAATGCGTCGACGCCTCCCGCGGGGAGCAAATGGGCGCCCGGGGCCGAACCGCTGGCGATCTGCATGAGCTGCAACGCCACCTACCCCACCCACTTCTGCGAGTGTCCTAATTGTGAGGTTGCCCTCTCGGTGGTGCGGAAATGCCCGAGCTGCGGGCGCATCCAGTCCGCGTACCACGTCACGTGTATCTATTGTGCCGACTCGTTCATCCGGGAAGACGGCCTCAGCCCGCTGAAATCGGGGCCTTTGGTCCGTCGGCGGGACGTAGCGCAACAGCGACTACGCCTGGTGGCGGGCGTAGCCCTGGCGATGGGAATTGGGGCAGCGGTGGCTATTTATCTCACCCGGGAGACTTGGCCTGAGGCCCCCGGCGTGATCGGGCAGACTTACGCCCTGGCTCCCGTCTCGATGCGGGCCCACGCGGCCGCGGACGCCCCCCCGATTAAAGACCTCCAGCCCTCCGAGATCGTGAATATCACGGACTATACTCTCGACGTCATGGGGAACCGCTGGTTCCGCGTGACCAGCGCGGACGTCAACGGCTTTGTGCGAACGCAGGATGTGGCGCCGCCCAAGAGCACGGACCCGGAAATAGGCTTTGAAATCCTGCGACACTCGTTGATGGGACTGGACAACACCGAAGCCCTCGCGCTGGCAATTCAAGCCGTCGATTTCTATCGCAACGCCTTCCCCTCCAGCCCCCACCAGGAGGAACTGCGCTGGTTGCTAGCTGAACGCACCCGCGAAATTTCCGCCCACCACCCCGCGTCAAGAGCCCTCCTCGGGCAAGCGCGAGCCCTGTATGCCGAGATCGCCAAGGGCGGAGGAGAATTCGCGGACCGTGCCCGACAAGCAATGGAGGAGCTTCCGAAGGAGATTGCCGTCCCGAGCGGGAAGCGCCCCGAGCAGGAAGTGCCGACATGGGAGTTTGGCCTTGTCGGCGGCTCGATGACGACCTCGCGGAGCCCCACGGCCCATCCTATGGCTCCGGTTCGCCGGGTTACTGTGCTCAGCCGAACGCCTTTGCTTGTGCGCTTGACACAACCCGCGCAGCTTTCCCCTGGGGCTATTTTTATGGGTGAATTCGCGAAGGATGTTCGGATCAGCCGCGAGGTCGCCATCCCCCAGGGCAGCCCAGCCACTGGCATGGTTGCGCAGGAGGGAGCAAGGGCGGGGATTCAAAACCTGCAACTAACGGGCGCCACCGTCCGCGGAGAAACCTACCGGGTTTTCGCCAGTGCCACCCGCGTGGAAGTTCCCGGTGAGGGCAATCTACCCGACTCAAAGGCCATGCCCTCGTCGCTCCCTGCTGGGACAAGCATCGAGTTTAAACTCCGATCAGACTTGGTAATCACGCAACACTGAAGCAGGAGTTGGAAATCCCGATAGGGTGAAGGCCACTGCGGCAACAACACTCCTTGCTGCCTACCCGCGCGGAAGACTCTGGAATCGGAGCGCGTCAACCTTTTACGCCCGTGGTTTCGGCAGGCACCTTGGTCTGCACGCCCTCCAAGGAATCGAACCGGGAGATCATTATTTCATCCCCCACTTCCGTCCGACTCTTGAAGATGGTGTGGGCGGGGAGTTCGAGGACGCTTTCCGCGTTCAAGTGAAGGCCCGTCATGGAAAAGGGGTGGACGACTTCCCGCACGGCCACAACCTTCAAGCTCTTATCCAGAAAGATGACGTCGATGTCGAACATCATCCCGAAGGTGTGAATGCCGCGTGAAGGAAATATCCACAGACCGCTATCCGCTTCGAGCGACCGCTTCCCGAGCAGCCCGACCAGGCGGCTCAGAATCGAATCCGCAATCCTCACCCGGTAGGCAAGAAACGCCTGTTTCGTTTTGTTGAAGACGAAGACAGTCTCGTCTTTCTTCGGCATGTTACAGGGCCTCCCGGCCCCTGCGATCCGTGGCGAGAGGAAGACTAACGCATTGTCTTTTTCTTTCGCCGCTGAATCAGGATGAACAACACGATGACGAACAGCACTCCCGCAACCACTCGAATCAGCGTGACTTGATCCACGGTTTCACTCCTCGCTCCATGAGATTGAGATAAGGCTGTTAGCCCCCCTGCAGCACCCGGCTCAGATTGCGCCAGATCATGATGACAGCGGGACCCAGAAGGACGATAAACAAGTTCGGGAAAATGAAGAAAACCAGAGGCGGAATCATCTTGATAGTGGTCTTGGCCGCCATTTCCTCCGCCTGCTGCCGCCGACGGATGCGCAGCGCATCCGAGAAGGTGGCGAGAGACTTCGAAATGGGAGTTCCGAATCGTTCGGTTTGGACCAGCATTTGGACGAATTGCCGGATGCTTTCCACCCCTACCCGGTCGGCCATGCTCTTCCACGCCTCCAGCCGCGCCTTGCCCGCCCTTTGTTCGAGGCCGATGATAACGAATTCCTCGCTCAAGTCCGGATGGCTGATTCTCAGTTCCTGCCCGACGCGCAGGATGGCCTGGTCCAAACCGAGGCCCGCCTCCATGCAAATCACGAGCAAGTCAAGGGCGTCAGGCAGGCTCAAGCGGATGCGATCCTGCCGGCGCGAAACTACCTGAGTGAGCCAGAGATCGGGGAGCATGAAACCGACCAGGGCCGTGATGAAGACCCAGAAAATCGCGTTCTGCTTTACCAGAAGAAGGGAGGCCACGCCCGCCACGATCGGCAACACCATCTTGACCAAAAAGAAGAGGTCGGCGTGGAAAGGGCGACGGTATCCGGCAGAAGCCAGGCGGCGGACCAATTCCGGATCCTGCCTCGATCCCAGGAGGCTACGCATCGGCTGAACGAGTTTCGCTACCCGCTCGCTGTCAAGCAACGAGGTCACCGCCGCCCGCGGGCCCGATACAGGGGCCACCTGTGCCCCGCTGGTGACTTCCATTAACCGTTCGCTCTCCTGCGACCGCCCGCTCATGATAAGCAGGACCAAGCCAAAGGTCAGTGCAAACGCCACAGCGATCGTAATAATAATCGTGACCATAGCACGCCTATACCTTAATATCGATGACCCGACGGATCACCCATCCGCCCAGCACCATGAGGGCAATCCCGAGATAGATCAGTTTCTGGCCTACGGGGTCGGTGAGCAGGATTCTCTCGTAGGCGGGATTGACCAGGTTCAATAGCACGAACATAATGAACGGCAGGCCCGCCAGGATCCACCCCGTCAAGCGGCCCTGCGCCGTATAGACCCGCAACTGTCCACGCAGACGAAACCGCTCCCGAATCACCGCGGCGGTTTTGTCGAGGACCTCCGCCAGGTTGCCCCCCGTTTCCTTCTGCACCAGGATGGCCGTCACCAGAAAAGCGATATCCGGCAAGGGAACACGTTCGGCGAGATTCAGCATGGCCTCGCGGAGCGGCAGACCAAAGTTCTGCTCTTCAAACACGTGCCGGAACTCGGTGGCCACGGGTTCCGACCCCTCCGACGCCACCATTTCGATCGAGGAGGTGATGGTGTGGCCGGCACGCAGCGCGCGGGCCATCAGATCGATGGTGTCGGGCAACAGCTCTTCAAACCGCCGCAGGCGCTTCCAGCGCTTCGCATAGAGGTAGACAAAAGGAAGGGATGCCAAGCCAATCCCCACGATCACGGCCAACGGAAAAGAGGGCAGGCGCAGGGTGACGACCCAAGTTCCGCCCACCAGCAACATAGTGGAAAGGGATACGAGCATCCCGACTGACCAACTGCTTTCGGCTTGCGTCAGCAATTGCTGCAGGCGGCGAAACCCACGGAATTGCACCATAAGGTCGTTGAGCCAGGGGACATCGCTCAGCTTCTCCTGCCGCAACAGATCCGCGACGTCGTCGGGAATACCTCCTACCGAGGCCCGTTCGATGGTGTGGAGGCGCTGTTGGATGATCTTCTCTGATTGCGTGGGGCGCAGGGCCACGATCATCACGACGAAGGTGACAGCGAGGATGGCCGCAAAAACCGCAAGAGGCGTCATAGCATCATTCCCCCGAAAACTAGACTTCCATGGCGTGTTCAAAAAGGCTCGCCGGCAGCGTGACCCCCGACACCTTCAATTTCTCCGCAAATTTGGGGCGGATACCCGTGGCGTAGAATTTCCCGAGCACGCGTCCGCCGGGAGCAATCCCTCGTTTCTCGAACAAGAAGATATCTTGCATGCTGACGACGTCCTCATCCATGCCCGCAATCTCGGTAAAATGCGTCACGCGTCGCGTCCCGTCACTCAGGCGCGAGATCTGGATCACGATGTGGATGGCGGAAGCAATCTGCTGACGGATGGCCTTCTCAGGCAGGTTCAGGTTGGCCATGAGCGCCATCGTTTCAAGGCGCGCCAGGGCGTCGCGCGGGCTGTTGGCGTGAATCGTGGTGAGTGAACCATCGTGACCGGTGTTCATGGCCTGCAGCATGTCGAGGGCTTCTTCGCCACGCACCTCACCCACGATGATCCGGTCGGGGCGCATACGCAGACTGTTAATCACCAGTTGCCGCTGGCGGACGGCGCCTTTGCCTTCCACGTTGGGAGGCCGGCATTCCAGCCGGACCACGTGCTGCTGTTTCAACTGCAGTTCCGCCGAGTCCTCGATAGTTATGATGCGCTCTTTTTCGGAAATATACCCCGAGAGGCAATTGAGAAGGGTCGTTTTCCCCGCGCCCGTGCCGCCGGAAATCAGGATGTTCAGCCTCGCCTTCACCGCGCCTTTGAGGAGCTCAAGCATCTGGGCGGTCAGCGTGCGGTTGGCGAGCAAGTCGTCCGCTTCCAGGGGGACATGGCCGAACCGCCGGATGGAGAGAATCGGGCCGTCGATGGCCAGCGGGGGGATGATCACGTTCACACGCGATCCGTCCACCAAGCGGGCGTCCACCATTGGCGAGGATTCATCCACGCGCCGACCCACGGCCGAGACAATCTTGTCGATGATGTGCATGAGGTGGGCATCGTCCTTGAAGTGGACGTTGGTCTGCTCCAGAAGTCCGGCGCGCTCCACGTAGACTTGCTTGTGGGTATTCACCAGGATGTCGTTGATGGTGGGATCTTGCAGAAGCGGCTCGAGGGGCCCCAGGCCAAAAACCTCGTCGAGAACTTCGCGCGAGAGCCGTTCCCTCTCCATGCCACTCATGGGGGTGTTCGAAGCCGCCACGAGGTCCTGAATAATGGAAAAGATCTGCGCGCGCGCCCGCCCGTCCCGCAAGTCCATCAGTTTCTCAAGGTCAACGCGGGTGAGCATTTCCCGGTGGATGGAGGACTTGAGTTCCTGATAGGCCTTGGGCGTCAGGGAGGCCGCCCTCTTCTCGGTGGCGGGACGCACCTGCCCATGGCTTCCGACTAAGATAGAGCTTCGACCTGCTTCCCCCATGTTGCCTCCTTACCCAAAGACTTCTCCCAGGCTAGCCGCCGAGAAAGCCTAACATACCTTTTTCGGGTTTCTTCGGCGCGGGCCCTGGCTTGCCCACCAGCGACTGCGACCACCCCACCAGGCTACGGAGCAGCTCCGATCGGGGATTGATGGAAAGCGGATCCCCATTGTTGATCGCGCGGATGACGTCGTGATACTGGTTCGGCACCTTCCAGAAAATATTCTTGCGGATCGCTTTCTCAATCTGCGCGTCCGTGATGGGGCCTCCTTTGGTATAGCGGTTAATAACCACCCGGACTTTGTCGCGCGGATAATCGAACCGGCCCAAAAACTCCAGGTGCCGCGCCACGTTACGCAAGGCCGGAATCTCGGGTGTGGCCACCAGATACAACTGGTCCGCCATATCGATCACCGTCATGACCTCTTCGGTCAGGGCAGGGAAACAGTCCACGACCACGAACTCGTACTGCATGCGCAAGAAGTCCAGGACCCGCTGGAGCGCCTCCGTTCCCACATGACGAGCAGTATCGACCCCGTCGGGGGCGGGAAGAACCTCCAGGCCGCTGGAGTGCCGCACCAGGAATCCTTGCAGAAAATCGGAATCCAGGCGATGCGTGTTCTCCGCCAAATCGTAGAAGTGATACTGGTGGCGCGTCAGGGCCAGAAAAATCGACGCATCCCCCAAATCGGGGTGCAAATCGACGAGCAGAGTCCGCTTGGCGTGGTTTCGAGCCAAATGCGCCGCAAGGTGAATGGCCAGCGTCGTGGCGCCGGTCCCGCCTTTGGCGCTCAAAAAGGCCAATAATTGCCCCGTCGTTTGCTCCCGTTTTTCCTTCTTCCGCCCTCCGACGCGGGCCAAGGCTTCCAGGAGCTGGTCCCGATCGACAGGTTTGATCAAGTATTCCGTGCAGCCGCTGCGCATGGCCCGGATGATCAAGTCCGGGTGCGACTTCGAGGAGACAGCAAAGACCGCCGCTTCGGTCAGGACTTCGCGAATCCTTTCGGCGGTGCGACTCGCCTGCTCGCGATCTCGATCGAAATCGATCACGCAAACGTCCGGACGCAGGTCTTTGAGCCGGTCCACAAAGACCGAGTCTTGCTCCTCCGCCAGATAATGCTGCAGCTCCGTTACGAGCTGCGCCAATGGCATGGATTCCAGAAACAGGCGGAAACGGCTGGCCGACTCCGCGTCCAAGCAAAGCGTGGCAATGGAAAGGGAGTCGGTGGAAAGAAGCTTCCCTCGCTCCGAAGGCCGTGTTGTCCTGTCAGATTGCATCGGATTACCTGGGTTGCGCCGCCTCCTCGGGCTTGCTTGCGGGGGGGGCGGTCTTTGTTTCCGCCTTGTCCTTCCTGGGTATCCGCTTATCGAAGTCTTGGACATCCAGATCCTGCATCGGTTGCGTGGGTAGAGGGGGTGGGACCCCGCCGGTTCGCACCGGATCCACGATCCGCGGAGTCACCAGGACCAACAGCTCCGTCCGCGAGCGATTGATATTCCTCGATCGGAACAGGTGTCCGATGATGGGAATATCACCGATGCCCGGAATTTTGGACATCTGGGTTTGGGTCCGACTGTCCATCAGACCGGCCATGCCGAATGTCTGGCCGTCTTTCAGCTCAATCTCCGTCTCAGCACGTCGCGTGGAGATGGCGGGAACCAAGAACCCGGAGATCGTCACTGCGTTGGTGAAATCCAGCGTGCTCACCTCCGGCGCCACCTGCATGCGAACGGTCCCCTCCTTCGTGACGTAACCAGTAAAGTCTAGCCGGATCCCGAAGGGCCGGAACTGGATCGTGACGGCTGTAAAATTCGTCCCGCCCTGAACGACCGGGAAAGGAAATTCGCCACCCGCCAGAAAGCGCGCCGGCTTGCCATTGAGTGCGAGCAGGTTGGGCTCCGCCAGGATCTGCAACACGTTCTGCTGCTGCAGGGCGCGGATGGTGGTACCAAAATTGAGCTCAGGTCTGAACAAGAAGATATTGAGGGTGTCCGTCAGAGTAAACGAGGAGGCGGTCCCAGAGAGTCTTCCGGGGATCTGGCCACCAGTTGTGATGCGCCCCACCTGGCCAGCGCCTGCTCCGGCGTCGGCGCCGCCGGGAGCGACGCCTCCACCACTCGGGGGACCAAACTGCTGGGTACTGATCGTGCCCGGCATGTTCAACAACCCGGTACTGAGGATGTTCATCCCAAATTGGTCGATCTTGTTGCGATCGACTTCCGCGAACTTCACTTCGAGCAGGATCTGCTTTTCATGCGGCGGATCGGCCAGAACCATCGAGTTAACGGTGGCTTTGGAAAAGGTTCCTGCCATTTTGATGACATTATCAATCACTTCTTGACTCGAGACATTGCCTGACACGATCAGCTTGTCGCCTTCCGCTTGCACTTGGATGGGCTCGTTGGGATAGGCGAGCTGAATGCCATCCCGCAGTGCCGCCACGTCGAGATCAACCAGCACGTCCAGCATGCGGGAGCGGCCCGATTCATCCCAGAGAATCAGGCTGCTGGCCCCCACGGCCTTGGCCGTCACCACAACTTGGGTCGGGGCGGTCGCCACCCCCGTGATCACCGCAGGATTGCTGACCATCACCCGGCGCAGTCGGGTCTCCACGTTAACCACCAACGACTTGCCGGCCAGCACGTGCAGAGTCTGCGTCTCCACGCCGGCCCCCACTTCCTGGGTCCAAGCGGGGTTTGCGCCCACCATCAGCCACCCCACCAGAAAGGCAATTCCAGTCCCGCTCCTGAGGCGCCACCATGTTTTCTCACTCACTACAGCCGAACCCCATCTACTCGAATTTCTCCTCACTCCGTTTGTCTCCATGTATGACTTCGACTGTATAGAAATCTGGCGGCTTGGGCTGCACTTTCGGTTGAACAACTCTGGTCATTTGCACTCGGCGCCCCCGCCGGCCAGGCTCCGGGGGCGGCGTCTGCTTCTTCAGGCCCACCAACTCATCTACGCTTACCGCCCGGGTTTGAACCTTCTCTTTGTCCGCCCCGCTGCGCAACACAAACTGAATCGTCGCCTGAGTGCTCGCCAGGGTCAGCTTTTGCGAATCCTCAGGATTGAGCAGCAGGGTGACGACGTTGACGGTTTGGGGTTTGCCTTCGGGGTCGGGTTGGATCCTCTGTCCCGCGGTGATAACTTCCACATCCTGTAAAATCGTTTGCGTGATGGGTTCGGTGACTGCCGATTGCCCTCCCATGGGACGCAAGGTGGCCAACACATCCACGCGCGAGCCGGGATACAAGAATCCCGCGACACCCACAATTTCGTTCGACCGCACGGACACCGCCCGCATGCCCGCGGGTATCTTGGCAGTCAGGGCCAGCCCCGAGCCGGGGGCGGCGAGATTCCGGTCGCGGATAACATCTTTCTCACCGACGGGGTACACCAGTGAGCGCCCGACGACTTCATCCACTTTACTGAACGTACCCATCTGCACCAAGTTCGCAGGCCAATCGGCGATCGACAAGTCTTCCGCCTTGAGCACACTGCCAGCCGCCAGCTCGCGGGCGGAGACGACAACTTTCTTCATTTGGACCGCCGGCCCTGCCTGGCCGCGCAGACGCGTGAAAACGAAATAGGTTGCCCCGCCCGACAGAACCAGGGCCAAGAACAGTGCGATAAGAATCCTTCGTGTGTCCAATTTCAGCCTCGTAAGAACGTCATTCCGTGCACGTAAAACGTCCCGGCCGCGATCGCGACCGCATAGGGTACCCGGATGGCATGGGGATTTTGAAGGTTGATCTCGGGATGGGGAGATAGGCCGCCCGATGAGAAATGATGTCGAAAGAGAGAGCCCAAATTGCGCAACGTGCGTGAAGCTTGCTTATGAAAGAGCATATACGCGAGGGCGAGGATTCCCCCCGCCAGCGCCGTCGCAATCAGGACCGCCGGAAGCTGACGCACTCCCGACCACACCCCCACGGCGGCCATGAGCTTGACGTCGCCTGCGCCCATCCCACGCACCAGAAAGAACATGAAGAAAACGGCGCCTCCGATAAGACCTGCGGCCAAACCGTCTAAACTCGCCCGCCAGCCCCCGAGCACGGCGCGAACGACGAGTCCCGCGGCAATCGCCGTGTAAGTCAGCCAGTTAGGAATCCGGCCCCATCGGAGGTCGCACGCCGCCGCCACGCCTACACCTACCATTGCACCAATTGCAAGATACGTCCCCATCGGCAGACTGCAAGCGGGCTGGCGTCGGCTCTCACCTTTTCTCTTCGAAGGCATGGGGCCCTTCACACGGGCCCCATCACTGCTCCGGAAAAGGGCTGGTGCTCAGCCAGTGTAGCTCTTGAGTTTCGCCCCAATCGAAGAGAATGCGTCGTTAATGGCCGTGGCCACAGCCGACATGCCGAACGTTGCGGCGAGAGCGATCAGGGCCGCAATCAGCGCATACTCGATCAAGTCCTGCCCTGATTCCTCGCGGTGCAACGCTACCAGTACTTCCCGCATGTTCAACATATTTCGCTCCTCCGAAGTCCTCGCTAGTTCCCTCTGGAGATCAATCCTTGCCACCGCCAGTCGGTCTATAGCCGAGGCTTTGGACGCCCTTGCAGCAAGATTCTAACCATATCGTCTGAGAAATCAAGTAAATTTTCGGACTGCTATCAGGTCAACAGCTTAGAGGCGGAGGTGAGCAGACCGCACCGCCTGCGCTGTCCACAACCTGCGACAGCCTCTCAGCTCGGTTTGTCCCCGGATCGCCAGCGGTTTATCAGGCCACTAATCGAACTAAAGTGCCATGCGCGGCGCTCTGCTCGTGCCAAAAACGCTGGACCTTCTACGGGTGAGCGAAGGCGAGATGACAGATCGGATCGATGATACGCATGAGGTTTTCTGGGTGCGCGCGTGCATGTGTTCAGCTCGCGGCGGTCAGGATCGTGAGCTACCCTTGCATCTCGCAACCGCAGAACGGAGAATCCGGTACAATAGACGCCGTAGAAATGCGAAGCCAAGCCCGGGATCGAATGGCCGCGGGTCTATACCAATTCAAGCCCAGCCCATACAGCAGCCACTCTGTCCTATTGGCTCTCTTTCCAGAAGTAGAGCATGGGCCGCGAGTGCTGGATGTGGGATGTGCCGAAGGCCATCTCGCTCGTCTTCTCGCCCAACGCGGATACGAAGTCGTGGGGATCGACAAGCCCGGCCTCGTCTCCCAGGAGTTTCCCGAGACGGCGCGCCTCGTCCATGCCGATATCGATCTCGGGATGCCGAGCCTGCCGGAAGCGTTCGACGTCATTCTTTGCGCCGACATCCTGGAGCACTTGCGCGACCCCCTTCAACTCCTTTTGGACTTGCATCCGCGCCTGGCGTCGGGCGGCAGATTGATCGCTTCTCTGCCCAATAGTGGCAACCTCTATTTCCGGCTGAACGTGTTGATGGGCCGCTTCCCGGCTCATGAGCGAGGACTTTTCGATCGAACGCATTTGCACTTCTACACCTGGGAGGGCTGGCAGAAATTGTTTTCCCAGGGCGGATTCCAAATCGAGAAAGTCCTGCCGACGGGAGTGCCTGTGGGCCTGGCCCTCCCCCGATGGGAGAAGACCGGCCTTGTCCGCCTGTTGGAGCGCTTGGCCTACGCCTTCGCACGCCTCTGGAAAACGCTATTCGCCTACCAGTTCGTGGTCGTAGCGCGGCCGGAGGTGTCCCTGTGAGCCGGCCGAAACCCAAGGTCGTGGTGGTGATGCCTGCTTACAACGCGGCGAAAACGCTCCACCTGACTTATGGCGACCTGCCGCGAGACGTCGTGGACTCGATCATCCTGGTCGATGACCACAGCTCGGATGAAACTGTCAGGATCGCGCGCGAACTCGGCCTGGAGCTCTTCGTCCACAATCGCAATTACGGGTACGGCGCCAACCAAAAGACGTGTTACCGCGAGGCCCTCAAGGCCGGCGCCGAGATCGTCGTGATGCTTCACCCCGATTATCAGTACGACCCGACGCTCTTGCCTCAGATCATTCGTCCGATTGTCGAAGACCAGGCGGACATCGTTCTAGGCTCAAGGCTGCTGGGTGCGAACCCTGTTAAGCAAGGCATGCCGTGGTGGAAGTACGTTGCCAACCGCTTCCTGACCTGGCTCCAAAATCGCAGCTACGGTCTTGATCTCGCGGAGTATCACACCGGCTATCGCGCCTTTCGCCGCGAGGTGCTGGAAGCCGTCAACTGGCAGATGAATTCTGACAATTTCATTTTTGACCAGGAAATCCTTGCCCAAGCGATAAACCTGAAATTGCGCATCGCCGAGGTCCCCGTTCCTACCCGCTATTTCCCTGCGGCCTCCTCGGCGTCCTTCGCCCAGAGCACCATTTACGGCTTATCGATCCTCTGGCTCCTCGTGAAGTTCCGCCTCCATCAAGCCGGCCTCCTGCGGCAGCGTCAATTCGAAAGCCTGCCGCGGCGGTATACGTCCGGAACGGCAGTGCCCATGGGAGAGACCCGACAGCCGCGGTTATGATCACAAGGCTTCCGATACTGGGTGCCTTGTGCGGGGCCGTACAGGGCATGGTAATCTCTCGCGACGCCGGAGATCCTTGTGGACCTTGCAAGCCGTGGTTGGTGTCCCCCCTCACCATTTTTTCGCTTGGACAGGCACGAAAAGGGA
>Ga0073934_10003264_pt1 | contig 30497 bp, 24 predicted proteins | sample LarsenN4metaG_FD_76834 | JGI IMG/M metagenome (GOLD analysis project Ga0073934, IMG submission 76834) | Hot spring sediment bacterial and archeal communities from British Columbia, Canada, to study Microbial Dark Matter (Phase II) - Larsen... ...
GAAAGAGCTCGAAGTGCTGGAACACCATGCCGACGCGGCTGCGCAGCTTGGGCAGGTCGGTCTTCGGGTCGGCGATGCTGATGCCGTCGACGACGATGTCGCCCTTCTGGAAGGGCTCCAGTGCGTTCACCGTCTTGATGAGCGTGCTCTTGCCGCTGCCCGAGGGCCCGCAGACGACGACGACCTCGCCCTTCCGGATGCTCGTCGTGCAGTCGGTCAGCACCTGGAAGCTGCCGTACCACTTGCTGACGTTCTTGATGTCGATCATGGGGTTCACTCCGCGCAGGCTGCCGCCGCGCTAGCGCACGATGGCGATCTTGTTCTGCAGGCGCCGGACCAGCATGCTCAGGCTGAAGCAGACGACGAAGTAGATGACCGCGGCGACCAGGTAGGTCTCCACCGGCCGGTTGAAGTTCTTGCCCGCGATCTCGAAGCCCTTGAGCAGGTCGTAGGCCCCGATCGCGTACACCAGCGAGGTGTCCTGGAAGAGGATGATCGTCTGCGTCAGCAGCACCGGCAGCATGTTGCGGAATGCCTGCGGCAGCACGACCAGCTGCATCGTCTGCTTGTACGTCATGCCCACGGCGTAGCCGGCGTACACCTGCCCCTTGGGCACGCTCTGGATGCCCGCGCGCATGATCTCGCTGTAGTAGGCGGCCTCGAACAGCGTGAAGGTGATCATCGCCGAGAGCTCCGCGCCCATCGGCCGGCCGATGAGCAGCGGGATCAGCAGGAAGAACCAAAGGATCACCATCACCAGCGGGATGCTGCGCATGGTGTTCACGTAGGCGGCGGCCGGCATCACGAGCCATTTCTTGCTCGACAGCCGCATCAGCGCCAGCAGCGTGCCCAGCACGATTCCGCCCACCATCGCAATCAGCGTCAGCTGGATCGAGAAGACGAAGCCCTTGAGCACGAAGCTCTGGACCACGCCCCAGTTCAGGAAGGAGAAGTCGAGGTTCATCGCCTGCTCCTCCCGCCTACTTCGCGCCGATCATGCCGGGCACCCGCACGCGCTCCTCGACGAAGAGCATGAAGCGGTTGATCGCAAAGGCGCTCACGAAGTAGAGCGCCGTCACCGCGAGGTACATCTCGACGTTGCGGCTCGTCTCCTCGCCCGCCTGCAGCGCGAACAGCGTCAGCTCCGCGATGCTCACCGCGAAGGCCACCGACGAGTTCTTGACGATGTTCATGCTCTCGCTCGTGAGCGGCGGAATGACGATGCGGAACGCCATCGGCAGCAGCACGTAGCGGTACGTCTGCGGCAGCGTCAGGCCGAGCGCCAGGCCCGCGTAGCGCTGGCCGCGCGGCAGGCTCTGGATGCCCGCGCGCACCTGCTCGGAGATGCGCGCGCTCGTGAAGAAGCCGAGCGCGAAGACGACGAGGACGAAGCTCGGGAACGACTTCAGCGGCGGCACCAGCGCCGGCAGCACGTGGTACCAGAGGAAGATCTGCACCAGCAACGGGATGTTGCGGAACAGCTCCGTCCATGCGTTGCCGAACAGCACCAGCCGACGGTCGGGCGTCGTGCGCAGGATGCCGACGAGCGAGCCGAAGACCAGCGCCACCACCAGCGCCAGCAGCGCCACCGAGAGCGTCCAGCCCCAGGCCGAGAGCAGCCAGTTCAGGTACGTCGTGTCGCCGCCGCTGCCGAGGCAGCCGGCGACCTGTTCACCCGAAGTGGTCTCCTTGCAGAAGACCTGCCAGTCCCATGCCACGCGTCGCTCTCCTCAGGCTGGTGGCTCCGATGGCGGCGCGATCCCCCGCGACGCGCCTGCCTCGGCGTCATGAACGAAGGCCCGCTGCGCTGGCGGGCCCTCGGCAAGTCACGTCACTTCTTCAGGTAGTCCTCGAGCGGCTTGTCGTTCGGGCTCGCCCAGGCGGCCTTCGTCGCTTCGCTCACCGCCAGGCCCACGCGCGTGTTCGACGGCGGGATCGGCTGCATGAACCACTTGTCGTAGAGCTTGGCGATCTCGCCGCTCTTCATCATCGCCTTGATGCTGTCGTCGACCGCGGCCTTGAACTTCGGGTCGTCCTTGCGGATCATGATCGCGATCGGCTCGACCGAGAGCACCTCGCCGACGATCTTGAAGTCGGCCGGGTTCTTCGCCTTGGCGATGTTGCCGGCGAGGATCTGGCCGTCCATCACGAAGGCGTCGGCACGCCCGCTCTCCAGCAGCAGGAAGCTGTCGGCGTGGTCCTTGCCGAACACCTCGTCGAAACGCACGCCGGTGGCGCGCTCGTGCTTGCGCAGGTGCTGCACGCTGGTCGTGCCGGTGGTCGTGGCGACCTTCTTGCCGTTCAGCTGGGCGATCGAGTTGATGCCCGAGTTCGCCTTCACCGCGAAGCGCACCTCCTCGACGAAGGTGGTGACGGCGAAGGAGACATCCTTCTGCCGCGCCGCATTGTTGGTGGTCGAACCGCACTCGATGTCGACGGTGCCGTTCTGCACGAGCGGGATGCGATTCTGCGACGTGACCGCCTGGTACTTCACGTCCAGCTTGGGCAGCGCGAGCGACTTCTGGATGTCGGCCAGCACGCGCTGGCAGATCTCGACGTGGAAGCCCGCGTACTTGCCGTCGCCCAGCGTGAAGCTCAGCGCGCCGGAAGACTCGCGCACGCCCATCGTGGCGCTGCCGCTGCTCTTGATCTTGGCCAGCGTGTCGGCCGCGGCCGGCAGGGAGGTCGACAGGACGGCGGCCAGCGCCGCAGCGGAAAGTAGGAATCGGGTCATGCGTGGGTCCTCGGGAAGGGCTGCAGCACGTTGCGTGCCTGCGGAGTGAAGCGTGCGATTCTAGGAAGCGCCGCCGGGCGGTGGGCGCGGACTCTAACGAGACGCGAGGGTCTCGGCCAATGCCCAAATGGGAAACGGTCATGCGGCACCGGCATGCGTCAGGGTCAACCCTAGATCGGGTGCGAACCGGCTCGCGTCGCCCCAACGCGGCGCGCTCAACGCAGGTCGGGAACGTCGGGCAGTTCGTTCGGGTTCGCCTCGCCTTCGGCCAGCGGGAAGTGCTCGGCGAGCATCGCGTCGACCGCCCGCACCGCGTCCAGCAGGCCCTGCTCGAAGCGGCCGGAGCGGAAGGCTTCGCGCATCGCCGAGAGCACGCCGTCCCAGTGCGACTGCGGCACGCGGCGGGCCAGCCCGCGATCGGCGACGATCTCGATGGCGTGCTCGGCGAGCAGCAGGTAGATCAGCACGCCGTTGTTCTGCTCGGTGTCCCAGACGCGCAGCTTGCCGAAGAGGGCGACCGCGCGCTCGCGCGCCGTCGCGCGGCGCCAGAGATACGACAGCGGCAGCCCGGCCTCGATGCACAGGCGGATCTCGCCACTGTGGCGCCGCTCGCTGCCGGCCACGGCCTGCTCGAGGCGAGCCAGCGCCGCGCCGTCGATCGCGCGCGCGGCGTCGCGCTCGTCGACCCAGCGGTGGCGCAGGATGCGCAGCCAGCGGTTGCCGCCGTGGCGCAGGGGTTGCGACGAACGCATCGGACTGCTCATCTCTCGGCCTCACCAGTCGCCCGAGGCTCCGCCGCCGCCGAAGTCGCCGCCCCCGCCGGAGGAGAAGCCGCCACCGCCACCGCCGCCCCAGCCGCCTCCGCCACCCCAGCCTCCGCCATCCCAGCCGCCCACGTGCGGCAGCGATCGCCCGCGGCGTCCGGCGTGGCGAGCCGCGCGCCCGGCCGCCGCCCCGAAGCCGATGATGCCCACCAGCACCAGCGCCACCAGCCCGACGCCTGCCGCGATCAGCGCGCTCGCCGTGAACCACCACGCCGCGTAACCGGCCCCGCCGGCGGCCAGCAGCGAGCCGAGCTTGCGGCCGAACAGGCTCGTGAGGACGGTCGCGATGATCGGCACGGCGACGAAGAGGAACATCGCCAGCTCTTCGAGCTGCAATCCCGGCAGCGCACCGTCCCGCGCGGGGACGGGCGCGGGCGTGGGCAGTCCCTCGCCGCGGATGCGCATCATCAGCTGGTCGACCGCGGCATTCAGGCCGCCGGCATAGTCGTCGGCGCGAAAGGCCGGCCGGATTGCGTTGTCGATGATCTGGCGCGCCGCGAGGTCGGGGATGGCCCCCTCGAGCGCCTTCGCGACCTCGATGCGCACGCGGCGGTCGTTCCTGGCCACCACGACGAGCAGCCCGTCGCCCTGGTCGCGCCGCCCGATCTTCCAGGTGTCGGCGACGCGCTGCGCATAGGCGGCGATGTCCTCCGGCGCCGTGCTCGCGACCAGCAGCACGACGATCTGGGGCCCGGCCTCCGCCTCGAAGGCGGCGAGCTTGGCCTCGAGGGCGGCGCGCTGCGGCTCGGTCAGCGTGCCGGTCTGGTCGACGACACGGGCGGCGAGCGCCGGCACCGCGAGCTGCGCCGCGGCCGGGGCGGCCAGCGCCAGCGTCGCCAGGGCGAACGCCGCCAATGCGGCCAGGCCGCGAAGCCACCGGGGCCCGCCGGCCGGCACAGCGAACGGCATGGAGGAGGCTTCCTTGCGGGCCCGCCCGCGTCGCCGCTACTTCGACGCGGCCGAGGCCGGCGCGGGCGCCGCGCCCGGCTTGTCGAAGCTCACGACCGGCGGCGTCGAGATCTGCGCCTCGTTCTGCACCGTGAAGCTGGGCTTGACCTCGTAGCCGAAGACCATCGCGGTGAGATTGGTCGGGAACTGGCGCGCCAGCACGTTGTAGTCGGCCACCGCCTTGATGTAGCGGTTGCGCGCGACGGTGATCCGGTTCTCGGTGCCCTCGAGCTGCACACGCAGGTCCTGGAAGCCCTGGTTGGCCTTCAGGTTCGGGTACTGCTCGACCACCACCATCAGCCGCGACAGCGCGCTCGTCAGCTCGCCCTGCGCGGCCTGGAACTTCGCGAACGCCTCCGGGTTGTTCACGAGCTCGGGCGTCGCCTGGATCCCCGTGGCCTTGGCGCGCGCCTCGACCACGCGGGTCAGCGTCTCCTGCTCGAAATTCGCCTCCCCGCGCACCGTGTTCACGATGTTCGGGATGAGGTCCGCGCGGCGCTGGTACTGGTTCAGCACCTCGGACCAGGAGGCCTTGACCTGCTCGTCCAGGCGCTGGAAATCGTTGTAGCCGCAGCCGCTGGCCAGCGCCGCGAACAGCAGCGCTCCCCACAGGGCCACCCGGCCGCGCCAACCACCGCGGGCAGCGCCCGCCGCGCGCAACGTCGTCATCTTCTGTCCTCCTGATCCCCGCACCACCCCGTGGCGCGCTTGCATCGTACCCGGCGGCGCAGATGGGGCAGGACAATCAAGCTTCAAGCCTCGCCGCCGATGGATCGCCTCGCCACCGCCCTTCGCGCCGCCTCCGGAGCCGCTGCACCGGCAGCCGCGGGTCCGCCGGAAGCGGCCGATGCGCCGGCGCGCGTCGCGCCACTCGAACCGGCGCTCGTGCTCGGGGCCGGTGGACGGCTCGGCTCGGCGCTGCTCTCGGAAGCGCTGGTGGCCGGCCGCTTCGCATCGGTGCAGGCCTGGGTGGCGGCGCCGTTGCTCAGCACCATGCGGGGCCTCGCGCCGCTCACCGAGGACCGCTTCTGGGCTCCCGGGCCATTGCAGGCCGGCACGGCGTTCATCGTCTTCGAGCGCGAGCGTTTCAGCAATGGCCGCGACGAGGCCTTCGTCATGCCGCAGCCGCACGACCTGCCGGCACTGGCGCGGCGGCTGCGCGAGGGCGGCGTGCGGCGCCTGCTGGTCGTGCTGCCGCATGCCAGTTCGATGCTGCCGCAGGCGCTGGCCGAGGGCCTCGCCACGCACGACGAGGCCGCGGTGGCGGCGCTCGGCTTCGAGCATCTGCTGCTGCTGAAGCCCGCCCAGGACGCCACGGCGCCGCGTGCCGGCCGCCACCTCGAGCGCTTCGCACAGTGGTGGCTCTCGCAGCTGCGCTGGATGATCCCGCAACGCGAGCAGCCGCTGCGCGCCGTCGTGCTGGCGCGCCTCGCGGTGACGCTGGCGCGTGCGCTGCCGCTGGCGGCGCCGGGCACGTACGTCGTCCCGCAGTCGCTGCTGTGGCAGCTCGCGCAGGATGCCGACGGTGGCGAGGCGCGCGCGCGGACCTGGCTGGCCGGGGCGTCGTGGCGCAGCGCGCAGACTGGGCAGGAGCCGGCTGCGCCGCCTGGATAATCCTCGCCATGAGCGAGCCTGCCAGCGCGTTGCGCAACGACACCTTCCTGCGCGCCTGCCTGCGCGAGCCGACGGACTACACGCCGCTGTGGCTGATGCGGCAGGCCGGCCGCTACCTGCCCGAGTACAACGCGACGCGTGCCCGGGCCGGCAGCTTCATGGGCCTGGCGACGAGCCCCGACTTCGCCACCGAGGTGACGCTGCAGCCCTTGGAGCGCTGGCCGCTGGACGCGGCGATCCTGTTCTCCGACATCCTGACCGTGCCCGATGCGATGGGCCTCGGGCTCAGCTTCGCCGCCGGCGAGGGCCCGCGCTTCGCCCACCCGGTGCGCGACGAGGCCGCCGTGGCCCGCCTCGCCGTGCCCGACCAGGAACGGCTGCGCTACGTGTTCGATGCCGTGCGCTCCATCCGCAAGGCGCTGGCCGGGCGCGTGCCCCTGATCGGCTTCTCGGGCAGCCCGTGGACGCTCGCGTGCTACATGGTCGAGGGGGCCGGCTCGGACGACTACCGCCTCGTGAAGTCGATGCTCTACGCGCGGCCCGACCTGATGCACCGCATCCTCGAGGTCAATGCACGGGCGGTGGCGGAGTACCTGAATGCGCAGATCGACGCCGGCGCCCAGGCCGTGATGGTCTTCGATTCCTGGGGCGGGGTGCTCGCCGATGCGGCCTTCCGCAACTTCAGCCTGCGCTACACGCGCGAGGTGGTAAGGCGCCTGAAGCGCGAGGCCGAGGGCCGGCGCGTGCCGTGCATCGTCTTCACCAAGGGCGGCGGTGGCTGGCTGGAGGAGATCGCTGATCCCGAGCAGGGCTGCGGTGCCGATGTCGTCGGCCTCGACTGGACCACCGACCTGGGGCGCGCGCGTCGCCGCATCGACGACCGCGTCGCGCTGCAGGGCAACCTCGACCCGGCGGTGCTCTTTGCCCCGCCCGAGGTGGTGGCTGCCGAGGCCCGGGCCGTGATCGACAGCTTCGGCGCACCGCGCCGGCCCGACGGGCGGCATGGCGGGCACGTGTTCAACCTCGGCCACGGCATCAGCCAGTTCACTCCGCCGGAACACGTCACCGCGCTCGTCGAGGCCGTGCACGCCCATTCGCGCCGCTGGCGCAACGCGACGTAACCGCCGGCACCGCCGGCGGCCGGCGCGACAAGGCGCCTCCCGGGTAAGTGAGCGCTCAGGGCTTGACTTATCCCCATGAGCCATGGTTTAGGGGTCCCCCGCGTTCGCGTGGGGCCGCCGGCTGCCGGAAACGCACGCCTTGTGTTCTAAGTGGTTGATTTTCCTGATGTCATCGTTCTGCCTCATTCGCGAGCAGGCAGGCCCGGGGCCCGAAAAATCAATCACTTGCGGCGCCTGAGCGCAGCTTGATCACATTGTTATCCACAGAATCTCTGGATAGCCCGAAAAGTCGTTGGGAATCATGAACTTGGGTGGAGGTCTTCAGGCGATGCCTCGCCAGGTGCGAGGTTTGTGGCGAGCGGTTACATGAGCGCCGAGACGGACACCGCCACGCGCCTGTGCGTGGCTGTCGAGGCTCCGCGCCATGCCGCGCTTGGGGCGACGCCCGGCATGCTCGACTACGCAAGCGAGCGGGCACTCGCGCCGGGAACGTTGGTGCGCGTCCCGCTCGGCCGGCGTGAGGTGGCCGGGCTCGTCTGGGATCCGCCCGTGTCGGCCGCCGACGAGGCCGGGCCGGCACAGGCCGCTTTGCGGCCGGTGCGGGCCGTGCTCGACGCGATGCCCCCGCTGTCGGCCAGCTGGCGTGCGCTCATCGACTTCGCGGCCGGCTACTACCAGCGTGGCGTGGGCGAGCTCGCGCTGGCCGTGCTGCCGCCCCAGCTGCGCCAGATCGACGACACGCAACTCGCGCGCCGCCTGAAGCGGCTCGGCCATCATGACGCCGCGGAGGGGCCTGAACCGCCCGGCGGCCAGTCCGCGCAAGCTGCGGCGGGGCAGCAGGGCGCCGAGCCGGTGGCGCTCACGCCCGACCAGGCCGCGGCGCTCGAGGCCTTTGCCGCGGACACGACGCCGGCGCTGCTGCACGGCGTCACCGGCAGCGGCAAGACGGAGGTCTACCTGCGCGCTGCGGCGCAGGCCCTCGACGCGGGCCGGCAGGTGCTGGTGCTGGTGCCGGAGATCAACCTCACGCCGCAGCTGGAGGCACGCTTCGCCGCGCGCTTCCCGGGGCGGGTGCTGGCCAGCCTGCACAGCGCGCTGACGCCGGCGCAGCGTCTGCGCCACTGGCTCCTTGCCCACGCGGGCCAGGCCGACCTCGTGCTCGGCACGAGGCTGGCGGTGTTCGCGTCGCTGCCGCGCCTGGGGCTGATCGTCGTCGACGAGGAACACGACGCCTCGTTCAAGCAGCAGGAGGGGGCCCGGTATTCCGCGCGCGACCTGGCGGTCTGGCGGGCGCGCCAGCTCGGCGTGCCGGTGCTGCTCGGCTCGGCGACACCGTCGCTGGAGACCTGGCTGCGCGTCCAGCAGGGCCGCTACCGGCGGCTGGCCCTGCCCCAGCGCATCGGCGGCGGAGAGCTGCCGCGCGTGCGCCTGGTCGACATGCGCCAGCCGGCAGCTGCCGGCGCGGGCGCCGCGCCCGGCGAGGCCGCGGCCCTCGCGCCGCCGCTGCTCGCGGCGCTGCGCGAGCGGCTGGAGCGGGGCGAGCAGAGCCTGCTGCTGCTCAACCGCCGCGGTTATGCGCCGGTGCTGCACTGCCCGGCCTGCGGCTGGAAGAGCGACTGCCCGCACTGCAGCGCCTGGCGCGTGTTCCACAAGGCCGATCGCACGCTGCGCTGTCACCACTGCGGCCTGGCCGAGCGCGTGCCGCGCGCCTGTCCCGAGTGCGGCAACCTCGACATCGCGCCGATCGGCCGCGGCACCGAGAAGCTGGCCGAGCAACTGGCCACCGCGCTGCCGGGCGCGCGCGTCGCCCGCATCGACGCCGACAGCACACGCGGCGCGGGCGAGCTGGAGCGCCAGCTCGCGGCAGTGCACGAAGGCGAGGTCGACGTGCTCGTCGGCACGCAGATCCTCGCGAAGGGCCACGATTTCCGCCGCGTCACGCTGGTGGCGGCGGTGAACCCCGACGGGGCGCTCTTCACGAGCGACTTCCGCGCGCCCGAGCGGCTCTTCGCGCTGCTGATGCAGGCGGCCGGCCGCGCCGGGCGCGACGCGGCGCGATCACAGCGCGGCGAGATGTGGATCCAGACGACGAGCCCCGGACATGCGCTGTACGCCGCGCTCGCGAAGCACGACTACGAGGCCTTCGCGCAGGCGCAGCTCGACGAGCGCCGTGCCGCGGGCCTGCCGCCGTTCACGCACCTGGCGCTCGTGCGCGCGGAGGCGCGCGAGACGGCCGCCGCCACCGCGTTTCTGCGCGAGGCCGCCGGCCAGCTCAAGGAGCAGGTGCAGGACCGTCCGGGCGATGTGCGCGTCTATCCGCCGGTGCCGCCGGCGATGGCGCGCGTCGCCGACGTCGAGCGCGTGCAGATGCTCGTCGAGTCGAGATCGCGGCCTGCCCTTCAGCGCACGCTGGCGGCCTGGTTGCCGGGCCTGGTCGACCTGCACCGCCGGCACCGCGGCGTGATCCGCTGGGCGGTGGACGTGGACCCGCTGGCGATCTAGCCGGCACGGCTCGAAGGGTGGCCCTCGGCGCCCGTCGTCCTGCGCGGGCCGGCTGCGGCGGCTAGCCAGTCAGCACCCGCTGGTACTGCACCGCCTCCGCGAGGTGCGCGACCTGCACGCGCTGGCTGCCGACGAGGTCGGCCACGGTGCGGGCCACCTTGAGCGCGCGGTGCAGGCGCCTTCCCGACCAGGCGAGCTGCCGGGCGGCGCCCTCGAGGAAGGCGGCCGCCCGGTCGTCCAGCGGCACGTGGCGGTCGATGCCGGCGGCGTCGAGGCGAGCGTTGGCGCAGCCCTGGCGCTCGACCTGGCGCCTGCGCGCCTCGGCCACCCGGGTCGCGACGCGGGCACTCGGCTCGCCGGCCGGCGCCGCGAGCATGTCTCCGGCCGGCGCGGCCAGCACCTCCACGCGCAGGTCGATGCGGTCCAGCAGCGGCCCGGAGAGCCGGCCCTGGTAGCGCGCGACGGCCTCCGGCGTGCAGCGGCAGGCACGCCCGGTGCCGGCCGGCGCGCCGAGCCAGCCGCACGGGCAGGGGTTCATCGCGGCGACCAGCTGGAATCGCGCCGGAAATCGCGCCCGGCGGGCGGCGCGCGCGATGCAGATGGTGCCGGTCTCCAGCGGCTCGCGCAGCGCCTCCAGCGCCGTGCGCGGGAACTCGGGCAGTTCGTCGAGAAAGAGCACGCCGCCATGCGCCAGCGAGATCTCGCCCGGCCGCGGCGGCGACCCGCCGCCCACCAGCGCCACGGCGCTGGCGCTGTGGTGCGGCGAGCGCAGCGCACGCTCGCCGAAGGGCACCGAGCCGTCGCCGGCCAGCCCGAGCAGGGCGGCACTGTCCAGCGCCTCGTCCTCGGGCATCGGCGGCAGCAGCGCCGGCAGGCGATGGGCCAGCATCGACTTGCCGGTGCCGGGCGGCCCGACGAGCAGCAGGCTGTGCTCGCCGGCGGCTGCCACCTCGAGGGCGCGCTTGGCACCGGCCTGCCCCTTCACGTCGGCCAGGTCCGAGGTCCCTCGGGCGGTGCGATCGGAAGCCAGCGAGTACGCGCCGGCGGCCGTGGCGGCGGGCGCTGCTTCGCTGCTGCCCGCGCCCGCGCGCGCCAGCGGCACGGCTGCCTCGCCCGGCAGCAGCGATGCCGCCACCTCGGCCAGCGTGTCCGCCGCGCGCACGTCGAGGCCCGGCACACGGGCGGCCACCCCGGCGTCGGCGCGCGGCAGCACCAGCGCGCGGCCGCTTGCGGCCCGCCGCGCGCCGAGTGCCAGCGCGAGCGCGCCGCGCACGCCGCGCAGGGCGCCGGCGAGCGACAACTCGCCGGCGAACTCGTAGGCACCCAGCCGGTTGGCGTCGAGCGTGCCGGCGGCGGCCAGGATGCCCAACGCGATCGGCAGGTCGAAGCGGCCCGAGTCCTTGGGCAGGTCGGCCGGGGCGAGGTTGACGGTCACCCGCTTGTTGTGCGGGAAGGCGTAGCCGCTCTGCAACAGCGCGGCGCGCACCCGCTCGCGCGCCTCCTTGACCTCGGTCTCGGCCAGTCCGACGAGCGTGAACGAGGGCAGACCGTTGGCCAGCTGGACTTCGACGCGCACTTCCGGGGCTTCGAGGCCCAGCAGGGCACGGCTGAAGACGATGGCCAGGGACATGCGGTGCGCTTCTGCGGGCGTCGATCCATTCTGTGGCGGCACGGTCCCGGCGCGTCGCACCAAACGAGTGCACCCGAATCGGGGCCCGCTGCCGTGTGCACCCGTTTGGGCGCGCCCGGACGGCGCCAGCCCGGTGCGCATGGGCGCCGCGCGCCAACCCCTGCTTTTGCCGTGGCTACCCTGTCGCCGAGCACGCAGGGCGGCAGCCAATGGCATGGAAGCTGCTAACCGGGGTTTGTCCTTCCCCGCGTCACCTCGTGGCGCATCCACAGATCCGGAGCGAGCACCCCATGAAGAAGTCCACCTCCCTGATGGCCCTGGCTGCGTCCTCGGCCGCCTTCGTCACCGCGCTGGCACTGCCCTCGCTGGCGCTCGCCGACCTCTCCTACAACGTCGGCGCGGTCAGCGACTACCGCTATCGCGGCATCTCCCAATCGCGCCTGAAGCCGGCCGTGCAGGGCGGCGTCGACTGGAGCGCGGGCCCCTTCTATGTCGGCGTCTGGGCCTCGACGATCCGCTGGATCGACGACGCCAACCCCTCGAGCAGCAACAAGGTCGAGATCGACATCTACGGCGGCTACAAGGGCGAGATCACGAAGGACCTCACCTACGACGTGGGCCTGCTGGCCTACCAGTATCCCGGTCACAAGCTCGCGACGAGCCCGAACACCACCGAGATCTACGGCGCGCTGACGTACGGCCCGGCGACGCTGAAGTACTCGCACAGCCTCAGCAACCTCTTCGGCTTCGCCGACAGCAAGAACAGCAGCTACGTCGACCTGACCGCCACGTTCGAGGTCGGTCCGGTCATGCTGACGCCGCACCTGGGCTACCAGAAGGTCGCGAAGAACGGCGACTTCTCGTACACGGACTACTCGCTGCTGGTGAGCAAGGAAGTCATCAAGGGCCTCACGGTGAGCGGCGGCGTGGTCGGCGCCGACACCAAGTCGATCGGCGGCACCAAGGCCTACGCGTCGCCCGCCAACGGCAAGGACCTCGGCAAGGCCGGGGCCGTGGTCGGCGTGAAGTACGTGTTCTGAGGACGCGCAGGCGCCGAACCGTTCAGCAGCAAATCACGAGGACGCAGTCATGAAGATGGTCACTGCCATCATCAAGCCCTTCAAGCTCGACGAGGTGCGCGAGGCGCTCGGTGGCATCGGGGTGCAGGGCATCACGGTCACCGAGGTCAAGGGCTTCGGGCGCCAGAAGGGGCACACCGAGCTCTACCGCGGCGCCGAGTACGTGGTCGACTTCCTGCCCAAGGTCAAGATCGAGGCCGCCGTCGACGACGCCCTCGTCGACCGCGTCATCGAGGCGGTCGAGGCCTCGGCCCGCACCGGAAAGATCGGCGACGGGAAGATCTTCGTCACCGCGCTCGAGCAGGTGGTGCGCATCCGCACCGGCGAGACCGGCAAGGACGCGCTCTGAGGCCGCTCCCTCCCCCGAAGAACCCAGCGTGATGCCGCCACCGCGCGGCCCTTCCACCACGGACATCCACCATGAAAAGACTGTTCTCCATCCTGGCCCTCGGGCTGGCGCTCCTGAGCGTCGGCCCCGAGGTGCTGGCCCAAGCCGCCGCGCCGGCAGCGTCGGCACCCGAAGCGGCGGCCTCGGCGGCCGCCGCCGCGCCGGCGGCCGCCCCCGCCGCGGCCGCCCCCGCCGCCGCAACCGCACCGGCAGCAGCCGCGGCACCGCCCGCGCCGACGCCGAACAAGGGCGACGTGAGCTGGATGCTCGTGTCCACCCTGCTCGTGATCATGATGGCCATCCCCGGCCTGGCGCTGTTCTACGGCGGCCTGGTGCGCAGCAAGAACATCCTGTCGGTGCTGATGCAGGTGTTCGTCACCTTCTCGCTGATCGTCGTGCTTTGGGTGGTGTACGGATACAGCCTCGCGTTCACCGAAGGCAACGCCTACATCGGCGGTTTCGACCGGCTGTTCCTGAAGGGCGTGTTCGATCCGGCTGCCGGCACGTTCGCGATGGCCGCCACGTTCAGCAAGGGCGTGGTGATCCCCGAGATCGTCTTCGTCGCCTTCCAGGCCACGTTCGCGGCCATCACCTGCGGGCTGATCGTCGGCGCCTTCGCCGAACGCATGAAGTTCTCGGCCGTGCTGCTGTTCATGGTGCTCTGGTTCACCTTCGCCTACACGCCGATCGCGCACATGGTGTGGTACTGGATGGGCCCCGACGCCTACACCGGCAAGGAAGTGGTCGACGCGATGAACGCCAAGGCCGGCCTGATCTGGCAGTGGGGCGCGCTCGACTTCGCCGGCGGCACCGTGGTGCACATCAACGCCGCCGTCGCGGGCCTCGTGGGTGCCTACCTGCTCGGCAAGCGCGTGGGCTACGGCAAGGAGGCGCTGACGCCGCACAGCCTGCCGCTGACGATGGTCGGTGCCTCGCTGCTGTGGGTGGGCTGGTTCGGCTTCAACGCCGGCTCGGCCCTGGAGGCGGGCAACAGCGCCGCGCTGGCCTTCATGAACACCTTCTCGGCGACGGCGATGGCGGTGCTCGCCTGGTGTGCCGGCGAGGCGCTGATGCGCGGCAAGGCCTCGATGCTGGGTGCGGCGTCGGGCGCGGTGGCCGGCCTGGTCGCCATCACGCCGGCGGCGGGCAACGTGGGCATCGTCGGTGCCCTGGTGATCGGCGCGGTGGCCGGCTTCGCCTGCCTGTGGGGCGTGAACGGCCTGAAGAAGATGCTCGGCGCCGACGACTCGCTCGATGTGTTCGGCGTGCACGGCGTCGGCGGCATCGTCGGCGCCCTGCTGACGGGTGTCTTCAACAACCAGGCCCTCGGCGGCCCGGGTCTGGTCGGCGACTGGGTCACGGCCTCGGTCACGAGCAACAGCATCGGCGCCCAGGTCTGGATCCAGCTCAAGGCCGTGCTGCTGACGGTCGTCTGGTCGGGCGTGGTCGCGTTCATCGCCTACAAGATCGTCGACCTGACGATCGGCCTGCGCGTGGCCGAGGACGAGGAGCGCGAGGGCCTGGACATCACGGCCCACGGCGAGACGGCGTACAACTGACGATGCCCTGGGCCCCGGCGGGTGCCGGGGCCGGGGCATCCCGGCGGGGCGGAACCGACGCGCTGCGCGTCGCGTCCCTCCCGCCGAGGGCCGGGCCGGGCACTTGCCCGGCCCTTTTGCGTTCTGCGGCCCGCCGCGCCGCGCCTCCCGGGCCCCAGGCCCGGGGTTCTACCTAGAATGGCCCAATGGTTCCGCACCTGATCACCGCGCTCACCGGGCCCATCAACGAACTCGAAGCGCGCATCCTCGAGTCGATGCCGGCCATCGAGCGCTGGTTCCGGCTCGAGTGGATGGAGCACACGCCGCCGTTCTATACGTCGGTCGACCTGCGCAACGCGGGCTACAAGCTGGCGCCGGTCGACACCGAGCTCTTCCCCACCGGCTTCAACAACCTGACGCCTCCGATGCTGCCGCTGGCGGTGCAGGCGGCGATGGCGGCGATCGAGAAGATCTGCCCCGAGGCCCGCAACCTGCTGCTCGTGCCGGGGCCGCAGGCGCTGGACGGCAATCCGTTCTACCTGACGCACCTGCAGAGGCTGGTCGAGGTGTTCACCCTCGCCGGCCTCAACGTGCGCCTGGGCAGCCTGGCGCGGGGCCTCGACCAGCCGCGCAAGCTGGCGGCGCCCGATGGCGGCGAGCTGACGCTGGAGCCGCTCGTGCGCAGCGCGCGCCGGCTCGGCCTGCCCGACTTCGACCCCTGCACCATCCTGCTCAACGACGACCTCGCCGCCGGCGTGCCCGGCCTGCTCGAGGACCTGCACGAGCAGTACCTGCTGCCGCCGCTGCACGCCAGCTCGGCGCTGCGGCGCAAGTCGCGCCACCTGCACAGCTACGAGGAGGTGGCCAAGCGCTTCGCGAAGCTGCTGGGCATGGACCCGTGGCTGCTGCACACGCTGCATGGCCAGTGCGGCCAGGTCGACTTCACGAGCGAAGCGGGCCTGGACTGCGTGAAGACGAACGTCGATTCCCTGCTGGCGAAGGTGCGGCGCAAGCACAAGGAGTACGGCATCGCCGAGCGCGCCTTCGTGGTCGTCAAGTCCGACGGTCCCGGCGGCACCGACGTGCTGACCGTGCGCGACGCGAAGGACCTCGACGATCCCGAGCGCCGGGCGCGGCTGGCGCGCAGCATGCCGGCGCAGCCCGCCGGCGCGCCGGGGGCCGACGTGATCGTGCAGGAGGGCGTGCCCACCTACGAGCGCCTCAACGACGCCGTGGCCGAGCCGGTGGTCTACATGATCGACCGCTACGTCGTCGGCGGCTTCTACCGCGTGCACGCCAAGCGCGGCACCGACGAGAGCCTCGACGCACCCGGCTCCGCCTTCGTGCCGCTGGCGTTTGCCGAGAGCCACCAGCTGCCGCGCCGCGGGGCCAAGCCGGGCGCCAGCGCACCGAACCGCTTCTACATGTACGGCGTCGTCGGCCGCCTGGCCATGCTGGGCGCCGCCTACGAGCTCGAGGCCACCGACCCCGCCACCGAACTCGAAGAGGCCTGAGCACCGCCCACGCCCGCGAGCCGCGCGCCACGGCCCCGCACCCATGTCATCACCTTCCGAAGGTCGCCGCCCGGCGGCGCCGGCCGCGGTGGCCGCCCTCAGCCTGGCCGCGCTGGGCGTGGTCTACGGCGACATCGGCACGAGCCCGCTGTATGCACTCAAGGAGGTGTTCGCCGCCGGCCGCGTGCCGTTGACGCCGACCAACATCTTCGGCGTGCTGTCCCTCGTCTTCTGGACGCTGACGGTCGTCGTGTCGCTGAAGTACGTCGTCCTGATCCTGCGGGCCGACAACAACGGCGAAGGCGGCCTCATCGCCATGCTCGCCCTGGCGAGCAACGCCGTGCGCGATCGACCGGCGCTGCGCCGCTGGCTGCTGCTGCTGGGCATCTTCGGCACCGCGATCTTCTTCGGCGACGGCGTCATCACGCCGGCCATCTCGGTGCTCTCGGCGGTCGAAGGCCTGGAGGTCGCGGCGCCGGCACTGCACCGCTTCGTCGTGCCGGTGACGCTCGTCGTGCTGACGGCGCTGTTCGCCGCGCAGCGCTTCGGCACGGCCATGGTCGGCCGCTTCTTCGGCCCGGTGACCCTGGTGTGGTTCGTGACGATGGCGGCCCTCGGCGTGCCGCACATCGTCGACCACCCGCAGGTGCTGGCAGCGTTGTCGCCCCACCACGCGCTGGCCTTCCTCATCGCGCACCCGGGCATCGCCTTCGTCGCGCTCGGCGCCGTCGTGCTGTGCGTCACCGGGGCGGAGGCGCTCTACGCCGACCTCGGGCACTTCGGCAAGCCGCCGATCCGCTGGGCCTGGTTCACCGTGGTCATGCCGGCGCTGGTGCTCAACTACTTCGGCCAGGGCGCGATGCTGCTGCAGCACCCGGAGAACGCGAAGAACCCGTTCTACGAGATGGCGCCGTCGTGGGCGCTGTACCCGCTCATCGTGCTGGCGACGCTGGCCACCGTGATCGCCTCGCAGGCGCTCATCACGGCGGCGTACTCGGTGGCCAAGCAGGCCATCCAGCTCGGGTACCTGCCCCGCCTGCGCATCGCGCACACGTCGGTCCGCGACACCGGGCAGATCTACGTGCCCTTCGTCAACTGGGCGCTCTACGGGTGCGTGGTGTTCGCGGTCGTCGTCTTCGGGAGCAGCAGCGCGCTGGCCCACGCCTACGGCATCGCGGTGACGATCGACATGACGATCACCACGGTGATGACGTTCTTCGTCATCCGCTTCGCGTGGCGGCTGCCGCTCGCCCTGTGCCTGCTCGCGACCGGCGTGTTCTTCGTCGTCGACATCACCTTCTTCGCGGCGAACATCGTCAAGGTGCTCGAGGGCGGGTGGTTCCCGCTATTGATCGGCGGCGTGATGTTCGCGTTGATGATGACCTGGAAGCAGGGCCGGGCGCTGATGGCGGCCAAGCTGCGCGCCGAGTCGATCGACCTGCCTTCGTTCATCGAGAGCATCTTCATCAGCCCGCCGCAGCGCGTGGCGGGCACGGCGGTGTTCCTCAACGCCGAGAAGGGCACGACGCCCTTCGCGCTGCTTCACAACCTCAAGCACAACAAGGTGCTGCACGAGCAGAACCTGTTCGTCACCGTGACCCAGCACGAGGTGCCGTGGATCGGCTTCGACCGGCGTGTCGAGGTCGAGAGCCTCGGGCACGACTGCTGGCAGGTGACGCTGCATTTCGGCTTCAAGAACGACCCCGACGTGCCCGAGGCGCTGAAGCTGCTCGCCGGCCGCGGCGTCAACCTCGACGAGATGGAGACGAGCTACTTCCTCAGCCGCGACATCGTGGTGCCGGCGCTCGGCGAGGGCATGGCCGTGTGGCGGGAGAAGCTGTTCGCGAGCATGCACCGCAACGCGGCGGCAGCGGCGGACTTCCTGAACCTGCCGACGAACCGGATCGTCGAGCTCGGGACGAAGCTGGAGATCTGAGCCCCACGCTCCCTCCGGTCGCTGCCCCCCGAGGGGGCTCGCGCAGCGAGCCGGGCGGAGCCCGGCCGCGCACGCCGGCTGTATTGGGCAGGGCGCGGCGGATCGGGCGTGCGGCGCGCCTCGGGGCCTCGACGCGTCGGAGACGCGGCGGCTACGCGGCCAGGAGCGGGCTGAACAGCGGGTCCTGCCGCGTGCGGGGGCGGTAGGTCTTCAGGCGGCGAGCGATCTCGGCGATGTGCTCGGGCGTGGTGCCGCAGCAGCCGCCGGCGATGTTGAGGAAGCCGCTCTTCGCGAAGTCCTCCAGCAGCGTGCCCGTGACCGTGGGCGTCTCGTCGAACCCCGTCTCGCTCATCGGGTTGGGCAGGCCGGCGTTGGGGTAGCAGCTGACGAAGGTGTCGGCGGCCACCCGGGAGAGCTCCTCGATGTAGGGCCGCATGACGGCCGCGCCGAGCGCGCAGTTGAGGCCCACCGCCAGCGGCCGCGCGTGGCGCACGGAGTGCCAGAAGGCCTGCACGGTCTGCCCCGAGAGGATGCGCCCGGATGCGTCGGTCACGGTGCCGGAGATGATCACCGGCACGCGCTCGCCGCGCTCCTCCATCAGTTCGTCGAGCGCGAAGATCGCCGCCTTGGCGTTCAGCGTGTCGAAGATCGTCTCCACGAGGAAGAGGTCGCAGCCGCCCTCGAGCAGGCCCTCGGCCTGCTCGCGGTAGGCGTCGCGCAACTGGTCGAAGCTGACGTTGCGCGCGCCGGGGTCGTTGACGTCGGGGCTGATGCTCGCGGTCTTGGGCGTCGGGCCCAGCGCCCCGGCCACGAAGCGCGGCCGTGCACCGGCGCCCTCGGCGGCCACGTGCGCGTCGACCGCCGCGCGCGCGAGTTGCGCCGCGGCGCGGTTCATCTCGCGTGCCAGGTGCGCCAGGCCGTAGTCCTCCTGCGCGATCGAGGTCGCGCCGAAGGTGTTCGTTTCGATCACGTCGGCGCCGGCGGCGAGGTACTGCGTGTGGATCTGCCGCACGACGTCCGGCCGGGTGAGCACGAGCAGGTCGTTGTTGCCCTTCAGGTCCTTCGCGTGGTCCTTGAAGCGCTCGCCGCGGAAGTCCGACTCGCCCAGGCGGTGGCGCTGGATCATCGTGCCCATGGCGCCGTCGAGGATCACGATCCGTTCGGCGAGGAGGGCCGGCAGCGCCGCGCCGCGCGAGTAGGCCTGGGTGCGGGGGAGTTTCATGGCCAGATTCCAGGAAAGCGACAGGGTCCGCGCGTCCGCCCGCCCGTGCCTGGGGCAGGCCGGCGCGCCGGGGCTCAACGCGGGGGGTGCTCGGTCGCCGAGGGGGGAGGCGGCTCGGAGGTGGCTTCCGGCGGCGTGACGGCGGCGTCACGCCCACCGGTGGGCGCACCGCCCGGCGTTCCCGTCGATGCGACGGGCGCGGTACGCACGGACCGCCGCCGGTACTGCGGGGGCTGCATGTCCAGCGGCGGCATCATCGACTCGCCGCCATAGGCACTCGGTTCGCCGCGCCGGCGCGACCGCGCCTGGCGCCGCCGCTGTCGCCGGCGTGTCTCGAGGTCCATCACCATCAGCAGCAGGATGATCGGCAGCAGCCCGCCGCCCAGCAGCGAGATCATGCTGCCGGGCAGTTCGTAGCGGTAGACGGAGCCGATCTGGGTCGGCAGGTCGGCCGCGAACAGCAGCAGCGCATAGCCGGCGAGGAAACTCAGCCCGATCAGCCCGGCCGCCGCGATGCGCCAGGAGTAGCTGTAGCGGCGGGCACGATCGCCGTAGGGGAACGCGATCGCCAGCGCGGTGGCCGTGCCTGCCGCGGAGACGATGGCCGCCGCACCGATGAACACCTTGTCCCACTGGATGCCGGGCCGGAAGCCGACGGCCAGGATCCACGCCACCTGCAGGCCCGTCATCGCCAGCCCGAGCAGCACGCCGGCCCCGGCCGCCGAGGCGCCCTCCTCGCGCCAGACCGGCACCAGCGCGAGCAGCACCACGAAGAGCATCGTGCCGAACCACAGGCCCAGCGCCGCGAGCGGCTCGTAGCCGATCGGGAAGCTCAGCGCCTCTCCGGCGAGCCCGAGCGGGATCGCGACGGACAGCGCGGTGCCGAAGGTGGCGCCGCCGATGATGATCTGGCGGAAGCGGCCGAAGTCCCACTCCCACTCCTCCTGCGCCTGTCTCATCCAGCCGAGCAGCACGTGCGCGGCCATCCAGACGATGAGCGCGGCCAGCGCCCACATCAGGAGCGAGGATTCGACGGAAACTTGGCTGGAGGTCATCGCCGGGCAACGGACGGCGGCCCGGTGGGAGCCGCCCAACGCGCATCATCGCATCCCCCGCCCCGCGGGTCCGGTGACGGGTTGCATCGACTGGCACGACGGCGCCCCTGGCGTGACGACCGACCGGCCCCTGGGGCCGCGCGGCGTCGCGGCCACCCAACGGCAGGCCGGCGCACCGATGCGGCGCCGGCGGTCGCGTCAGTTCTCGATCGGTGCCGGCGCGGTGGCCAGGAAGAGCGAAGGCCGGAACGCGGTGGCCACCGTGCCCTCGCTGCCCGGCTCGTTGCCCTCGGCCCACAGGGCCAGCGCCAGCGCGCTCATCGGCCGGGCGAAGAGGTATCCCTGCAGTTCGTCGCAGCCCATGCGCACGAGGATGTCGCGCTGGCCCTCGGTCTCCACGCCCTCGGCCACGACGCGCAGGCCGAGCGAGCGCGCGACGCTGAGCACCGCCTCCACGATCGAGCGCGCCGACTCCGAGACCTCGAGGTCGACGATGAAGCTGCGATCGATCTTGAGCTCGGCGGCGGGCAGGCGTCGCAGCACCGCGAGGCTCGAGTGCCCGGTGCCGAAGTCGTCGATCGAGACGTGGAAGCCGGCCCGCCGCAGCCGCTGGAAGGCGACGCGCGTCTGCGCCGTGTCTTCCATCGCCACCGATTCGGTGATCTCGCACGTCAGACGCGTCGGTGGAATGCCGTGCGCCCGCGCCTGCTCCTCGAGTTGCGCCACGAAACGGTCGTGCCGCAGCTGGTGGCCCGAGATGTTGATCGCGATGCGCATGCGCAACCCACGCTCGCGCCAGAGGGCGGCCTGCCGGCAGGCCTCGCCCACGACCCACTCGCCGATCGACCCCATGAGGCCGTGCCGTTCGGCCAGCGGAATGAACACCGCGGGCGGCACCATCCCGCGCACCGGGTGGTCCCAGCGCAGCAGCGCTTCGGCGGCAGTGATCTGCAGGCTTGCCGCTTCGACCTTGGGCTGGTACAGCAGCTTGAACTCGCCGCGCTCGGCGGCCTGGCGCAGGTCCTGCAGCAGGAGCGCCTGTTCGCGCAGGTCGACGGCCATCGCCGGCATGTAGACGGCGTGGCCGTTGCCTCCGGCCTGTCGCACATGGCGCATCGCGGCGCCGGCGTGCGGCAGCAGGCGCGACCAGGCGCCATGCGCCGGATAGCAGGCCAGCCCCACGGAAGCCGTCAGCCCGATGGTGTGGCCGGCCGCCTGGATGGAGCGCGCCAGCGACAGGCAAACCTGCTGGGCCAGGGCGACGCCCGCGGCCTCGTCGCCGCCGAGCAGCAGCGCGAACTCCTCGCCGGAGACGCGCGCCACCGGCTCGCTGCCGTGCGCGGCGTCGCTGGTGGCCAGCGAGCGCAGCCGCTGCGCCACCTCTACCAGCACGGCGTCGCCCGCCTGCACGCCGAAGCCCTCGTTGATGGTGCGCAGGTCGTCCAGCGCGACGTACAGCAAGGTCAGCGGCGGGCCGTCCTTGTGGTCGTGGCGCCAGGCGGCCTCTTCGAGCATGGAGTCGAGTTCGGCACGATTGGCCAGCCCGGTCAGCGGGTCCCGGCGCGGGGACGCCTCGGAGGCCGACGCGCCCGCGGGGGCGCCCGTCCGTCCGCCGCCTGCGGGCGCACCGGCTGGCGGCCGCCGGCGCAGCAGCATGCGGGCGACGGCGCCACCCACCACGGCGCTGACCAGCGCGGCCAGCAGCATGGGCCCCACGCTGCCCTGCGCGGCCCAAGTCGGCAAGAGGTCGGAGAGCACCTGCATCCAGGTCATATCGGCCCGGCGGCGGGTCAGTTGAGCCGCCGTGCGCTACTTCACGCCGGCGGGCTCGGGCGGGACTGGGCGCTTGTCAGGCCTTCGTGCCCGGGCTGCCGTGGAAGCCGATGCCGCGCCGCTGCCGCACCTCCGGCTTGACGCGGTGCTCGCTCTCCAGCTGGCTCAGGAACTCGTCGGGCTCGAGGGCGGTGCCGAGGATCTCGACCTGCCGGCGCACGGACGCGAAGTCGCCCGGCACGAGCAGGTCGAGCGCACCCAGGCGCGAGCGGTGCTCGCCGGTGAGCGCGGCCGCATCCCCGCCGAGCGCCTCGGTGACGAACATGCGCTGCCGCTGCTCGGGCGTCAGCGGGTGGAAGCGGATCTTGAAGGTGAAGCGCCGGAGCGCGGCCTCGTCCAGGTCCTCGAAGAGGTTGGTGGTGCAGATGAAGACGCCGGCGAAGCGCTCCATGCCCTGCAGCATCTCGTTGACCTCGGTCACCTCGTAGTGCCGCTCGGCCAGGCGGCGGCTGCGCAGGAAGCTGTCGGCCTCGTCGAGCAGCAGCACCGCGCCCTCGGTGGTGGCCTCCTCGAACATGCGGGCCATGTTCTGCTCGGTCTCGCCGACGTACTTGCTGGCGATGTCGCTCGTCTGGCGGATCATCAGCGGCCGCCCCAGAGACTGCGCGATGTGCTCGGCGAGCGCCGTCTTGCCCGTGCCAGGCAGGCCGTGGAAGCACAGCGTGCCGTGGCCGCGCCGCGCCAGCGCCTCGATCACCCTGGGCACCTCGAAGCGCGTCTCCACGTTGAGCAGCGTGAGGTCGTAGCTCGTCACCACCGGACGCGCACCGCGTTCGGCCGGCGCACCGCCGAGTGCCCTGTCGGCATTGGCGAGCTGGCGCTGGATGAGCGACTCCATCGTCGCGCCGCCCTCGCCGCCGGCGGCGCCGTCGGCCGGCTGCGCCAGGCGGGCGAAGCGAACCGCGGTGCGGATCTGTGCCGGCGTCAGCGAGCGACGCTCGGCCAGCTTCTCGGCGAAGCCCTCGCTCACGTCGGCGCCGGCGAGCGCACGCCTGACCAGGCCTTCGCGTGCCCCGGGCGGCGGGCTCTTGAGCAGCAGGTGGTACTGGAAGCGGCGGCGGAACGCCGGGTCGATCTGCTCGATGCGGTTGGTCACCCAGATCACCGGCACCGGGTTCGTCTCGAGAATCTGGTTCACCCAGGCCTTGCCGCTGACGCTGCCCGAGGCCGGCGCGTCGGAGCTGTCCAGCCGTGCGAGCAGCTGCGCGGCCTCGCTGCTGATCGGCGGGAAGACGTCCTCGACCTCGTCGAAGAGCAGCGCCACCTTGTCGCTGCCCTTGAGGAACACCTGGCTGATCTGCAGGCTGCGGTAGCGGTCGCGACCCGACAGGCTGTTGCCGTCGCGGTCGGCGTACTCCACCTCGTAGAGCTCGAGCCCCGCGGCGGCCGCGCAGACGCGCGCCAGCTCGGTCTTGCCGGTGCCCGGCGGCCCGTACAGCAGCACGTTCACGCCCGGCTCCTTGCGCGCCGTGGCGTTCCGGAGCAAGGCCGTGAGCATGCGCGCGTCCTCGTCGACGAACGAGAAGTCCGCGAGCCGGAGCTCGCTCTTCACCGCGGGGCGGGTGAACACCGCCATCAGCTCGCCGGGCGCGCGGTACTCGCGCATCAGCACCGGCGGCAGCTGCTCGCTGACCTTCATCAGGTCGGCCAGGTCGGTGATGTTCTGCTCGCTGATGAGGTTCTCGATCATGCCGATGCGCTCGAGGCGCGAGCCGGCGCGCAGCGCCTCGGCCACCTCGCTCGCCTCGACGCCGGCGACGGCGGCGAGCGCCGCGTAGGCCTCGTGCGCGTTGCTGACCTTGAACTCCACCAGCAGCCCGCGCAGGTCGCGCTGGTAGCGCGCCAGCGTGCCGTACAGCAGCAGCGCGCGCTCGGCCGGGTTGAGCTGAAGCAGGCCGGCGAGCGCGTCGATGTTCTTCTCGACGAGCGTGTGCTCCTTCTTCAGGCGTCGGGCGATCCAGTCGCAGCTGGCGCCCAGCACGTTGAGCAGGTCCTTCGGCGAATCCTTGATGTACTCGTCGATGTAGAAGAAGAGCGTTCCCTCCTCGTACGGGCCGCGCCAGGGGCCGTACTTCTCGACGAAGGCCTCGTCGGGCAGCGCCTCGTGGCCGCGCCACAGCGCATTGCCCTTGCAGCGCTCGCGAAGGTAGGCGCGCACGCGCGTCAGCACCGGCACCGTCCACACCAGGTGGCGGCCGACGATCGCCAGCAGGCTGTTCCAGTCGCGCCGCAGGTTGAAGCGGCCGCTGCTGCGCAAGGCCAGCGTGAGCACGAAGTGCGAGCTCAGCAGGTCGAGCACCGGCGCTTCGGTGAGGCCGGGCGAGAGCACGTGCCGCATCTCCGCGACAGCGCGGGCGCCGGATCGAGCGCTGGCTCTGGCGATGGGACGCGCACTCACTGGGGCCATGCATGCCCTCCGCTCGGAAGCGATTGGTGGACAGGGGGAAGGACTGCGACGATGTTGTCGCAGGCCGGGCGTGCGCACAAGCCCCGCGCCGACTCGTGTCGACGCGGGCATGGGCGCGCGCCTCAGTGCATGGTCACGGGCTGTTGCGCGAGCGCGGTGTAGCGCGAGATGTAGGCGTCGAACTCCTCGACGCTCGGTTCCTGCTCGGCGGCGAGCTGTTCGACGCCGGCCTTGAAGCTCTCTGCGAGCAGGCCGTCGAGGAAGATCTCCTTGCGCGCGAACTTGTCCACGATCTCGTAGCCGCCACGCCCCTGGTCGCCCGGCTTCTCGGCGGGAACGTCGAAGCGGACGACGACGAAGCTGTCGGACTGGTAGAGAAGCTGCATGACCTCGGCCCCCTGGGCGGCTGGACGGCTGGACGGCTTGCAGATGGGTCGCCGGCGAAGGATTTCAAGGTGCTCTCCGGTTGCGGCGCGCACCGTGCGGTGGCCATCGCGCCTTCAAGGCGCTTCCAACGCGCGCAGCCGCAGATCGGTGGACTCGCCGTTCGAAGGCAGCGTCAGGCGCACGCGCACCGGCAGGTGGTGCAGCGCCGGCGCCACCCAGACCTCGACGAGCGGATCGTGGACCGGTCCGGCCTCGCGCCTCAGGGGCCAGACCGGCAGCGCCTCGCCGGCGGGGCCGTCGGCCATCGTCATCGGCTGCACGGTGAAGGTCCACAGGCCGGCATCGCCGTGCGCGCCGACGACCATCATGGAGATGCGCTCGCCCGCGGCGGCGAGGGCCGGATTGGCCTCGAGCACGGCGGCCAGTTGCACCATCCAGCTCAGGCGGTCCTGCGCTCCGGCCAGGAGCGGCCAGGTGCGCGCCGGCCCGGCAAAGCTGACGAGGCCCGCATCGCGGCGGAAGTTGGCGGCGTGCCGCTCGCGGCCGCGCCGCGAGACCGCGAAGCGCTCGGGGGCGACGCCGTCGGTGTCGAGCGACCCGCGGCTGGTCCAGTGCGGCGTCAGCGCCGGCGTGGCGCCGCTGCCCAGCATCTCGAGCAGGTAACGGCCGGCGGCGTCGACCTGCCAGCGCACGAGCGCGGTGCCCTCGGCGTCCCCGCGGCGCACCGCGTAGGTCAGCGTCACGGGCGGCGGCGGCGCGGTCCGGTAGGTGGGCGGCGGAGGTGGAGCCTCGGAGAGGGGGGCCGGTTCGGTCTCTGGAACCGCGACGCTGCCGGGGCCTGCGGCCCTGGGAGGCGCGGCCTGCGTGCCGGGCGCCCCGGCGTCGGGCGTCGACGCGGCACCGGCGTTCGATGACATGGCCACTGGCGCGGGCGGCGTCCATTGCCGCGGCGCATCGGCCGACGACGGTGACGATGGCGGCGTCGGCGGATTCGTCGGCTCGACTGCCGCAAGTGCCGTGGTGGCCGCTTGCCCCCCGCGCAGCGGCCGAGGTTCCGGAGCGCCGGAGGCGCCGGCCGGTTCGATCGGGCCGGCGTCGGCGGCCCGGGTCTGCAGCACGACGACCCGGCGCGCGAGAGACGGCCTGTCCGCCGGCACGAGCGCCTGCCGAGGTCCGGGCTGCGCCATCCACGCACCGAGCAGCCACGCGTGCAGCAGCAATGCCACGAACACCGCGCCGGCCCATGCCCTGCGGGTGCCGCGCCGTGGCCGCCGGGGTGTCTCCCGTTGGCCGGAGAGCCCGCTCGATGGCCTGCCAACCGCCGTGGAGGGCCCTCCCTCCGGCAGAGGGTCACGGTGGGGGTTAACGCGTGGGGTCGTGCCGCGGCCGTGCGGGGGAGCCATCGCACAATAGTGCCACCCGCTGCCCCGGCTTCGCCCTCCCCCGGAAGATGAAACTCGCCACCCTGAAGGACGGGTCGCGCGACGGCCAGCTCGCCGTCGTCTCGCGTGACCTGGCCAGCGCGCACTTCGCCAGCGGCATCGCCACGCGGCTGCAGCAGGTGCTCGACGACTGGAACTTCATCAGCCCCCAGCTCGAGGACCTGTACACCACGCTCAATCTCGGCAAGGCGCGGCACGCCTTCCCGTTCGACCCGCGTGCCTGCATGGCGCCGCTGCCGCGCGCCTATCAGTGGGCCGACGGCTCGGCCTACCCGAGCCACGTGCGGCGTGTCCTGCACGCGCGCGGCGCCGAGGTGCCGGCGGGGCTGCTCGAAGTGCCGCTGATGTACCAGGGCGGCAGCGACGACTTCCTCGGCGCGTGCGACGACGCGGTCTTCGCCGACGAGGCCTGGGGCATCGACATGGAGTCCGAGCTCGCCGTGGTCACCGGCGACCTGCCGATGGGGGCCGCGCCGGATGCCGCGCTGGAGGCGGTGCGGCTGTTCATGCTGGCCAACGACTGGAGCCTGCGTTCGCTCGTGCCGGCCGAGGTGGCCAGCGGCTTCGGCTTCCTGCAGAGCAAGCCGGCCACGGCCTTCGCGCCGGTGGCGGTGACGGCCGACGAGCTCGGCCCGGCCTGGCGAGGCGGGCGCGTGCACCTCAAGGTGGTCACGCGCCTCAACGGCCGCCGCCTGGGCGAGGTCGAGGCCGGTGGCGGCATGCACTTCCACTTCGGCCAGCTGCTCGCCCACCTCGCCCGCACGCGCAACGTGCGCGCGGGGTCCATCGTCGGCAGCGGCACTGTCAGCCACGACGACGAGGAGCAGGGGGTGTCGTGCCTGGCCGAGTTGCGCGCGCTGGAGATGGTGCGCGAGGGGCGTGCCATCACGCCATGGATGAAGTCCGGCGACGTCGTACGCATCGAGGTCGTGGACGCGAACGGCCAGTCGGTGTTCGGCGCAATAGAGCAGCAGGTGCGCTCGCCGGTGGCGTCTTCGCGGGCGCCTGCCGAGGCACCGTCGCCGTCCGGCAACAGCACGGCGGTCTGAGTGCACCCGATCGCGCGCGCCTTCCCGGGCGACCGCCCGGCCCGCTGGGAGGGGGGCTGCACGGGGCGGTGCTTCACGGCGGTGGCGGCGGCGGCCCTGCTGGCGGGCGTGTTGGCGATGCTTCCCGGGTCCGGGATGGCGCAGGTGCGCAAGTCGGAGGCGGCCGCGCCGGCTGGTCCCGCGTCCGCGTCGGCTTCCGCCCCGTCCACGGCCGCGTCGTCGCCTGCAGCCTCCGGGCCAGCCGAGGCAGCTTCCGCACCCGCCGTGCCGGCGTCCTCGCCATCGATGCCGTCCGCACCGGCCCCGGCGGCCTCGGCCCCAGCCGCGCCCCCGCCGGCAGGCGCGGCGTCCACACCCGCTCCGGCTGGCGCGGCCTCCACTCCCGCACCGGCGGCCGTGGCGCCGGCGCCCGCGCCGGCCGCATCACCCGCCTCCGCGCCCGAGCCCGCGCGTGCGGGCACCGCCGCGGCGTGTCCGCCCGCGCTGGACATGCGCCTGCCCACCCGCGGACAGGACCGCGGCCTGCTGTGGCGCATCAGCCGTGGCGGCCAGGTGTCCTACCTCTACGGCACCGTGCACGTCGGCAAGCCGGCCTGGCAGGTGCTGGGGCCGGTCACGGCCGGCGCGCTGCGTGCCGCCGACACGCTGGCGCTGGAGGTGGACCCCACCGATCCGGCGGTGCTCGCGGCGCTCGAGGACAAGACACCGGCGCCGCCGCTGCCCGAAGATCTGAAGAAGCGCCTCGTCGCGGCCACCGAGCGCGCTTGCGTGCCGCTGATGGCGCTGGCCGCGCTGCACCCGGTTCTGCAGGCGACGACGCTGACGGTGCTCGATGCGCGCTGGCTCGGCCTCGACCCGAATCACTCCGTCGAGATGCAGCTCGTGCAGCGCGCCAAGGCGCAGCGCAAGCGCGTCGTCTCGCTCGAGACGGTCGACCAGCAGAAGCAGGCGCTGGTGCCCACCGATGCCGCCGAGGCGGTCGCGATGATCGAGCAGACGCTCGACCAGCTGGACAGCCTCGTCAGCCGGCGGGTGCTCGAGCGCATGGTGCGCGCCTGGGAGCGGGGCGACCTCGAGGCGCTCGAGCGGTACGAAGAGTGGTGCGAGTGCGCCGCCACCGAGGATGATCGTGCCTACCTGCGGCGCCTGAACGACGAGCGCAACGTGCCGCTGGCCGACCGCATTGCCGCGTTGCACGGGCAGGGCCGGCGCCTCTTCGCGGCGGTCGGCGCGCTGCACATGACCGGGCCGGCCGCGCTGCCGCGGCTGCTGGCCGAGCGTGGCTTCCTCGTCGAGCGGGTGATCCTGCCACCGCCCGCCTCGGGGGCGCCGAAGTCGCGCCGCTGAAGCCCGTGCGCGGCGCGGGCCGCCGTGCTTGGTCTTCGCGGCGCGCTGCCCGCACAATGCACCGACGGACCGGGGACCTCTTTCCGGAACCCGCGCCCGCCGAACGACGACAACGACGACACGACACCCCGAGGAGCACGAGGCGATGACGAGTGCGAGCGACCCGACCCGGCTGGTCCCGGGCTTCGACTTCCTGCAGGGCCTGATGAAGGGGGGAGGCGTCGGCTTGCCGAGCATCGGCCAGTGGATCGCCCCGACGCTCGAACCGGCCGAGCTGCAGAAGCGCATCGACGAGCTTCGCACCGTGCAGTTCTGGCTCGAGCAGAACTCCAAGCTGATCGGCACCACGATCCAGGCCCTCGAGGTCCAGCGCATGACCCTCGCCACGCTGAAGGGCATGAACCTGCAGATGGCGGACCTGGCCGATTCGCTGAAGCTGCGGCCGACGCCGCCCTCGGCGCCGGAAGGCGCGCCGCAGGCCGAGGCCCCGGGCAGCGGCGCGCCCGGCGCGGGTGCGCGCACCGCCGCGAAGACCGCCACCAAGGCGGCCGGTGCGTCGAAGGCCGCCGGCGCGGATGCCACGGCCGCCGTCGACCCGATGCAGTGGTGGGGTGCGCTGACGCAGCAGTTCACCGAGCTGGCCGCCCGCGCCATGAAGGACAGCGGCGCCGAAGTCACGCGCAACCTGATGGGGGCGGCGGCCAAGCAGGGCCTGGGCGCGGCCGAGACCAGCATCGAGCGCATGATGGCCATGTCGAGCCAGGCCGCCGAGATGGCCGCCCGGACCGGCAGCGCGATGGCCGGGGCCGTGGGCGCCGCCGCGGCGCCGGTGGCGAAGGCGGCAAAGGCGGCGGCGAAGGCGCGCACATCCCGGCCGGGGCAGGCAGGCAGTGCACCGGCCCCTGCGGCGCCCCGCGGTGCGCCCCCGCGCCGCAAGACGGCCTGAGCGCCCGGCGGCCCCATCGAGCCACGCGCCGCATGAGCCCGTTCGTCGTCGGCCACGCCACGCACCCGCAGTGGAGCGGGGCGCTGGCCCTCGTCGTCGCGCAGCTCGAGGCGCAGTGGGCCGGGCGCGGCGAGCCTGCGAACGAGCCTCCGACACTGGGATTCGTCTACCTCACCGATGCCTATGCCGATGCGGCCGGGCCGCTGCTGGCGGCGCTCCGCCAGCGCTGGCCGGGCGTCGCATTCGTCGGCACCGTCGGCATCGGCGTGTGCGCCTCGGGCGTCGAGTACTTCGACGAGCCAGGGCTGGCCGTGATGCTGGCGGCGCTGCCGCGCGACCAGTTCCAGGTCTTCAGTGGCGCGGCGGGCTTGCGCAGCGCGCGTTCGCCGGCTCAGCGGGCCGCCACCGCGCTCGTGCATGCCGACCCTTCCACGCCCGATCTCACCGAGCTGCTGGCCGAGCTGGCCGACCGCACCGAGACCGGCTACCTGTTCGGCGGCGTGTCGGCGTCGCGCCGGCGCTCGGTGCAGCTGGCCGACGGGGTCTTCGAAGGCGGGCTTTCCGGCGTCGCCTTCGGTGCCGACGTGCACGTGATCTCGCGCGTCACGCAGGGCTGCACGCCGCTCGGGCCGGCGCGCCAGGTCACCGCCTGCGAGGGCACCGTCGTGCTGGCGCTGGACGGCCAGCCCGCCTTGCCGCAGCTGCTGCGCGACCTGCGCCTGCTCGACGAGCGCGACGCCGCGGGCGCGCTGTCGCCGCAGAAGCTGCGCGAAGCGGTGCCGCGCCTGAGACGCACGCTGGTCGGCCTCACCGAGCCGGCGACGGCCGAGCCCGTGGTGCCGAGCGGCCGGCCACCGGTGCCGCGCGGCAGCTTCGGCGAGGAAGTGCGCGTGCGTCACCTGATCGGTGTCGACCCCGGACGACGAGCCTTCGCCGTCGCCGAGCAGGTGCACCCGGGCATGGGCCTGACGTTCTGCGAGC